>Ga0307373_10002499_pt1 | contig 33088 bp, 35 predicted proteins | sample OX2MG_FD_202534 | JGI IMG/M metagenome (GOLD analysis project Ga0307373, IMG submission 202534) | Soil microbial communities from Risofladan, Vaasa, Finland - OX-2 | ecosystem: Environmental > Terrestrial > Soil > Coastal area > Acid sulfate soil | place: Finland: Risofladan, Vaasa | collected...
GATGGTCGACGTTGCTATTGATAGTGACGCTGGTCGCGATCGCGATGACCCTTGGGCTCCTGATGGGTCGGGCCGCCGCGCTGGACCGCAACGTGTCGATACTCCTGGGAGTAGGGACCGCCATCTGCGGGGCGTCGGCAATCCTGGCGGTCTCTCCGTTGGTCAAGGCGCGCGAGAAGGAGACCGCGTACGCGATCACTACGATATTCGCGTTCAACATCGTCGCCCTACTGTGCCTACCGTTCATCGGGCACGTGCTCGGGCTGAGCCAGATCCGCTTTGGGACATTGGTGGGTACGGCGGTCAACGACACATCGGTTGTGGTCGCCACCGGCTATGTATACGGTCCAACGGCGGGCGGCATCGCGACCCTCGTCAAGTTGACGCGGACCATCCTCCTGGTGCCCCTCTGCATCGTGGTCGGCCTCGCTTTCGGGGGCGCGGACGCCAAGGGCTCCGTCTTGCTCCGCGCGAGGCAGAGCATCCCATGGTTTGTCCTGGGCTTCTTTGCCCTGGCCGCGATCAACACGACCCACGTCCTACCTATCGCGTGGGATCAGTCGGTGGCCCAGGCGGGCTCGCTGCTGCTGGTGGTCGTGCTCGCCGCCGTGGGCCTCGGGGTCGACGTGGAGGGAATCCGCAGGATGGGTCTCAAGCCCCTGATGATCGGGTTCACACTGGCGGCCATCATGGTCGTCGTGAGCTTCGTCATGATTTCCGCCCTGGACATCAGTTAGCGCACTTCTCATGGGCGCGCCGAGATGCACTCGTGGATCAGTGCGCGGGACCGACCTGCCTTGACCAGGCTAAACGTCGCGCATCAAATCGTGTAGCAACCCAGGCGGCATCCGGCGTCACGTAGCGGCTCCTTGACCGACTGAAGCGCGGACGAGGTGAACTCAACGGCCTCTGGCGGCTCACCTCGACCGGACCGCTACTACGGTTCGGGACCGTGAGGCCCCAGGTGCAAATCCCGGGCCCCCGACCATTTTCCGGCCCGTATGGCGTGAAGTCGGCGAACCCTCCCGAGATTTGATCAGGAGGCCGATCTTGACGACTCGTTTATCCGATTTGCTCATGAGGATTGGAACATGGTTCCTCGAGGCTATCGAGCAACTGACCAAGGCGGGCTAGGCGCCCGGCTCGTACCATTTGGGCAAACGCGGTGCGATCATCGGGCGAGTGGGATATCTCGCCCGTTAAGTTCTGTGAATTGGTTCGACCGCTGTAAGCCTGGGTCCACCACGACTCGTGTTGTGACCCCGACTTTCCGGCCGGTGAAAGCCCAACTGTTTGGAGGCATCGCGGTTGTAGGTATCTCGGGACTCTCACAACCCCACCGACTCGGCTGTGGCGGGCACCGGCAGCCAGCCCACGGGCCGAAACAGCCCGCGAAGCCAAGACGAAAGGAGAGCGTAGATGCCCATCGCGACAATGAAAGAGATCCCGAGGGTAACCATCAGCGGCCGCGGTTCGGTAACGTCCGCAAGGCCGCCCATCCCCCAGCCGAAGAGCGCCATCGGAGTCAGCGTGATCATCTGGTAGAAGCTGGTCGCCCGGCCCCGGAACTCGTCGCCAACTGCCGATTGGATGATTGCCAGCGTCATCGACATGAACATCGCTTGCGAGCTGCCAACTAAGAAACCAAGGATCAGCGCATAGCTGGCGCTCGTTGTCGCACCCAGCATTGAGAGTGCGACCCCGCTGAACACGATGGCGTAACCAAATAGCGCCGGCCGGTAGCGCGTGCCCGCGAATTGGGCTAGCGCCAAGCTGCCGATCACTGCCCCGAGACCGATCGAAGTGAGCAGGGCCCCGTATGTCGAAGTTCCGGCGTGGAGGTCAATCGCCACGAACATTGGGAGCATGCCTAGATAGGACATGGTCAACATACAGTGGAGGGCTACTGCCCAGACCGCGACCCATGCGGCACCGCGCGAGCGTAGGTAACGGTAGGCGACCACGAGCCCGAACCCCGCGTCCTGGCGGCGGCCCCCCGCGCGCACCTCGCCGATTGTGACGCAGAGCGCAGCAGATGCAAGGTAGAGCAAGGAGCAAAAGGTCCAGGCCATGGCCGGCCCGCCGGCGGCCAATATTGGGGTGGCGAGGAGGGGACCCGCGAACTGCGCTCCCTGGAGGCTGACCTGCATCAGCGACGTTGCATTCAGCAGCTCACCGGTCGGGACCAAGCTGGGTGTCAGCGTCGCCCGGACCGTCATCTGGGCGACGAAGGAAAGCCCGAAGATCAGAGCTAACGCCATCCAAACGGCAAGTAGATCTGAGTGCGCCCAACTGAGCAGTGCGAAGACAGCGGTAACCGCGGCTGATACCAGGCAGGAAACGACATTCAGCGTGCGTCGATCCATCCGGTCCGCGAGCGCGCCCGAGATGGGAGCTAGCAGGATCGCCGGCCCCTGTGTGAGGAAGAGTCCCAGACCGACCCAGAAAGACGAGTGCGTCATCTGCAACAGCTGGACGCTGAGGACCAGGACCAAGGTCCAGCGGCCTGCCGAGCCGGCGAGATTGCTGAACCAGAGCCAGCGAAACCGCGGGAAGCGGAATGAGCTCAACACCGGTCAGATTCTCTCCGCAAAGGACCCTCTCGTGGATGGTCAGAGGCACGGCACCGTGAGCAGGTGCACCCCAACCGGAGCATCTTGGGGGGCGGCAAAAGTCCCTCCGCCCGGACCACATCAACTTTTGCCCTCCTACAGCGCATGCGCGACATTCAAGTTGCCACCAATTACTACGAGGACTATGGTCTCAATATCCGAACAGCCGAATCCCAATTTAGACGCCCTGAGTAAATGACACCTGCCGTTGAGGAACTAGCCATGCAGCTCAGTGCCGAGATTGGAGCTGTGGAGAAGTGGTTTCGCGAGATTGAGGCTCCGGACCGCCGGCGGCCCATCACAGTGAGTCAGCATCCCGGCGGATCACGCTGGAGCGCGACGGATCATCTTGCCCACCTCGTCCAGAGCGAATGGGGTTTCCTCGGCATCGGACAACGCCTGCTGGCAGGCGACTCCGATCCAGTCGGTCTCTCCCGCCGCGGAAACACGCCCGAGGAGCGCACCGCGTTTGTGGACCGAGAAAATCAAGCGCAAGTTCAGTCCCGTCGCGATCAAAGCTTTGACGAGCTGCTCGATGAGTTGCGAAGGGTCAGCGAGCAGAGGATTCAACTCCTTCACGGACTCCGGGATGACCAGCTGTCTAGGCCCGTTCCTGGCTCGCAGCGCGATGACCTAATGTGGGCGTCGCTGCTTGGCAGCACTCGTCACGCAGAGGCTCATCTTGCAATCGTGCAGAGCGCACTCGCCGAAACTCGGGAGTAGTCACTCTTTCTCCAGTAAGGCGAGCTTTAGCGGCTGGACAAACTTGGGATTGCCTGCGATAAGAGCAAATTATCCGAAGCTCTCGAAAACTACCCCGTAGCAGAAGCAATTAAGATGGCGATGGCGAGGGCCGACCGAATCCATTTTGTGCCTTCGCATCGCGAGGCGTTAGGGCGGCGGCCCCCCGAGGGTGACGCCTAGGACTTCACCCCTTACGAACAGTCAGGCGGCCACCACCAAAACCAGTATATGAGCCCCACAGTCGAGGTGCCGTAACAAAGAGCACGCGTTGCCACGCTACAAACGATGGGCCGAAACGCAGCGTTAGGGTTGACCTGCAAGTCGTTGCAACTTGGTCGGCTCGATGATGCGCACCGATCCGCGTCCAATTGTCACCAGGCCCTCTTCGGAGAGTGAGCGGAGGGATCTGCACACGACCTCCCTGGCCGATCCGACGTATTCCGCCAGAGCCGCTTGAGTGACATGCGCGGTGCGCTCCCCGGTAATGGGTGTCGGCTCAGAGAGGCTGATCAGGTGAGACGCAACGCGTTGGCTCACGGTCTTGAAGGCAAACTCTTCGATGATTGAGGATAGTCGACCAACCGCCGCGGCCAGCTGTCGAGACAAGAAAAGACCAAACTCGGGAAACTCCCGCGCACATCGACGCACCTCCCGCGCTTGGAGTTCCACGAAGGCGGCCTGGCTACAAGACCGAAGCGCCCGCGACCAGCGCAAGACGAGGGGGCGACGGCGAGCTGATTCGGAAGCAGATGGTCTCGGGTGCGAATTGGGCCCCCTTGCGAATTGGGCCCCCTTGTTGAACTCATGCCGGTTCCACGTCTTGCAGCCGGCCGCGTCGGTCATAGGTCCCGAGGCGCCTTCGCAACCTTTCATGAGCCCTGGTGGCGGGCCGGCTGCCGCTTCAGCCAGGTCAAGAGTTCGGATGCTCCGGCCTGACCCTTTTGCATGACTCTGTTCACATTTCCGTTCAGCTGTGCCTTGTCGTCAACGGTCAGATTTTTGGCGGTGAGAATCAGGATTGGAATGTCTCGCGTATTCGGATCTGACTTGAGGGCCGCGGCTACCTCAAAGCCGCTCATCATCGGCATCAGGAGATCAAGGATGACCGCGTCTGGGCGCTCAGATCGCGCCATATCGATGCCAGTAACCCCATCCTCAGCAGTTAGCAAGGTGAACTGTGGAGCCAGGCTATCCCTCAAGAGTTGGAGCGCAACCGCGTCGTCATCGACAGCGAGGATTCTGACCGCGCGCTCGCCGTCCTTTCTAACTAAAGTGTGGCGGGTTACGAACTCCAAGAGCTTCTCTCTCGGGGCCGGCTTCACCAGGTAGTCGTCTGCGCCCAGAGCAAAGCCCAACGAGCGGTCATCGAGCACAGACATAACGACGACCGGAATGTTTCTTGTCTCCGGCGACTCTTTCAGGGAGCGAAGGATCTCCCAACCGTCGACACCTGGTAACAGGATGTCGAGCGTGATGGCGTCTGGGCGGAGCCGAACCGCGCTCTCCAAGACATCGGCGCCGCTCCGCACAACCTTCACCTGGTAGCCGGCCCGCCGCAAAGTGACCGACAGCAGGGCTGCCGCGCTGTTCTGGTCCTCCACGACCATTACGAGCGGGCCGTCTGACTCTCGTGTCGCCACGGCATCCGCTTCGAGAAGCGCATCAGACCGACTCTTCAGAGGCAACGCGACGTAAAAGCGGCTCCCCGCGCCTGGCTCACTCTCAACCCATACCCTCCCTCCGTGGAGTTCGGCCAATCGCCTGGTCAGAGCCAGGCCAAGTCCAGTGCCCTGCAGCTCACCAGAAGGCCGTTCACCAACCTGCTGGAACTCGACAAACAATTTCTCCTGGTCAGCGGCGGTAATGCCTATCCCGGTGTCTGCAACTGAAAGGCGGACTTCGTTGTCGAGTTCTGCGACCGCGACAGTGATCCGGCCGCCTTCTGGCGTGAATTTGATGGCATTGGAGAGCAGGTTCAGGAGCATCTGGCTCACCTTGCCCTGATCAGCGAACAGGGCCGTGTCGGCGGTCTGCTCAACAATCAAGCTGAGCTTCTTTGCCGCGGCCAACGGCTGCACCGTATCGATAGCAGAGCGAACCACGTCCCGGAGACTGAAAGCCAATCGTCTCAGGTCCATCTGACCGGCTTCCACCTTCGCCAGGTCGAGGATGTCGTTGATGAGATCGAGCAGGTGCTTCCCGCTCTTGTAGATTTGTTCGAGGAACTGCTTTCGGCGGTCAGCCTCATAACCGCCCTGGGGCTCGTCGATGAGCAACTCTGCGAACCCAAGAATTGCATTTAGCGGGGTTCGCAATTCGTGACTCATGTTGGCGAGGAACTTGCTCTTGGCTGCGCTTGCCTCCCGCAGCTCGGAGCTGATTTGCAGCACCGCATCGTGGAGCCTGGCTGCCTCGAGCGCGGGCGCGACTTGAGCCGCCAGAAGTGACAGGAGTCTTAGATCCTCGGCCTCGAATCGGCGCGGTGTTGTGAACGACAACGTGAGGGCGCCAACAGGCCTCGCCTGGACCAGGAGAGGCATCGCTATCACGCTTTTCATTCCGCGCGCCAAGGCGTCGGGGACGGCGTGCTGCCAGCCCGGGTAATCCTCGACAAGCACCTGTTCGCCACGCTCGAAGGCGATTCCGGCAGTGCCCTCTCCGACTGCCACAATCCTTGGGAACGGCCGCAGAAAGGTATCGGCCAGCACGCGCAGCCCATTCACTGCTGGATCCCACCACAGCAGCGTGGCGTCATCGCCCCCTAGCAAAATACGGGCTCGATCGACTACAAGGCGGCCGAGCGTCGAGGGGTCTAGGAGACCGCTCGAGGAAACCGCCACTTCGTGAAGTGCCTCGAGATGCTCATGCTCTCGCTCTCGCCGAGCCGCGGTCCGTTGTCGGCCCCTGCGTGTAGGTGTCGTCAAAGGCGGAGGCCTCCTGTCATTGGTTCGGACCGCATATTAGGCGTGGGGCCCATCATGGCTAGGGCCGATGAATCTCTTGATCCCTGTCGCCCTAACCCCGGAGCGCCACCACACACGATCAGGCTACGAAGCCGGTTGGAGAAATTCCTGGATTTGTGCACCTAAGGTCCGTGTATTAAATGGCTTGGCGATGTAGCCTGCACAGCCGGCATCCAAACAGTCCCGGCGATCACTCGCCATCGCGTGCGCCGTAATCGCTACCACGGGAATCGAGGCAAATTCTGGATCCGCCTTGAGTCGCCGTGTCAGTGCGAGGCCATCCTGGCCTGGAAGCTGGATGTCCATCAGGATGAGATCCGGACGCCGGTGTTCAATTCTGGAAATCGCTTCGCTGGCCGAGCCAGCCAGCAACACCACGTGTCCAAGTCCCTCAAGAACAGCCTGAATCAGCATCCGGTTTGCTTCATTGTCTTCAACCGCGAGTATCACCCGCGTTTGGATTGATTCGATTCTCATGATTGGCGCCTCTTAGCAACGAGTTCTCGAATCCAGGCCACCAGCTCGGCACCCGCAACTGACTGGCGTTGAAAGATCGCCGCAACCTGGCCATTGAGCGCCCGCTTGTCAGCCACAGTGAGTTCTTTGGCAGTCAGCACCATCACCGGTATGGGGCGGGTGGTTTCATCCGCCCGAAGAGCTTCGACGACATCAAATCCTGTGACTCGCGGCATCATGAGGTCGAGGAGTATCAGATTAGGAATCTGGGATTTCGCCATATCGATTCCCTCCTCACCGCCCGCGGCCCTCAGGACAGTGAAGCCGGCTGGTTCCAACAAGGCCCCAAGCAGATCCAGGTTCGCGGGTTCGTCATCCACTACAAGCACCCGGATGTTCTCTGTTTGGACCTTGGTGGTAAATGTGTACTCACCCAAGCGTGAGAGCAAGGCGCCACTATCCACCGGTTTGACGAAGTAGTCCAGAGCGCCCAATGCGCGACCCAGCGTGGGATTGTCGATGACGGTCACTACAACCACCGGGATATTGCGAGTCAATTCGTCGGCCTTCAGCCGGGTGAGGACTTCCCAACCGTCAATCTCCGGAAGGAGGATGTCAAGGGTTATGGCGACCGGCTTGAGTTCCCGCGCCATTGCCACGGCCTCGATTCCGGTTCGAGCGACCTCAATCCGGAATCCACCACCATCAAGATGCCGAGCCAGAATCTCGGCGGCTTCCAGGTTGTCTTCGACCAGGAGAATCAATGGCCGGGTGGGGTCGGTGGATCGGATCGCGAGTGGGGGGTGGGCGGGCTCCACGGTCGATAGTTCAGTTTCCGCCGGCAATCGCAGGACAAAGGTGCTGCCTTTTCCCTGCTCGCTTTGCACGCTTATCTGTCCACCATGCAACTCGGCGAAACGCTTGGTAAGTGCGAGCCCGAGGCCGGTTCCTTCCTGCTCGCGTCCCGGGCCGGCATCCAGCTGCTGGAACTCGCTGAAGAGACGGCCGAAGTCCGCCTTAGCGATCCCAATGCCTGTATCGGTGACCGAAATATCGATCCAAGGTCCGGCTGCTTGTGCCCGGATGGACACGAGACCGCCCGCTGGCGTGAACTTGATTGCATTGGAAAGGAGGTTCAAGAGCATCTGCCTCAGCTTGGCCGCATCCGCAACGAGATCGAGTTCATCCGATGCGCTCTCAACACGAATGCCTTTAGTCCGCGCCAAGGGCTCGATGGTGGCCAGCACAGCCTCAAGAATCTCTCTGACGTGATTGCGCTCTTTGCGCAGCTCCATCTGGCCGGCTTCCACCTTGGACAGGTCGAGAATGTCGTTGATTAGCCCAAGCAGATGCTCGCCGCTACTGTGGATCTGGTTTAGGAAGCGGCGTTTTGTGTCCGAGTCAAAGCGCCCGGTCGTGTCATCGCTGAGCAGCTCCGAGAACCCCAGGATTGCATTGAGCGGCGTCCTGAGTTCGTGGCTCATGTTGGCCAGGAACAAGCTCTTATGGCGGTTGGCCTCGATCAACTGGACATTGGTTGCCTCGAGGCGGTCAATCACGTTCAATCGATCCAATGCGGTTGCCATTGCGGTTACGACTTGATTCGCCCGGCTCGACTCATCTGGTCCGAAGGTTGGCGTGAAGGCCCCCGCAATCAACACCAAGCGATTAGCTCGACCGCCAATCAATGAAAGCGGGAACGTCATGGTCGCACGCTGGGACCCGTTGACCAATACAAAACCCTGGCCAGATTCGGTGGCTGCTAAGCGGTCACCAAGTGCCGTAAGGGCCGCAGGATCGAGGCCATGAGAGACGACTGGTGTACCGATGGGATCGATTGCTACTGCCGCACTCGCGCCCACAAGCCTGGCGGCGGAATCCAGAATTCGGTCAATAACGGTATCCCGATCGCTCTCGAGCCCCAGTAAGTCTTGCATGACCTGGCGTAGCGCTTCCTCCTCCGTCGCGCGCCATTGGCGCCGGAGCCAGGACGGCGGCGAAAAGCTCACATAGAGAAGCGGAACGATTGCCAAAACGACCAACCCAAGCAAGATCTGCACCAATGGGTTGGTCGCGAACGCGCCTGTGACGACAGCTAACAGCACCACTGCCACCAGTCCGCCAAACCCAAAACTCAGAGACCGCAGTCGCCACGCCTGTATTGCTGGCAAGTGGCGAGACACAAGCCAGAAACGGACGATTGGCTCAACGATGGAGATTGCCCACACCAAGACGAATGCGATCTCCGCCCCAATCACCAGACTGTTCCGGGTCGCACCTGAACGAACCAGGAAGTCGGTTATGAGCAGCGAACCCACGGCTGCCACCATGAACACTATGGCCACCATGTGCCAGCGCTGATGGAGCGGGATCAGAGCGTCTCGGTAGCGGAGAAGGGAATAGGCGCTCCCCATGAAAGCAGTCACAGCCAGCGCCGGCAGGCGTCCAAGCAGAATGGCCAGCGACAACAACACGATCGCAAGTGCAACCCAGCCGATCGAGCGGTCGCGATGCCTTAGCCAACTCGCCGCCGTAGCGATACCGAGTAGAACGAACGCGAGCGCATCCGCCGCCTGCAAGCCCTGAACAATCTGCCTCACGGGTCAGTGGCCGCCTTCGTCTCTGCCAATTCCTGATACAACTTGCGAGTCCGCAACAGGTTGCGCACCCGCAGAACGACCTCGGACCTGTCGAGTGGTTTGGTCAGGAAGTCATCCGCGCCCAGGAGGAGGGCGCTGTTACGTGCGACCCGTCCCGTGTCGGCGGTAAGCATGACAACCGGGAGGAAACCTAAACTTGCCCGGGCGCTGCGCAGGCGCCGGAGAATTTCGAGACCATCAGGCTCCGGCATATGCAGGTCGAGAAGGACGATGTCCGGTTCGAACTCCGCAAAAGCCTGTTCCACCTGGTGCGAGTCAGTGACACTTCGGATCTCATGTGCGGAGTCAGCCAGAAAGGTCTCCAGGAGGAGGATGTTGCCAGGCTCGTCGTCAACGATCAGGATGCGGACAGTCAATTTGGGCCAACATGACTTGAAGACACGGTTACGAAAATGCCTTTAGACCGTGCCGAGGCTCGTGATGTTGGGGATCTCATTTGTGAACAGACCAACCACCTCGGGATCCCACTGTTTGCCGGCACCCTGCTTCAAGATTGCAATCGCTTCATCAACGGAGCGGCGCTCTCGATACGGTCGGTCGTTGACAAGGGCGTCGTAGGCATCGCAGACGGACACAATCCGGGCGAGCCTTGGAATCGCGGTCTCCCGCAAACCGTCGGGGTATCCGTTGCCGTCGAAGTGTTCGTGGTGGTGCCGGATGATCGGCAGGAGACTGAAGCCAGACCGCAAAGGTCTAACGATGCCTTCGCCAATGACGGTGTGTAAGCGCATCTGCGCTGACTCCTCGGAATCAAGAGGTCCCGGCTTGAGTAGGACTGCATCGGGCACGCCAATCTTGCCGATGTCATGGATGATTCCGCCGCGATACAAGTCATCCAATGCGGGCTCCGGGAGACCCATGCGGATTCCCAGGAGGCGGGCGGATTCGGCGACGCGCTGCGTGTGCTTACCCGTGTAGGGGTCCCTTGCCTCGACCGCGGCTGCCAAGGCGAAGATCACATGCTCGGCACTGTCGAGGGTGTTGTAAAGGGCCTTCAGCCGGAGTGCCGACCTGACCCGGGCGACGAGCTCGACCCTTTGCACGGGCTTGGTCATGAAATCGTCGGCACCCGACTCCAGAGCCTTTACCCGGTCTTCTGTTCGATCAAGCGCGGTGATCATCACTACCGGCAACAGCCGACCACGGGGCCTCGCCTTGATTTGCCGGCAGACTTCATATCCGTCGATTCCTGGCATTTGGACGTCGAGCAGCACCAGGCTCGGTTGGGAATGCTCGATGATTCTGAGAGCGCTCGGTCCGTCCCCGGCCAACTTAACTTCGCAGTCCAGGTCCGCCAGGTAAGCCTCGATTAATTGCCGGTTCGCGATCCCATCGTCGACCACCAAGACCAATGGGGGAGTCAGGAACGGGCCGCCCTGCCGCTCCGGAACGGCCCCAGCGGCTGCACCCGGCAGGTCAGTTCGGCTCGGCCATGCTGCCGGCGTGAGGGCGGCGACGAACTGACTCGCGTTTGCATAGCGGTCGCCAGGCGCCTTGGCAAGCCCTTTCCGCAGGGCATCTTCGACATGCGCGGAAAGCTCTCCGACTAGCTCACGAGTCGGCGGCATGTCCTTATTTATGTGCGATAGCAGCACGGCTGCTGGTGTATCGGCTTGAAACGGAACCCGCCCGGTCAACATCTCGTAGGCCACCACCGCAAACGAGTACAGGTCGGAAGTTGAGCCGATCGCCTCACCAGTAATTTGCTCTGGTGCCATGTACTCAGGAGTTCCCATCACGGTGCCATTGGCCGTGAGCCTCCTGACGGAACTTGTCATTCTGGCTAGACCGAAGTCGGCAAGCACCGGGGCCCCATCTTTCTGGATGAGGATGTTGGAGGGCTTGATGTCGCGGTGAAGAATTCCCTGAGAGTGAGCGTGATCAAGGGCACTTGCAAGAGGCCGCAAGATTCGCACAACGTCTTCGAGTTCCATCGGGCTGCCGAGAATCTGAGCCAGAGTTCCGCCTTCGACCAACTCCAAAACGAGGTATGTGATTTCGTCGGTCTGACCATAGTCGAAGACATTGAGAATGTTGGGATGTTTGAGTCGAGCAACCGATCTTGCCTCTTGTTGAAACCGATCGCGATAGGTCTCATCTTCAGCGAAGAACTCGGGCAGCACCTTGATTGCCACGTAGCGATCGAGCACCGGGTGATGAGCCTTGTAGACGGTAGCCATACCGCCCCGGCCAAGACGCTCAAGAATTCTGTAGGGGCCGAGCGCGACACCTGGGGACAGGCTCATTGGCTCCAGCCCGGATTTGTCATTGCTCCCTGGGGCTCTTCCAGACCATCAAAGCGAGTGCAATGGCGACCAGCAAGCCCGCGCAGCTCACCCCCAAGCTGAGATCCGAGGCTTGCTTTAACCATCCGTAACTCAGGTCGAAAGAACTGTTGAGCATGGTGATTCCAGCGATGAGGCTCGGCGCGGTCATCAACAGTGCCGTCACGATCAAGACCGAAATCGCGAACCGAGGTTGTCCTAATCCCCTCGCATCCTTCGATAGGTGCGAATCGAGAGGCGTACTGCAGCTCTCCAATTCGGGCTGAACGATTGATTCGCGGAACTCGAAGGCATGGCTGAGTTGAACTGCATAAACGGCAAGCTCTCGGCCTGCAGTACCGGTTCGAGTCTCCGAATACCCACTGCCCGATCTGTGATCTGGGTTTAGGGTCTGGCAATTGTCCCCAGAGCGCGGCGTTCCAGATCTGACACCATCCCCGACCGCCGAGTGCTGGCCCCAAATTGAAACGTCTCTACCCGACCCTGACCTCAAAGACCGCACTGTCAATTGGTTCAGAGCCCGTCCAAACGAGCTCACGCTAGCCATCCTATTGGAACCGTCTGGGATAATTAACGAATTAGTGAACAAATTTGAATGCTCAATTAACAGACTCCGAGCCAGGAGACTCCGTTTCCCAGGAGAAAGGGCTAACAAGGAGACGCCGGCACAGCTCAACGGATCCGAGTCTCGACGGATGGGCAGGGACGATCCGGTCTCGACTTGGAAGCACAGCGGTCTGCGATCCAGGCAGAGGCTCAGCGCCGCGGGTGGCAGCTCATGACCGTGTATACGGGTGTGGCCCGCGGTAATAGGACCAACGGCCGTCCGCAGCTCGAAGAGGTGCTGAAGGATCTGGCCGATCGACGGGCCGACGCGCTGATCGTGGCGAAGCTGGATCGCGTGAGCCGCAGCGTCGTTGACTTCGGGAGCGTCTTGACCAGCGTCCGCTCATGCCTGCCCTGGTCGAGGATGATCCGCAGTGATGGCGCGGGCAAGCAGTGGGACCCGGCGGTTGTCGAAGTCTTAACGCACGAGCTACGGACGAACCGAGGCTAAGGTCATGCTGTTCGGTTCACTCGATCTCCAAGTCGGGGTCGTGAGTAAGACTCTCGGCCATCACTAAGCGCGTATTTCGGTCTCCGAACTTGACCGAGTGCGACGTTATGAGAACCTGGATGATCGTCCCGCCCTTCAGTAGGTGGCGCCACGGTCCGCTTCGATCGAAGTTCGGGGTCTCAGTGAGTAGCTCCATGAGCTTTGGCACGTCTTCCGCTGGTCGCAAGGACTTGATGGTCAGGGCGAGAAATTCGGCGCGTGAGTACCCGTATCTATGGGTTGCCGCCTCGTTGACATCGAGGATTTCAAGGGTATCGACGTCGTAGACCCACATGGGCTCGGGGTTAAGAGTGAATAACGAGAGATACCGCCCGTACGTCGGCCGCGCCCGTGATTCAGTCCAGAGCTGCTGTTTCAGCTCTAGCTTGATGGCCTTCATGAGCGAATCGCGCTCTGCCGCCGGTTGATCCATAGCGCTGGATTCTATCCATATGCAGCGGAAATCTGACCGCTGGGGCGACGACCTGAACTGCAGTCGCTGTGGGGGGGCAAAAGTCAATCTTCATGGCCTCGTCGGACTTTTGCCGTCCTAATGTCAGCGCCGGTGTGAAACTCCCCAGATAGCGCCGGTCTGAAATTCCCCACCCGAGCCCGGGTGTGCGAGGTTCCTGCTGTAGCAGTTCACGTTGCAGCAGGAGGTCTCGAGAGATGGTCGGCCGAGGAGAGTTCATGGACATTCACGAGGCCTGGGTTAAAGGGAAGAGCGTCAGCGAAATCGCCCGCGTCACCGGTCGCGACCGGAAGACGATTCGCCGGCTGCTCCAGGGCAAGGCGCCGGCAGAGCGCAAACCGCGTCAGGTGGCATCGAAGTTAGACCGCTTCCGCGAGTACCTGCTGTCGCGCATGCTGGGGGATGACCCGGTGAGCAACGCCGAGGTGCTCTTCGACGAGATACGCGAACAGGGCTATGAGGGCGGCCGCAGCATCCTCAAAGAGTTCATGGCGCCATTGCGTGAGGTGGCGAAGAACAAGACCACAGAGCGTTTCGAGACGCGACCCGGTCAACAGGGGCAAGTGGACTGGGGCACGTTCAAGAAGCCAGGGCGCAAGCGGGTGCAGGGCTTTGTCATGACGCTGGGCTGGTCGCGCACGATGTACCTCGACTTCACTGACACTCAAGCGCTGGCGTTTTTCCTCGCCTGTCATGAGCGTGCCTTCCATTACTACGGCGGCGTGCCTGAAGAAATCCTCTACGACCGCACCAAGACGGTGTGGCTTCGTGACGACGACCGCGGTGAGCCGGTCTTTCATCCCGGCCTGCTCGACTTCGCCAGCCACTACGGCTACCGACCCAGGCTCTGCCACGCCTACCGACCGCAGACCAAAGGCAAGACCGAGAGCGGGGTCGGCTATGTGCGCAAGAACTTCTGGCCACGGGTACGCGACTACCAAATCGCACATGACCTGCTTGAGCTTCGCGGGCGCTGGCTGGAGGAGACCTGCAACGTCCGCATCCATGGCACGACCGGCGAGCGTCCGCTCGACCGCCTGCCGCTTGAAGGACTCCGTGCGGTGGCCGGCGTGCCGGCCTACCGCGCGCTGGTCCTGGAGCGCCGCCGGGTTGCCCGTGACTGCTTCGTGACCTACGCCGGCAGCTGGTACTCGGCGCCAGTTGAATACGCCGGAAGGGAAGTTTGGGTTCGGCAGACCGAAGACAAGCTGGTCATCAGCGACCAGGACCAGGTCCTCGCCGAGCACCCCCTGGCTGAACGACCCTACGAACGCAAGGTCATCCGCGCCCACTTCGAATCAATGGCCGCGCGCCGCGACCAGCGGTTGCACAGGGAGGCGCAGCTGGCCATGGCGCGAGCGAGCGCCCAGCTGCCGGTGCTGCAGGGACCAGAGGTCCAACGCCGCCCCCTCAGCGTCTACGAGGGTCTGGCATGAGCGTCGCTTACCAGCGCGTCCAAGCGCACCTCGAAAGGTTGAAGCTCAAGCGCGTGGCCGACCTCCTCGACCCCATTGCCGAGGAGGCGACCAAGGAGTCGCTGAGCTATGTCGATTTCCTCGACCGACTCCTCGAGGCGGAGTCCACCAGTCGAGCCGAGCGCCGTCTCATCGCCAAGACTCGACTCGCACACTTCCCGTTTCATAAGACGCTCGCCGACTTCGACTTCAGCTTTCAGCCCTCCATCGACCGCAAGCAAATCCAGGAGTTAGCGACCCTGCGCTTCCTCGCTCACGGCGAGAACGTCATCCTGCTCGGACCGCCCGGGGTGGGCAAGACACATCTCGCCATCGCGCTCGGCATGGAAGCCGTTGCGAACGGTCACAACGTCTACTTCATCGCCGTGCCCGAGCTGCTCGACGAGCTCTCCCATGACGTGCAGATGAATCGCCTCGGTGAGCGTCTCAACAAGCTTCGCGTGCCGACTCTTCTCATCCTCGATGAGATGGGCTATACCCACCTCGACCAGGTCGCCACCAGCTTTCTCTTTCAACTGGTGTCCAGGCGCTATACGAAGGGCAGCATCATCATCACCTCCAACAAGAGCTACTCCGAATGGGGCTCTGTTTTCGGCGATGAGTTCGCCGCGGTCGCCATCATCGACCGCCTTCTGCACTACTCCACGACGGTCAACATCCGCGGCGAGAGCTACCGACTCAAGGACAAGAAGCGGGCCGGGATCTTCACCGTGCCGCCGGCCATGGCGGCCGAGCCAGAGCCTCAGGTGGGGAATTTCAAACCGGCGCTCAGACGAAATCGGTCCTGACCTGGGGCATTTGAGACCGGCGGAAACTGGGGACTTTCAGACCGGCCTTGACACCTAAACGGATTTCAAATTCGCCGTGGCTGTATATCCAGTCGGGGGCACTTCAAGACTGTGGGGCACACATATTCGTCGGTGGGTTAGCTACCGCCGAGTGGCGGTAGCTAGCCGCTAGGATCACCCGCGGATGTTGTTTGCGTTGGTCTACTCCCTCCTGCGCCTTCTCCTCGACGTCGCCGACGTCCGCTTGCGGGTTCGCGACCCTGAGGCGGAGTTGCTGCTTCTACGCCACCAACTGCGAGTCGTGCGCCGTCAGGTGAAGCGTCCACGGCTCGACATGGCCGACCGGACGATCATGGCCGCACTGAGCCTCTGACTAGGCCGGGCAGCTTGGGTCGGGATGCTGGTCCAGCCCGAGACGGTGCTCGGTTGGCATCGCGAGTTAGTGCGCAGAAAGTGGGCGGCCTTCGGTCGTCGCCGAGGTCCAGGGCGACCAGGTCTCGATCCCGAGCTGCAGAGCCTGATCCTGGAGATGGCCAAGGACAATCCGAAATGGGGCTGTGTCCGCATTCGCGGCGAACTGCTCAAGCTCGGTCACATGATCTCGGCAACCGCGATTCGCAAGTTGCTGCGTCGGAACCGGATCGATTCGGCCCCGTGGCGCTCGCGGCTGAGCTGGAAGACGTTCTTGAGAGCCCAGGCTTCGGCAATCGTTCTCACAGACTTCATGAGCGTCGACACCGTGCTGTTGAAGCGTCTCTATGTCCTCTTATATATGGAGCTGGCCACCAGGAGGGTGATCTGGTTCGCGGTCACCGAGCGGCCGGACGCGTTTTGGGTGAGCCAGCAGGCGAGGAATCTCTGCTGGGAGCTCAGCGAGGTCGGAGTCGATGCTCGCTTCCTCGTCCACGATCACGACGCCAAATATGGAGGCGGCTCGGATCTTGTCTTTCGGGCGGAGGGCATCGAGGTGATCAGGACGCCGATTGCGGCGCCCAAGGCCAATGCCCACATCGAGCGGCACATTGGTTCGACCCGGCGCGAGTGCCTGGACTGGATCCTGATCCTCAACCGTCGCCATCTCGAGCGCGTTCTTGCCGAGTGGTTCGAGCACTACAACTCGGCCCGTCCCCACCGGGCTCTTCGGTTGCGGACCCCAATCGCGCGCTCCGATCCGGTGCTGACAGCAGGACCACTAACGTGCACCGAGCGACTCGGCGGCTTGTTGCGCGAGTACGCGCGCGAGCAGGCGCCGGCAGCAGCCTGAACCCCCAGCTGATCTGCCCATACGATGGAGGCGTGGTCCTGCGGTGTACGGCCAAGATGCTCACGCTCGTGGATGCGCGTCCGCGAGACCTGGTGACAATCGAGCCCAGCGACGAGGATTGGTACGCAAACCTGCTCTGGCTCGACGGTCGAAAATGCCTGCTAATGGCCCACGCTGGCACCCTGTTCTCGGTATTCGTTCCGGACATCCGCAAGGCTGACCTGGTGCCGATCGGCCCATCGGTCGTCGCCTTAATTCACACGGAGCTTGAGGCGGAGAGCCTCCCGCCAGACCGTCTCGGCGCTCTTGATTCCCGCTCCATCGCTTTGGCGAAAACGGAGAGCCGCACTGTGCTGGGCTACATGAACGAGATGGCACGGTTCTGTGAGGACGCGGTTGACGACGCCGGCAGCCTGGCCCGATGCGACGGCCGGGAGCTGAACCATGACCTCAGGAGGGAATTGCACCTGTCCCGGCAGCCGCCCGGGTACATCGTCCCGATCGAACGGGCCGGCGGATCCCACAATCGGCCACCACTTAGGGTCGTCGATTGATCTCGTACCAGTTTGTGTGCCCCTCAGCCCGGGACATCCATGACCCAATGAGCACCAGGCGGGCGATAGAGTTCGGGCCTGGTCGGGCCTTACCGAGTTGACGGAGTAAAGTGCGTCGCACACCTCCGCGCGCGTCCAGTGCTCGGGGGTTGGCACCACCTCCACGCGCGGGCCGCCTGAGTTGGACCGACTATTGCCCACCTTCACCACCTTCACATATGGCCGCGCTACCGTTCGCGACGGACGTGGCAAGGAATGGACTACGAGGATCCTGACTTCGGGTCGCCATGTAACGCATCGCCGCGCGCGATGAAGGACGAGGACCTAGAACAGCTTCGCTCGGCACTCCACGAGCGCCTGCGGTAGCCCGGAACGCGGTAAGCGGCGCGCGACTCGGCTAGACCGCCGCGCCAGTTCCAACCATCTGGCGGAACCGTTCCATGTATCGGAGCAGCCCGTCGCGATTCTGGGCGTCCTTTTGAAAGGCAACGTCGAAGAAGATCTCACCGACTCCGGCCTCTTCCATCTTGCGGACATCCTCCTCGATCTGTTCCCAGGTGCCGTGCGCAACCGCGCGGGTCGCGTCATCGAGGCGCTGCTCTGTCCGGTTGACGATGCAGCGCATGACGGTCATCAGCTTGTCGGGGTCCCGGCCGCGCTCCCCCGCCGCCTTCTTCACCTCGCGCATCATCGAAATCAAAGCGTCGACGGGGGCGCAACAGCCGGTGAAGCCGTCAGCAAGCCGCCCTGCACGGTCGAGCGCCTTGGGCACAAATGCGCCGACGATGAGAGGCGGGTGCGGCTTCTGAACCGGCTTGGGCCCTATGAAGGCGGGCTCGAGGTTGAAGTACTTGCCGTGGTACTCGACAGGGTCGGGGCCCCAGACGGCGAGCATGCACTCGATCGCCTCTTCGCCGATCCGGCCGCGCTCGCGATAAGGGACATTCGCCGCGTCGCACTCGTCCTCAGACCAGGCGAGTCCTACGCCGACGGTGATGCGGCCATCCGAGAGGACATCCATCGCGGCGAGCCTCTTGGCGAGCAGGACCGGGTTGTACCACGGGATGTTGATCACGCTGACGCCGAGCCGGATCTTCTCGGTGACGGCGGAGGCGTATGTCAGGCAGGTCAGGTGATCGAGGTGGGTCTTGTATTCCTCATCCAAGACCCCTTCGGCGTTCCCCGGATAGGGGGTCTTGGCATTGACCGGGACGAGCAGCCTCTCGTTCGTCCACAGCGAGTCGTAGGCCATCGATTCGGCCTCGATCGCGACCAGGTGCATGTTGTCCTTGGTGGCCACGGGGCCCTGGTGGGGAAGCGCAAAGCCAACTTTCATGTGTGCCTCCTCTGAGCTTCGTGGTTACCGACGCGCCCCTGCAGGTGGTGCTGACCGAGGACATCCATTCCGAAGTCGCCGTCAGGGTCCCGCCAGACACTGTGGGCGTGGTTGCCCGCCCGCTGGGCATTATCGTACTCGATGAGGAGGCGTGGTCCCTGGATGCGGTAGTAGTGCGGCACTCCCCGCTCGGCGTCGCCGGCCCAGGCGAAAGAGAGGCTTTCTAGCGCTTCTTCGGTGTACCTGGCCATCTCGGCTTCCGCCAGCTCATCCGGTAGGCGATTGATGTAGATGGCGACGATTTGCCTCAACAACCGCCTCTGATTTGCACTCATGTCCCGGCCTGGCAATCCCTTCGGCGCGAGGGTGAAGCGGACAGCCTCGAGATGCCTGTCGTCGATCTGCAGGCCGGCCTCGAGCCGCTCCTGGATGGCTTCGAGGAGCTCGGCGGTCGCACCCTCGAAGCGGCCGCGCCAAATGTCGGGCAGCTTCAGCGGTAGATCGCCGTCGGCGACCCTCGGCCGGTTGGCGCTGACCAGGTCGAACGGCGCGACCGGGGAGATGACGGCTAGGCGCCGGCAGTCTTTGTCAAGCGAGTCGAGGAGTTGGCGGCCGAGGTCCTCGGTGCTGCCCAGCGGCCTCAGCTCGCTGCCGCCGAGGAGCGGCGAAACGGCCGGGTCGGCGCCGAGGAAGAGCGGGGTACTCGCTTGCACTCTGCCGTCGACGACGAGGTGGTGGACCGAGACATGGTGGCCGCCGAAGCGCCAGGACCACGGCTTTGCACTGGTGGGTTCGCCGAAGACCTGTACGTAGTACAGGCTGGGGTCACGGCCTCGGTCGCGCTCCCAGCTCATGCTCCAGCCCTCGAGCTCATCGAGGATGTTGTCGAGCCCCACGATCGTGCAGGCGGTGACGTAGGCGGGGCGCGAGAGTCCGGCCGCGAGGAGCCGGAAGGCGAGTTGCTGCTGGTTTGCCCGCATCCGGCTCAGCGGCAGTCCGCCGTGATCGGTCGGCGTGTAGTACCAGCGAAGGCGCTCTTCGTCTGCAGGGAATGGCCAATTGGCGAGTGGGCGCTGTACTTCGTCGAGGCTCTCGAGGAAGATATTCGCAGCCTCGGCCATGCGGGCGGCGACGCGGTCAGCGGCCTGGTTCATAGAGGCCAAAGATAAGCTCGGGGTCGCCGGGCGTCCAATTGCAGTCGAATTGCGAGCGGCGGCCGATGCGCCTCGTCCGCTCCAGCAGTTTCCGGCCCAGCTCGAGCTGACCGGGCTCCCAAGCCCCGAGCGCGCTCTCGATATCCGGCTGCACCGCGAGCGCCTTCGCCAGTTCCCAGGCGTCGGCGGCAGCCTTGGCCGTGCCTGCGGCGGCGTGGGGCCGGACGACGAAGGCGGCATCGCCCACCAGGCAGACCCGCCCGAAGGCCATCCGCGGCACTTCGACGTCGATGATCGCCTGCACGAACGGCTGCTTCACAGCACGCACGACGCTGGCGATCGGCTCCGGCAGCCGCGCAGCCGCGGTCGCTCGCAGCTCTTCGATGTGCTGAGGCTGGGTGGCGCCAGGCGGTACGGAGACCTCGTGCAGCTTCCCATTACAGTCGGTCATCAGGTCGGTCAGGTCGCTGCCGGCCAGGTAGTTGCGGTACCAGACGTAGTTGATGAGCCGGTCACCGGGCCGGACCGAGCCGTCGATGCCAGGAATCGGATACACCAGGATGTGGCTGTTCGCGTAGACGTAATAGGTGATCGCGTCGATCAGCGCGGTCGCATCTTTGCCCAGCTCCTTCTCGGGAATCAACCCCCGCCATGCGACGTAGCCGGCGTAGGCGAACCGGACATGCGGCAGAAGGCCCGAGCGCGCCCTCGAGTTGACGCCGTCAGCGCACACAAGCAGATCGCATTCGAGCTCGTCGCCGTCAGCCTGCGTGATCCGGACCTTGCCGTCCGACTGGCGGACATCGACGCATTCGCGGCCGAGCAAGTAGCGCTCTCGGCCGAAGCACTGCAGCAGGCAGCGGTAGACGGTGTTCCAGTTACTGAAGCGGTACGGCTGAGCCTGTTCATGAACGCGCCGGCCCCGATGGTCGAGATAGCGGATGTACTTGGTCGAGACGCTGACCTCATCGAGGTTGATCCCCGCGCGATCGACAAGGTAGCGGTAGCTGGCCGGCAGCAGGCCGATGCCGGCGCCGCGCTGCTCAAGCTCTGCCCCCGACCGCTCGTAGACGGTCACGTCGAGGCCGAGCTCGCGCAAGAGAAGGGCGGCGGTGAGCCCACCCAGTGACCCCCCGACAACACCCACCCGGCCGTCCTTGCGCATCTAGCTTCATCCCGGATCATAAGTGCCGGGACTTCGCAGTCGACGTCGGCGAAGCCGGACTCGGCATGGGCAGTTCAGTCGGGCACCGCTTTCGTCCCGTCGGATTCCTCCGCGGCGTGTTGCACAAACCTCATGAGGAGTGGTGCCCTAACAGCAACCTCTTTGAAGACCAGATGTCGGCGGAGTCGTGGTCCTCAAGTCGTGTACTTGACGGCCGAATCCTGAGCCTGGAAGAGGCTTCTGTGCTGGCGACGCGTGAATGGCTGCCCTTGTTTGCAGATAGCCCCGCTGATGCTCAGGCGATGTATTAACTGCACACACACGGAGGTTAAATGGGGCAAATGGTCGAGGTTGAATTGCTGCCTGTCGCCGGATGCTCACACGTCGATGCCGCACGCCGCACAGGCTGCCCTGTGAGGCGTCCGAGTTCAAGCGTGCTGTATATCCAGTCGGAGGCACGTCAAGACATCGCCTTCTATCTCCTCGCGGTCCGAGTCCGGCCCCGATGCTCTCAAGACCAATTGTTTTAGGTTGGATGTGGGGAGGAGGAGAGGCGCGCGGCGGCCCTCGACGGGATGAGTACCGGGCACCCAGAGGGATCGTGTGCATCAACCGAGGTTGGAATGCCGGGAGCTGGACCCTGGGGATTAAGTCAACCGTCCGTTCTGAGGGAGCGATTAACCACCTGTCTACGTGGCCAGTGACGCCTGCAGCCAGTGCGCGCCCGCATCGATGGTCTGGAAGAGGGGCTCTTATCCGACACACCTTGCGGTGGTTTGCAGCCTCCTCCTGCAAGGTGGCTGCGGAGGATCGATCCCTCCATCTCCCGCGTAGCCTCGTGGCGCACGGCCCCTAATCGAACCGGAGGTGAGGTGGGCCTCGTCGGGCTCTCCGGCGATGTTCACGTGGCCGCTGTCTGCCGCATCGATCTGACGCGCAAGTTTCGGCCGCCCCGACTAGGCTTTCAATCGTGATTCGCTTCTAGGATCCACCGTCCAGATCCCCGCAAGCTTCCGCCCGAACGCTCGTTCTCATGTTCAGGGAGTCCGGCTTTGGCGACTCGGGCATCGTCGGCGTATCTCCAGGCAAGGTTGCCGTCAGCCCACGTTAGAAGGAGACAAAGATGAGCGTCCGCAAGGTTGCGATTCGCAGGAGAGCCGGAGCCTCCTCAGAGGAAGAATCACCCAAGCGGGACCGCGTCTGGCTCTTCTGGTTACTCACGTTCAGCGCCGGAGTGATCGCAGCGATCGCCGTTTTGGCCGGCCCCGGCCTGTGGGCTGATCTGGAGACATCCATCGCCACTCAGGGCAATTCCGCCACTCAGTCCATCAAAGCTCGAGCCCTGTTTCCGCCGATTGGGGTCGTGCACAAGGTGGTCACCGTCTACGATCCTCCGCCCACCGCGCGGCCAATCCCGCCAGCGGAACCGCCCGATGACTGATGGTCAGCTGGTGGAACCGTGGTCGCCCAGTCCAGATGAGCCCGCTGGACTGACGACCTACGGATCCGACCCGGCCACCCGCGACCGGGCGCTCTGGATCGTCCGTCTGGGCACTCTGGGGGGCGTGGTGAGCGCCCTCGGCTTGAGCTGGCTCTTCTCCGGTCTTGCCCAGGCGTACTTCTCTGGCAAGCTGCCCGCTCCACCGTCGTCCGTCACGGCGACGGTGCCGGTCGCTGCAGCTCCGGTTCAAACCACACCGACAGTGGTGCAGACGGTGGTCCACGTCCCGTATGGCGCTCCCGCTCCTTCAGGCTCGACGCCGGGCCCCCCGTCGCAGGGTCCCGCAGCGGCCCCTCAGCCGGCTCCTCCACCGGTTTGCTACTCCACGCCCTCCAAGCCGTGCTGAGCTCGGACTCGTTCACCGGCATGGGCACGACCAATACTGTCGCCGTCGACGACGGAGCCGCGCTGCCTGCTGCGATGGCCATCGTCCAGGCGAAGATCCAGGAGATCGATGAAGCCTGCAGCCGGTTCCGCCCGAACTCTGAGCTGTCCCGCCTCAACGCCCGCAGCGGCTGCGGCGACGTTCTGCTTTCTCCTTTGCTGGAGGAGGCCATCGTGGCCGCGCTATGCTCGGCAGAGATGACCGGAGGGCTGGTCGACCTCACCGTCGGTAGGTGCGTGGAGGACGCCGGGTATACGGTCACCTTCCGCGACCTGCCCGCAGAAGGACCTCCTCTTGAGCTTCGCACGCGCCGGGTGATCGGGTGGCGAGCGCTGACCTACCAACCCGCGGCCCACACGATGCGGCTGCCCGCCGGCGTCGGGCTCGACCTTGGGGCCAGCGGCAAAGCGTGGGCGGCAGACCGGGCCGCTGACGCCGTGGCGAGCAAGCTTGGAGTTTCGGTCCTGGTCAGCTGCGGAGGCGACGTCGCGGTCTGCGGGCCGGCGCCGCAGGGCGGTTGGCCGATCCGGGTGGCCGTAGACGTCGACGCTGTCGAAGGCCAAGATGTCGTCGTCTTCGACGGCGGGCTCGCCACCTCAGGCACCACCTCACGCCGCTGGCGGCGCGGTGGGATCGAGTTCCACCACATCATCGATCCTTCCACAGGCCTGCCGGCGCAGACGCCCTGGGCGATGGTGTCAGTGGCCGCGGCGACCTGCGTGGAGGCCAACGCGGCTGCCACCGCGGCCTTGATCATGGGCCACAGCGCACCTGCCTGGCTCGACGACCTCAAGCTTCCAGCGCGTCTCGTCGATGCCTCGGGTGAGGTCCGGTTCGCCGGCGGCTGGCGTGCATCGGCGGCTTGACCGCGCCCCTGCTCGCGGCTTCGCCCAGCTGGTACTGGTACGCAACACGCGGACTTGGCACCGCGACTTTGATCGTGCTGACCGGCACCGTCGTGCTCGGTATCGTGACCGCGACGAGGTGGACCGGCGAGACCACCCCCGGCTTTGTGGCGGCGGTCCTGCATCGCAACCTCAGCCTCCTGGCGGCATTCCTCCTCGCCGCGCACGTGGTCACTACGGTCCTCGATCCCTTTGCAAACATCAGCCTGCGCGACTCGATCATCCCCGTAGGAGCTGCCTACCGGCCCGTCTGGCTGGGCCTCGGCGTGGCATCCATGTGGATCGTGGCAGGGGTTACGGCAAGCAGCCTGTTGCGGGACCGCGTAGGACCGCGTCTGTGGCGGCTGATCCATTGGGCGGTGTACGCAGCATGGCCCCTTGCGGTGATCCATGGACTGGGCACCGGCAGTGACGCCCGGGCTCCCTGGCTGATCGCAGTAGTCGCGTCGTGCGTGATGGCGGTGCTCTTGGCTGTCGTCGTGCGCCTCCGCCAGGGCGAGCCGGCCACGGCGTCGATTCGGGCCGCGGCCACAATCGCTGTCGTGTTTTTGGTTGTCATGGCGGGGGCTTGGGCCCTGGGCGGTCCGCTTCAGCCGGGTTGGGCGGCCAAGGCCGGGACTCCGATTGTCAAAGCGGTCGCAGCCAACGTGGGACCGGTGCACCCAGGCCCAGGTGGCTTCAGGGATCCTCTCGACGGTGTCTTGGTGCGGGACAGCACGGGCAACGTCCAGATCTCGATGCGGGACATGGTGGACACCGCTCTTACGATCGCGATCCGCTCTCCGAACAGCAACGAGACGCTTCCGGTGGTCACGGTCGCCAGAGGCAGCCGCGTCCTGTGCACGGTGCCGGCTACCGCCGACACCACGCTGTACGCCGTCTGCGGCACGACCCGCCTCACCATCGCGTTCTCCGGCCCCACCACACTCCTGAAGGGAGATGGCAACATCACGGGGTGGCTGACCACTTCAGGCCCACTGAACTGAACGCCCTCCAAACAGGTCGCAGTACTCCATCGAGGCCTCCCGCCGCGGTCGGCACAAGGCTTACCGCGGGGCCGGGCCAAAAGGCGGGTTACGAACGCCTCGCCGACCACCAGCGCCGCCTGGGAGCTCGCCCGGCGGGGGGCAGGTGGCTCCTGGACGTCCTCCAGCAGAGCGGCCTGCGCGGCCGGGGAGGGGCGTGGTTCCCAACGTGGCGCAAGTGGGCCGCGGTCGCCGAGCACTCGGACGGACATTCGGTGGTGGTGATCAACGCTTCGGAGGGCGAGCCGCTGAGCGCGAAGGACCGCACCCTGATCTCACTGCGTCCACACCTCGTGCTGGACGGGGCCGTCCTCGCCGCGGACACCCTCGGCGCGAACGACATCGTGGTGTACCTCTCGCGGGGTGCCCAGACGAGCGAGCGGACATTGCAGAGTGCGATCAAGGAACGTGGTCGCGCCGGCCTGCTGGAACCTCCGATGCACATAGTTCGGACGGCACACCGATACATCGCCGGGGAGGCCTCGGCAGTCGTGAACCGTGTCTCAGGCGGGCCGTCGAAGCCACGGTTCACCCTGCGGCGCGCGGCCGAGAATGGCGTCGACGATCGCCCGACCCTGGTCCAGAATGTCGAGACTCTCGCGCACGTCGCTTTGATCGCCCGCCACGGGAGCGACTGGTTCCGGACGCTTGGCACCGCCTCCACCCCCGGCAGCACGCTCATGACGCTTTGGGGAAACGTCAAGCGTCCCGGAGTCTACGAGGTGGACCTGGGAGCGCGGTTGGGCGGCGTTCTCGAAACCGCCGGCGGAACTGTGTCGCCACCCGGCGGCGCCCTGCTGGGCGGGTACTTCGGAACCTGGCTGTCGCCCAAATCGCTCCAGGACCTGCCTCTTGACGCGGACACATTGCGCTCGACGCATCAGGCTTCGCTGGGCTGTGGAGTGCTGGCCGTACTTCCGAACGGCAGCTGCGGAGTGGTGGAGGCTGCTCGCATCTTCAGCTATCTCGCCGCCGAAACGGCTGGTCAGTGCGGGCCCTGCGTCAACGGCTTGAGCGCAATCGCCGAGACCATGGAGCGGATCGCGGTTTCAGACGCAGTGCCCAGCGATTTGGATCAAGTTCGGCGCTGGGTGGACATGGTTCGCGGACGAGGTGCCTGCCATCACCCGGACGGTGCGGTGGGCATGCTTTCCAGCGCGCTGACCGTCTTCAACGATCACCTTGGATTCCACGTCTCCGGTCAGCGCTGTCATGGAGTGGACGTGACAGGCTTCCCGCAGCCGCCGATTCCCGGGCGGGGATGGCGGTGAGCGGCAGCCCACGCCGCCGGCTGCGCGTGAACCCGATCCTGTGCGACGGCTACGGCTACTGCGCCGAGATCGTGCCCGAGCTCATCTCACTGGACGACTGGGGCTTTCCGATTGTCGATACGCGTCCCATTGACGACGACAAGGTGTTGGGTCTATCTGATCGCGCGGTGGCGACCTGCCCGCGTCTGGCACTGCTGCTGGAGGATGTAGCCCTGGAACAGCACTGATCGACTCCGACCGAACGCTCTCGCGCTGCTTAGGGTCCGACCTTCTCTGTGCTGCACTGCGCCATCGCCTTGGACGGGTGAGCGGCGGTTGAGTGTTTGCGGTGATTCGATCTCGAGTCAGACCGCAAGGGTCCGTGCCGCGGACGCGGCAGACCTGCCGGCAGGAGTCAAGAAGTTGTGAGAGGGCAAAACTCAACCCGGCGAGATCGGCGACCCTGTCACGATGCTCGAACTAATCAGCCTTCTCCGCACGCTGGCCAGGCTGAAGGACGGCAAAAGTCGATCACGATCACGGCCATCCGATCGAGCTGTCCCAGGGTCCAGCTTGTGACGGCTGTCGGCTGATATTCTTCCGCGGCGGTGCTGGGCGTCCTCAATCTGCTCCCTCGCGTCCTTAGTAATGCTTGTCGCTCCCGCCGCGAGCTAATCCTCGAGAACCTGGTATTGCGCCACCAGCTCGAGGTTGTAGGGCGGCAAAAGTCAGGTCCGGTTCAAGCTGCTCTCTCGCAGACATGGTGGAGTCCGCCCAGGACCGGTCGGACGACGATTCCTCCCTGACTCGCCGCTAAGCTCGGAAGCGGCGCCTGCAACCCGAGGCTGCGATGAGGGCGATCATGGTTGTAGGCGGTAGCGGCGGATCGAGCGAGAACTGACCACGATGCCGAGCTTGAGGAGCTCGCCGCGGAGATACTCTCGGTGCCCCAGAGCGAGTTCGCGCTCGCCATGGTGGCGATCAGCTCCCGAATCTCAGGGCTCAATCGGGGCCGGCCCAGCTGATGGCCTGAGCGCCAGCGCCAGTAGAGCCGCCAGCCTCGTCGGTGCCAGCGCACGACAGTCTCGGGACGGACCAGGATCAGATGCCGCTTCCAGTCGGGGTAGAGGCTCCGGACCAGCAGCCAGAAGAACCGGTCTCTGGTCTTGAGGTCAGGGCGAGGACGGGAACGGAGCGCGACCTGGAGTTGGTGGCGCAGGAGCAGGTTCTCGACCACAAGGTCGTGACGTCTGCGAAAGAGCCTGGCCAGTGTGGGGAGGAGGCGGCTGCTTAGTTCGAGCATCGTGACAGGGTCGCCGATCTTACCGGATTGAGTTTTGCCCTCCTACAACGGTCGCAATCTGACACGCAGGTCAACCTAATCAACAGAAGCACAACGAGTGGGGCTTTTAGGCCCGAAGCCTTCAGAAATCAACGCTCAGCTGCATCAGCGCCGGAAGGGCAGTGCACCCAACACGTTCAACAAGCCCATCGTCAACAACAACACGATGACCAAACCCGAGAACGTTTGACCGCTGATCTTGGAGAATACCCGGCGTCCCAAGTCGACGCCAAAGACCGACACCGGAATGATCGGCAGCGAATACAGCAGACTCTCTCTGCTAATCAGGCCGGCGATCGCCAATACGCCGACCGTGGCGAGGGTAACGAGAAAGAAGTAGGCCCCCAGTGTTGCTCTCATCCGGGCCGCACTTACCTGCTGCGACTGCAGGAATAGAATCACCGGCGGTCCGCTGAGACCTGTGCTTGCAGAGAGAATGCCGCTAACGACCGCAGCTGGTGCGGCAACGTATCGGGGCGGCGTTGGCCAGCCTTTCTTGCTCAACAGCAATGGCAGCGAGTACGCCACCGTGATCAGCCCGATTGATGTCTTCAACACAGCTGGTCCAGCATTGGCCAGCAAGAGGGCGCCGATTGGCAGGCCCAGAAGGCTGCAAGCAAAGAGCCCCGCAGTCAGGCGCACGTCGACCTGGGAACGGGTCTCAGTCGAAGTGAGCAGCCATCCGGAGACAGCCACACCCGCAAGAAGGGAAACGATCACGGCTGCCCGCGGTTCAATGGCAAGAGCCAAGATCGGGACCGTCAAAAGATTGAACCCGAAACCGGTGATCCCCGCAAGTACGCCGGCCACGAAGGCACCCGCAATTACTGCGGCGCCAAGTACCACCTCTTCATCCTCGCGGGTAGCGTATCCGGCCGATCGGCGGGACGCGCCAAACGTAACTACACTCCCTCAAGACAACGACGCGGCTGTGCCGTTAACCCGTCTCAGCCATCTCAGAGGAGGGCCGAGCGGAACTAGGAGTGGGGGTTGAATTACTTGCCCCTCCGGCCTGGACGATCGTGTTTTGACACCAATCCCGAGGAGGCCGAATTGAGTTGACGGATCGGGGTTAACGACACGCGCGCGGGATGGGCCGCTCGTCAGCCGGCCGATACTTGGCGGGCTCCATCGCGCTTATGCTCGAGCCGCGTGACCCGGATGGACTTTTGCCGCCCTACAAGGTCATGCCGGCGGCGAAGAGCCCTCGGTACTACGGCGAGCAAAAGCCTGAGAAGTTCGAGCATCAGGTGAGGATCACCGATCGGCCTGTCGGATAGGGACTACGCTGACTTTTGCCCCCGCACGACCCTCAAATTGCCCCTTGACCTCTATAGGAGGATCGAAATCGTGCCGAGGCAGGAAAGTGAGACGCACCGTCACCAGATAGTGACGGCTGTCAGTTCAATCGCGCGGCGTCGCGGGCCACCAGGGCGTCGGCCGCTCGATGTCTTGCGGCCGCGAGTCGGCGCCCCCGACGGCAATCAGAAGACCGCCCAGGGCCAGTAGCAGGATCACCATGAGAACCTCGATGCCTAGAGTGTTCCGTGAACCAATGTCCGAAGCAACGTGGGATTTCCTAATAAAATATCGCCATGCCGAACAATTGGCAGAGCGTCGAGCTCAAACACCTGCGGGCCTTGCGAGCGATCGCCGAGAAGGGCACCTTCTGGGCGGCGTCCGAGGACCTGAACAGCTCGCTCTCCACGGTGAGCGATCACGTGACCGCCCTGGAGGCCCTGGTCGGGCAGCGCCTGATCGAGCGCTCGAGGGGTAGGCGGACGGTCGAGCTGACCGAGGCGGGGCGCCTGCTCCTCGGCCACGCGGAGTCCATCGAGTCGAGGCTGCGCGCGGCCGAGGCGGACTTCCGGGCCTACGCCGCCGGCGTGTCGGGCAGCCTCCGGATCGGCGTCTATCAGAGCGTGGCCAACAAGGTTTTGCCGGAGGTAATGCGCCGGTACAAAGGGCGATGGCCGAAGGTGGACGTGCAGCTGACCGAGGGCGCCGATGACTTGATGCTCGTGGAGGCCGTCGAGCGGGGGGAGCTGGATCTCACCTTCGCCATCGAGCCCATCCACGACGGCCCGTTCGAGGTGCGGGAACTCATGCAGGATCGCTATGTGGTCGTGACGGCAGCTGGCTCCGACCTGGCGCGGCGCCGGCTCAAGGTCGCTGATCTCAACGCGTTGCCGATGGTCGGTTATCAGCACGGCAAGCACCAGGACGTGGCCGACGAGTTCCTGCGGGGCAGAGGGGTCAGGCCGCGGGTCGTGTTCCGCTCCAGCGACAACGGGACCGTGCAAGCGATGGTCGCCGCGGGATTGGGCTTTGCCCTATCGCCGCTGCTGGCGGTCGACGAGAACGACCCCAGGGTGCGGCTCATCGAGGTCGTGGAATCCGTTCCTCCCCGCGTCCTCGTTGTGGTCTGGCACCGCGACCGCTACCGGCCGCCGGCTGCGGCGGCGTTCGTGGAGGCCGCGATCGCCGTCGCAGCTGAGGTGGAGCGCTCCCATCAGGCATTCCTGGCTCGGCGAATCAGCGCAGCTCGTCCGGGCGCATCGCAAACACGAGCTCGAGCCCGTAGACCTCGTCTTGCTGCGTCCCGGCCTGCCTGAAGCCGAGCGCGCTGACGACGGCCCGCGCCGCGGCGCTATCCGGCGAGACGCTGGCGTAGACCTCTGTCTCGCACCGCTCGAGAGCCCAACACACCAGGCCGCGTGCTGCTCCCCCTGGCGAAACCCTTGGCGCCGGAAGGCCTCGAACTCCTGCCCAATACCAGATGTTCTCTCAAACACGCCGTTGACAATCGACTTCACGTCCAGCTTCTACTTCCATCCCGAAGAGGCGGGGTGAGGGCAAAACTGAATCGGGTGAGATCGGCGACCCAGTCACGGATGCTAGAAATGGTCAGCCTCACCGCGGCTGTAGGAGGGCAAAAGTCCGACTAGGCCGTGCAGATTGACTTTTGCCCCCCACACTGATTACCGCACAAGACCGTTGTAACCCTGGGATACTGGGAGCAAGGGAGTTCGATCAGCGATTCGCGTCCGGTCCGCTCCCCAATAAGCGGGATCCGATCTATCGCTAGGTGATTTGTCGGGTGCTCGGGCTCCTCTCCGATGGCAGCCTGCCTGGTGCCACCCCCGGCAACCGCGCCGATGCGGAGGATCTCACTCAGGAGATCGTGCAAGAAGCGGATCAAGCGGTGCGTACAGGGATGGCCAGGTCAAGGGAAGGGAGGATCTCGCGCGCGACTCCCGGGATCTCCGCTTGCAAGCAGGCCAGTGCGTCTGCGGTAAGAGTCTCCTCCAGCACGACGCCGACCGCCCGCAGATAGGTCACCGCGGTTTGTCGCCCCACTCCAAGCTCCTCCGACACTTCCTCCACAAGCGTGCCGAAGGGAGCGAATCGGAGTCTCGAGGGCGACCCCAAGACAAGTCGCGGTACGGGCTGCGGGAGGGCATCCGCTATCAGCCCCGCGGATAACCGAGGCAGCCGCCCGAATAGCCCTCGCATGACCGAAGCTACTACCTTATTGGCCTGCGAGCGACTATCCAGGCTCGCGAGCTCCGTGATCCTCGCGTAGAAACGGTCAGCGTCCGCTTTGCCTCGCTCCACCAGGGCTTACCCCTTCTCAGGCGGCTGAGACCGTCGCCGCGACTGCCGCTCGATCTCGGCCAGGCTCATCGCATAAGCGGCGTTCAGGTCGGGCCGGTGACGAAGGACGGTGGACGCAGTGGGCGGTATTTCCGGCCGGACGATCAACATCGTCCGCTCGCGTGCGTCGATGGCGGCCGCTTCCAGCGTCGCTGCGAGGCGCGCCTGCTCGTCAACGGGCAGACTCTCGCCGAGATGGCGCAGCGCAGCATTTTGGTGGCTGCAGAGGCCGGCCAGGGCGCTCGTCATCTGCCGCAGGGCCGTGCGCACCGGCCCGGTTGCGGGCGTGGAGCCGATGCGACGTTCGAGACTCTCCGCCAGCATGCTCAGACGTTCGATGAACCGGCGTACCTTCCGGTGGTCCTCCCTTAGTGCTTCGGCAAGATGGGAGTCCAGGTCGGGGCATAGGGCGCGTTCCTCGGCTTCCATGAGTGGCACCAGACTGGAAACCAACTCGTCGATCAAAGTCTCCAGCCTTGACGTGAGGACACGCGCCGGAATGTCGATAAGGTCCCGAGCAATCTGCTGCACGGTGTTGAGGATTCTCTGAGTCGTAGCAGGCAGGCGCTGCAGGTCGGAAGTCGGCGCTGGAACGGGCTCGTCAAAGACATGGCAGCCAGCCTCGAAGGAGCCGCATGACTCACACCAGCAGACCTGACCCCACTCGTTCCATTGCCGTGACAGGTTGTCCTTGAGCACCGGCTGCCCACATCGTGGGCACTCGACGAACCCGGGCTCAGGCGACGGCTGGATGTCTTGAACGTGCACGGCGGACACCTCCTGACGGTCGCGGAGCAGCGCTTGCTCGTAGGTGGGCGATGCAGAGGGTGGGCTTGACGAAGGGCTCAAGTCGGGTTGCTTGCAGCGGGGCACCCATCTCCGCCAGCGCGCCCTTCAACATGCCCAGGTGGACGGCGCACACGACCTTCTGATTCGACTCGGCCACCTCTCGGAAGGGGCAGCGGTGCAGCAGGATCTTGCGCTCCGCGGATTCCTCTACGGCCTCGGGCATGAATCCAAGCTGATCGAAGAGGTCAACCACCTTCTGCGTGGCTTCATCGGCCGAGATCCCACTGAACGGCTGCGGTTTTTCGGTCAGGTAGCGGCCCCAGGCGCGGCCTGCGCTCTCGGCGACGGCCTGCGGCTGGTCGGTGCCGGCGAGATAGCTGGCCAGGATCTGGGCCAGAAGTCGGTAACCGCCTTGCTGCACTGAGGTGGAATCCGCGATCGCCTCATAAAGGACGCGCGGGCGCCCGCGGCCGGTGGCCGGCGCAGCCACGGCGCGGACCAGGCCCACCTCGATGAGCTGGTCGACATGCGAGCGGACGGTGTTGGGGTGGAGCCCGACCAACCTCCCGAGCTCGCGCGAGTCGAGAGGGCCCTGCCCACGTAGCTCCTCGAGGATCCGGAAGCGGCTGACGTCGGCAAGGGCCTTATGCGTCTTGATCGAGATGTCGGTCACCGCTTGAATTATACGACGGAGATAGTGAATAATAGAAACATCGTGAAAAACGGAGCCCGGCGGTGATGACCATCAAGCCGAAGCGCTCACCCGAGCCTGACCTGCCCGGCCGCTACCTGGTGACGGGGCTGGTGGGGTTCATTCTTTTCGCCATCGGGGTGCCGTTGCTGGCTCCCGAGCTCGTGCGCACCAACGACGACCCCAGGGTCTTCGCGCTTAGCCACGTGGCCGTCCTCGGCTGGATCACGATGACCATGTTCGGAGCTCTCTACCAGCTGTTCCCGGTAGCCTTGGGCGGCACGGTTCGCTCGCCGCGCCTTGGGCGCTGGAACTACTGGTTGCTGGCGACCGGGATCGCCGGCTTCGTGCCCAGCTTCTACTGGGGCTGGACAGCAGGGGTGGCCATCTTCGGGTCGCTGACCGTAGGTGGCGTTCTGCACTTCGCCTTCCAGCTGCTGCGGAGCTATCCGAGCGTTCGCGACTGGCATCCGATGGCCTACTACGTGTTGGCGGCGCTGGTCTGGCTGATCGCGACCA
>Ga0307373_10002500_pt1 | contig 33087 bp, 31 predicted proteins | sample OX2MG_FD_202534 | JGI IMG/M metagenome (GOLD analysis project Ga0307373, IMG submission 202534) | Soil microbial communities from Risofladan, Vaasa, Finland - OX-2 | ecosystem: Environmental > Terrestrial > Soil > Coastal area > Acid sulfate soil | place: Finland: Risofladan, Vaasa | collected...
GGCCGGCGGACGCGCGCCCTTGTTCATGATCGGCCAGCCCATGGACGCCAGCGGCTTTACCACGTTGGCGTCTTACTTCCCGGACCGCACCGTGATTACGTACGACCCGCGTGGCCTTGGCCGTAGCGTCCGCAAAGACCGCCGGGCCGACCACTCGCCGACTGTCCAGGCACACGACGTGCATGCGGTCATCACGGCGCTCGGGATCGCCCCCGTCGAGATGTTCGCCAGCAGCGGCGGCGCGGTCACGGCGCTTGCGCTCGTGGCGGCGTACCCCAACGACGTGACCACCTTGGTGGCACACGAGCCGCCTCTCATCCCGGTGCTTCCCGACGCGGCGGCTGCGGAGCGCGCACGCGCCGGCGTCCGGGAGGCGTATGAGGCCAGGGGGTCGGGTGACGGAATGGCGGCGTTTATCGCGATGACGTCGTGGCGGGGGGAGTTCACCGACGCCTACTTCGCCATGCCTGCGCCGGACCCGACCCTGTTCGGGATGAGTGCTCAGGACGACGGCTCCCGTGAGGACCCGCTGCTTTCCGATCGGTCGTGGGCGGTCAGCGGCTACCGCCCCGACTTCGACGCGCTGGCTGCGTCGCCGACACGGATCGTGATCGCTGTGGGCGAAGAATCCATGGGCATCTTCACCGGGCGCACGTCGGTGGCCACTGCCGAACTCCTTGGTCAGCAGGCGACGCTGTTCCCCAGCCACCACGGCGGCTTCGTGGGCGGCGAGTCCGGATATGCTGGCCAACCCGAGGCCTTCGCGCGCAGACTGCGCGAGGTCCTTGGCTGAACAACTTGCCGCGGGGGCATCCTCAGCCGGAGAGCTTAGGCGCTACTTCTTGAGCCAACGTCGAGATGGAGGCGTGCACTAATTGACCGGCGTCGCAGGACTCTTCGGCCCGCCGCGCATCGTCCCGTCAGACTGTTGCTTCGACCGGTTGAGTTCATCCTCTCTTTAACCGCTAGCTTCATGCGGCTAGCTCCGGCCGGTTGCGAGGTGTACTGCCCATTCTCGTTAGTAGGTCAGAGCACATCCCGGCGGCGCGTTAATGCTCCGGACAAGATCACCAATCCCAATACGTAGGCGAGGAGCACCAGTACGGCATGCGTGGCGTCTGCCTCGGGCGTCGTCGGCACTGCGGCGACAGCCCCGCCGCCATTCCCTGAATCGGCACCGAAGGCCTGGAGCAGATAGGTGCCATTGGCGATCGGGAACCAGACGTGGACTTGTGTCACGACGTCGCCGAGGCCGCCAAGCAGCCCGAACACGAGAGTCTCGATGACGAGGCCATAGGCGAGTCCGAGGCCGATGGCCATCGCCGATTGCCGGAACAGTGTCGCAAGGGCCACGCCAAAGGCAGCCCAAAAGCCCAGGATCAGCAATGCCGCAGCTACCGCGCGAAGGATGTCGCCGGGAGCCGGGAACGTTGTCGACTTGCCGTCCACCAGTGCTATGACGTAGCTCGCGAGCGCGTCAACCGCAAACAAGGCCAGCACCATGATTAGGACCAGGAGAGCCAATGAGGCGAGCCGGCCAGCCAGCACGGTAAGCCGTCCGGGTAGTTGAATGTTGGAAGTCTTTACTGTCTGCCAGCCATACTCGCTGCCTTGTAACAGCACGCCCAGGATGAGCGCGAAGATGCCGTCGAGGCCGTTGGCCTGTCCGAGGGCCTTCTTGACCAGCGCGCCCGGGTAGAGCCCCGCCCGAAGGCTTGCCAGATCAGTCCCCTGCAAACGCACCCTCGCCGTGGTGTGCGTGGCTACAAGGTAGATGACAACGTAGAAGACGCCTACGGCGAGCAGCAGCAGGAGGCCGATCGTGACCCATATGGCTGGGCGGCGCACAGCCTTGAACCATTCGGCGCGAAAGGCAAAAAGGATCACAGGCCGCCCTCTGTCCCGGTCAATTCCATGAAGACGTCCTCTAGAGAGCGCTCGCCGGCTCGCAACTCGGTAACCTCCAGCCCTGCTTCCACCAGGTGGCGGTTGACAGCGCCGGCCTTGTCCGGGTCGAGCTTGACGCTGAAAACACCATCGGCCAAAGCTACGTTCTCGGCGCCGGCCTCTTGCTCGAGGAGTGCTCGGGCGCGGTCGGACGGTGTCGCGCGGATCAGCAGTCGGCTTCCTCCGCGAAGCTCGTCGATGGAACCTTCCGCCACCAGCCGACCCTTGGCGATGACCCCGACCCGCGTACAGATCTGCTCCACCTCGCCAAGCAGGTGGCTTGAGAGCAGAACCGTCCGCGCGCCCTGGCCGATGCGCTTGATCAGCTCGCGGAAGTCGGCCATGCCCTGAGGGTCGAGGCCGTTGGTGGGCTCATCAAGAATCAGGAGATCAGGATCTTTGAGAAGAGCCGCCGCCAACCCGAGTCGTTGCTTCATCCCGGTCGAGTAATTCGCGAACTGCTCGCGCGCTCGTTGCGACAGATCGACCTCATCCAAAAGGCTTTTGACCCGCTTTTCCGGCGCGCCGCAATAGCGTGCCAGCACGCGCAAATTGTCGCGTCCGGAGAGGTAGGGCCAGAACGCTGGGGACTCGACCATGGCGCCCACGCGACGGAGCGATTGAGCGGAGCCCGGCGTGCCGTCCACCACAGTCGCACGCCCCGATGTAGGTCTGATCAGGCCCACCAGCATCCGCAGTGTGGTTGTCTTGCCAGCCCCGTTTGGGCCCAGGAATCCATAAACCTCACCCCGGTGGACATTGAGGTTGAGATCCTGCACGGCGACGACCCCGCTCCCGTAGCGCTTGGTCAGTCCGCGCGTTTCAACAATGTTCGTGCTGCTCACTCGGCTTCTAGTGTGGAAGTTAGCAGCAAGCGGCGTGGGGTGCTTTCGGCTTCTCGAGGGCGCAACCGTCCGAAATGCGCGGCCACGTTCTACCCCGGACCCCTAGCGGGCGTCAACGATCCGGCACGGGATGTCCGCGTTCTCGTCAACGTGATAGCTCGCGCAGATGCGTTGGTAACCGTCGCCGACCGTGAGTGGGACATGAGCGTCTAGACGCCCTCGAACCATGAGAACCGGGGACAACAGTCCGCCCTTCTTGACCTTGGCGAGATCTTTGGCGACGTGGATGTTGTCCAGTGGAAGGAGGGGCAGCGCACTCGCGCGCAGCGAGTCCTTCGCCTTTCTGCGTACGAGCGGTGCGGAGCGCAGCCGACGGACCAGCTGGTCCGCCTCCTTCTGCGGCATGAGCAGGCTCAAGTAGTCGGCGGCGGCGGGATAGTCATGAGCATCGGGCGCATCCTTCCAGGTCACCTTTGCGGTCATGGTGATCCTCGCCCAGAAGCCTATCGCGGCGGTCGATCACACGGCCGCCTCGCCGATGGGCGCAGCGACTGGTTTCCTGGCCAGCAGGAGGACGCCGGCACTTGCCGGGATAAGCGTCAGGACGCCTCCTGCCACCAGGGCGGCGGCCGCGGCCGGCGCTAAAGCACCACTGGCCAGGCCCAGCGATGCTGCGGCCGCCGGGAGTCCCAATTGAGCGGATGCCAGCAATCCGGCGGGGAGCCTGGTCTCGGTACCGGCTATCAAAGGACGCCATCACGTGCACCACAGTCGCCCCGACCACCATGGCCAGCGCCAGGCCAATTGCCGACGGCGAGCGTACGAGGGCGCTCAGATCCAGGCTCGCACCGAGCAAAACGAAGAATGCCGGGACGAAGAAGCCGCTGGCCAGGCCAGTCAGTTGCTGGGCAAGTCGGTTCGGCTCATTGAAACGGCGCAGCTCTATGCCGGCCGCGAATCCCGCGACCAGCAAGCTCGCGCCGGTGCGGTCGGCGATGGCTGCCAGCGCCAGCAACAAGAGCACCGAGAGCCGAAGCTGCAGGGCCCAGTGCCGGTGCTTGGATTCCCGCTTCACCTCGTCGGCCAAGCCAGTCTCGAACAGCCGGCGCGCAACCATCGTCGAGGCGATGGCGACCGCGACTATCAGACCGTCGCCAACCAGCGCCAGCGGAATCTGGTTTGCGGCCGACAGTGCCAGCGGCATCAGAACCGCGGTCAATGCGTCCGCTAGCGTCATCCAGGTGATGAGAATGGCTATGGCGGGCCCCGTGAGCCCGCGCTCTCGAATGGTCGGGAAGGCGACGGCGGCCGAGCTTCCAGCCACGAGAACCACCAAGAGTGATGAACGACCAGTGGGGAATAGTGCGCCGACGGCGAAACCGACCGGAAGGCTGAGCATCAGCGTGATCAGCAGCGTCAGGGTTCCCCGGACGGCTCCGGCACGCAGCTCCTTGGAGCCGAGGCCGACCTCGTTGCCCGCTTGGAACATGAGCATCGCAAATCCAATCGCGGAAAACGCCGGGAAGGGCGATCACGAGGAAACGATCAGATAGAGCCCGGTTTTGCCGAGAATCGCGCCTGCGATCAGCTCACCAACCAAGACCGGAGCCAGCGGCCTTCTGCCCGCGGCCAGTATCGGCCCGAGCAGGCCCGCGAGAACTAGAACCGTCAGCGATGTGAACATCGACTCGTGACCGCCAGTTGAGAGTCGCTCTAGCCAGTGACCGCGAGCCCTGCCTGGGCGACCTCCATGTCCTGCGTGTAGTGGCCTCCACTCACCCCGATCCCGCCGATGACAGCGTCACCTGCCTTGATCGGATAGCCGCCGCCGAAGATCACCAAGCGATCGATCCCACCTACGGCGCCGGCCGCCAGAGGAGGGTCATTCTTGATGAACTCGTGCCAGCCGTCGGTCGAAAGGCCGAAGCCCACCGCGGTGTACGCCTTGTCCTGAGCGATCTGGACGCTGAAGAGGGCTGCCCCGTCCATCCGGCTCAGAGCTTTGAGAACTCCGCTCTCGTCGCACACAGCGATCACGAATGGGTGTCCCATCGCCTTCGCCTTCGCTTCGGCGCCCGCGATCATCTTGTGCGCCAGCTCTGTGGTGATGGTGGGCTTGTTGTAGGTGTTGCTCATTTCACTCCTCCGGCTCTGGATGGTTGTATCGCTGCTCGAGTTCACGTATCTCGGGCAGTCCGATGAAGTCGAGGAACTCCGCGAAGCGAGTCAGCTCGGGCAACACGTTGATCGGCGAACCGTCGGCACGGATCCGCGCCAGCACCGCGCGGGTCGCCTTCGTTGCCGCCAGCAGCGTTGCTATCGGGAAGATGACGATTGCGTAGCCGAGCTCGGCCAGCAAGGCGTGCTCGACAGGCGGTGTCTTGCCCCCTTCGGCGTAGTTGAAAAGGAGTGGCACCGAGGGAAACGCCGCGGCGATTGCTCGGATCTCCTCCACCGACTGCGGTGCCTCGATGAACAGAATGTCCGCACCCGCCTCCCGGTAGCGGGCAGCGCGCTCGATGGCCGCGTCCAGCCCTTCTACGGCGCGCGCGTCGGTCCGAGCGATGATGAGCAGGTCAGAAGAGGCGCGGGCGTCGACCGCGGCCCGTACCTTCTCGACCATCTCGGCCACTGGCACCACATGCTTGCCCTCCATGTGACCGCACTTCTTTGGCGAGACCTGGTCCTCGATGTGGATCGCCGCAACGCCTGCTCGTTCGTACTCCCGCACCGTGCGAAGGACGTTGATCGGGTTCCCGTAGCCGGTGTCGGCATCTGCAATCACAGGCAGGTCCACGGCTTCAACGATCCGGTGCGCGTTGTCAACCATCTCCGACATCGAGACCAAGCCGACGTCCGGCCGGCCAAGGAGCCCGGCCGAGGTTCCAAAGCCAGTCATGTAGATGGCCGGGAAGCCTGCCTCCTCGATCAACCGGGCGCCCAGCGCGTCGTAGCAGCCCGGAGCGAGCACCGGGCGCGCCGTTTCCAGAAGCGTCCGCAGACGTGCCTGTGAGCCTCCATCTGTACGGAGCAGCGGCGTCATCGCCCAAACATCATCGCTCGCCCGGGCACCGGATGGGAGACCCTGTTCGTCTAGGTATCTCCCCGGTCTTTGAGCCAATTCTCTATCGAGCATTTGCAGGAACTCGTTGCCTCAGCACTCACTGGCTGAGCCTTCGGAGTAAGCGCGAGGAGGTCGCAATGCCGGCCACGCATGCAAGCAACAGGACGCCGACGTCTTCGACCAGGTTGCTTGCCATCCTCTGGGCAATCGCGTCGAGGTCAAAGATCTTGGCCCAACCAGAATTCGGAGGCAGTAGAGTGACCAGGACTCTGATGGTCGTGGTCTTGCCTGCCCCATTGGGACCGAGCAATCCGGATATCTCACCGGGGTGAACCTCGAAGGTCACACGGTCGACGGCCAAGACGTCCTTGAATCGCTTGGTTATGTCGTTTGCTTCGACCGCCAAATGATCGTGTCCCTCAGTCAACGGCATCTGCCTCTTCCGCCTCTCGAGCTAAACGGACAAGCGTCGCGATGCCGTCAGTCAAGTTTCGTTGCTCGGACGCGCTGAGATGGACAATTGCGATGAACGTGTCCGAGAACGCTCCGATCGGGGTGCTCGACAGCGGAATGGGAGGCATCTCGGTGCTCAATGCGATGAGATCCCTTCTGCCGGCCGAGCGGTTTGTTTACGTGGCGGACTCCGGACATGTCCCATACGGGCCGAAGCCGGCTGAATACATCCAAGTGCGATGTGATCTGATCGCTCGCTTCCTGATCGAGCGCGGAGCGAAAGCGTTGGTGATCGCTTGCAACACCGCGACGGCGGCTGCAGCCGAGCAGCTGCGGGCGACGTATTCCGTGCCGGTGATCGGAATGGAGCCGGCCGTCAAGCCCGCGTCTGCCGCCACCAAGCGAGGCGTTGTGGGCGTGCTGGCGACCTCGGGAACGCTTGCGAGCGCGCGTTTTGCCGCTCTCCTTGATCGCTTCGCCGGCGGGATCCGAGTCATTACGCAACCGGCGCCAGAGCTGGTCCTCCTGGTCGAGTCAGGCGATCTCGACTCAAGGGAAGCGCGCGCCGCGTGTGAGATTGCCGTCCGTCCCCTCCTGGATGGAGGCGCCGACGTGATCGTTCATGGCTGCACACACTTCCCGTTCCTCAAACCGCTGATCGCTGACTTAGCCGGGCCCGAAGTCATCCAGATAGACACCGGCGCCGCTGTGGCGCGCCACCTGAAGTCCATGCTTGGCTCGCGCGACCTTCTTGCCGAGGGCGTGAATGGCGACGCAGATTTCTTCACCAGCGGCGAAGTCGCAACAGGGACCGGGGTGGTGAGCCGGCTGTATGGCGAGGCGGCCCTGGAGGCTCTACCCGACCGTTTTCGTTAGCGACTTCCCGTGGTGGTGAATCAGTGCCAAGAGCAAGAAGCCGGCGGCAAGGAAGTTCGCATAACCAATCATGAAAACGGTCCACAGGATCAGGTCATTGAATTGCCAGACGTGGAAGAACAGGCCGTATCCATGCACCCAGCCACCGATGAGGTTGTACAGATAGAAGCCGAAGTCAGCGAGCAGAAAGGACAAAGTCAGCCAGTAGCCCACAGCGTTGGCTCGAATCAAGAGCCACAATCCCGCAACGAACCAAAGGAGCGTAATCAGGAGGGGAACCGAACCGCGCGCGATTGCCTGTGGTCCGTAGAGATGCAGACCGTACGGCACCTGCGCGGCGTAGTTCGCCAAAACCACTGCGGTCGGCACCCAAAGCCACAGGACAGGTCTACGTTTCACCGACAGCGCCGGGGTGACCATCTGAACTGATGAACGGCGTCCTGATTAATTCGGTACGCGTAGCCCGGCCAGACTGGGACGAACCGCACTGTCTTGGCGGCTCCGCTCCCATTAGCTGACAGGGCGCGAGTCGATCTGCGCGAGCACCTTCTCGACGATTTCCTGGGCCAGCCACTCCACCGGAGAGCCGTCATATGGCGGAATCAAGCCCAGAACGAAATGTCTCGCGCCCGCTTCGATGAAGCGATGGAGGAGCTCGCGCGTACCCCTGGCCTCAACACGACCGCCACGCATCAGCACCTGCACCGAGCGCGTTATCTCCGCCGGGTCTCGACCGACGACGAGGCACTGCTCATCCAGGAGCCTGCTTTTGATTCGGAACTCATCGAGATCCCCTGGCCAGATCCAGAGGTCGGCATATTCGGCGGCGATCCGGAGGCTTCGTGCTCCGGATCCGGCCATCATCACAGGCGGCCCCGGCCGCTGCACCGGCATGGGCTGCCCGATCGCACCCTTAAGCTGATAGTGATGTCCCGTGAAGTCGAACGGGGCCGATTCAGTCCATAGGCGCCGGATGATCACCATGGCCTCCCCGAGAGCGTCCACCGCCTCGCGAGGCGAGACCACAGCGATGCCATAGGCGCCGAACTCGCGCTCCACGAGAGCCATTCCCGCCGGATCGGGGACCGCGTGCCCGCCGGCCCCGATTCCGAACACAAGCCGTCCGGCTGAGATCTGGTCTACGGTGGCGGCCATCTTGGCGAGGACTGCAGGCGGCCGCAGACGGTTGCTCGTGACGACCACGCCGAGGCGAATTCGCTCGGTTTCCGCAGCCAGCGCGGCAAGCAGGGTCCAGGCCTCGAGGGCCGACTGGGTAACGTCCTCGCGGAGTGGGAGCATGTGGTCCCAAAGCCACGCATGATCGAATGCCTCGTTTCGATCGACCTCCCGCCAGATTTTCAGGATCTCCGCGTAGGTGGAGTTGATCTGACTGGTCTTCACGCCGAAGGTCAATTGCGAAGTCGACATGCCCGACCTCCTCCTGCAACGTCTTAGTGACTGATCGTCAGTCTAACTGATGGTAGGAGCGGCAGACAACGGGCTAGGATTCGAAATCGATGAAGGAAGGCGCCGAGGCGGCCAGGGTCCGGGATCGGTTCGGATATTTGCTGAAACACGCCCGGGAACGGTTGAGCGCGATCTCTGGACCAGCACTGGTCCCCACTGGAGTCAACGGGCGTGAGCTGGCCGTGCTCACCGTGCTGGTAGAGGGCGAACCACCGTCGCAGCTGGAGGCCGCGCAGCGCCTTGGAATCGACCGATCGACGATGGTCACCTTGATCGATCGGCTCGAAGCCAGGGGCCTGGTCGAGCGCCGCCCGCACGGAGCCGATCGCCGAAAGAACGTCGTGGCACTGACCGCCGCCGGGCGCAAGACGCTGGCCGCGGCATCCCTGGTAGTCGACGCCGCCGAGCGTGAATTCCTCGCTCGCCTGTCGGCGCAGGATGCTGCGAGGTTCCGGGAGATGCTGCAGGCCGTCACCTCAGAAGGACCCGAATAACCAGGTCTGTCCTTGGGTCCTGAATGAACGCCACTATGTCGGCGTAGGCGACAGGCGTGGGGGATTGGCCCCGTGCGGAGTGGGCGAGGGCAACGCTGTCGGCCGTCCGGTCGGATGCGATGTAGGGCTGGGCAAGGGGCTCGGGCTGGGTCTCGGACCAGGGCTTGCTGTCGCGACCGGCGTGGACTTTGCCGTTGGGTTGGAGGTCGCTGGCGGACCGGCGGCCGGGGGCGTCGAACTGGCGCTCGTCGCCGTCGGCCGCGGCGAGTGCTCGCCCCCGGCCTGGGCGATCACCGGTGGCAGCACACCCCCAAGGGCCTGTTGCAAACTCGAGTCCGCGCCGGGGGCCGTAGCCAGAGCGGGCGTGAGAAAAATCGCCGCCAGGACGAGCGCGAAGGCCAGCACCAGGCGTCTGGGCCGATCGGGCAAGAGCCATGGTCGAGCGCCGGTTGTCTGCGGCGACCGCTTGAAAGCAATCCGGGCCGGCGTGAGCGGGATGTTCAGCGACAGCAGGCTGGCCACGGGCGCGCTACCCCAGGCGACAGCCTGCCAGGCAAGCAGCACTGCGCATATTGCGCCGAGGGTGGGTGGCCCGAAAATCCCGACCGCAACCGCCATCGATGCGCACGCGGCGGCGACCGTCGACTCAGGCAGCGTGGCAAGCACGGCGCGGCCAATCCGAGATGGCGTCCGCACCTTTGGCGTACGCAAGAAAACGCCGCGTGTTCTGAACAGGGCACTCATGCACGCGCGCGCCACGGTCCAGCTCAGCGCCAGCATGACCATCGCCGCGAGTGGCACATCGCGCCACGGCGCTCCGCACGCTTTGCGAATGCTCCACCCCAATCGGAGCAACCCTGCCACCAATATTAAGATCGGGAGCACGAAGAGCGCCCCGACCAGCTGGCGCAACAACAATGGATGGCCAAGTGCAATGAACGGGCTGGTCGCGAGCAGGAACAATGCCAGCGCCACTCCAAGCGGGTCGGCGAACCAGCCCAAGCCTCCGACCAGGTAGTGGTAACGCTGGGCCGGCGTGAGCCTCGATCGGGTCAAGCCGAGAAGGACTCGCAAGTGGCGTCTCATGATCTGGACGCCCCCAAAAGCCCAACGGAACCGCTGCCGTCTCAATCCATCGAAATCCAATGGCATCAGGCCTTCGCCGAAGACTCGATGCACATACACCGCTCTCCAGCCGCGGGCCAGCAGGCGCAAGGAGGCCTCCGCGTCTTCGGTGATGCACCATTCCGCCCAACCGCCTATCTCTCGTAGCGCGGCCACCCGGATCAGGCCCATGGTGCCCCCGAAGATGATGGCGTTGACCCTTGCGCGCGCCACCATCGTCACGTCGAAGAAGTAGCGATAGGCATAAAAGAGGCCGCGGAGGTACGGCGAATCCTGCCAGTCCCGGTAGTGCTGCGGGGTCTGCACGAATGCGACATCGGGATCGGCAAGGTATGGCACGCACGATTCGAGGAAGTCCGGCCTGACGAGGTAGTCGGCGTCCACGATCCCGACGATCTCCACGTCCGAGTCAAGGCGGCGGGTGGCTTCGTTGAGCGCGCCGGCCTTGAATCCAGGCCAGCTCGGAAGATGTACGAAACGAAAACGTGGTCCAAGCCTCTGGCAGTCTTCCTCAACCGGCCTCCACAGCGACGGGTCGGTGGTGTTGTTGACGACCACCTGCACGATGAAGTGCGGATAGTCGACGACCGCGAGGGCTTCCAGGGTTTGCCGGAGGAGATCAGGCGGCTCGTTATAGGCGGGCACCTGGATGCAGACGCGCGGCGCGTACGGCTCATAGGAAGCTCGAGGCTGTGGCGTGGGGCTGTCGCGACCGAGGACGTCCGCGATCTCGTAGGCGAACGTCAATGAGAGCCCGAGGGTGGCCACCTCGAGGACCAGCAGCAGCATGGACAGGCCCAAGCCGAGAGCAGGGATGCGCGTGCCGAATGTCACCGTGACGATCGCGGCCACGAAGGCGACGACGAGTACGACCATGCTTCCGAAGAACAGCCGGCCTGGCCACCGCATTGGGCGCAGAACAATCTCGAAGGTCAAAAGACTCACGAAAAGGGCCACGAAGATTGGCGGAGCCGACTCAGCGGCGCGGAAAGCCAGGGCCGCAGCCCACGAGGCCGCCCATGCCGACAAGGCGATGACCGGCAGGCCGAGAGGCCAGCGCGCCACCCACGAACGGGCTCCCACCATGAAAACAGCCAGCCCGATCAGGGCCAGCACAGCGGCCCCGGTCGCCAGCTCAATCAAATTTCGGAATTCATGGGCGGCTTCTCATCGAAGGAAGGCGCTGCAGTGTTTTGCCGCCGATCTTTATGAGGCGCGAGGGGTCTTGATCGATGTTTCGCCGAGGATGCTCATGCCGCCAATAGAGACTCTCGGGTGCGGTCGCCTACCCATTTGTGTACGAGCCGCAGTTTCGTCCTAGCGAAGGGCGTCCCTAACTACTGAAGCCATGGCGTCGATGAAATCGGGCCGGGTGTTCAATGAAGCCGTGCGGCGGATGCTTATGCCTTTGGATCGAGCGAAGGCCTGCGCCTCAACATCCAGGTCATATAGGACCTCCAGGTGATCGGCGACGAAGCCGATCGGGCAAACCAGAACGTTGCCAGCGCCGGACCGCTCGACCGCCTCGAGAAGATCCGGGCCCAGCCACGGTTCGCCCGTGGTGCTGGCGGATTGGAATGCGAATTCCCATCTCGGTAGCTTCATGCCGGCTTCGACCAACCGGCAGCTCTCGAGCAGGCGGTCGTGATAGCCATCGCCCTCGGCCACGATCCGAGCGGGAAGGCTGTGTGCAGTAAAGAAAAGCTGATCGGGCGCTGACTCGGCCAGGGCTTCCGACAGCACGGCGCGAATCGCGCTGATGAAGGCGGGGTGGTCGTGGAAGCCGGGAATGAACACGAGCTCGCCGTCCCAGGCGGCAGCCAGAGCGCGACGGTAGCCGCCGACGCTCATCTCGGCGTAATGGGGTGCCAGCGGCAAGGCCACAAGTCGCTTGATTCCAGCCCCCTTCGCCTCTGCAGCGCCGTCGGCGATGAAGGGTGGAGCGTGCTTCATGCCCACGAACGTGGGCAGGTCAAGGGCCTCGCCCAAAGCGTCGGCTTGAGCGCGGGTTACGGCCATCAAGGGCGAGCCGCCGATCGCGCGGTATCGCTCGGTCAGCTCTTCAAGCGCTCCAGGCGAGGGCTTGCGGCCGCCGCGAATGTGCGTGTAGTACGCCTCGATGTCAGCTTCGGTGGCTGGGCTGCCGTACGCCATGCAGAGCACACCGGTCGGCGGCTCAGGCGACACGCGTGACCTCCCACTGATGGACAACTTCGATCAGCAGCTGGAGGTTTTCAAGCGGCGTCGCCGGCATCACTCCGTGCCCGAGGTTGAAGATGTGCCCCTGGCGACCGCCCGCGCGCCGTAGTACATCGCGGGCCCGCTCCCGAACCAGCTCGGGCGGTCCCAGCAACACTGCGGGGTCCAGGTTTCCCTGGATGCCTCGATCTGAGCCGACCCGATCCCAGCCGCGGTCTAGCGGAATGCGCCAGTCGAGAGAGACGATGTCCGGACCCGCCGAAGCTATTGCTTCCAATAATCCCGCGGTATCCGTACCGAAGTGGATGGTGGGCACGCCAAGTGGAGCCAGCTTCTCGAAGATCGCCCGGGTGTGAGGCAGGACTCGTGACTCGTAATCCTCGAGGGCCAAGGCGCCCACCCACGAATCGAAAAGCTGTATGGCGGCAGCGCCGGCGGCGACCTGTGCCGAAAGGTAAGCGCTCATCGTCGCGGCCAACTTTCCGAGGAGTTTGTCAAAGGCGGCCGGCTCCGAGTACATGAAGGCCTTGACCTTCGCGAAGTCTCGGGTTGGCTTGCCCTCGATGAGGTAGCTGGCCAGGGTGAACGGAGCTCCGGCGAAGCAGATCACGGGGACCGGGGAGGCGGCCACGACAGAACGGACAGCCACGATCACCTGGGGCGCGGCCTCCTCGCCTGCCGGCACGGCCAGACGTTCAATGTCCGCAGCGCTCGAGATGGGGTGGGCGATGACCGGCCCGACGTTCTCGACGAGCTCGAATTCGACGCCCATGCCGCCAAGCGGCAGCATGATGTCGGCGAACATCACTGCAGCGTCGACGCCGAGCCGTAGGACGGGCTGGAGCGTCACCTCTGCGCACAGCTCCGGCTGCGCCACGATGTCAACCAGGCTCCAGCGCTCGCGCAGCTTCCGGTACTCGGGCAGCGAGCGGCCGGCCTGCCGCATGAGCCATATGGGCGTGACGTCCACTGCCCGGCGGTTCGCAGCGTCGAGAAATCGGCTCAATCTGCAGCCGCGTCGATCGTTGCGTCGATGACAGCGTCATCGTGGGCGTCGGAGAGAAACCAGGCCTCGAACTGCGAGGGCGGAAGCAAAACGCCCGCATTACGCATGCGCTGGAAGAACTTCGCGAAGGCATTCGTGTCGCTTTCCTTCGCCTCGCGAAAGTTCGTTGGAGGGCTGTGGCGAAAGAAAAGCGTGAGAAGCGATCCAATTCGAGCGGTGCTCCTGCCATCGCGACGCAATCCTTCCTCGAGCCGGTCGGCGCGCGATTCCAGTCGGGCGTAAACATCGTCGGTCAGCTGGAGCAAGGTGGCTTCGCCCGCCGCCATTACCACCGGATGGCCCGACAAGGTGCCGGCCTGGTAAACCGGGCCGGCGGGTGCAACCAGTTCCAACAGCTCGGCGCGGCCGCCATAAGCTCCGACCGGAAGGCCTCCGCCGATGATCTTGCCGAGAACGGTAAGGTCCGGGCGCACGCCAAAGAGCTCCTGCGCGCCGCCGGCGGCAACGCGAAATCCCGTGATCACTTCGTCGAAGATGAGAAGCGCGCCTGCGACCTCAGTCAATTGGCGCAAGCCGGCAAGGAAGCCCGGCGCCGGTGCCACGACTCCCATGTTCGCGGCCACGGGCTCGACGATGACCGCCGCAACCTTGCCCGGATGCGCGTCGAGCAGGGCGGCGACCGAGTCGAGATCGTTGTAATTCGCCACGAGCGTTTGAGCCGCCACCGATGCCGGCACCCCCGCGCTACCTGGGATCGACAGCGTGGCGACGCCGGAGCCGGCATCGACGAGCAGCGAGTCGGTATGACCGTGATAGCCGCCGTCGAACTTGATGACCAGGTCGCGATTGGTCGCAGCACGCGCCACCCGGAGCGCGCTCATCGCCGCTTCAGTTCCGCTGTTTACGAACCTGATGCGTTCGACAGAAGGCATGCGCGAGCGGATCAGCTCCGCCAGCCGGACCTCGGTTGGGCTGGTCGCTCCGAAGGGGCCACCCGCCTCGACCGCGCTGCGCATCGCTGCGACAACGGCGGGATGAGCGTGGCCCAGGACGAGTGGGCCGAAGGCGCCCACGTAATCGATGTAGCGGTTGTCGTCGACATCCCAGACGAACGGCCCATGACCGCGCGCGATTATCGGTGGGTCGCCGCCAACGGCACGGTAGGCACGCACCGGGCTGTTGACGCCGCCCGGAAAAAGCTGCGCTGCTCTCTCGCGCCAGCTCGCGCTCACGTCGGCTTTTATCAATTCGCTCCGAGGAGAGCTGTGATCTCCGCGATGGGGCGATGAATTCCGGTGAGCAACGGCGTGTCACGAACTGTGGATTTCCTGCTGTCTGTCCCACGCAGCGCCCGAACCAGCTCGCCGAATTTGGGGAGGTCGTCGGTTTCGTATGCAACCAGGAAGTCCATATCGTCCACGCCGAAGCTGTTGGCAAGCAGTTGCCGGACCTCGGGAAACTCGTGCCCGATCCGCATGTGCTCGTTCATAATCCCCTGGCGGGCCTCGCGGCCCAGTAGGTACCAATCGGTGCTCTTGGTGAATGGATACACGATCAGATAACGTGATCGTTCGCCGGAGAACAGCGATTGCTCCTGCGGGGTTGGCTTCTTGACGTACTGGGAGGGCTGGATGATGCCGAGGAAGCTCTCGCTCACCGTCATAAAACGGCCCATGCCGGATCGCAGCAGCGACGCCGCCTTTTCCTCCAGCGCATCGAGTGACGGCGCAATGCTCCAGAGGAGGAGATCCGCTCCGGCCTGAATACCAACCATTGAATAGGTGTGCGTAGTAACGCTCGAGGTGGCCTCAACTGCGGAAACCAGCTCCTCTGCGGACTGACATCGCTCTTCGTGTGTCAGGCGACGCCACGCGGGATCGAGACCGAGCGCAAGTGCGTGGACGAACCGGCTCTCCGTCATGCTGTCTCCTTCAACCAGGCGGCGACATCACCGGCGAAATAAGTCATCACGTTCCCGGCTCCGGCGCGAACGATCGCGGTCAGTATTTCCAGGATCGCCCCGCGCCGGTCGATCCAGCCTCGTGCAGCTGCCGCCTCGATCATCGCCGCCTCGCCGCTGACCTGGTAGGCGGCCAAAGGCAAATCGAATCGGTCGCGCGCGCGCGCGAGAAGGTCGAGCGACGTGAGTGCCGGCTTCACCATCAGGATGTCAGCTCCCTCGTGGGCATCCAGCTCCATCTCGCGCAGCGCTTCGCGCCCATTCGCCGGATCCATCTGATAGGACTTGCGGTCGCCGAAGCTCGGCGTCGAACCGGCAGCTTCGCGAAAGGGACTGTAGAAAGCAGATGCGTGCTTGGAGGCGTAAGCCATGATCGCCGCCCCTTTGAAGCCGGCCGCGTCCAGCCCTGAACGCAACGCTGCGACCTGGCCGTCCATCATTGCACTCGGGGCAACGATGTCCGCTCCCGCCTCGGCGTATGTGATTGCGGCTTCAGCGAGCAACGGCAGGGTCGCGTCGTTATCGATCAACTCACCGTCCAGCACGCCGCAGTGGCCGTGGGTCGTGTACTCACAAAGACACACGTCGGCGACCAGCGCCATAGGAAACTTTTCCGCTTTTAGTCGCCGCAACGTTTCTGACACTGGGCCGTCGGGGTCGGCGGCAGCGTGACCGGAGGGGTCCTTGACGTCGGGTATGCCGAAGAGCAGGACACCGCCGACCCCCAGCGTGGCGAGCCGATGGACTTCAGCGAGCGCTAGGTCAGGGCTCAAGCGAGCATGTCCGCGCAGAGATGAGATCTCCTCTCGGCGTCCACGTCCCGAGACCACGAACAAAGGCGCCACGAGTGTTGCTGAGGCAAGTCGCGTCTCGCGCACGAGCGCGCGGAGCGCACCGTTAGCGCGAAGACGGCGAGGCCGTTCGATCCCTGGACCTTCGACGATTCGTGTGGCAACCAAATCACGCATTGCTGCTCTCCTCCAGGGCCACCGCTCTGACGATTTCCTGTACCAGGACCTCCGCGGTCTGTTCCTTGGCCTCCGTGATGACCCGGAAACCAAACTCGCGTGCGACCTTTGTAGTACGAGGCCCGATCGTGATGGCGGGCAAGTCATTGGTGCCGCCGAGCGTGATGAATCCGCGCACCGCCGACCCGGATGCGAAGACGACGGCCGACAGATCCGCGTCGGCGAGCGCCGCAGTCATGGGCTGGGCAGAGGATGCAGGTCCTTCCACCGTCTCATAGACCGCCAGCTCGTCGACCTGGGCGCCCCTTTCACGCAGGCGTGCCGGAAGATCAGCGGCTGCGGCCGCCGCCCGCACCAGCAGCACGCGCTTGCCACTCGCTTCGGGAATGGCGTTGGCGAGCGCCAATCCGTTTGATTCTTCGGGTACCAGTGCCGGCTCGATACCCCGGGCCCGCAGCGCCCGCGCGGTGGCGGGTCCGACCGCCGCCCACCGCAGCCCAGGGGCGAGCTCATCCAGCGAATTGACTCCTGACGCACTCGTGACGATGATCCAGTCGTATTCGGCAAGCTCCGGCATGGTGAACTGGAGACGATCGACCGCAACCGTGGGGACCGCATGGACGCGGTAGCCTGCCGCCTTCAGCGCGACAGACATCGGGTCTGCACTTGCAGCTGGTCGAGTCACGAGGATGGCTGTCACCGGAGCGCAACCTCCGCGACAAGCCGTCGCCCGGCAGCTTCGGCGAGAATCAACGCATCTGAGCCGGAACCTTTGATGTGCTCGACGTTCTTATCGGAGCCGTCGCTGTTCACGCCGGCCACGAGCAGAGTGAACGACTCTCCATCGACTGACGCGAGCGCGCCCACCGGCGCGCGGCATGTGCCGCCGGTCGCCTTCAACACCTCGCGTTCTGTTTCTACCGCGAGTCGAATGAACATCTGATCGAACGGCAAGAGCAGGCGAAGCAGCTCGACGTCTCGACGGCGCGCCTGGACGGCGAGGGCGCCTTGCCCGGGTGCGGGCGCGATCAGCTCCGGATCGAGCCGTTGGTCGATCCGCCGGTTGAGGCCGAGACGATCGATGCCCGCTGCGGCTAGCACCAGCGCATCGACCGAGCCCCCATCGAGCCGACCGAGGCGTGTATCCACGTTGCCGTGCAGTGGCACCACTTGCAGGTCGGGCCGCACGGCCAAAAGAAATCCCCTCCTGCGTGGGCTGTCGGTGCCGACAACGGCTCCCTGCGGAAGCGAGTCCAGCGTGCTGGTGCCGTTGCGCGTGATCAGGACGTCGCGCGGGTCCGCGCGCTCCGGGAATGCGGCGATCACAAGCTCAGGGTCTTCCTCCAGGGCGACGTCCTTGGCGCTGTGTACAGCGATATCGATCTCACCTGCTGTGAGCGCGCGTGCTATCGCGGCGACGAAAACGCCTTCGCCAGGGGACATATCGACAGGGCGAATATCGCCTTCCGTCACGATTCGAACCAGCTCAACATCGTGGCCTGCGTCGCGCAGATGTCTGGCGAAAATGTTGCTCTGGACGAGCGCGAGCTTTGAGCCGCGTGTCCCCAATCGAAGATTCACTTGCCGCGCTCCAGCCAGCCGACGTACTCGCGCGTTTTCGAGTCGACCACTTTGTCGGCCTCATCGATATAGCCGCGCGGGATGTTCGGTAGCCGGACATACAGATCGTCGATGCCGAGAAAGTCGCCATTGGCGCGGGCCCTGACGGCTTCGGGAACGGCGGTCGGCGCCGATATATCCGCGATCGGTGGCAGGTCGCCTGTTGTCGGCTGGAGCTCGTGCCAGACGCCGGCGAGTGCAACTGCGATGGCGGAGCTGTCCAGGGCAAGCTTGGCGGCGTCCGCCAAGTCGAGCCCCTCACCGCCGTACACCTGGGCCAGTCGTTTCGCCCTCGTCGCGTCCCGGCTGGCGATGGCCACGTGGGCGCCGGCCAGCCTGGCGGAGTGGGCGAGAGAAGATCCCATTCGGCCGGCGCCGACGACCAGCACGGAGCGTCCCGCGAGAGTGGATCTCTCTGCCAGCCAGGCGACCGCCCTATGCGCCAAGGTGCCGCTCGAGGCGGTCCGTCCAGCGCGTGCCCGGCGGCCGGCGGCAATAGCTGTTTCGAACCATCGCTGCAATCGGCCATCCACGGAGCGCGAGGCTCGCGCCTGGCGCAACGCCTCCCGAACCTGATGAAGGATCTCATCCTCTCCGACGATCGCGCTCTCGAGACCAGTGGCGACCCGGATCAGATGCCGCACCGCCTGGCCGCCGTTTTCAATCCGCAGGGGGGCGTCGAGCTCCGGCTGGGCGCCAAAGCCGTAAAGCTCGACCCGGTGGCAGGTACTCAGGAGGATCCAATCAGGGTGAACTTCGATTTGCGCGTCCACCGATGCTGCCACCTGGGCGCGCTCAGCCGCATCGGCACGGCCAGCTTGAACCGCCATCACCCAAGGCCCGCTGTCGGACATCAGCCTTTGCCGGCGTGGCCGCTCATGAGCGCCACCAACAACCGATCGGCTGCACCCTCAGCTTCGACGAGTAGCGACGTCGCCTCCCGAGTATCCAGACGCCGTCGCCTCGCGATGCTCGCGAGCTCGCCGACGAAAGCGCCTCGAAATCGAACGAAGGCCTCGACCGTTTCTGAAAGCGAAGCGCCTAATGCAGCCGCTCGTTGGCCGTACTCATATGCCCAGGCTGTGGCCTGCTCCAACTTCTCGGCCGATCCCTGTGGACCTTCCTCATCGACGTGCTGCAAAAGGGTTGCGAGCAAGCGGTGACCTCGCTCGCGGAGCTCGACCCGTTGGGCGTCGGACAAAGCTGTGAGCCAGGGCGATGCGACTGGCTGGCCGACCGGTCTTGCCCGTTTGTAGACCCGTGCCACGCGCATGGCGGCGGCTCCGAGGCCGGCCAGCGGCGGTCGGCGAATTCGCGCCGGGGGCACGAGGGCCTCGATCACAGTTCGCGGGAAGCGCCGATGCCCGCCCGGGGTCACGAACGCGGCGACGTCTCCATGGTCGGCCCAGCGCCGCAGAGTGGCCGGGGTGACGCCCAGGAGGCGACTCGCCTCGCCGAGACTGAGCCAGGGGGAGCCAGGCGAGCTGGTCAGCGTGCTCAACCACCAAATTATGCTGAAAACTATCGAAAGCTCGCAGCGAGGACCTGGCACAGCCGACGCCGCGACGGTAGAACCGCAAACTTTGATCACATGAGCGACAGGCACGCCTTGATGTGGTCGGGCGGCAAGGACAGCGCCCTCGCCCTCGACCGCGCCCGCAGGTTGGGCATCTCGGTCGAGCGCCTGCTCTCCTTCTACGACGGCGAGACCCGGCGGGTGCGCTTTCACTCGACGCGGGTCGAGATGCTCGAGGCGCAGGCCACGGCCATTGGGATCGAACTTCACGCCATCCCGACCACCTGGCCCGAGATGGAGCTCAACCTGCGGACCGAGTTGTCGTCGCTCCGCGACGAGGGATTCAGCGGGGTCGTATTCGGCGACATTCATCTCGCGGACGTGCGCGCCTGGTATGAGGAGCGCGTTATCGGCGCCGGGCTGAACCACATCGAGCCCCTATGGGGTGAGCCCTCTCAAAATCTCCTGGAGGAGTTCGTGTCATCGGGGGGTCGCGCGGTGATCACCTGCGTGGAGCTCGCGAAGCTGGATGAGTCATGGCTTGGCCGTGTCGTCGACGACCGCTTCGCCCCTGAGATCGCAAGCACGGGTGTTGACGCTTGCGGAGAGAACGGCGAGTACCACTCGTTTGCTTTTGCTGGGCCTGTTTTCAGAAAAGCAGTGTCTTGGACCTCCGGCGAGCGACGCCTCGAATCAGGCTTCGCTCAGCTTGATCTCACCGAGCCGTGACCCTCTTGCTCCTCAGTGCCACTCGGATGACTCGAGGCCGGCCTCGAGCCAGTCGATGATCCCGCCAACCTTCGCCCAGTCCTCGGCTTTGCGGGCCGCTATCACCTCGCGCAACGCGTGAGGCTCCCAGGCAAGCAGCGCTTCCGCGCCTGAGCTCGCGTAGCGGACGAGCGCGTGGTGGACAACATCGTGATAGGCGAGACCGGTGTTTCGAGCCAGGTTCTCCAGGGTTGGGCGTGGGTCGACCAGCCGAGAGAGCGCAACCGAATCCCGAAAGTTCTCGTTCGTATCACGTGCAGCCATGAGGCACAACGTAGCCGAGCGGCAAGCCTAGCGCCGGCGAGACCGGTCTCGTAAGCAAGTACCAATGCCTGAACCCGATCTGTGAGCTCGAGCTTGTCGAGCACGTGTGCGACATGCGTCTTGACCGTGGTCTCGGCCACATGCAGGCGCGCCGCGATCTCGGCGTTCGTCAGTCCGCGTGCCACCTCTGTCAGCACCTCGCGCTCGCGCTCGGTCAAGAGCTCCAGCTGTTTGGCCGTCCTGGCTGCCGGCTTCGGCCGCCTGGCAAATTCACCGATCAGCCGCTTGGTCACCGACGGCGCCAGCAGCGCATCGCCCGCGGCTACCACCCGGATGGCTTGCACTAGGTCCTCCGGCAGCGAGCGCGTCGAACATGTAGTTAAAGAGCAAGGTCCTGAATGGCTTCCGGTCCAGATGGGAAACATGATCAAGAGATGAGTGAACCGAAAGTCCTTGCGTGCCCCGGCTGCGGCCAGAAGAATCGCGTTCGCGCCGACGCCTCGGGAGTGCCTTTCTGCGGCAAGTGCGGCAAGGCCTTACCCTGGCTGGCCGAAACCCGTGCCAACGACTTCGGGGCCGTGGTCGAGAGGTCGCCCATTCCCGTGCTCATCGACTTCTGGGCTCCGTGGTGCGGGCCCTGCCGCATCGTCGCGCCGGCCGTGGAGCGCCTGTCCGAGGAGCTCGCCGGCAAGCTTAAGGTGGTCAAGCTCAACACCGATGACGAGCCTGAGCTCGGTCGGCGTTTTGGCGTCCAATCGATCCCGACCCTCCTTTTAATGGAGGACGGGAAGGAGCGTGATCGAGTCGTGGGCGCCCTGAACGTGAACGCGCTGCGAAGCTGGGTCCAGGCTCGACTGCCGTCATCTGCGCCCAAGCCATAAGCTTGACGGCGCGCGCTCAGGCAGCGTAGATGCCGTCCGCCCCGAGCTGCACATGATCGGCGCCAGTGGATTGGGCGCGGGGCCGGCGACCACCTGTGCATTGTGCGCTGGGTCGAATTCCGCCCCGTGGCACGGGCACACCAGAAGGCGTTGCCCCGAGTCACAGCTGACCGGCCAACCGGCGTGGGTGCAAACGGTGTCGAACGCGACGATGCTGCCGCCCGCAAGCTCGATGGCAATAGCCGGGTCGCCGCTCGCAGGATCCTGAAAGGTGAAGCTGCCGCTTGATCGAAGCTGGGCCATTGTTCCAACTTTCGTGCCGGTTGGGCGTCGCCACTGAGGTCGGCGATGCCGATATGCTTGGTGTGGGACTTGATGCGGGACTCGGTGCAGCCCCGGTCGGCTCGCGCGCGCCAGCATGTCGGGTGCGGGGTAGGAGCGCGAGCACCCAGACATTTCTTACTCACGCAGCGACCTCACTTAATTGGAAAATTCAGCATCCGCTCGGATTGAAGCCCTCCCAATGAGGGGTATTGCTGACTTTGTTACGTGCGGTGGACGACTCTGACGGTGGCCGGGAGCCGCTCTCCAGATTTCACCTCTGAAGTACTGGCATGGTCCCAGCGGCCGGAGGAGAAAAAGGCAAGCATGAGACGTTGGATTTTCAGAGCTCGATTTCTAGGGATTGCCGTCGGCGCTGCACTGGTAGCTATGTTGCCGATGGCGGCCCTCGCCGCGACGGCTCCAGGCCTGGGCTCGGCGGCGAGCTTCGCCATCCTCAGCGCAGCTCCTAGTGGAGGGGGGGCAGTCACATGCACCACCTCGACAATCACCGGAGACGTCGGCTCGTCCGGTCTCCCGGCTTCGGTCGTTCAGACCGGGTGCACCATCAATGGAGCCATAGTCGCGCCGGTTTCTTCGGCGGTTCTGTCTGATTTCAACACGGCATACAACGCATACGGTTCGATCGCCTGCGACCAGACTCTCACCGGCACGCTCGCCGGAATAACACTGACACCAGGCGTTTACTGCTTCGACGCAGCGGCAACCTTGACTGGCATGCTGACCCTTAACGGGCCGGCGACCGGGACCTGGATTTTCAAAGTCGGAACCAGCGGCACCGGCGCCCTCACGGGCACCAACTTCTCGGTGGTGATGGCCGGTGGAGGATCGACTTGCAACGTCAACTGGTGGGTGGCTCAGGCCGCGACCATGACGACCTCCAACTTCGTCGGCACGATTCTCGCGGGCGCGGCCATTACCACCACGGGTGGCACCTTCACCGGTGATGCATTGGCAACGGCAGCAGTGACGCTCACCAATGCGAACCTCGTCGGCTGCGCTGGGAGCCAGGTCGGCGGCAAGGGCAACGAGAAGCAGCACTGCAACCAGGGCGTAGGCAACGGCCCCGAGGGTTGCGACCCAGGCAATTCGAACCAGGGCAACCCCGCTAATTCCAACGACGAGCTCGGTGGCACACCGGGCAACCCCGGCCGCAAGGGCGGCAACGACAAGGCGGCTTCAGTCGCCAATGTCAGTCACGCGACGATTTCAGCCGCTATGGTCAGGAGCAACCAACTCTCAGGTGCGGCCGGAAAAGGCAACGGCGATCACGCCATGGCGGCGGTCGCGAGCAAGGGCTAAAGAGCCAAAAGTGACCCGATACCTAATCAGGAGGGGACGCACGGCGTCCCCTCCTGCTTTGTAGGCCGGCGCGGTGCTGTCCAAAGTTCAGACGCTGCCGAGCCTGGAGGCGAGGCTGATCGTGATTCGGCGTCGCCGCCGGCGCGGTTACTTGAAGCAAGCCGCGAGAGTGAGTCCCGCGGTGATTGGAGCTTCCATCGTTTTGCTGGTCGCCTTCGGAGCTATCGTCGGCCTCCGTTAGCTCTTCGACCGCCTCACCGTAGCGAGCTCGAGGTCGGCGCCGGTCCGATTCGCGGGGAGTATTGGACAGCGAAGATGATGTATCGCTGGGTCGCAAACGCCCCCGCCCAGAGCGGCCAGCAAGTAGTCAAGACCAGGTTGTAACCCGGCGCATGCGAGACGAGCACCGTCCTGTCGTCCGGGTTGACGATCTTGCTCCCGGTCACTACGTATTTGAATGTCCCGTATCGCGTCTGGAGGTCAATCTCGTCATGCGACTTGAGCTCCGGGAAGTTGATCCAGTACACGTTGTGGGCGGCGACCCCGACGGTTCCCTGATCACCAGGCCACACAGTGCCCGGATAGTGGCCCGGCCCCGAGTACAGCACAGTGAGACTGGTCCCCTCTCGCACGGCGGCGTAGTACCCAAGCTTGGGGACGCGGATGGCGAAGTCGATGCCTTTGACAGGATGCTGGAGGGACGTGTCGATCGCGGCCGGCGGTGTTACCGGGTCTTTGCCGACCTCCTGCTGCCACTGCTGGTTGAGCTGCTGCTGGGCCGAATAGCCTTTCCACATCCCCAAGGCAAAGGTGCCGATCAGCATCGCGCCAACCACCAGGCATGCCAATGCCCCCGCTCTCAGGAGGTTGATACGGGGACGCACGGGAGCGGGAGCGGCAGGTGACGATTCCCGGCCAATTGCCATCGCAGATAGAACGCGCTGGACCCGCGCCCCACCCGCCTGTGGCGAGCGGGTTAGAGAGTGAAGTAGAAGGTGGCTCCCTCGCCGACCGCGCCCTCGGCCCAGCACCGGCCTCCGTGGCGGTTGACGATGCGCCGGGCGGTCGCCAGTCCAATCCCCATGCCTGGAAACTCGCTCTGGCTGTGCAGTCGTTGGAAGGCGCCGAAAAGCTTGTGCGCGCTGATCATGTCGAAGCCCACTCCGTTGTCCCGCACGAAAAGGCGAGACTCGCCTTCGACGTGCTCGCCGCCGACCTCGATAGCGGCATCAGCCTTATTGCCGGTGAACTTCCACGCGTTGCTGATGAAGTTGCTGAGCAAAATGCGAACCAGCCGGGCATCGCCGGACACGGAAAGGTCTGGGCTGATGGTCACTGTCACGTGCCGGTCGGGGCTTGCCACCTGCAGCTCCTCGAAGATTTCCGCCGCCATCGCGCTGACATCCACAGTCTCTCGGCGAATCTCACCGCTGGTCACTCGAAAAAGTGACTGCAGCCCGTCGAAGACAGAACCCATCCGCTGGCTCGCCCGCCGCATGCGTTGGATGTAATCCTTGGCGCGGCCATCCAGCTTGTCACCATAGCCGGCAAGGAGCGCCTCGCTCAGGCGGTCGAATGCCTGCAATGGAGCGCGCAGGTCATTGGAGACCAGGTAGCTGAACGCCTCGAGCTCCCGGTTGATCGCCGTCAGCGCGGTGGTCCGTTCCTGGACCAGGTGCTCCAGCTGGTGGCGGTAGCGGCGCAGCTCCTGCTGTGCGCGATAGAGCTCCATGAAAACGCTCACTTTCGCGCGCAGGATGGCGGGCACGACCGGCGCGAAGACGAAGTCGACAGCGCCGAGCTCATACCCGCGGCCGGTGTTCGTCTCACCCTGGTCGAGCGCCGTCACGAAGATGATCGGGGTCAGCGCCGATCGCGGGCGCTGACGGATGAGCTGGGCGGTTTCGAACCCGTCCATGACAGGCATGCGGACATCGAGGAGGACGACCGCGAACTCCCTGCGAAGCAGCTGGCGCAGGGCGTCGGCCCCCGATGAGGCTTCGACCACGTCTTCGCCCAGCGAAGCAAGGATCGCCCTCAGCGCAAATCTTTTGGTCCGGTCGTCGTCGACGATCAGAACGCTCGCCGTGGACTCAGGACTCCCGTTCGTGGCGTTGAGCGCGCGCTGAACGGTGGTCATCGAACTTTGTGGAACAGGTTGACTTCGTCCCGCAGCTGCTCGTACCGGCTGCTTTCGGGGCAGAAGACCAGCGAATCCTGCTGGCCGAGGCCGAGATAGCCGGACCTGACCAGACTGTCGTAGAAAAGGCGGTGCGCACGCTCCTGAAGGTTGGGGCGGAAATAGATCAACACGTTGGCGCACAGGATCAGGTGAAATTCGTTGAAGGAGCTGTCGCTGACGAGGTTGTGGCGCGCCCAGGTGATATGGCTCTGAAGCGTGTGGTCGAATCGGGCGGTCTTGCCGGTGATCGAATAGAAATCAGAGATCCGGCCTTGACCGCCTGAGCGTGCGTGGCTGCTCTCGTCGGAAACCACCCGCGCCAGCGGGTAGGCGCCGGCTCGCGCGATGGCCAGGCTGCTCTCGTTGATGTCGGTCGCATAGATTTGTGACCGCTCATAGAGGCCTTCCTCACGCAGCATAATTGCCATCGAGTACACCTCTTCGCCAGTGGCGCAGCCCGCGATCCAGATGCGCAACGAAGGGTAGGTTCGGAAGCGCGGTATCGCCTCGTCGCGAATGCATCGCAAGACATCGGCTTCGCGGAACATGCTGGTCACGTTCACACCGACCCCGCTCAGGAATCGCTGCATGCATGACGCGTCGTGCAGCAGGCGCTCCTGGTAAGCGGAGATGGTGCCGACGCCCTCGCCGGCCATGCCAGAGGCGATGGTGCGCCTCAGTGGGCCCAGCGCATACTCCCGAAAGTCATACCCGTACCGCATGGCGACTCCCTGCAGAAGGAGCTTTATCTCGATCTCCTCGACGTTGAGGGCAGTTGCGTTATCGAGTTGTTTCTCGAGCCTGACCACTCCGCTCAAATGCTGAGCCAGGAGCGGAGCATCGAGAGCAGGTTCGAGTTGTTGACGGGCTTGGCGATGTAATCAGAGGCGCCCGCCTCGATGCATTTTTCTCTATCTCCCTTCATCGCCTTTGCGGTCAGGGCGATGATGGGGCGGTCCCTGAAGCTCGCCATCTGTCGCATCTTCGTCATCGTCTCGTAGCCGTCCATCTCGGGCATCATGATGTCCACCAGGGCGATATCGATATCGGGATCGTTTTCGATGGCCTCGATAGCCTCTTTGCCGCTGTCGACCGACACAACTTCCATCTGCTGGCGTTCGAGCAAGGCTGTCAGGGCAAAGATGTTGCGAATGTCGTCGTCAACGACCATGACCTTCTTGTTGGCGAGTGAGGCTTCGACACGTTCGCTATTGACGCTGGCGATCTCGACCTGGATCTCACTCTCGGCCGTTTCGAGGATGGCTGTCACCTCCTCACGGAGCCGCTCCGGTGACCTGATCTCCTTGATGACGATGCTCTTGGCGGATCTGCCAAGTCGCTGCTCTTCCTTCCGCGTCAGGTCCTTGGCGGTATAGATCAGCAGGGGGATCGTCTTGAGCGCTTCGTTCGTCTTGAGATGGTCGATGACCTGCCACCCGGTGAGCCCCGGGAGCCCAAGGTCAAGCACCACGCAATCGAACGTCTGGTCCTCGAGGAGAGCGACAGCGTCTTCGCCAGTCGAAACCGCGGTTACATTCGCGCCGATCGGCTCCATGAGGCCGACGATGTGCTGCCTCTGAACCGGATCGTCCTCGACGACGAGGATGTTCTTTTCAGCGCCCCCGATCTTGGTTGCGCCTGGCGCCCGTCGTGTGCTCGATTCAGGCTTCCACGATCCGGGAGCGGCGGCATCCTCCCACACGGACTCGGTGGAGTGCACCGTCGATCCATTTGGCGATGCGCCGTGGGCGCGCGCGCCGGAGGCGGGGATCGAGGTGGGTAGGTAGACGGTGAACGTGCTGCCCCTGCCAACCTCGCTTTTCAGCTTGATCTCGCCACCGAGCAGGCTTGTCAGCTCGCGACAGATCGAAAGACCCAGGCCGGTGCCGCCATATTTGCGGCTCGTGGTGCCGTCCCCCTGGGCAAAGGCCTCAAACACGGACTGATGTTTCTGCGCGGGGATGCCGATCCCGGTGTCGGCGACAGACAAAGCGATGACCCCGTCGGCCCGACCCAGGGACATGTTGTCGGCGCTCCACCCTGCGGTCACCGGTTCGGCAGAAAATGCCACGCGGCCCGATTCGGTGAACTTGAACGCGTTGCTGAGGAGATTGTTCAGGATCTGCTGGAGCCGCTGAGGGTCGGTCGGAATCGTCTTCGGTAGGCCGGGCCGGAGGTCGATGGTGAAGCCGAGCTTGGTCGCCTCGGCGACGTGACGGAATGTTCGCTCAAGCAGCGGCGGCAGCTCTGACATCGGCCAATCGGTGATCTCCATGGCGACGGTTCCGGACTCGATCTTGGTCAGATCGAGGATGTCGTTGATGAGCTTCAGCAGGTCAGTACCGGACGAACGGATGATGGTCGCGTACTCCACCTGCTTCGGCAGCAGGTTGCGGTCCGGGTTGTCGGCGAGCTCCTGCGCGAGGATCAGGAGGCTATTTAGCGGAGTCCTCAGCTCGTGCGACATGTTGGCCAGGAACTCCGACTTGTATCGAGACGTGATGGCGAGCTGCTCGGCCTTCTCCTCCACCAGGTCCTTGGCCACCTCGACCTCGGAGCGCCGCTGCTCGATCTCGGTGTTCTGCTGCGCCAGCTGGCGCGCCTTCTCCGCCAGGTCCAGGTTCGTGGTCTGGAGCTGGTCCTGCTGGCTCTGAAGCTCATTGGCCAGCGACTGCGACTGCTTGAGGAGATCTTCGGTACGGCTGTTCGCCTCGATGGTGTTGAGCACGATTCCGATGCTCTCTGTGAGCTGGTTGAGGAAGTCCTGATGAACGGCGCTGAACCTCTGGAAGGAAGCGAGCTCGATTACGGCGCGAGTGTCGCCTTCGAAAAGTACTGGCAAAATGACGATGTTCAGGGGCTTGCCCTCGCCAAGCCCCGAGCTGATACGCACGTAATCAGAGGGAACGTCGTTCAAGAGGATGGGGCGCTTCTCGAGGGCGGCCTGTCCGACAAGACCTTCGCCGAGGCGGAACTGGGTCGGCAGGTTCTTGCGCGGCTTGTACGCGTAACCGGCCTGGTACGCGAGGCATGCGTCCTCGCCGTTGGGTGAAACCATGCCGTAGAACACCCCGTGCTCGGCGTTGACCAGCGGAGCGAGCTCCGACAGGATCATCTTCGAGACGGTCATCGGATCGCGCTGGCCTTGGAGCATGCGGGTAAAGCGCGCCAGGTTGGTTTTGAGCCAGTCCTGCTCCAAGTTCTTTTCGGTGGTCGCTTTCAGGTTGCCGATCATCTCGTTGATGTTGTCTTTCAGAACCGCAACTTCTCCACTGGCCTCCACACCGATGGACTGCGTGAGGTCGCCTTTGGTGACAGCCGTCGCCACCTCGGCAATCGCCCGTACCTGGGTGGTCAGGGTCGCGGAGAGCTGGTTGACGTTGTCGGTCAGGTCGCGCCACGTGCCGGAGGCGCCAGGCACGCGGGCCTGGCCGCCGAGGCGGCCTTCGACGCCCACCTCGCGGGCGACGCTGGTCACCTGGTCGGCGAAGACCGCGAGGGTATCGGTCATGTTGTTGATGGTCTCGGCAAGCTCGGCGATCTCACCTTTCGCCTCCAACGTCAGCTTGCCTTTCAGGTTTCCGTTCGCGACTGCGGTGACCACGCGAGCGATGCCTCGAACCTGGCTGGTCAGGTTGCTCGCCATCGTGTTGACGTTCTCGGTGAGCTCCTTCCAGACCCCACCTACCCCCTTGACCTGAGCCTGGCCTCCGAGCTTGCCTTCGGTGCCGACTTCGCGCGCCACACGGGTGACCTCGCCGGCGAAGGCGTTGAGCTGGTCGACCATGAGGTTGACGGTCTTTTTGAGCTCGAGGATCTCGCCTCGCACGTCCACCGTGACCTTCTTGGAAAGGTCGCCGTTGGCGACGGCGGTCGTGACCTCGGCGATGTTTCGCACCTGGCCGGTCAGGTTTCCGGCCATCGAATTCACGTTGTCGGTGAGGTCTTTCCAGACCCCGTCCACGCCTGCAACTTCGGCCTGACCGCCGAGTTTGCCCTCGGTGCCGACCTCGCGAGCAACGCGCGTCACCTCGTTCGCGAACGCATTGAGCTGGTCGACCATGACGTTGACTGTGTTCTTGAGCTCGAGAATCTCCCCTCGGACGTCGACAGTGACCTTCTTGGAGAGGTCGCCGTTCGCCACTGCGGTCGTCACTTCGGCGATGTTGCGCACCTGGCCGGTCAGGTTGCCGGCCATGAAGTTCACGTTTTCAGTGAGATCCTTCCAGACTCCACCAACACCCTTGACGTCGGCCTGGCCGCCGAGCTTGCCTTCAGTGCCGACCTCGCGCGCAACGCGCGTGACCTCGCGCGCAAAGGCGTTGAGCTGGTCGACCATGACGTTGACGGTGTTCTTGAGCTCGAGGATCTCGCCGCGGACGTCGACAGTGATCTTCTTCGAGAGGTCGCCGTTGGCGACTGCAGTCGTCACCTCGGCGATGTTGCGCACCTGGCCGGTGAGATTGCCGGCCATCGAGTTGACGTTATCGGTCAGGTCTTTCCAGACTCCGCCCACACCCTTGACCTCGGCCTGGCCGCCAAGCTTGCCTTCGGTGCCGACCTCGCGCGCGACGCGGGTCACCTCGTTCGCGAACGCGTTGAGCTGGTCGACCATGAGGTTGATGGTTCGCTTCTGATCCATCAACTCGCCCTGGACATCGACAGTGATCTTTTTCGATAGGTCGCCGTTGGCGACCGCCGTTATGACCTCTGCGATGTTGCGGGTCCGGTCGGCGAGAGTCGCCGACATGTAGTTGATGTTGTCAGAGAGGTCCTTCCATACGCCGCCGACCCCGCGTACCTCGGCCTGGCCTCCTAGCTTCCCTTCCGTGCCAACTTCGCGAGCGACGCGCGTCACCTCATTGGCGAGGCCGTTGAGCTGGTCGACCATCAGGTTTACGGTTTCCTTCAGCTCGAGGATCTCTCCTCGCGCATCGACTGTGATCTTCTTGGAGAGGTCGCCGTTGGCGACGGCGGTCGTCACCTCGGCGATGTTTCGCACCTGGCCGGTCAAGTTGCCGGCCATCGAGTTGACGTTCTCAGTCAGCTCCTTCCAGACGCCGCCTACGCCCTTCACGTCGGCCTGGCCCCCGAGTTTGCCCTCGGTTCCAACCTCGTGAGCTACACGGGACACCTCACCTGCGAAGGCGTTGAGCTGGTCGACCATGACGTTGACGGTGTTCTTGAGCTCGAGGATCTCGCCCTCGACGTCAACCGTGACCTTCTTCGAAAGGTCACCGTTGGCGACTGCAGTCGTGACCTCCGCAATGTTGCGGACCTGGCTGGTGAGGTTGCTGGCCATGAAGTTCACGTTGTCGGTGAGGTCCTTCCAGACGCCGCCCACGCCGCGCACCTGCGCCTGGCCTCCGAGCTTGCCCTCGGTGCCCACCTCGCGAGCGACGCGGGTCACCTCGGAGCTGAACGACCGCAGCTGGTTGACCATCGTGTTCACGGTCTTGGCGGTTTCGAGGAACTGGCCATGCAGTTGCCGCCCGTTCGTCTCCATCGGCATCGTTTGCGACAGATCGCCGTTGGCGACGGCGCTGATGACTCGAGCCATCTCGCTGTTGGGCTGAACCAGGTCGTCGATCAAGTCATTGATGGAGTCAAGGGTCGACGCCCAGGCACCGCCCGCGTCTCCCAGCGGTAGCCGCTTCGCCTGACCTTCCTTACCGACATGACGGCCGAGCTTGCGCAGCTCGCGCTCTAGGCGCTGATTCGACTCGATGACCTCGTTGAGCGCGCTCGCAACCTTGCCGGCGTTACCGGTCCACGTGGCGGGTAGGCGTGCGGAAAAGTCGCCGCGTTTGACCGCGGTGACTACGTTCAGCATTACCCGCGGGTCGATTTCGTTGTTCGCTAGTACTTTGCTTGGCATGTGCTGCGACTCCTCTCCTCGGGTTCGATCTCTTTCTTTTCCTTCAGGTAGCCGGCGCTCACTGGCTGATCGGGATCCAGAACTCCACTCGTGCTCCCGCACCCGGCTCGCTTTCTATGCGGCACCTTCCCCCGGCCAGCTGAGCTCGCTCACGGATGGCAAGCAGGCCGAGGTGACCAGGCACGTACGTCGACTCGGCGACGACGAATCCCTTGCCGTCATCCCTCACGACAACCCGGATGCCGCCATCGGTGGGATAAGCCGAAACCTGGATGCGGGTAGCGACGGCGTGCTTCTCGACGTTGGTCAAGGCCTCGGAGACATTCTTGAAGATCGCGGCTTCGATCGCTGTCGGAAGGGCGCTCGGTAGGCGGAGGTCGATGTCTGTTTCGATTCCGGCGCGGGTTCTCACCGACTCGAGTCGGGTACGTATCGCCTCGTCCAGGCCCAGCGGCACCTCGATCGATTGCGGGCTCACATTTAGAAGGAGCCGGCGCAGGGAGTCTTCGACCTGCTTCAGAGTGGCCTTGAGTTGATCCAGCTGGGTCGGCTGCCTGCTCGGGTCGGAATCGGCTTGAATTCGTTCCAGCTGCAGTTCCGCCGCCGTCAGCAGCTGCAGCGAGTCATCGTGCAGCGCGCTCGCGAAGCGTCGCCGGGCCTCGTCCCCGCCGGCTGCGATGTTGCCCAGCAGCTGCCGGCGGGCTGTAGCTGCTTGTTCGAGGCGCGCGACTGTCGTGTCCAGCTTTTGCTCAGCCTCGCGGTACTGCCACATCATTCCTGTCGCCATCGCCGCCACACGCAGAATCCAGGCGTCATCAGAAGTAAAACCGCGGCGCGAGTCGTACGCGACGAGGGTCCCAATGCGCCGCTCGCCGGCGCGCCACGAAACGGCAATCGAGTTCCGTACTCCATCCATGCCGCTTGAGCGCCACAGCTGATCCAGCTCCGGAATAGTGCCGCCGACCAGCTCTAGCTCGTCATGGAAAACCGCCCGAGCAGCGATGTTGTCCTGATCGAGGCTCATATGCAGCCGAATGGTGTGAATGGGCGAGCCGGCCGGGAAACCGTAAGGCTTGGGTTGGACGCTGAGAGTTCGGCGGGGGCCCAGGTGCCAGAAGGCGACCCGGCGAGCCTTGACGAGTCGCGCCAGGGTTTCGCTGAGAGCGCCGAAGAAATCAGGCAGGTCGACGCCCTTCTCCGAATACGAGGAGATCGCCCTAAGCGCGATAAACGAGGCCAGCTGGGCCTTTTCGAGGCGGGCGGTGGCGCGTGTCTTCGAGCGGGGGTGGGTCTCGCCCACCTCCGTTGGATCCTTCCCGTCGTCCGGCAACGACGGCTGCGGCCAGCTGTCAGCCGGCTGCGCGACAACCTCCACCTTGCCCCTCCAGAGAAGTCCTAGGCGTAATCAAACCGTGACGGGCCCGATTCGTCGCCGTACAAGTGAGGTAGGCCCCGAAATTACGCGGCCGCCTCGCAAATGAAAAACCGGGCCTGCACGGCGCAGACCCGGTCCTTGTCGATGCTGTTTAGCGCTTTCGAAGCCGCATTCCGATTCCGCCGATCGCAATTAGGATGGCTCCGAGGATGCCGCCGCCCACAGGGGTGCCGGTGTTCGCCAAGACCTGTCCTGACGCTGATGCGCCGCTGACTCCACCAGTGGCGCTCGTGCCGCTGACTCCGCCAGTGGCGCCCGTGCCGCTGACTCCGCCCGTGCCACCCGTGCTACCCGTGCCACCTGTGGTCCCGGTGCTGCCGGTCGTGGTGCCGGTGCTGGGTCCGGTGCTGGCGCCGGTGTTGACGGTGCCGGTGCTGCCGGTCGTGGTGCCGGTGCTGGGTCCGGTGCTGGCGCCGGTGTTGACGGTGCCGGTGCTGCCGGTCGTGGTGCCGGTGCTGGGTCCGGTGCTGGCGCCGGTGTTGACGGTGCCGGTGC
>Ga0307373_10002506_pt1 | contig 33038 bp, 30 predicted proteins | sample OX2MG_FD_202534 | JGI IMG/M metagenome (GOLD analysis project Ga0307373, IMG submission 202534) | Soil microbial communities from Risofladan, Vaasa, Finland - OX-2 | ecosystem: Environmental > Terrestrial > Soil > Coastal area > Acid sulfate soil | place: Finland: Risofladan, Vaasa | collected...
GACGTGCTCGATGCCGTCGCCGGACTCATGCCGCCGGCGACGCGCGAACAGATCGAGGCGGCGCGGCGCATCGCGGCCGAGGGGCCGCCGATGGAAGAGGTGGGAGTCGAGCCCTTCGCCCCCTTGGGCGTCATGCCGCCGCTCGAGACGGGAGCCGATCGATGAGTGCCGTGTCAGGCGTTCTCTGGATCGTGGTGCCCTACGTGGCCATGACCGTCTTCGTGGTCGGGCACGTGTGGCGTTACCGCGTGGACCAGCAGTCGTGGGGCAGCCGCTCGACGCAGATCTTCGAGCGGCGTCTCTTACGCTGGGGGACGCTGCTCTTCCATCTCGGCGCGTTCGCCGCCATCGGCGGCCACGTCTTGGGCCTTCTCGTGCCCGTGCGGGTAACGGAGGCGATGGGCATCTCGGAAGCCGCGTATCACGTGATCTCGGTGACCGCGGGGACGCTGGCCGGCGCCGCCGTGGTGGCGGGCTTGGCGATCCTGCTCTACCGGCGTACCAGGGTACCGCGCGTGCGCGTCACGACCACTCGCATCGACGTGGCGACGTACGCGCTGCTGACGCTCGTCATCGGGCTGGGCATGCTGGAGACGGTCGGCGTCAACCTGCTGGGAGGCGGCTACGACTATCGCTCGACGGTCGCCATCTGGTTCCGCGGCCTCTTCCTCCTCCACCCTCGACCCGAGCTGATGGCGTCGGTGCCGTTGGTCTACCAGGTCCACGCCTTGGCCGCTTGGCTGCTCTTCGCGTTTTGGCCGTTCAGCCGCTTGGTGCATGCCTGGAGCCTGCCCGCCGGCTATCTGGTGCGCCCGACGATCCTGTACCGCCGCCGCCTACCGCATCCGCGCCGCGGCTGACCTCCCCCGTCCCGCAGTTTGCTGAATCAGCAAAAATTTGTGAGTCGGTCTCTTGCCGCGCCGGCGCGGATTTGGTATGGTGGCACCGACCGGGACGGCGATGCGAAGGGAGCGGCAAGCGTGTTCGATTGGTACTCACCGGCGGCCAAGCGCCGGGCGGCGGAGCTGGAGCAACGTTACGGGCGCATGGCCCCGGGCGAGGTGGCCGCGTGCGTGGAGCGCGAGCTCGAGGCGCAGGCCGCCTGGGTGGACCGCGGGAGCATCAACTTGAACGCGGCCTCGAACCTGATGAACCCGCGCGCCGAGCGCGTCCTCTCGTCCACCGCGGCCGGGCGCCCGAGCCTGGGACACGCGGGGGAGAAATACGAGACCGGCCTCGCCCATGCCGAAGTGGTCGAGCACCTCGCGCAGTCGCTGGCCGCACGGCTCTTCGGCGCGCGATATGTGGAGTTTCGCGCCCTCAGCGGCGCGATGGCCAATCTCTTCGCATACATGGCGCTGGCCAAGCCGGGCGACGCGATCATCTCGCTCTCGCCGGGGGCGGGCGGCCATGCCACGCACCAGACCATCGGCACCGCGGGTCTCTACGGCCTGCGCGTCCACGCCGCGCCGTGGGATCCCGTCCGCTTCGACGTCGACGTCGAGGCGCTCTCGCGCTTGGCCGCGCGGGTCGCGCCGCGCATCATCCTCGTGGGTGGGAGCCTCGTGCTGCGTCCATACGATCTCGATGCCGTTGCCGCCGTGGCGCGCGGCTGCGGCGCGGCGCTCATGTTCGACGCCGCCCACGTGGGCGGCCTGATCGCCGGAGGGGTCTATCCAGCGCCGCTCGAGCACGGGGCCGACCTTATGACGATGTCGACCTACAAGACCTACGGCGGCCCTCCGGGCGGCTTGGTCCTAACCAACGACATGGCGATCGCCCAGCGCCTGGACGCCGTGGCCTTTCCCGGCATGACGGCTAACTTCGACGTTGCGCGCGTTGGAGCGCTGGCGGTCGCCACGGCGGATTTGTTGGAACACGGGGCGGCGTATGCGCGCGCGACCGTCGCCAACGCGCAGGCGCTCGCGGCGGCGCTGGAGCGCGAGGGCTTCACCGTGCTGGGCCCCAGACCCGAGCGCACGCAGACGCACCACGTCGCCGTCGATGCGCGCGCGCTGGGGGGCGGCGACGCGGCATCGCTGGCGCTCGAGCCGGCCAACGTGCTGGCCACCGGCATCGGCATGCCGCTCGACGAGCCGTGGCCGGGAGATCAGCCCGCCATGCGTCTGGGCACGCAAGAGGTCACGCGCGTCGGCATGGGGCCCGCGGAGATGGAGCGCATCGCCGGCTGGATGGCGCGGGCGCTGCTTCGCCGGGAGGATCCCGTGCCGATCGGCGACGAGGTGCGCGCGTTCCGCGCGGGCTTCCAGGAGGTGCGATACGTGCTCGACGGGGACGCGGTGGCCGCCGGCTGAGGGGCGGCCGCCCAGGTCAGTAGCTCGGGGGCGTGGAGACGGCCATGAACCGGACACGCCTGCGCGTCCGGTTCTCCCAGCGGTGGGGCAGCGTGGCCGGATAGTAGATCGTGTCGCCCTCGGCCAGCTCGTAGCGCGCGTCGTCGCCGACGAAGAAGACCAGCTCGCCGCGGAGCACCGTGACGAACTCCTCGCCCTCGTGCGTGATCGCCTTCCCGCTGTCGGCTCGCGGCGGCACGTCGATCAGCGTCGGCTCCATCTTCACGTTGCGGGCGTCGACGAGGAACTCTTGCGTCACCTCGCCGGCCCGCGAGACGTTGCGCACGGCTTGGCGCCGCTCGCCGGCGCGCGTGACCATGACGCGGTCGCGAGATTCGTCCAAAAAGAAGGTCACCACCGGCGTCTGGAGCGCGGTGGCCACGCGCATGAGGTCGACGGCGGTGACGCGGGCGAGCTTGCCCGTCTCCAGGCGGCTGAGAAAGCTCACCGAGAGCCCCGTCTGCCGCGCCAGATCCTCGAGCGTGAACCCCAGCTCCAGACGCCGCTGGCGGGCGATGACGCCCCCGCGGCGCAGCGCATGGAGCGCCGCGTCGCGCCAGGGAGCCTTCTCGTGCGATGGGCGTTTGCGTACCGGCACCACTCCCCCCTGTCAGATGAGCGAGATCGTCTCCTTGCTCGTGGGGAGGTGCTCCACGGCTTGGAGCAGATGCTCGGCCATGGCGTCGTAGAGCGGTCCCTCGACCTCCTCGATCCGTCCGTGATCGGCGTAGTCGACGATGGTCGGGTCGATCGGCAGGCGCGCGAGCACGGGCGCCCCGGCCAACTCCGCCACCTGGTCGGCGTAGGAGGGGCCGAAGATCTCGTAGCGCCGGTGGGTGTCGGGCGCCTCGAAGTACGACATGTTCTCGATCACGCCGAGGATCGGCTTCTTGAGCTGGTGGATGAGGTTGGCGGCTTTGCGCACGATCATCGTCGCCAGCCGCTGCGGCATCGTCACCAGCACGACGCCGTCGACGCGCAGGGACTGCAGCACGGTGAGCGGCGCGTCGCTGGTGCCGGGCGGAAGGTCGACCAGCAAGTAGTCCAGATCGTTCCAGAGCGCCTGCTCGTAGAACTGGCGGATGACGCCCGCCACGATGGGGCCGCGCCAGACCATCGCCGTGTCCTCCTTCGCGGTGAGCAGGTTGGAGCTCACGACCTGGATGGCGGTGGTGGTCATCGCCGGCACCATCAAGGCCTGCGGCGCCTGCCCCGGAGCCGGCGGCGGCGCGTTCGGATCCTCTTCGAGTCCCAGCGGGGTGGTCAAACCGAAGAAGCGCGGGATCGACGGCCCGGTGATGTCGGCATCCAGGATGCCGACGCGGTAGTTCTTGCGGCGCAGGGCCACGGCCAGCAACGAGGTGGTGAGCGATTTGCCGACGCCGCCCTTGCCCGACATGATGGGGACGAGGTGCTTGATCTGCGCCCGGCGGCTGAACTCCCCCGGCGCGCGGCGCAACGGGGTCGTGTCCTCGTGGGTGATCTGCGGGACGCGGCCCGTCAAGCGGGCCTGCGAGAGCGCCGTCAGCACCGGCTCGATGCGCAGGCCGTGGGCGCTCACGCCCTGCTCGATCGTCTCGTACTTGTTGACCCCGCAGCCCGCGCAGTGGAGCCCGAAGCGGCTCAGCACGTCGGCGGCGATCGGCATCGCCTCGACCAAGGCGTTGATCTTGGTCTGTGGGGTGATCTCGAAGGTGGAAGACATAATGGTGAGCCTTCGCCGTCGGGGGGTGGCGGGTCCCCGTTCGGCGTAGCCTGACACGTATGCCCTCGTGGATCCTTCCCAACGGCCTCCGCGTGGTTCACCACCCGCTCCCGGGGCGCCGCACCACGTGCGTCGGGGTGACGCTGCGCGTCGGCTCGCGCGACGAGCGCCCCGGTGAAGAGGGTGCCGCCCACATCGTGGAGCATCTCGCCTTCCGCGATACCGCGCGCTTTTCGGCGACCCAGATCACGGACTTGCGCGAGCGGATGGGCGGCGGTTTCGAGGCGGTGACGGAGAAGGAGTTCACCGCCTACACGGCCACCGTGCCGGCAGGCGCCGCGTGGCGCGCGCTGGATCTGCTGGCCTCGCAGGTGCGCGAACCGCTCTTTCGCGCGGAGGACGTCGCGCGCGAGCGGCGGATCGTCCTTCAGGAGCTGGCCGAGGCGGAGGAGGACTTCGAGGACCGTTGCTGCGTCCTGGCCGAGGAGCTGCTCTTCGGAGGAGCGTTGGGGCGCGAGATCGCGGGGAGCCGGCGCAGCGTCCGGGCGCTCGATGGCGCGTTGATCCGGCGCTTCCACCGGCGCGCGTATTCCCCGAAGCGGGCCGTCGTCGTGGCCGTGGGGGCCCTCGACCGGCGCCGCTTCGCCCGCGAGGTCGAGCGGCTCTTCGGCGATTGGCACGGAACGGGCCCCGCGCGGACGGTCCCGCCCGCGTTGCCGGAGTACCCGGTGGCCAAGGTGCTGCGGCGCTCCTCGCCGTCGGCGCAGGTGGTGCTGGCGTTCCCCGGCGTGAGCGGAGCCGCCGGCGACCGTGAGCTGCAAGCGCAGGCGCTGCTCAGCGCCATGCTCGGCGCCACCGACGGGAGCCGGCTCTTCCGCGCCATCCGCGATCATGCGGCGCTGGCCTACAACGTCGAGAGCTACACCAGCGTCTACAGCGACGCCGGAGCGTTCGCGATCGCCTTCGGCGTCGCGGGCGGGAGCGTGCGCCGCGCGCTCGAGATCTCGCTGCGCGAGGCCCGGGCGCTCGGCGAGGCGCCGACGGCCGAGGAGCACGAGCGCGCGATGGAGTCGCTCGAGGCGCGCATGCAGCTCGACGCCGAGTCCGCCTGGCTGATCGCCCGCGAGGAGGCGCGCGCGGCGCTGCTGGGGCGGCGCGTGGCCTCCGTCGAGGACCGTCTGGGCATGCTGCGCTCGATCACCCTGAACGACGTGCGCGCGTTGGCTCGCCGCATCTTCGGCTCGCCTCGGGCGACGCTCGCGATGGTGGGCGACCCGCGATTCCCGGCGCCGCAACGCTGGCTGCGCGAGCGGCTCGCTCGCCAGGCGTGGGGGGAGTGACGGTGCGCATCGTCTCGCTGCTGCCGTCGGCCACGGAGATCCTCTTCGCTCTCGGCGTCGGCGAGCACGTGGTGGGCGTCACCCACGAGTGCGACGTCCCCGAGGCCGCGAGGGCGCTCCCCAAGGTGACGGGCAACGCGTTGGAGCAGGGTCGTCCGTCGGGCGAGATCGACCGCCACGTGCGCGCCGCGGTTCACGGCGGCTCCTCGATCTACCGGCTCGACCGCGACGCATTGGAGCGCCTGCGACCCGATCTCGTCGTGACGCAGGAGCTGTGCGGGGTCTGCGCCGTCTCGTATGCCGAGGTGAGCACGGCGGTCAAGCGGATGACGCACGACGCGCGCGTGGTCTCGCTCGATCCGCACACGCTCGACGAGGTGCTGGACACGTTCTCGACGCTGGGAGAGCTCGTCGGCGCGCCCGAACGTGCGCTGGCGCTCTGCGAGAGGTTTCGCGGCGAGCTCGACGAGCTGCGCCGTCGCGGCGCGACGCTGCGCCGGCTGCGGTTGCTCTTTCTGGAGTGGCTCGATCCGCCGATGAACGCGGGACACTGGAACCCGGAGCTGCTGGAGGCGGCCGGCGTCGAGACGTTGCTCTCCGCGCCTGGGCGCGATGCCCATCGCGTCACCTGGGAGGCGATCGTCGAAGCCGATCCCGATGCCATCCTCGCGGCACCGTGCGGCATGGACGTGGCGGCGGTCGAGGACGAGTTGACGCGCTTGGCTGCCGTTCCGGAGTGGCAGGCGCTGCGGGCGGTGGCCAACGGAGCCGTCTGCGTGCTCGACGGCAGCCGCTACTTCGCGCGCCCCGGGCCGAGTCTGGTCGAGGGCGCGCGCCTCCTGCAGGATTGGGTCGAGGCCTACTTCGTGCCGTCGAGCGGCCAGAAGCCGTAGATCGCGCGCCCGGGCTCCAAGTCCCAGAAGCGCGTCGCGTTGTCGCCCACGCCGTAGACGATCGCGAACGCGACGTCGTGCTCCAGAATCGCGCGCACCAGGCGCGCGAGGTCGCGCTGCGACATCCACGTAGCGGCGTACCGCTTGAACTTCTGCTCATCGGTCAGAGCGAGCCATCCCGAGGAGTTGCGGACGCTGGGGTGCTTGGGATCGTCTTCCTTGGTGATCGATCCGATCCGCATGCAGGCGACTTGCACGCCGTGCGTCTCGCTGTAGTAGCGGCCCAGGTTCTCGCCGAAGGCTTTCCAGACGCCGTAGAGGCTATCCGGGCGAATCGGCGCGCCGGTGCCGACGACGATGCCCGCCGCCGGCTCGTAGATGCCGGGCTTGGCCTCGACCTCGAAGCGCCCGACCGCATGGTTGGAGCTCGCGAAGATCACGCGCTTGCAGCCCGCGCGCCGCGCCGCCTCGAAGGCGTTGTACGTGCCGCCGATGTTGATCGAGAAGACGTCCTCCCAGGACGCCGAGACGTCGACGACGCCCGCGAGGTGGACGACCGTCTCGCAGCCGGTGAACGCGCGCTCCAAAGCCGCGAGATCGCGCACGTCGGCGACGACGTCCGCGTCGGAAAGATCGACGCGCACGATCTCATGGCCGTGCGCGCGCAGATCTTGACAGAGTGGGACGCCGATCGTCCCGTTCGAGCCGGTTACCGCAATTCGTGCCATGGCACGAACGGTACGCGCCCGCTGAGACAGAATCCCCCGGAAGCTGGGATGACGTAGATCCCAGCTTCCGGCTAGGCGGAGTTGCGGGCCGTCGACTGCGCGAAGCGCTCGCGCGCCTCGTCGATCGAGGAGTGGATGCTGAAGACCTTGTCGAGCGCCGTCAGGTGGAGGATCTTGAGGATCTGCGGGTTGGTCGCCACGAGGCGCACCGTGCCCCCGACCTCGCGCACCGAACGAAGCGCCGCGATCAGCGCGCCCAATCCCGTGGAGTCGAGGAGCTCGACTTGCAGCAGGTCGACGATGTGCAAGAACCGCCCACCGTCAACGTGATTGCGGAACGTCTTCTTGAGCCGGGCGGCGGTGAGGCCGTCCACGACGCGTGGGAGCGCCGTAACGGTGATGCTCTCGGCGGCGGTATCCATCTCGGAGTCTCTCCTAGCGGCCCGTATCGTCCAACACCCGGATTGCCAGGACGTTGACGGCCGGTTACCGATGGGATTATCCTAAAGTACACTATCTAAACTGTCAATGGTCTCTATCTTAAGATCACTAAAGGTTGCGTGAAGCAATTTTCGTTAGTTGACTTTTCCCGACCACCCGACTAAAGTCGGAATTGGCCGTTCGCCGGATGCCGGTAGACGGCCGCAAGGTCGGCAAGGATGGGGACCCCGGGCGCGGGGCCGCCGGGGGATTGAAGACATGGCTCGAGGCTACGGTCAGGAGTGCCCGATCGCGCGGACGCTCGAGATGCTCGGTGAGAAGTGGACCCTCTTGGTGGTCCGGGAGCTCTTCCAAGGTACCAACCGCTTCAAGGACCTCGTCGAGCGCCTCCACGGCATACCTCGCAACCTGTTGGCACAGCGCCTCGCCCAGCTCGAGACCGAGGGCCTGGTCGTCCGGCGCTCCTTCCGCGAAGTCCCACCGCGCGTCGAGTACCATCTGACGGAGAAGGGCTGGAGCCTCCAGCCCGTGTTGCGCTCGCTGGCCGATTGGGGTAAGCGCTGGAACGTCTGCGGCGTCGACGGGGCTCATCACGAGCACGATCCGCTCGCGGAGCGCCTGCTCAGTCTTCCCTTCGAATACGATCTCGCCGCGGCGCAGGGAGCCCGCGAGGCCGTCGAGATCCGCGCCGGCAGCCGAGCCTGGTTCGTGACGTTCGAAAACGGCGGCTGTCTGGTGGGCCGCAGCGTCGACGAGCCTCCCTCCGCGATCCTCGCCGGCACGGAGTCCGCATGGCTCGACGTGCTGGGCGGGCGCTCGGAGCTCGCCGAGGCGGAGCGCACCGGAAAGATCGCGATCGACGGCGACCGAAGAACCGTCGACCGCTTCCATCGCGCCTGCCTCCGTCCGCTGGCGCTGCTCACCGCGTAAGGAGACCCCCGTGCTCGATCTGACCCGCGGCGCCGATCTCTGGCGGCGCGCTAGCTCCGTGCTGGCCGGAGGCGTCGATTCGCCGGTTCGCGCGGGGAAGCCGGTCGGGGGCCCCGTGATGGTGCGGGAGGCCTCCGGAGCCTACGTGATCGATGCGGACGGGCGGCGCCTGGTGGACTACCTCATGGCCTACGGGCCGCTGCTGTTGGGGCACGCCCACCCGGCGCTGACGCGCGATCTGGATCGCGCGGCCGCGCGCGGCACCCTCTACGGCTGCACCCACGAAGAAGAGGTGCGGCTGGCGGAGCGGCTACGCGGTCACATGCCCTCCCTCGAGCGCATCCGCTTCACCAACAGCGGGACCGAGTCCGTGATGAGCGCCATCCGGGTCGCGCGTGCCTTCACCGGGCGCGACGCGGTGCTGCGCTTCGCGGGCAACTACCATGGCCACTTCGATCAAGCGCTGCTCGACGCCGGCGCTTCGGCCAACGCGGCGGGGGCGGGCCCCTCGGGGATTCCCGCCGGCGTGGCGCGCGACACGATCGTCTGCCGGTACAACGACCTCGATCACGTCGACGAGGCCTTGCGCGCGCACGGCGCCCGGCTCGCGGCGATCATGGTGGAGCCGGTGGTCGGCAACATGGGTCTGGTGCATCCGCTTCCCGGCTTCCTCGAGGGGCTGCGGCGGCGCACCGAGCGGGTCGGCGCGCTCCTGATCTTCGACGAGGTGATCACCGGCTTCCGTTTGGGGCTCGGCGGCGCGCAGGCGCGCTGCGGCGTCATGCCCGACCTCACCACGCTGGGCAAGGTGTTGGGCGGGGGCTACCCGCTCGCGGCCTTCGGCGGCCGCGCCGAGGTCATGGCGGTGCTGGCTCCCGAGGGGAGCGTCTTCCAAGGCGGCACGCTCTCCGGGAACCCGTTTTGCGTCGAGATCGCGCACCGGCTCCTCGACGTGCTCGAGGGCGACTCCGGTCTCTTGCCGCGGATGCGGGCCCTTGGAGAGCGCCTCGCCGAGGGCCTGCGGAGCGCGCTCCGAGCGTGCGATCTGCGCTACCCCGTGGTCCACGACGAGTCGATCGTCGACTTCATGTTCCGTTGCTCCGACCGCCCGCATCGCAACTACGACGAGGCCAAGCAGGGCGACGCCGCCGCGTACGCGGCGTTCTACCAGGAGATGTTGGCGGAAGGCGTGCTGCTGGCGCCCTCGCAGAACGAGGTCATGTTCCTCTCGGCTGCGCACGCGGAGGAGGACGTCGACCGCACGGTGCTGGCGGCGCGCTCCGCGCTCGCGCGGATGCGCGAGCGCGGCGTCGTCTGAGGCGTCAGGAGTTCGAGGCTTCGTCCAGCTCGTCCGCGGGGGTCGACGCGGCGCGCATCGGGCGGCGACTCTCTTCGTGCAGCTCGATGTCGCGGGCGGCTTCGCGCAGCTCGATGAACTCGTCGGCCGCGTCGAGCAGATCGTCGGACGCGCGGCCGGGGAAGGGGCGCGGATGCTCCGCCGTGTGGTTGTACGCCCAGTTGGCCTGAGAGCCGGCGACGACCACGCGCACGCCCTTGAGGGCGAGGGCGTGCACCAGCGGCACGTATTCCGCATCGCCCATCACCAGCACGACGCGCTCGCAGTGGTCGGCCATCCAGAGCGCGTCGACGGCCAGGTCGATGGCGATCTCGGACTTGACCGTGCCGTCGACGTGAACCCGCATTCCGCGCCGGACCACCTGATAGCCGTTGCGGTTGAGCATGCGGATGAAGCCTTGCTGGTCTCGGCGGCGCCGTTCGGCCTCCGTGGGATCGGGGTGCTCGACGGTGAGGCCGCGGGCTCGGCGCGCCGCGGCGTAGAGTGCGTACGACTCCTCGCTCCACTCACCGACGTAATAGCGGGCACGCGCCAGTGTGGAGCCGGCGCAGAGCAGCGAGAGCAGGCGGCGGAAGTCGACGCGGATCCCCAGACCCTCGTACGTGACGCGGGCGAAGTTCCAGCCATCGATGAAGATCGCCGTGCGTCCGGCGTTTCCAAGACCCATCATAATAGTATCCTCGCTTCTCCCCGCCGCAGGGCAGGGCCTCGTATCCAGCGAACCGCGTGGCCGTGCTTCGATCACACTTCGCTGCCGCTCTCGTGCTTCCGGCGATGCTGGCGTTCGCTACCCCTGCCGTTGCACAGCAGAACCTGGAAGTTCCCCCCGTAGCGACTCCTGCGCCATCGCCGACGGCGTCAGGTGCGCCTACCGCTCCTCCACGGGGATATCCCGGCGGGGATGCCTCACCGGGCGTGCCCGACGACAACCGCACCAGCAATCTTCCGACGCGCGTGTGGGAGGGCTACGTCGTCCACGCGTCCGCCGAGAGCGTGCGCGTGCACAGCCCGACGCAGAAACGCGATTTGACCTTCCTGGTCTTCTCCGCGCCGCACCACCTCACGGACCCCAACGGGATCGAGACCTACGCGATGGCTGAGCTGCCGCCGGGAACGCACGTTAAGGTGATCTATACCCAGATGCTGGGAATCCGGCACGCGTACGTCATCTACATCTACCGCGCGGACGGCACGATCAAGGAGATGCATGGCTGACGGGGCATCGCGCGCCTTCGTCTACCTCTTGCGCTGCCGGGACGGTTCGCTTTACGCGGGATGGACGACGGATCTCGCCCAGCGGTTGCGCGCGCATGCCGAGGGACGCGGGGCGCGTTACACGCGCTCGCGCCTTCCGGTGGCGCTGGCAGCCTCGTGGGAGGTCCCGGGGCGGCAGGAGGCGTTGCGCCTCGAAGCGCGCATCAAGCGCATGAAGCGGCGCGAGAAGCTCGCGCTCTGCCCGTCGGGCGACTGAAAGGAACGAGCACGTTGGCAACCTATCAGCCCCCGGCGCCCGAGGAGGCCGCGACGCTTGCGGCGGAGGCGGAGCATCTCCAGGCGCGGATCACGACGCCGCACGGCGACATCGTCTTCGCGTTCTATCCGCAGGACGCGCCCATGCACGTCGCGGCTTTCGTCCAGCTGGCGCGGGCCGGATTCTACAACGGCCTGACGTTCCACCGCGTGGAGCCGGGCTTCGTGATCCAGGGCGGCTGCCCGGAGGGCACGGGCATGGGCGGCCCGGGGTATCGTCTGAAAGCGGAGTTCAACACGCGCCCGCACATGCAAGGAACGGTGGCCATGGCGCGTTCCTCCAACCCCGACAGCGCCGGATCGCAGTTCTACGTCTGCCTCGAGGATGCGCGCTTCCTCGATCGTCAGTACACGGTCTTCGGCCAAGTCGTCGAAGGCCTTGGCGTGGTGCAAAAGGTCCGCGTCGGCGACCGCATGGAGCGCGTCACCATCGAACCGACGAACGGCTAGACAGCATCGCTCGTCTCCGTGAGAGACTGAAGGCCAAACGGCCGGGGTATGCCTCCCGCGGGGCGCTCCGACATCGGCCCGGGGGCACGATGCCGAGAGGCCCGATGCGGCGCGAACAGGAGGCCCACAGGATGTGGGCCGACGAGTGGCCCCAAGAGAGGCATACCCCGGAGGTTTGGCCTTCAGAGCACGACGCGGCGGAGGTCGGCCAGGAGAGCCGCGAGATAGACGTTGAAACGCGCCGCCGATGCTCCGTCGATGACGCGATGGTCGTAGGAGAGCGAGAGCGGCAGGATCGAGCGCGCAACGAACTCCGTGCCGTTCCAGACTGGGCGCGTCGAAGCGCGGCAAGCGCCCAGAATCGCCACCTCGGGAGCGTTGATGATGGGCGTGAAGTAGGTGCCGCCGATCCCGCCCAGGCTGGAGATGGTGAACGTGCCACCCTGCATCTCGCCCAGCGAGAGCTTGCCGTCGCGGGCCTTGGCGGCCAGTGCCGACGTCTCCGCAGCGATGGCCAGGATGCCCTTCTTGTCGGCGTCCTTGACGACCGGCACCACGAGACCCCCCGGCGTGTCCGCGGCGAAGCCGATGTGGTAGTACTTCTTGAGCACGAGGTTGTCGCCGTCGAGCGAGGCGTTGAAGTCGGGAAAGCGCTGGAGCGCCGCCACGACCGCCTTGATGAGGAACGCCAAGAGCGTGACCTTGACGCCGGTCTTGGCGTTCTCGGCGTTGAGCATCTGGCGGAAGGCCTCGAGCTCGGTGACGTCCGCGTCCTCGTGGTTGGTGACGTGGGGGATCATCACCCAGTTGCGATGGAGGTTCGGGCCGGAGATCTTCTTGATCCGCGAGAGCGGCTGCAGCTCGATCGGCCCGAATTGCGCGAAGTCGATCTTGGGCCACGGCGCGACTCCGAGACCCGCGCCCCCTGACGGCATGCCGGTCGCCAGCGCGCGCTTCACGAAGTCCTGGACGTCGTCGCGCGTGATGCGGCCATTCGGCCCCGAGCCCTCGACGGAACGGAGGTCGACGCCGAGCTCGCGGGCGAAGCGCCGAATCGATGGGCTGGCGTGCACGACGCCGCCTTCGCCGGCGGAAGAGGGTATGGGTGCCGCTGCGGGCGCGGCAGCAGGCGGTGCGGCGGGGGCCGCCGCCGGAGCGGGAGCAGCCGCCTGCGGCTCACGCGGCGCGGGCGCTCCCGCGGCGGATACAATCGCCAGCAGGGTGCCTTCGGAGACCTTGTCGCCGACCTTCACCAGCACGTCGCGCACGGTGCCGGCCGCCGTCGCGGGCACCTCCATCGTGGCCTTCTCGGACTCGAGCGTCGCGACGGTGTCCTCGAGCTCGACCGCATCCCCCGGACGCAGCGAGACGTCGATCACGGGAATGTCGTGGAAGTCCCCGACGTCCGGGACGCGCAACTCCAAGAGCCGCTCCGCGCCGCCCGGCGCAGCTGCGGGCGCGGCGGGAGCCGGCGCCGGCGCAACGGGGGCGTCGGTCGCCGTGAGGGTGAGGATCGCCGAACCCTGCGAGACCTTGTCGCCAACGCCGACGCGCAGCGCCTCGACCACGCCGGCGGTCGGAGCCGGGACCTCCATGGTCGCCTTCTCCGACTCGAGCATGACCAACGGATCGTCGCGCTCCACCCGGTCGCCGGGCTTGACCAGGACCTCGATCACCGGTATGCCCTTGAAGTCGCCGATGTCGGGGACCTGTACCTCGATCGACTCGCTCAACCTCTCTTCTCCTCGTGAACCTAGACGGTAGCCGGGTTCGGCTTTGCCGGATCGATGCCGTACTTCGCAATCGCCTGCGAGAGGGTCGAGAGCGGTACCGCCCCTTCGTCGGCGAGCATCCTGAGGGCGGCGAGTACGACGTAGTGGCGGTTCACCTCGAAGAACTCGCGGAGCTTGCGCCGGAAGTCGCTGCGGCCGAAGCCGTCGGTCCCGAGCGCGTAGTAGCGGCGGTCGATGAACGGACGAATCTGGTCGGCGAAGGTCTTGATGTAGTCGGTCGCCGCCACCACCGGACCCTTGTGGCGGTCCAGGCACGCGGCGACGTACGGTTGCCGCGCCTCATCCTCGGGGTGCAGCAGATTGTGGCGCTGGGCATCGAGGCCGTCGCGGCGCAGCTGGTTGAAGCTGGTCACGCTCCACACGTCCGCCGCTACGCCGAAGTCCGCGGCCAGGAGATCCGCCGCGGCGAGCACCTCGCGCAGGATCGCGCCCGAGCCGAGGAGCTGCACGCGCGGCGTCTTCTTGTCGCCCTTGCCTCCATCGCGCAGCAGGTACATCCCCTTGAGGATGCCCTCCTCGGCGCCCTTGGGCATCTCCGGGTGGTGGTAGTTCTCGTTGAGGACCGTGATGTAGTAGTAGACGTCTTCCTGCTCGGCGTACATGCGGCGCAGGCCGTCCTGGATGATCACCGCGACCTCGTAGCCGTAGGTGGGGTCGTAGGAGACGCAGTTGGGGATGAACGAGGCGAAGACCTGACTGTGGCCGTCCTCGTGCTGGAGACCCTCACCGTTGAGCGTGGTGCGCCCGGAGGTCCCGCCGATGAGGAATCCGCGGCTGCGCATGTCGCCCGCGGCCCACGAGAGATCGCCGATGCGCTGGAACCCGAACATCGAGTAGAAGATGTAGAACGGGATCATCGGCTGGTCGTTGGTGGAGTACGACGTCGCCGCGGCGATCCAGGACGACATGGCTCCCGCCTCGTTGATGCCTTCCTGCAAGATCTGGCCGTGCTGGTCCTCGCGGTAGTACATCAGCTGCTTGATGTCCGGCGGCGTGTAGAGCTGGCCGAACGGCGAGTAGATGCCAAGTTGCCGGAACATGCCTTCCATGCCGAACGTGCGCGATTCGTCGGCGACGATGGGCACCACGCGCTTGCCGATCTCCTTGTCTTTGAGGATCGTGTTGAGGATGCGCACGAAGGCCATCGTCGTGGAGATCTCGCGATCTCCCGAATCCTTCAACTGCGATTCGAAGGCGTCGAGCGCGGGAGTCTCTAGCGAGAACGACTTGCGGCGGCGTTTGGGCAGGCTGCCCCGCTCGCGCTGGCGCTCGCGCAGGTACTCCATCTCCGGGCTGTTCTCCGGAGGCCGGTAGAACGGCACGTCCTCGAGCCGCTCGTCGGAGACGGGGATGGAGAAGCGGTCGCGGAACGCGCGAACGGCCTGGACGTCCAAGTGCTTCTGCTGGTGGGCGATGTTCTGCGCCTCGCCGGCGGAGCCCATGCCGTAACCCTTGATCGTCTTGGCCAGGATGACGGTCGGCTGACCCGTGGTCTCCACCGCCGCCTTGTACGCGGCGTAGACCTTGCGCGGATCGTGGCCGCCGCGCTGGAGGCGCCAGATCTCCTCGTCGGTCCAGTCGGCCACCAAGGCGGCCGTCTCCGGATAGCGCCCGAAGAAGTTGTCGCGGACGTACTTTCCGTCGTGAGCCTTGAACGTCTGGTAGTCACCGTCGAGGCACTCATTCATCAACTGGACGAGGCGCCCCGTCTTGTCCTTGGCGAGCAAGGTATCCCAGCTCGTGCCCCAGACGACCTTGATGACGTTCCAGCCGGCGCCCCGGAAGCCGCCTTCCAGCTCCTGGATGATCTTGCCGTTGCCGCGCACGGGCCCGTCGAGGCGCTGCAAGTTGCAGTTGACCACGAAGATCAGGTTGTCGAGCTGCTCGCGTCCGGCCAGGGAGATCGCGCCCAGCGACTCCGGCTCGTCGGTCTCCCCGTCGCCCAGAAACGCCCACACCTTGCGTCCGCTGGTCTCGGCGATGCCGCGGTTGTGCAGGTACTTCATGAACCGCGCCTGGTAGATCGCCATGATCGGTCCCAAGCCCATGGAGACCGTGGCGAACTGCCAGAAGTCCGGCATCAGCCACGGATGCGGATACGAGGCCAGGCCGTGGCCGCCGACCTCCTGCCGAAAGTTCTCGAGCTGTTCCTCGGAGATGCGCCCCTCCAGGTACGCGCGAGCGTAGATGCCCGGGGAGGAGTGCCCCTGGATGAACACCAGGTCACCGCCGTGATGTTCGGATGGCGCGTGAAAGAAGTGGTTGAAGCCGACGTCGTAGAGCGTTGCCGCCGAGGCGTAGCTGGCCACATGGCCGCCTAGCTCCGACGACTCCTTGTTGGCTCGCGCCACCATCGCCATGGCGTTCCAGCGCGCATAGTGGCGCAGGCGCGTCTCCAGCGCGTCGTTGCCGGGAAACGGCGGCTGCTGCTCCGGCGGAATCGTGTTGATGTAGGGCGTGCCCACGCCCAGGGAGACGTGCGCGCCTCCTTGGTGTGCCCGCTCGACCAGACTCGTCAGCAGATGGCGAGCCCGGCCGGGGCCCTCACGCGAGAGGACGCCGTCGAGCGCCTCGAGCCACTCTTGCGTCTCTTGAGGATCAGGATCGTTCACATGGGTCATGGCACCGGCTGATTCACCCAAGCGGGCGCCATCCCCCCTCTGGCGAGGGGCTTTCCGCAGGGTGCTACGCTTTGGAAAACTCCCGCTTTCTGGCTTTGAGACGGTCGGCTTCGTTCAGCAGACGCTTGCGCAGGCGGATCGCTTTGGGGGTGACCTCCACCAGCTCGTCATCCTCGATGAACTCGAGGGCGCGCTCGAGCGAGAGCTCCTCGGGCGGGGCGAGTTTGACGTTCTCGTCGGAGCCGGCGGCGCGCATGTTGGTGAGCTTCTTCGCGCGCACCACGTTGACGGCCACGTCGTACTCGTTGCCGGCGCGGCCGGCGATCATCCCCTCGTAGACCTCGACGCCGGGGCCGATGAAGAAGCGCCCGCGCGACTCGAGCCCCATGAGAGCGTAGCCGGTGGTGGTGCCCGTCTCGCTGGCCACCAGCACGCCGTTGAGGCGTCCGGGGATCTCCCCGGCCAGAGGCTGGTGGTCGTAGTAGGTGTGCGACATCACCGCCGTGCCGCGGGAGAGCGTGAGCAGCTCACCCCGCAAGCCGAAGATGGCGCGCGTGGGCATCGTGTACTCCAGGCGCCGCGTCTCGCCGACCGTGATCATGTTCGACATCACCGCGCGGCGCTTCCCCAGCGCCTCGATGACGGGACCGGAGTACTCCTCGGCGACGTCGATCACCACGTACTCCACCGGCTCGTACTTGACGCCGCCGCGTTCCGCGATGATGACCTGGGGCTTGGAGACGGCCAGCTCATAACCCTCGCGCCGCATCGTCTCGATCAGGATGGAGAGGTGGAGCTCGCCGCGCCCGCAGACCTCGAGGGTGTCGGCGCTGGCGGTTTCCTTGACCCGCAAGGCGACGTTGGACTCCAGCTCGCGCGCCAGCCGATCGCGCAGATGGCGCGAGGTGAGGTACTTGCCGTCCTTGCCGGCGAACGGCGAGGTGTTGACGGAGAAGAACATCGCGACCGTGGGCTCGTCCACGGGAACGGCGCTGATGCCCTCCGGCGTCTCGATGTCGGCCAGCGTGTCGCCGATGTTGATGCCCTCGATGCCCGAGACGCAGACGATATCGCCGGCGCTCGCCTCGGTGATCTCGATGCGCTCGAGACCGGCGAAGGAGAGCAGTTTGGTGAGGCGGTGCCCCGTCTCGACGCGGCCGCCGCGGTCGACCTTGGCGACGGGCGCGTTGACCGTCGCCGCGCCGCGGAAGACGCGTCCGATGCCGATGCGCCCCACGTAGGCGTTGTGGTCGATCGAGCTGACGAGCATCTGGAAGGGGCCATCTTCGGCGGGGGCCTCGGGGATGTGCCGCACGATCGTCTCGAACAAGGGCTCCAGGTTCGTGCCCGGCACCTCAAGGTCGAGTGTGGCGGTGCCCTGTTTGGCGTTGGTGAAGACGACCGGGAAGTCGGCCTGCTCGTCGCTGGCGCCCAGCTCGATGAAGAGATCGAAGACCTCGTCGACCACTTCCTTGGGACGCGCGTCCTTGCGGTCGATCTTGTTGATCACCACGATGGCGTGCAGGTCCAGCTCCAGGGCCTTGCGCAGGACGAAGCGCGTCTGCGGCATCACGCCTTCGGCGGCGTCGACCAGCAGGAGCACGCCCTGCACCATCTGGAGCACGCGCTCGACCTCTCCGCCGAAGTCGGCGTGGCCGGGCGTGTCGACGATGTTGAACTTCAGCTCGCCGTGGCGAACCGCCGTGTTCTTGGCCAAGATGGTGATGCCCCGCTCGCGCTCGAGCGGGTTGGAGTCCATCACCCGGGTCTCGACATGCTGACCCTCGCGGAAGATGCCGCTCTGCTTGAGCATGGCGTCGACGAGCGTGGTCTTGCCGTGATCCACGTGGGCGATGATGGCAACGTTTCGGATATCGGGACGGGTCTTCACGTCGGCCATTATAGCACGGGGTCCCTAATCGCCCATGACGAAGGCGCCGTATCGATGAACGGCACGCTCTACGACGCGCTCACCTGGATGATCGAGCGGAGCATGCTCGGACCGTTGCGGCGCGAGCTGCTCGCCTCGCTGACCGGAGCCGTGGTCGAAGTCGGTGCCGGCACGGGCCTGAACTTCCGCTACTACGCTCCCGAGGCCCGCGTGCTCGCCATGGAGCCCGATCCCTCCATGGCGCGGCGCGCCAGCAAGCGGGCGGCCGCCGCGCAAGCGGCGATCGAGCTGCGCGTGGGGGACGATGCGATGCTGGAGACGTTGCCGCCCCAGAGCGTCGATGCGGTCGTCTTCGTCTTAGTGCTCTGCACGATAGACGATCCGCTGCGCGCGCTCCGGCGAGCCGCGCGCGTGCTGAAGCCCAGGGGGCGCCTGGTCGTCATGGAGCACGTCCGATCGCCCGGGCGCTTGGGCCGCTGGCAGGACCGCCTGGCCCCCGTGTGGCGGCGCCTGGCTGACGGGTGCTCGCTCAACCGCGACACCGCCGCGTTGCTGGCGCAGGCGGGGTTCGAGACGGCGGGCGTGCGGGAGCGGCGCATCTCGCGGATCGCCCCGATTCAGCACCTCATCGTCGGCGCGGCCTACTCGCGCCAGTAGGAGACCGCTGCGGTCGCAAGCGAGAGCACGATCACGGCGGCGAAGACGGCGCGCGCCGGCGCCAGCGGCGATGCGCCGGCCGTGCCTGCCAGCCGCGTGGCGGTGAAGAAGTAGATGGCCCCCGCTATGGCGATGCCGAGCACCATCCCCACCGTGCGCGCGGTGCTGAGGATGCCTCCGGCGACGCCTAGCTGGTCGCGCGGGGCTCGTCCCATGATGGTGTTGTTGTTGGGCTGGTTGAAGAGCGAGACGCCGGCGCCGATCACGATCAGACGGAGCGTCACGTCGCCGAGGGTCGGGTGATCCGAGATCGCGAGCAGCGCCCCCGCCCCCGCCCCGATCAGCAGCATCCCGAAGCTAGCGAGGTAGCGGGCCTTGACCCGGTCGGAGAGCGCGCCGGCGATGGGAGCCCCGAAGGTCACGACCAGCGCAAGCGGCACCAGCGTGGCTCCGGCGTCGAGGGCGCTCATGCCCAGACCGCGCTGCAGCGCCAGCGGCACGGCGAAGAAGATCGCGTACTGGCAGATGTAGTTGCCCACGGCCGCCGCGACGGACATCGCCAACACCTGATCGCGGAAGAGCGCGAGGTCGAGCATCGGCTCGACGGTGCGTTGCTCCACCAGGAGGAAGAGCGCGCCAAGCGCGGGCGTCGCCGCCAGGAGCGCGACGACCCATGGCGAGCCCCAGCCCCAGACGTGCGCGCGCGAGAGCGCTAGGCAGACGGTGAAGAGCGTGGCGAAGGCCAGCCCCGCGCCGGCGAGGTCGAAGCGCTCCTCGACGGTGCGGTCGTCGTGGATCACCATGGCCGCCCAGATGCTGCCGACGATGGCGATGGGCACGTTGATCAAGAAGATCCACCGCCAGTCCGCGTACGTCACGATCGCGCCGCCCAGGATCGGCCCGAGCGCGAGGCCGGCGGCGACGGAGGCGCCGTTGAGGCCGAGCGCGCGTCCGCGCTCCCGGGCGGCAAAGGTGGCCGTGATGATGGCGGGGCCGCTGGCCTGCACCATCGCCATGCCGACGCCTTGGAGCACGCGGAAGGCGACGAGCCACCAGAGGCCCGGAGCGAAGGCGCAGAGCAGCGATCCCACGCCGAAGACTCCGAAGCCCGCCAAGAAGACGCGTCGCCGCCCGACCAGGTCGCCCAGGCGGCCGAACGAGATCAAGAGCGTCGCCAGCGCCAGCAGATAGGAGAGCAGGACCCACTCGACGTCGTCGACGGAGTGATGAAAGGCGTGGCCGAGCGCCGGGAGCGCGACGTTGGCGATGGTGGCGTCCAGCGGCCCCATGATCGTCCCGAGCATCACCGCATAGAGCACGTGCCACTTCGAGACGGAGCGCGTCGCGTTAGCTGTGATTGCTGAGTACCCCCAGGCGCCCCAGCGTCATGCGCATCGCCGAGCCGCCGATCACCACGGTCGCCAAGACCACGCCGGCGGTCGCCGCGACCAGCAGGCCGCGGTCCGGAAGGTCACCCGGGAGACTCAGCGCCAGAGCCATGGCGATGCCGCCGCGCAAGCCGCCCAGGACGAGGATGAAGCGCCAACTCCGTTGGGGACGGAACGGGCGCGGCAGCGCTGGCAGCAGCCCGAAGACGGCGAAGCCGCGGGCCACGTAGGTCGCGGCGACGGCGATGGCGACCGAGACGATCTGTCCGGCCACCGAGCCGAGATCGATCGTCAGCCCCACCAGCAGAAAGAGCAGAGAGTTGGCCAGGAACGAGGCGTACTCCCAGAAGTGGGAGACCTCCGTGCGGGTGCGCTCGGACATGGCCAGCGTCCGGCCATAGCGGTTGAAGACGAGGCCCGCGGCGAGCACCGCGAAGATGCCGGAGCCGTCCAGCGATGCCGCCAGGAGGTACGATCCGTAGGCGACGATGGTGGTGAGCACGATCTCGACCAGGTAGTCGTCGATGAGGCGGAGCGCCGCCGTCGCCACGAATCCGATCACCGTGCCGCTGAGGATGCCCAGGGCCGTCACACGTAGGAACGTCCCGGCCTCGGCGATGGGGGAGATGGTCGTCGCTCCGACCGCCACGGTGAGCAGGATGCCGTAGAGCACGACGGCGACGCCGTCGTTGAGCAGGCTCTCTCCCTCCACGATCGCGGAGAGCGCCGCCGGGGCGGCGATCCGGCGAAAGACGGCCAGCACGGCCAGCGGATCGGTCGCGGCGATGATCGCGCCAAAGAGCAGGGCCGTCGGCCACCCGACGTTCCAGAAGTAGCGCACGCCCAGCGCCGTGAGGCCCGCGGTCGCCAGCGTCCCCGCGATGGCGAGCAGGATGATGGCGCGCCACTCTCGGGCCAGCTCGCGAATATCGAAGTTGAGCGCGCCTTCGAAGAGCAGCGGCGGCAAGAAGACGAACAGGATCAGGTCCGGGGTGACGAACGGCTGGGGGCGCGAGGGCAGGAGGCTGACCAGCGCCCCGACCACCACCAGCGCAACGATGTACGGGACCTTGGTGCGCCGCGAGAAGACGCCCACCACGAAGATGACGCCGAGGAGCACCAGGATCCCGATCACTTGGGTGGGGATGCCCTCAGGGAGATGCGGCACCATCGCCGTCAACGGCTTCCCCATGCCGCCAAGAGTACGCCGCACATCACCAAGGTTCCACCTGCGTAGAACGTCGCTCCCAGCCGCTCTCCCAGCCAGAGCGCGCCCAGAAGCGCCCCGACCACCGGTTGGGCGAAGAAGGAGAGCGAGGCCAGCCACGCCGGGAGCCGCTCGACGCCCTTGTACCAGAGATACCACGCCAGTGCCGTTGCGCCGAGGCCGAGGTAGAGGACGACGCCCAGGGCGCGCAGATCGAAGGTCGTGTGGCGAAAAAACGACTCGACGATCGCTGGAGGCACGAGGAAGAGGCAGCCCCAGGCCGCCGCCCACGCGCTCACGGGCAGCGCGCCCTCCGCGCGCACGGCACGCACGCCGTCGACGGTGTAGAGCGCCCAACTGACGGCCGAGAGCAGCAGCAGGAGCACCCCCCACCGCGAACGGGCGTCGAGCGCGCTGCCGCTGCCGACGACGACGGCGAAGCCGATCACGCCGATTGCGATGCCCAGGCCCTGCACCCAACTTGGCCGCTCGTCGAGCAAGACCGCGCCGAGCAACACGGTGGCCAACGGGGCGGCGCTGCTCACGAGCGCTCCGATGTGCGCGTCGGAGAGGTCGGTGCCGTAGAACTGCATCACGATCGTGATCGCGATCCACACGCCCAGGCGCGGGCCCATGCGCCGCGACTCGGGGAATGGACCGCCGCCGGCGAAGCGCAGGGCCGCCAGCAGCGCGGCGGCGCCGATCGCGCATCGCGCCACGCCGGCCGCCATCGGGGGAACCGTGCTGAAGCCGTACTTGCTGACCACGTACATCGCGCCCCAGAGCGCGGCGGAGGTCAGGGGAAAGAGCATGTAGCGCCGGTCGATGGCCACGTCCGGCTCGTTCAACGGGAAGTCCGAGATGCCTCGCGAATCACGGCGCATGCCGAGGCCGTTGGTTCCCCATGACCTTCTGCGCTTGCGTATTGCGCAGTCGCCGGCGATCGCCCCGGACGGGCGCGTCGCGTTCGTCGTGCAGACGAACGACGGCGAGCACGACGAGCGGTTGACCTCGATCTGGCTGGCCGATCCGCCGGGCGCGGGCCACCCCGAGCGCGGCGCGCGCAGCTTCACGTCCGGCACGAAGGACGCGGCGCCGCGATTCTCGCCCGACGGGCGCACGCTGGCGTTCGTGCGCGGCGAGCAGGAGGGGCGCAAGCGTCTGTACCTCATCTCCGTCGGCGGCGGCGAGGCGCGAGCGCTGGGCGAGACGCGCGAGGGAATCTCCGATCCGCGCTGGTCGCCCGACGGCCGCCGCATCGCGTTCGTCGCCATGGCCGATCGCGCGCCGGAGGCGGGTGTCTTCCTCGACGAGCGGAGCGGAGCGCGGCACATCCGGACGTTACGCTACAAGTCCGACGAGGCGGGACTCTCCGACGGTCGCCGGCGCCACCTCTTCGTCGTCGACGTCGAGACGGGAAAGACCACCCAGATCACGCGCGGCGAGTTCGATGCGGCACAGCCGTGCTGGTCGCCCGAGGGAACCGAGATCGCCTTCGCCGCGCAGATCGACCTCCCCGAGACGAGCTTCCGCTCCGACGTGTGGATCGTCGACGCGGCCGGCGGCGAGCGCAGGCCTTTGACGCGAGCGCGAGGCTTCAGCGCCGCGCCGGCATTCTCGCACGACGGGCGGCGCGTGGCGTACATCGGTCACGAGCACGGGGACGAGAGCGCCGGCGGCGCCCGCAACTTGCACGTCTTCGTGGCTCCGCGCGCGGGCGGCGAAGCGCGCTCTCTGACGGCCGACTACCATCACGGCATCGGGGATCACGTCATCACCGACACGCGCGGTCACGGCAGCGATCTCCTCGAGTGGACGACGGACGACGCGGCGCTTCTGACGTTCTCGACCGTCGAGGGGGCCACGGGCCTGGTGCGCGTCGACGCCGCGGGCGGCGGCGTCACGCACGTGCTGGGAGACGCCGGCCGCACCCTGCTGGGAGCGGACGTCGGAGCCGGGGCGATCGCGTTCGCCTTCGGCGACCCGCTGACGCCGGGCGAGGTCGCCGTCTGCGATCCGGACGGCGGCAACGAGCGACGCCTGACGGATCTGAACCCGTGGCTCGCGGAGATCGCGTTGGTCACACCGGAGCGCTTGCGCCCGCGGCACGCTGACGGCACGCAGCTCGACCTGTGGATCATGCGGCCGTGGCGCGCCTCGAGCGAGGGTGCCGACGCGGGGACTCCGCCGCTGGTCTTCGAGATCCACGGCGGACCCCACGGCTGCTACGGCACCGCGTTCTTCTTCGAGTTCCAGATGTTGGCGGGGCGTGGGATGGCCGTCGCCTACGGCAACATCCGCGGCTCGCAGTCCTACGGCGAGGACTTCTCGCACGGCATCATGGGAGACTGGGGCGGCATCGACGTCGAGGACGCCCTGACGCTGCTGGACGCGGCGAGCACGCACGTTCACGCCGACCCGGCGCGCATCGGCGTGGCGGGAGGATCGTACGGCGGCTTCATGACCTCGCTGTTGATGGGACGCGTTCCCGAGCGCTTCGCCTGCGGGATCTCCATGCGTGCGGTCAACGCCATGCTCAGCATGATCGGGACCTCCGACATCGGGTGGTTTCTGGAGCGCGAGCTGGAAGCGTCGCTGCTGGAAGGCGAGATTGAACGCTTGTACGCGGCCTCGCCGATCGCCCTGGCGCGTGCCTATCGCGCGCCGTTGCTGATCATCCACAGCGAGCGCGACTACCGCTGCCCCTTCTCGCAGGCGGAGGAGCTCTTCCAGCTCCTGAGGCGCCTGGAGAAGCCCGTCGAGATGGTGCGCTTCGAGAAGGACCCGCACGGTCTCTCGCGCGACGGCCACCCGCGCAACCGGATCCTGCGGCTGCGCGCAATCGCCAACTGGATGGAGCGCTGGCTGCTGCCTGCGCGCGAGCGCCGCGACGACGCCGGCTGGCTTTTCGCTGCGCTCGAGGGCGAGCACGAAGACGCCGCCGCGGCCCTCGTGGCCTCGACGGCGTCCTGAAGCCGAAAGGGAACGAACCAAACGGCTTCACCGCCGATTGTACCCCGCTCGACCGGGAAATCTCGGATCTGCGTCACGCTGCGTCGCCAAGCGGCCGGGAATTGCCTCACGAAGGGCGCTCCGGCATCGGCCCGGAGATAGGAGGTCGAAAGGGCCGATGCGGCGCGAACAGTGTGGATCGGAGATTTCCTAGCTTCCCGTTCCTTGGTAACGGTTCAGACCGGCGTGCCAGAACGCGTAGGCTGCGGCGAACCAAAGGCCGCCGACCACCGGCGCCAAGAGCCCCAGCCACGGCACCACGGCCAAGCTCTGGCCGGTCTTGTGCAGGAAGAACACCGCGGGAAAGTAGTTCATGAAGGCGTACGGCAGCACGTAGGCCAGCAGGATGCGCACGCCGCGCGTATAGATGGAGACCGGATAGCGGGTGAACTCCTGCTCCAGCGACATGACCACCCAGCGCAGTGTGTCGACGCGCACGAACCAGAACGACAGCGTGGCGATCGCCAGCGAGATCGCCAGATCGATGAGCACGCCGCCCACCACCACCAGCGGGACCGCCACGAGGAAGACGGCATCGACGCGTACGTGCGCATACCACGTCGCGAAGGCGAACCAGGCGATCGCCAGCACGAGCTCGTCCGGCCACTGCTGGTTGGGAACGGAGACGATCTGGAAGAGCACGTCGCGCGGGCGCACGAGGAAGCGGTCGAAACTGCCCTCTTGCACGTAGACGGGCACCTCGCCCACGCTGAAGAAGAACAAGTTGTGCGTGCTGTGCCCCAGCATCCACAGCGCGTAGAGGAAGGCGACCTCGCGGAAGCTCCAACCGGCCAGGGACGGGAAGTTGTAGAGCGTGGCACCGAGCGCCGCGATCGCCACGCCGTGATAGGCGATGGTGAAGGCGAACCACATGAAGAAGTTCGCCTTGTACTCCAGCATCGTCAGCAGGCGGATGCGCCACGTCTGGCCGATCACGGCCAGGACGCCGCTGGCGCTACCCACCCTGCACCACCACGCGGTCGCGCCCGCGGCTCCAGATCAGCGCGCCGAGTCCCGCGAAGGCGGCCAGCCAGAGCGCCTGCTCCAGGAGCGCGCGGCCGATCTGCGGACCCTGGATCATGCCTAGATAAAGGAGCAGCGGCGTGGAGTAGATGGCGGCGAACGGCAGATGGAGGACGATCGCCTGGAAGATGCCCGGAAAGAACGCCAGCGGGATGATCGCTCCCGAGAGCAGGTCGGAGAGCCACCGCACCACGAGCTGCAGCGCGAAGGTCTCCAACGTCCAAAAGGCCACGCAATTCATGCAGAAGTTCAAGAGAAAGTTCACGGCGTAGCCGAGCGCGAACGACGCGAGGAAGGCGCCGGTCGCGCTTGCCGTCGCCGGTGGGTCCACGTGCACCAGCAACAGCGCGAAGAGCAAGCTCGGCACCACGTTCAACGCATGCAGGAGCGTCATGCCGACGCCGTCGCTGAAGAGATATGCGGGGAGGCTGATCGGCTTGAGAAAATCCGTCGCGATCGTGCCCAAGCGGATCTTCTCGCGAAGCTGGCGTGTCCCGTCTACCTCGAAGATCAGCGAGAGCAGGAGAGCCACCGTCGAGTACGTGATGATCGCATGGAGCGGAAGATTCGGCGGCGCGGGATTGTGCGCGTAGAGGGCGGTCCAGAGCGCCCGGATCAAGTAGACGCGCAAGACCAGAGATCCGATCTCGCTCAGGACTTCCACGCGGTAGGTCGCCTCGCGCTGGAACGCCTTCGATGCGAACTGCAGGTAGGGTTCCAGGCGCACGCCCTTAGTGCCCAGGATCGGAGATACCGTGACCGTCGCTGGGCCCCAGCCCTTCGGGTCGCGGCAGCGCGGGGCGGCGGACGGCGGTCATGCTATTTCCGATTCTGGACACTACGGCCTCTTCTTTCCGGTCTCGCGGCGGCGCGCCATCTCCTCCAGCTCGTAGAACGTGACGTCGTAGACCTTGCCGACATCGGCCTTTACGGCGGGCTCGGCTGGGGCGGCGGGTTTCTTCGCCGGTGCGCCCTTGGCGGGCGTGGGCTCGAGGCCGGGGGGCACGAGCCGATCCTCGGCATGGCTCTCACGCAGGAAGGCGCTGTAGCGCGCCGCGATCTCCGCGCCGGCGTCGGGCCCGGGCGCCACGTTGAAGACGTAGGCGCCGAATTCGAGCTCCCGCAACGCGGCGTCGATGCGCTCGCCGTCGGCTGGGGTGAAGCGCTCGCGCCCCACCACCACGCCCCCGATGGGAACCTGCCCGCCTTCGCCGACCTCGCTCTTGATGTGAACGACCGCATTGACGGCCACGGTGCAGCCGGCGCCCAGGCGCGCGCCGTTGAAGATCTTGACGCCCGATGCCACGAAGCTGCCGGGTCCAACCTCGCAGCCCACCAGATAGGCGCCGGGGCCGACGAGAGACGCCTCGCCGAGGGTGAGCGGGAACTGCGTCACGGCGCCGCCCGAGGCCCTCAGGACGGCCTGCTCCATCACCACGCAGTTGGGGCCCACGCGCAGCGGCGCGCCCTCGGCCACCAGCACCGCGCCGTGCATCACGGCGCACCCCTCCTCGATCTCGACGTCGCCGACCAGCGTGGCGGTGGCGGCGACGAAGGCGCTGTCATGGACGTGCGGGCGCTTGCCGTTGCTCTCGACGATCATGGGCGAAGAACCTCCGAGGGCGAGATGCCCTCCAAATAGATGCGGCGGATGATGCCTTCGAGGTCCGGCTCCTCGAGCGAGACGTCTTGCACCGGATAGCGCTCGGCGACGGCCGCGATCAGACGGTCGGCGGAGATCGCGTCGCGGTCGAAGGCGAAGCGGGCCACGTTGCGGTCCACGGCCTCGAGCGTCGCGCCGGCGATCTCCGGCCGCGCTTGCGGCTGGGCGAAGACCACCACCAGGCGGCGCGTGCGCCCATAGACGTCCTTCAGGCGGTCAATGGTGCCGTCGTAGAGCAGGCTGCCGCGGTCGATGATGACGATGCGGCGGCAGAGGCGCTCCACGTCGGCGAGGTCGTGCGTGGTGAGCAGCACGGTGGTGGCGCGCTGCTGGTTGATCCGCAGGATGAACTCCCGGATCGCCTCCTTGGCCACCACGTCGAGGCCGATGGTCGGCTCGTCCAGGTAGATCACGCGCGGATCGTGCAGGAGCGCTGCGGCGAAGTCTCCCCGCATGCGCTGGCCCAGCGAGAGCTGGCGAACAGGCGTCTCCAGGAACTCGGCCATCTCCAGGATCTCGATGAACTCCTCGAGGTTCTGGCGGTAGCGCGGGCGCGGGATGTCGTAGATGGCGCGCAGCAGCTCGAACGACTCCCGCAGCGGCAGATCCCAGTACAGCTGGCTGCGCTGACCGAAGACCACGCCGATGTTGCGGGCATTCTCGGCGCGGTGCCGCCATGGCACCAGCCCTGCCACCTGCACCGACCCGGAGGTAGGCACGAGGATGCCGGTGAGCATCTTGATGGTGGTGGACTTGCCGGCCCCATTGGGGCCGAGGTAACCGACCAGCTCGCCGGGATGCACCTCCATCGTGACGTTGGAGACGGCGACCGTTTCCGCGTAATCGGGAAAGAAGAGCGCACGCAGCGCCCCCGCCACGCCCGGCCGGCGGCGGGGGCGGCGAAAGACCTTCCGGAGGTCGTGCGTGCTGACGATCGGCTCCACGATCACGCACCTTTGGCAGGCGCCGCCGTCGCCCCCTGCGGAAGAGTGCGCCATGGTCGTCGCGCTCGCGCGTCAGTTCGGAAGCGGCTCCAATCGGGTCGCCGCGTCGGTGGCCCGGGAGCTGGGATACGAGCTGGTCGCCGATCAACTGCCCGAAGCCGTGGCCATCCGCTTGGAGACCAGTCCAGAGGAGGTGCGCGGTCGCGAGGTGTCGGCCCGCTCGTTCGGCGAGCGGCTGCTGCGCTCGCTGCAAGCAGGCACGCCCGAGGTGAGCACCTCGATGGTCACGGCGGACGATGCGGTGGTGATCGAGATCCAGCGCCTGGTGCGCGAGTACGCCGATCGGGGCAACTGCGTGATCGTCGGCCACGGAAGCACGGCCATTCTGCGCGGTCGATCCGACGTGCTGACCGTGCTCGTGCGCGCCTCTTTGGAGTGGCGTGCCCGGCGCATCGCGCAGTGGTGGAAGGTCGGATACGAGGTCGCGCGCGCCGAGACCGAGCGCGTCGACCGCGCGCGCGAGGCGTATATCGACGAGTGCTACCACGTGAGCCAGAGCGACGCCGGCCTCTACCACCTGGTGGTCGATACGGAGGCCTTGGGATTCGAGGCGGCGAGCGCGGCGATCGTCGCCGCCGTGCGGGCGAAGTCGTCTGCATGAAGGAGCCGATCAGCGTCCCCAGCGAGGTCGAGGAGCTCCCTCCGCCGCGACGTCTGGCCGCCTTCGAGCCGCTCGCGCATCGCGACTTTCGCCTGCTGTGGAGCGGCCTGCTCCTCTCCAACCTCGGCAGCTGGATGCAAATCACGGGAATGGGCTACCTGGTGGCCACCCTGGCTCCGCATCCCAACCTCGCGCCGCTCTACCTTGGACTGGTGGGTCTCTCCCGCGCGATCCCCGTGATCGCGCTCTCTCCCATCGCGGGGCTCGTGGCGGATCGCCTGCCGCGCCGCCGCGTTCTGCTCGTGACCAACACCGCCATGCTGCTCCTTTCCGGGATCCTGGCCGCGGTCACCTACGCGCACCGCGCGAATCTCCTCTCCATCCTGGCGATCTCGGGCGGGTTGGCCGGCGCGCTCTCGTTCGACTCCCCGGCGCGCCAGAGTTGGGTTCCCATTCTGGTGCCCCGGCGCATGGTCGCCAGCGCCATCGGGCTCAACAGCGTCGCCTTCAACCTGCCTTCCGTCCTCGGTCCGGCGCTGGCCGGTCCGCTGATTGCCGGCGTCGGCGTGGCCGGGTGCTTCGCCGCCAACGCCGTCTCGTATCTCGCCGTCGTCGTGGCGGTGGTCTTCATGCGCCACGCTCCCCCTTCGTCCGCGAGCAAGGAGAGCGCGTTCGAGTCGATTCGCGACGGGTTGCGGTTTCTGCTGAGCCATCCCGCCCTGCGCTGGGTCGTATTCTACCTGACCGCCTCCGCCGTCTTAGCTCGCCCGTTCTTCCAATTGCTGCCGTCGTATGCGTTGCATCAGCTGGGCACCGGCGTGATCGGCTACACCTGGGTGGTGACGGCCAACGGCCTCGGCGGCTTCCTCGGGGCGCTGCTCGCGGCGTTCCTGGGCGGCGTGCGCCGGCGCGGCGCCATCTGGGCGTGGACCGGAATCGGCGTCGGCGCGGGTGTGGCGGCGCTCGGCTTCACCTACCACCTCTACGCTGCCGTGGTCGAACTGATCGCCATCGGCGCGCTGACCCTGGTGTTCGTCAACTCCAGCAACGTGCTGATTCAGACGCTCTCGCCGGACGCCATGCGCGGGCGCGCCATCTCCGTCTACTCGATGGTGCTGCTGGGGATCTTGCCGGCAGGGGCGCTTGGACTCGGGGCGCTCGGCTCGCTGATCGGCATCGGATGGACGTTCGTCGCGTCGGGTCTGGCCACGGTGGCGATCGGCGTCTGGACCTGGTTCGCAAAGCCTCAGGTCCGCCAAATCTAGCGGGCGCTCCAGAGCGAAAAAAAGCGAGGCGAACGCGCCTCGCAAGGATTGACGGGCCGGGGGAGCCCGCCGGGCTACATCGCGACGACCGGCGCTTTCTTTGCGGCGGCCTTGCGGGCAGCGGGTTTCCGAGCAGCCGGCTTGCGGGCGACCCGCTTGCGGGCCGTGCTCTTCTTGGCGGTCTTCTTCCGGGCCGTGCCCTTGCGAGCCGTGCTCTTCTTGGCGGTCTTCTTCCGGGCCGCGCCCTTGCGAGCCGTGCTCTTCTTGGCGGTCTTCTTCCGGGCCGCGCCCTTGCGAGCCGTGCTCTTCTTGGCGGTCTTCTTCCGGGCCGCGCCCTTGCGAGCCGTGCTCTTCTTGGCGGTCTTCTTCCGGGCCGTGCCCTTGCGAGCAGTGCTCTTGCGAGCCGCGGCCTTCTTCGGGGCCGCTTTCTTCTTGGCGGCCTTCTTACGTTTGGCAACTGCCATGTACGTCAGAGGTCCTTTCTCGGCGGACATCTCCGCCGGGCATTAGGACCAAAATTAGACTTCCGAACCTGGAGTGCCTTCTTTTTTTGCAGAGAATTCAAAAAAAAGTAGGTGACGTCACTCCAGCGGCGGACCGCTCCGCATGCGCCGGCCCCAGGTGCGCACCACGTACGCCACGCCGACGATGACGGCGGCGACGATGGCCGCCACGAAGACGATCTTGAACAGAAACGCCAGCACGATCAGGGCGACGATGGCCGCGGTGACGATGAGCGTGAGTTTCACGAAGCTTTCCATGCGGATCCGCACCTCCACGCCGTCCTACCGCGGCACGGCGCCGGATGTTTCGATGCGCGCGCCGGAAGGAGCGGAGTTCGGCGGCGTGAAGGCCTGGGCGCCGTGAGTACCGTCTTCTCCCGGCTCCACCCGGCGGTCGCCGCCTGGGCGGAGCGCGCGCTCGAGCGGCCGACTGAGCCGCAGGTCGCGGCGATCCCCGCGATCGCCGCGGGCCGCAGCGTGCTCGTCTGCAGTCCCACCGGCACCGGGAAGACCCTCGCGGCGTTCCTTCCGCAGTTCTCTCGGCTGGCCGAGAGGATCGATCGGGACGAACTCTTCCCGCGCCCGGTGGTGCTCTACGTCTCCCCGCTCCGCGCCTTGGGCTACGACGTGGAGTACAACGTGCGCCGGCCGCTCAAGGAGATGGGACTGCTCGAGCGGCCGGGTGGCGAGCGCGCCCAGCGGAGGCGAGGCCGCTTGCGCGAGCGCTCGATCCGCACCGGGGTGAGAACCGGCGACACGCCGCAGGCCGAGCGCCGGCTGATGCAGGCGCGTCCGCCGCACGTGCTGATCACCACGCCGGAGTCCCTGGCCTTGATGCTGGCGCTGCGCAGCCATCGTGACCACTTGCGCCACGTCGAGTGCGTGATCGTCGACGAGATCCACGCGCTGGCGCCCAGCAAGCGGGGCGCCCAATTGGCCCTCCACCTGGAGAGCCTCGAGGAGCTCTGCGGGCGACCGCTCCAGCGGGTGGGCCTCTCGGCGACCGTCGCACCGCTGGACCGCGTGGCGTCGTTTCTCGCCGGCGTGGGACGCCCGTGCGAGATCGTCGACGCCCGCGAGCTTCGGCGCACGCAGTTGCGGATCGCCGTGCCGTTCGCGGGCGCGATGGCTCCGATGCCCGCGGTCGCGCAAGAAGTCGCTCGCCGGATCGAGGGGGTGCGCGGGGCGCTGGTCTTCTGCAACGTCCGCTCGCAGGCGGAGCGCGTGGCGCATGAGCTCGCGGGCCCCGGCGTGCTCGGTCCGGCGTCGCTCGATCCGGACCCGCGCGGCGGCGAGGACCTCCAGCGCGCGCCTGAAGCGGGCCTTCCCGAGCGGCGTATCGGCGTGCATCACAGCGCGATCGAGCGCAGCCTCCGTCACCGGGTCGAAGCCGGCCTGCGCTCGGGAGAGCTGCACGCGGTGGTCTGCTCCGCCTCGCTGGAGCTGGGGATCGACGTCGGCTTCGTGGAGCGCGTCTGCATCGTGGGCGGGGCCCGCGGCGTGGCGTCCACGCTGCAGCGGATCGGGCGCGCCGGACATGCGCCGGGCGGGGTCGCCGAAGGCGTGGTGGTAGCGCAAGATCGCGACGACATCATCGAGGCGGCCGCGACGCGCAGGCTGATCGCGGACGGCGTGGTCGAGGAGATCGAGATCCCGCGCGCGCCGATCGACGTGCTGGCGCAGTGGCTGGTGGGCAGCGTGGTGCCCGACCGCGAGCTGGCCGTCGCCGACTCCCTGCGCATCGCACGCCGCGCCTTGCCCTATGCCGAGCTGCAGGAGAGCGAGTTGCGCGAGGCGATCGCCTACCTCAGCGGCGGCGGAGTGGCGGGTGAGCGCGCCACCGTTCGGCGCTTGGAGCTCGATGGCGAGGTGCTGCGCGGCCCCGGGCGCGAGGCCGCCTCGGCGTACTACGAGAACGCGGGGACGATCCCCGATACCACGATGGTAACCGTGGTCGACACGCACGGGGAGCCCATCGGGCGCGTCGAGGAGGATTTCGCGCACCGCCTCCAAGCCGGCGACGCCTTCCTGCTCTTCGGGCGGGCGCTGCGAGTGGTGGAGGCGCGCGGCGCGATCGTGCGCGTGGCCCCGCACCGCGGCAAGCCGACGGTGCCGCGATGGTCCAGCCACATGCGCGGCGTGAGCGCGCCGCTCGCGCGCGAGATCGGCCGCCTGCGACGCGAGTGTGCTGAGGCGTTCCGGACGGGCGGCACTCCGGCGGCCGCTGCCTATCTGCGGGAGCGCTACGAGCTGGAGAGCGACGAGTCGGCGCACGTGGTGCGCTATGTCGCCCAGCAGCTCGCCGTCTCCGACGTCGCCGACGACCGTCATGCCGTGGTGGAGATCTACCGCTTCGACGGGGCGCAGAGCGCCGTCTACCACACCTGCGCCGGACGCCGCGTGAACGAGACCCTCGCGCGCGCTGCCGCCGCGCGTGTGCACGCTGTCATCGGCGCCAACTGCGGGATCGCCAGCGACGACAACGGGTTCATCGTGAACCTTCCCGCGCGCAAGCGCCTGCTCGACGCGCAGTGGGCCGGCCTGCTGCACGCGCTCGGGTTCGAAGACGACGTGATGGAGGGCTTGCTGAGCTCGTACCTGCTCCGGGGCCAGTTCCGCCACGTCGCCAACACCGGCCTTCTGGTCCTGCGGCGAACCGGCGGCATGCGCGTGACGCGGCAA
>Ga0307373_10002507_pt1 | contig 33037 bp, 22 predicted proteins | sample OX2MG_FD_202534 | JGI IMG/M metagenome (GOLD analysis project Ga0307373, IMG submission 202534) | Soil microbial communities from Risofladan, Vaasa, Finland - OX-2 | ecosystem: Environmental > Terrestrial > Soil > Coastal area > Acid sulfate soil | place: Finland: Risofladan, Vaasa | collected...
ATCCGTCGTCGGGGCCGGCGTCGTTCGTGAGCTGCACCTCGTGCCCCGTGGCCACGTCGCGCACCCAGAGGTTGTCCTGGCGCGTGAACGCCACCCACTTGCCGTCGGGCGACGCGACCTCGGTCACGCGATCGAGCGGCATCGTGTCGGGCCCCGCGCACGAGTAGCTGACGATGCTGCACGTCCACTGGCGGTTCTTGCCCACGGAGAACCGGACGCTCCGGTCGCCGTCCACGAACCGGATCTCGCGGAACGGCAGGGCGCGCGGGTCGTACGCGGTGTCGGCCGCCACCGACAGCGCCGCGGCGAGCCGCGCCTGGTCGAACGCCGGCTGCCGGATGCCGGTGGTGGCATCCACCATCATGAATGCGTAGCCCTGCGCCGACCGGTTGCGATACCAGAACCGGTCGGCGCTCATCCAGTGCGGCTGCACGGCATCGTCGATGACCAACTCCTGCGCGTTGGGCCCGAGAAACTGCTCGGCGCGCGCGTAGTCGTCGCGCGTGCCCTGCGCGGCGCTCGCCGCCGGATGCAGCGAGACCGCGAGGAGCGCGCCCGCGGCGGCGAGCGCGAGACGATGAGCGGGGGACGAGGACGTCCTGCGAGACGACGACATGTCGGGGTGTCTCCGATGAGCGTCAGTGAATGGTGGGCGCGGGCGCATGCGCGCCCGCCGGAGTGGCTGCCACGCGGTCGCCGTCCTGCCAACGGGCCGTCCACGCGGCCGGTTCCCCGCGCAGATAGCGATCGTACCAGTCGAGCATCACGCCCCACAGGTGGCGCGAGATCGACGGCTTGGAATTGATCCCGTGATTCTCGCCGTACACGCGCACGAGTTCGGCGTCGCGGCCCAGCATGCGGAGCGCCGTGAACATCTGCTCGCTCTCGTTCTCCGGCACGTTGGTGTCCGAGGTCCCGTGGATGAGCAGCATCGGGGTGTGGATCTTGTCGGCGCTGAACAACGGCGACCGGTCCACGTACACGTCGCGGCGGTTCCAGGGATAGCACGACGGACAGGTGCCTTCGGTGTAGCTGTAGCCCGTCCAGCCCACGCCCCAGTAGTCGGCGATGTTGCTGATGCCCGAGATCTCGATCGACGTATGGAAGATGGACGTGCGCGTGGCCATGTGCATGGTCATGAAGCCGCCGTACGAGTGGCCGAAGTTGCCCACCCGCGCGGCATCCACGAACGCGTGCGTCTTCTCGAATTGCTGCACGCCCTCGATGATGTCGGTGCCGGCCGGGTAGCCCCAGTCGTTGATGTGCAGGTCGGCGAACGCCTGGCCGTAGCCGGGCGCGCCGGCGGGATTGCACATCCAGATCACGTAGCCATTGTCGGCGAACCAGACCAGCCGTGGGTCGAACGTCTCCTTCATGGGCAGCGTGCCGCCGTAGTAGTGCACGATCATCGGGTACGTCCTGGTGGAGTCGAATCCCGGCGGCAGCCAGTACCAACTCTCGATCTTCGCGCCGCGGCTGTCGGTGAAGCTCCACGGCCGCCAGGTGGGCAACTCCACGGCCGACGTCAGCACGCCGTCCGAGGGGCGCTCGAGCGACACGGCCGCGCCGCCGTCCAACGGAATGCGGTACACCACGGCGGGAGACACGGGCGTCTGGATGGCCGCCACCATCGTCGTCCCGGCAAAGTCGTACGCCGTGATGTTGTTGCCGGGCATGGCCACGGCTTCGAGCCGGGGACGCTGGGCCAGCGAACTCGGCACCGGGCCCGACGTGCGCGCCGGAATGGTCTGCGCGCCCTCGTCCGCCGTGACGTAGATGCGCCCGTCGGCCTTGCTCCAGTACAGCGGCTTGCTGCACGCCACCGCGGGAACGAATCCGGCGCTCAGATGCACCAGCGACGGCCGGTCCACCGTGGTGGCATACAGCTCGTTCTCGTACACGCTGAACGTGGGCGCCGGATGCGGCTGCAGCTCCTCGGCGCTGGCGCAGAACGCCACCGCCTTGCCGTCGGGCGACCAGGCGAACGCCGTGGGCGCGCCGAAGGCCTCGCGCGGCAGATCGAGCAGCTTGTGCACGCTGCGGTCGCGCAGGTCGAGCATCCAGATCTCGGCGCGCACCCAGGGGGGCGCCGAGTCGGTGCGCACGCTGCGCGCGAACACGATCTCCCGTCCGTCGGGCGACACGGTGGGCGCTTCGGCGGAGGTGAGCGTGTCGGCCAGCAGTTGCACGCGCGTGCCCTGCGCCACGTCGAGCGCGAACAGCTGCGCCTTCTCGGGATAGAACGACCAGCGGTCCCACACGTCGGACAGCCGCTGCAGGTCGCCGGGCTTGTAGCTCTCGGCTTCTCCGATGTGCTTGGCGGCGGTGTAGTAGATCCACCGCCCGTCGGGCGACCAATCCACGGCGCCGAGCCCGCGCTCGCCGCGCAGCAGGCGCCGGCTCGCGCCCGTGGCCGGATCCCAGATCCAGAGATCGCGGCCGGGCGCGCCCTTCTCGTCGGTGGCGGTCTCGTATGCGAGCGCGCTCCCGTCGCGCGACCACCGCGGGGCCCCGATGCCAGGGCCGCGGATCTGCGCCAACAGCTTGCCGCTGGTGAGATCGTGGATCTCGAGCACGGTGGCGAAGTCGTCGTTGGTGTCGTCGACGCGGCGCGCCACCCAGGCCACGCGGTTCCCCGGCGCGTCGATGGCGATGCCGTTCACGTCGGTCGTGGCCATCAACTCGGCCAGCGACGCGGCGTGCCGCGGATCGCTGCTCGACGTGATCGTCGCGCCGGGCGTGAGGGGCTCCACCGACGCCGTCAGCGCCATTCCGGCGCCCGGGCGCACCACCGCCTCCACGAGCAGCACGTGCTTGCCGCGTTCGAGGGCGACGGTCTCTCCGTGCACGGGCGCTCCGTCCATCGAGACCACGCGCGCGCTGCCGCCGGACACGGTGACGCGCGCCCGCGTCCACCGATCGGCGTCGAGGTACGTTGCCGCGAAGGCGAGCGAGGGCGCCGCGGCCTCGAGTTGCAGGGTACCGCCAGTCTCGGTGCGCGCCTGCCATCGCGCCGTCGTGCCGTCAATCCACGCCTCGGCGTCGCCGGCCGCCGGCCATGCGTGGGCGAGCGAGACGTGGCCCGACGCGAGGAGCGCCGAGTCGCTCGCGGCGCCGAAGGCGGGCGCCACCGCCGGCACCGGGCCGAGCACGACCCATCGGGCGACGTTGGCCGGGCGGCCGCCGCCGTGCGCGGCAGCGACGACGAGCGCGCCGGCCCACAGGCGGACGTTCGCGGTGAATCCAGGACGTGTCATGATCACGCTCCTCCGAGCGGCGGGAATGATTCCGGATATGGCGGGCAGGGCGCTGCGGCGCCCGCGTTCAGGCCGGAACGACCTGGAGCACCGCCTGCATGTCCGGGCTGTGATAGGTGCAGCGGTATGGGAAGGTCCCCACCTGATTGGCGGTCCACATGAAGTTGCCGACGGGCGGGATGTCTCCGGAGTCTCCCCACGGGCCTCCGGTCACCGTGTGCGTGTGCTTGCCCACGTTGTACCAGCACACGCCCGTGCCGAGCGGCACGACGACGGTGGCGTTGGGCAGCCCGTACGGCTGCTCCTGGTAGAAGAAGTCGCCGGCGTAGATCTCGCGGTCGATGGCGCCGAGGCCGCCGAGCTGGATCTGGAAGTGCACCACGGTGGCCTGATTGGCCGCCACGGTGATTCGCACCGGATTGTCAAACGTCTCGGGCACGTCGGCCAGATTGCCGCCCCAGAAGCGGAGTTGATACGGGCCAACGTCGATACTTCCTAGAGTGAAGTTGCCGGCGGCGTCGACGTCCGCGTAGACGTCCTGGTTGAGTCCGGCATTCGTGAGCAGATAGATGCGACCCACGGCCTGCGGCTTTCCCTGCAGATCGGCCACCGTGCCGCTCACGGTGCCCGTGGGGTTGGCCGCGGGCGCCGTGCTCGTGCCGCCGGCGCAATCGCCGAGCAGCGCCGTGGCGGAGAACAGCGCGGCCGCCGAGCCGACCGTGGCGAGGAACTCTCGGCGGGTGACGCTCGGCGGCGTTCCGGGCGTCGCGTTATCGCGCGGGGTGTGACGACTCATGACACGCCTTCCTGGAAGGACCGCCATTGGGCGGGAATGGGGCACAGCCGGGGTGGGCCATTGGCCCACCCCGGCTGTTTGCAGCGTACGACATGCGGCGCACCGCTCAACTCAGACCGGGGCACTTACCTCCGCCGGGTCCGATGGCGCGATTGTTCTGTACCTCGTTGTAGGAGAGTGGCAGTTTGAGGGCTCGGCCCGGTCCGACGCGTGATTTCATGAGACCAAACCGACTGAGGTCTTCAAGGCGATCGCCCTGCGCGAACATCTGCGCGAACCGCTCCTGCAACAGCATGTTGAACACACCCGTCTGCGGATTGGCGCCGGGCACGCTCAGCGCCGGCAGCCCGACCGCGAGGCGATTGACGTTCATTTCGGCAATCGCCGTGTTGTAGTCGCCGGCGTGCCACGCCACCTCGGCCTGGATCAGGTTCATCTCGGCCGAGTTGGTGATCGGGATCGGCGAGGCCAGGCTGAGGTACTTGCTCATGCTGTAGAACGGCGAGACGCCGTCGGCACCGTACCAATAGCCGTGACCGTTGTTGTTATCGTGGCCCAGCGGAATGCGCGGATCGTCCTGGCCGCTGAGCGGATCGCGCATGTACCCGTTGAGCGTGTCCACGTACTGATCCCACGTGTTGCGGATGGTGTAGGAGCGGTTATTGGTGAAGGTACCTTGAACCGTCATCGCGTTGTTCTGGGATCCGCTGTTGGTGGAGAAGATGGCGTCGTATTCGAATCCCGGCGACACCGCCTTGGCGTAGGTCAGCGCATCGGCATAGTTGCCGAGCATCAAGCTGGCCCGGGCAATGCCGGCATTGGCCAGGTCGAGCCGCGCCTGGCGGGCGGACGCGGGCGAGAAGTGGGCATTCTGGATGAGCGGGAGCAGCGCCTTCAGGCTGTCCACCGCCTGCTTGAACATCGCGGTATCGGACACGGCGGCGAGGCCGGGCGCTGGCGGGGATTCGCAGAAACCCATTGCCAGTTCGAGGTCCGCCCAGGCCCTCGTGATTTCCACCTGGATGAACAGGGGACTGGTATGGGCTGAATCGCCCATCACGCTCTCGAACCGCTGCGCGGCCGAAATGGCGTCGTAGCGTGCCCGCAGCAATTGGTCGTCCGGCGTGGTGTAATCGTTGCCTCCGCCAGGCCAGTTCGCGACGACGACGCCGTCGGAGACTTGTTTCCAGGCGATCCAGGTGCTGGAGTTCTGCAATTCGTCCGACAGCATGCCCGTCATGATCGACAGGTACGCCATCGACAACTGGAAGTTGCCCTCGGCGCCGGCCGCCACGGCGGGCAGCAGTCTGGCGCTGTTCGCGGCTGCGTTGGTGAATGCTTGGGGGTTCTGTACCTGCAGGATGTCGTGGCATGCCGTTACCAGCACCACCGACACCGCCGCCAGAGCGCATCCCGCCACTCGAGCCCCGCGGTTGAACAGATCACGCATGATCGGTATCTCCAAGTGAGAAGTCCGCGCTGGCCGGCCGCGTGATACACGCGGCCGGTTCACGCGATGCTAGTATCGACTGCGAACGGTGATGCGGAACTGACGCGGTGCCGGATCGGTGAGGAACGCCGACGCCACGTTGAACGCGGAAGCCCCGGCCCAGTTGGTGTACGGATCCTGACAGGCGCAGTGGTCCCACCACATGATGTTGTGCGCCGAGAGCGTGAGCGTGGTCTGGCCGAGCCGGGCCATCGACGACAGCGCCTGCGGCACCTGCCAGGCCAGCGAGATCTCGCGCAGTTCCACGTTGTCGCGCGACCTGATGTCCGTGAACCGCGACCAGAGGGCCACGGCCGAGTCGGCCGCCGGCGTGTCCACCCCACCGGGGCCGAGCAGCGCCAGGTATTCGTCACCCGCGTGCTGGCGGAACCGGTACGGCCGGTCGCCGTTGTTGAACACCGCGCCCTGGGCCATGGTGAACAGCACGTAGGCCTGGAAGCGCTGCCACCGCACCGTGGGGCTGTACGACATGTTGAACGTGGGCATCGGCGGCCCGAAGAACACCGCGGTGTCGGTGGACGTCCAGGTCTTGGTGGTGGAATTGTACGCCTTGGGCGCCACGGCCCAGACCCCGCCTACCGGGTAGCCGACGCGTACCGTGGTCGTGGGCGTCGCCGTGCCGAGGCTCGTGATCTTGTTGTGGTTGCCGTCGAACTTGATGTCGTTGTGGAATTCGAAATCGCCCTTCTCGATCGTGACCCAGTTGAAGCTCAGGTCCCAGCCGTGGTTCACGATGCCGCCCACGTTCTGCTGCTGCGCGTTGTTGAAGCCCGCGCTGGGCGGCAGCGGGATGGCGAGAATCGCGTCGTGCGTGCCCGACGTGAAGACCGAGCCCGACACGCCGAGGCGGTCGTGGAAGAACCCGGCGTCGAACCCGGCGTCGAACTCGGTGGTGACCTCGGGCTGCAGGTTCAGGTTGCCGGGGCTGTTCGGCACCAGCGACGGCGTGTTCACGAACACGGCGCCCGGCGCCAGCGTCAGGAACGAATCGTACGGTCCGGGGGCCTTGCCGGCCTTGCCGATGGCGCCGCGCAGCTTGAAGCTGTTGATGAACGAGGGCAGCCAGGAATATCCGTCGAGGTTGTACGCCACGTCGATCTTGGGATACTTCTGGAAGCCGTAGTTCTTGCCGAACGCGCTGTTGCCGTCGATGCGCAGCCCGACCGTGCTGTACAGGCGATCGCCGAACGAGAAGCGATCCTGCACCAGGCCGCCCAGGTTCACCTGGTGCGTGTAGATCTCGCCGCCGTACGTCTGCGACGCCGACGACACGGTGGAGACGCCCGGTCCGGCGAACACCTTGCCGATCGCGGCGCTCAGCCACTCGGTGGTGTAGTAGCCCTGGCCGCCGAACGACAGGTTGGACCCGATGCCGAACGGCAGCTTGAAGGTGACCTGTCCCAGGTAGTCGGCGGTGTACGTGGACTGGTTGCGGAAGTCGTCGTCCTTCTCGCCGTTGTTCACGTACGCGGCGCCGTAGTTCCCGTCGGGGGGGAAGAAGCGGACCTTCGCCTCGCCCACCAGATCGCTGCCCACGGTCAGGCGGTTCTGGAAGTTGGGCGTGGTCTGGTAGTTGATGGTCATGCCGCCGGTCCAGTGGTTGGCGGAGTTGTACGACGTCATGCGCTGGATGTCGGCCACCGAGACCCAGGCTTCGCCGTACGGGCGGAGCGCCGTGGCCTGGCGGGGATCGCCGTTCGAGGCGTTGCCGGTCAGCGTCGTCCAGTTGTTGCCCGACTGCAGGGCGTCGATGAAGTTGTGATCGAACGCCGAGCGCACGGCGAACGACCACTTGTCGGCCGCGTCCCACGTCACGTTCATGCGCAGGTTGCCGCGCTTCTCGTCGTTGGGCTGGAGGCTGCCCACCTCGTCGGTGTAGCCGCCCGACACGAAGTAGGTGGCCTTCTGCGCGCCGCCCTGCACCTCGACGTTGTACTCGCCGTACGGGCCGTTGCCGATGAGCGTCTTGTTCATGTCGAGCGCGCGCGTGCCGTCCTTGCCCACGAAGTTGGGATAGAGCTTGGTGGGATAGTTGGGGCGCTGGCGGTCGAAGCCCGTGCCGGCTTCGACGGTCCACTGCGGCGGGCTGTCGGTCTTGCCCTTCTTGGTGAAGATCTGGATCACGCCGTTGCTGGCCTCCGAGCCGTACAGCGTGGCGGCCGCGGCGCCCTTGAGGATCTCGATGTGATCGATGTCGTCGGGGTTGATGTCCGACAGGCGATCTTCCGCCACGCCGCCGTTGAAGTTGCAGCAGCCCTGGTTGCCCAGGCTGGCGGTCCAGTCGGTGGCGCGCGTGTCGACCTTGACGCCGTCGATGTAGACCACGGGGCGCTGGTCGAGCGCGAAACTCGACGCGCCGCGGATGCGCAGATCCATCGCGCCGCCCACGCCGCCGCCCACGCTCACCGAGCGCAGGCCGGCCACCTGGCCTTCCAACAGTTGCGTCATGTCGTTGGACGGCTTGAGGGCCTGCACCTGCGCCACGTTCACGATGGCCAGGGGCGCCCCGAGCTCGCGCTTGGACACCGCCCCGCCCGTGCCCGTGGTCACGACCTCGTTGAGTTCCACCGCGCTCACGTTGAGCACGAAATCGGCGGTCACCATGCCCTCGGAGGGGACGGTCACGTTCTTGGTCAAGGGCCGGTAGCCGATGCGCTGCACGTGCACCGACACCGCGCCGCTCGCGCCGCGGATGACGTAGTGGCCACGGCCGTCCGTGGTGCCGCCGAGCTTCGTGCCGACGATCGACACCAGCGCACCCTCGATGGGTTGCTGCGACACGCGGTCACGGACGGTGCCTTCGACGAGGCCCGACTGGGCCTGCGCGGCGGCGAGTGGAACGGCTGTGAGCGTCACGACGACGCTCGCCAGGGCCAGCACTGCCGGCACCAGGCGCAGCCGCAGGAAACTGCGGAATCGCTCCATGGGGTCCCCCGGAGGAGGGTGGTGAGAAAGGGAACACTGCTGCGGCGAGGGGCCGCGTCTGCATGGACGGCGCACGCGCGCGCGTCCAGGAAGCCCAATCGGGAAGGAAACCGGCAATCAGCGGCTCGTACGCCAGCGCTCGATGCCGGGGTGGGGAAGGAGGAAGGGCACTGCAGATACTCGACGCGCGCTCACCGCAGCGGAGATCGATCGGGTGGGTCCGCGGGGGCGACGTTCACCGGTCCTTCAATTTCTCAACTCACCGACCATGCGGCGGCGTCACGCCGCGGGCCGGAGTCCGGATGAAATTTCTCTAGTCGTGAGGTTGGACCACCGGATCAGCGCGCCGGCGGCGGCGTGATGGCATAGTCCTTGGGCGGCGTCACGCCGAGCAGGTTCTGTACGAAGTAGTCCCACGTGCGCCGGATCAGATACGGCTCCTGCGTGATCTCGTGATTCCGGTCGGGGTAGATGAGCAGGTCGAACGACTTGTTGGCCTTGATCAACGCATCCACCATCTGGATGGTGTTCGCCGGATGCACGTTGTCGTCCATGTCGCCATGGATGAGGAACAGCTTGCCCTTGAGGTGCGACACATAGGTCTTGTTGGCGGCGCTCGCGTAGTTGTCGGTGCCGCGCGCCGCGTCGCGGGTGAGCAGCCCCTGATAGCGCTCGGCCCACCCGTAGTAATAGCTGCGGTTGTCGTGATTGCCCGAGCTCGACACCGCCACCTTGTAGAAGTCGGGGTAGCTGAGCATCGCGTCGGTGGACGCGAATCCGCCGCCCGAGTGCCCGTAGATCCCCACCCGGTCGAGATCGAGAAAGCCGTAGCGCGCCGCGAGCTGCTTGATCGCGGTCACGTGATCCGGGATCCCGTTGTCGTGCATGTTGCCGTACCAGGCGTCGTGGAATGCCTTCGACCGCAGATTCGTCCCCATCGCATCCACTTCCACCACGACGAACCCCAGTTGGGCCAACGCTTCCACCTGGCCCATCGTCGAATACTCGAGCGCCGGCGAGCTGGTGGGGTAGAAGCTCTTGGGCGCGGCGATGATCTGCGGACCGGGATAGATGTGGTCGATCACCGGGTACTTGCGGGTCGAATCGAAGTGCGCGGGCAGGAACATCACGCCGTAGAGATCCGTCACCCCGTCGCGCGCCTTCACGCGGAACGGCACCGGATATCGCCACCCGCTGGCGAGGAGCGCGCTGACGTCCGCCTTCTCCAGCGTCTGCACCACGTGGCCGTCGGGCGTACGCACCACCGTCACCGGCGGCGACTGCACGGTGGAGTAGGTATCGATGATGTACTGGCCCGACGGCGTCATGCGGATCGTGTGCTCCGCCGCCTCGGGCGTGAGCAGTTCGAGGCCCGTGCCGTCGAGGTGCGCGCGGTAGAGCCGCGCATAGTAGGGATCGCCCGCCTCGCGGCCCCGGGCCGTGAAGTACACCCAGCGCCCCACCGGATCCACGTGCACCAGATCGCCCACCGTCCACGGGCCCTTGGTGATCTGATCGACGAGCGCGCCGGCGTGGCTGAACAGGTACAGGTGGCCCCAGCCGTCGCGCTCCGAGAACCAGACGACGTCGGCGCCGTCGGCCACCGGCTGCCAGTCGGGCGCGCCGCCGGATTCGAGATTCAACTCGACGAAGGTGCGGCTCGAGTCGGCCACGATCGTGGCCGCGCGCCCCGTGGCCGCGTCGGCCTCCATGAGCTGCACGTGCTTCGGGCCGCGGTCGCCGTAGGTGAAGTACAGGTGCTGCGACCGGTCGCCCCACTTCACGCTGCTCCACGAGGAATCCTGCATCCCCGTGAGTCCGTTGTCCTGCGCGTTCTGCGGCGGCGCGTCCACGCGGACGTTGGTGCGGGCCGCGACGTCCAGGATGTGGATGTCGAACCGCGGGATGATCGAGTCGCCGGGCAGCGCGTAGGGATAGGTGTACAGCTTGGGCCGCTGCGACGTCATCGAGATGAGCGGCATCGTGAGCACGTGCCGCTCGTCGAACTGCGGCACGGCGATCTTCCGGGAGTCCGGCGACCACTGCAGCGTGGGTCGCACCGGCGTCGGATGGATGACCTGCGTGGGCCGGCGCGCGTCCTGGCCGTAGCCGTCCAGCGGCGCGCCGTCGGTGGTCAGCGCCGTCGAATCGACGCTGCCCACGGCGCGCACGTACACGTTGTGGCCGCTCACGAACGCGTCCCACTTGCCGTCGGGCGAGCGCACGTACGGCACCGGGCTCGGGAGCGTGTCGCCCATCGTGCAGGCGTATCGCGCGATGTCGCACACGAACCGCCTGGCGTGAGCATTGAACGCGATGTGCTGCTCGTCGCGCCCGTCATCGCCGAACCGGAACGTGGTGAACGGCAGCTGCGTGGGGTCGTAGCTCGTGTCGGCCGCGAGCGACAGCGCCGCGGCGAGCTTCGCGTTGTCGAACAACGGCGCGCGCTGCACGCGCGCCGGATCGTCGACGATGAACTCGGCGCCCCGCGGCGTCGTGACGCGATACCAGAACCGCGTGCCGCCCGGCATCCAATGGGGGGCGATGTAGTCGCCGTACACCAGACGCAACTCGTTCCAGGTGAGCGACTGCTCGGCGCGATGGTAGTCCACCTGCGCGTGCGCGGCAGCCAGCGGCGCCAACGCGGCGGCAAGCGACACCACGACCAACGGCTTCACGCGCACAAACGCATTGGGGGCAAAGCCGGTGAACACGGTCGAGATTCTCCAAGGCGGGGATTGGATAAACTATTCTTTTCCAATCCGGGCCAACCGGCAAGGGGCCCCCGCGCCTACCTCCCCCCCTTTAACGCGAAGAAATGCGCCGTTACACTGTGGGAAAACGTTAAGACAAAGAATTCACAAAGATGCCGGCCCCTCGGCGGCCCCCAGTCCTGGCTGCCGGCCTCGCCGCGATCCGCCCGTTCGGCTGGCGACCACGCGCGCGCCGTGATAGCATCACCCCCTCGCCATGCGCCATCCTCTCCTCGCAGCCGCCGGCCTGATCTTCGCGGCCGGCTCGGCGGCCGCCCAACATCCCGCCCCCGCCGCCCGGCCCCTCTACCGGGACCCCCGGGCGCCGATCAGCGCGCGCGTCCACGACCTCATGGGCCGGATGACCCTCGAGGACAAGTTCTGGCAGCTGTTCATGATCCCGGGCGATCGCGACAACCCGGCGGATGACTACTCGCACGGCATCTTCGGCCTCCAGATCTCCGAATCGCCCCACGGCGATAGCGTGCCGCTCGCCGACGCCGCCCGCCGGCACGCCGAGCGCATCAACGCCATCCAGCGGTTCTTCACCGACAGTACGAAACTCGGCATCCCGATCATCCCGTTCGACGAGGCGGTGCACGGGCTCGTGCGCGAGGGGGCCACCGTCTTCCCACAGGCCATCGCCCTCGCGGCCACCTTCGACACCACGCTCATGGACAGCGTGGCCACCGCCATCGCCCACGAGACGCGCAGCCGCGGCGTGCGGCAGGTGCTGTCGCCCGTGCTCAACATCGCCAGCGACGTGCGCTGGGGACGCGTGGAGGAGACCTACGGCGAGGACCCGTATCTCGCCTCCGTCATGGGGCGCCACTTCATCGCGCCGTTCGAGCAGTTGGGCGTGGTCACCACCCCCAAGCACTTCATCGCCAACGTCGGTGAAGGCGGACGCGACAGCTATCCCATCGACTGGGACGAGCGCACGCTCGCCGAGTACTTCTTCCCGCCGTTCAAGGCCGCCATCCAGCAGGCCCACGCGCGTTCGGTGATGAGCGCCTACAACTCGGTGGACGGCCGGCCGGCCACGCAGAACCGCGCCCTGCTCACCGACAAGCTCGTCCGCGATTGGGGATTCACCGGCTTCGTGATCTCCGATGCCGCCGCCACGGGGGGAGCGACGGTGCTGCACCACACTGAGGCGAGCACGGCCACCGCCACCCGCGACGCCTTCGATGCCGGGCTCGACGTGGTATTCCAATCGTCATATCCCCAATACCGTCCATATCTGGCCGCGTTCGCGCGCGGCCTCGTGCCCGGCCCGGTGATCGATTCCGCCGTGGCGCGCGTGCTCCGCGTCAAGTTCGCGCTCGGTCTGTTCGACCACCCGTTCGTGGACCCCGACAGCGCCGCCTATTGGAACGGCAGTCCGGCCCACGTCGCGCTGGCGCGCCAGGCGGCCCGCGAGTCGATCGTTCTATTGAAGAACGATCATGGGGTGCTCCCGCTGGCGCCGTCCGTGCGGTCGGTGGCGGTGATCGGCGTGGACGCCGCCGAGGCGCGGCTGGGCGACTACAGCGGGCCCGGCCTGCGCAGCGTGTCCATCCTCGACGGCATTCGGCAGCGGCTGGGCGCGCCCTCCGCCGTGCGCTACGCCCCGGGGCCGGGCCGCGCCGCCGTGGAGCACGTGGCGGTGCCGGCGGCGGACCTCTCGTCGGTGGACAGCGGCCGCGCGGTGCCCGGGCTCCACGGCGAGTACTTCGCCAACAACCGGCTGGCCGGCCCGCCGGTGTTCGTGCGCACCGATCCGCAGGTGGACTTTCGCTGGACGCTCAACTCGCCGGGACCGGGCCTCCCCTTCGACTGGTACTCCGCGCGCTGGACGGGCACGCTCACCGTCCCCGCGTCGGGCCTGCACCGCATCGGCGTCGAGGGCAACGACGGCTACCGGCTGTACCTCGACGGCCGGCTGGTGATCGACGACTGGACCAAGCGGTCGTACGGCACGCGGATGGCCGACGTCACGCTCGCGCCGGGCAGCGCGCACGCCATTCGCCTGGAGTATTTCGAGAGCACCGGCAACGCGCGGCTCAAATTGGTGTGGGACGCCGGGGTGGCCGACGACTGGCGCGCCCGGATCGACAGCGCCGTGGCCGCCGCCCGCGCCAGCGACGTCGCCATCGTGGTGGCCGGCATCGACGAGGGCGAGTTCGCCGACCGCGCGCTGCTGGGACTGCCGGGCCATCAGGAGGCGCTGATCGACGCCGTGGCGGCCACGGGCAAGCCGACGATCGTCGTGCTCATCGGCGGCAGCGCGATCACGATGTCGTCATGGCTCGATCGCGTGGACGGCGTGCTCGACGCCTGGTATCCGGGCGAGCAGGGCGGCCCCGCGGTGGCCGACGTGCTGTTCGGCGACGCCGACCCGGCGGGCCGGCTGCCGATCACCTTCCCGATGGCCGAGGGCCAACTCCCCCTGGTGTACGACCACAAGCCCACCGGCCGCGGCGACGATTACGTGGATCTCACGGGGCAGCCGCTGTTCCCGTTCGGCTTCGGCCTGAGCTACACGACATTCGAGTATTCCGATCTCGCGATCACGCCCGCCGCGATCGCCCGGGATGGAACGGCGACCGTGCGTTGCACGGTCCGGAACACGGGCTCACGGGCGGGCGAGGAGGTGGTGCAGCTCTACCTCCACGACATCCTCGCCTCGGTGGCGCGGCCGGTGATGCAGCTCGAGGGATTCCAGCGCGTCCATCTCGACCCCGGCCAGGCGCGCACCGTGACGTTCCCCCTGTCGTCGGCCGAGCTGCACATGCTCGACGGCAACCTGCACTGGGTGGTGGAGCCCGGTCAGATCCGCGTGATGGTGGGCGCCAGCTCCAAGGACATCCGCCTGCGGGGCACGCTCACGGTTCGCTGACGGCGAGCGATTCCAACTGCTCGCTGGCCGCGCTCCACCGTTCCAGCGCCGCGTCCAACTCGCGCCGGCGCGCTTCGAGTTCGGCGCCCAGGCGCTTGGCCTCGCCCACGCCGTCGGGCCGCGTGTACAGCGCGGGATCGTCCAGGGCCGAGGTGAGCGCCGCCACGGCGGACTCGAGCCGGGCCACCACCGCTTCCGCGCCCTGCATCTCGCGCTCGGCGGCCCGCAGCGCCGAGCGGGGGGTGGCGCGCGCGCGGACTTCCTGATCGCGCCGGGCGGTGGACGCCACGCGCTTGCGCTCGTGGACGCGGCGCAGCGCCTCCTCCTCGGAGGCCCGCACCGACGCCGCGTGCGCGCGTTCGGCGCTCACCACTTCCCAGTCGGCGAATCCGTCGTTGAACTCCGTGATGTGCCGGTCGTGCAGCACCCACACCTTGGTCGTGAGCGCGCGGAGCAGCTCGCGGTCGTGGCTCACCAGGATCACGGTGCCGTCGTAGGCATCGATGGCGTCTTCGAGCGCCTCGATGGACTCCACGTCGAGGTGGTTGGTGGGCTCGTCGAGCACCAGCAGGTTGGCGCGCGACAGCATCAGCATGGCCAGCGCCACGCGCGCCCGCTCGCCGCCGGACAGGGTCTCCACCCGCCGCTGAACCTCGTCGCCTGAGAAGCCGAACCGACCCAGATGCCCCTGGATGAACCGGCGTTCCCACATCGGCCGCAGCTGCTCGATCGCGCCGTAGATCGTTTCGTCGAGCGGCACCTGCGACAGGTCCTGGCGGTAGTAGCCGGCGTCGATCGACGCGCCCAACCGCAGTTCGCCGCCGGCCAGCGGGTGCTCGCCGAACAGCGCCCGGATCAGCGTGGATTTGCCGGCGCCATTGGGCCCCACGAGGCCGAGCACGTCGCCGCGCATCAGCGTGCCGTTGAAGTGGTCCACGAGCACGCGGTCGCCCACCTTCACCGTCGCGTTCGTCGCCGCCACCACGCGGTCGCCGCCGCGCTGGTAGACGTCGAACCGCAGGGCCATCGCGTCGTCGCCCCCGATGGGCGCGCTGAGTCGTGGCATCCGCTCCAGACGCTTGCGACGCCCCTTGGCCTGGCGGCTGTTCTGGCCGGCGAGGTTGCGCGCGATGTAGTCGCTCTCCTGCGCCACCACCCGCTGCTGCTGGTCGAACGCCCGTTGCTGCGTGAGCCGGCGCTCGGTGCGCTGCGCGACGAATGCCTGATACCCGCCCGTGTACGGCGTGGCGCCACCGCCCTCGAAGTGCAGGATGTGGTCCACGGTGCCGGCCAGGAACGCGCGGTCGTGGCTCACCAGCAAGACCGTCTTGTCGATCTCCTTGAGGTACTGCTCCAGCCACTGCGTGGTTTCGAGGTCCAGATGGTTGGTGGGTTCGTCGAGGAGCAGCACCTCGGCGGTGCTCATGAGCTGGCGGGCCAGCCCCAGGCGGCCGCGCTCGCCGCCGCTCAGCACGCCCACGGGCGTGGTGCGCGCCGCGGCCGGATCGAAGCCCAGTCCGTGGAGCACGGCGTCGATGCGCGAGGTGACCTCGTAGCCGCCCTCGTGCTCGAACCGTTCGAGGTCGCGGCCGTAGCGATCGAGCGCCGCCGGCGACGAATCGTGGGCGAGGGCCGCGGCCTGTTCCACCAGCGACTGCTCCAGGGTGAGCAGCGCCCGCAGCTCGCCGGCCGCGGCCTCCCACACCATGGTGGCGTCGCCGAAGTCGCGGTGCTGCTCCAGCAGCGAGACGCGCGTGCCCGGCTGCCGGGCGATCGATCCGCGCGTGGGCTGCATCTCGCCGGTGAGCAGCCGGAAGAGCGTGGTCTTGCCGGTGCCGTTGCGGCCCACGATGCCCCACCGATCCCGCGCGCCGACCGTGAACGTGACGTCGGAGAACAGCGTCGACGCGCCGAAATCGACGCCGACGCCGGAAAATGAGATGAGTGTCATCGCGGTGAGCGCGGCAGGACGGCGGCGGCCTACTCCTGCGCCGTGTCCGGCTCGCCGTCCACGGGCTCGGCGCCCGGTTCGTTGCGCTTCTCGTCGGCGAGCTCGCGCCGGAGGCGCTGCTTCTCTTCCTTCTTCTGCTTGCGCGCCATCTCCTTCATGCGCTTCTCGAATCCATAATTCGGTTTCTTGGCCATATGGATGCACCCGGGTGAGTCGTACCGGCCAGGGTAGACGATGGGGATGGAGGCTCGGAATCCGCGTCGTGCGGCATCCGAAAGATAAGGTGTTCGGCGCTCCCGGGCCCGTTCGGGGGCCGGCCCCGTCCGCGCTGCCGCCGTTCCCGTCCCGGCGCGGCCTGGCTCAGGGCGTCTCGAGCCGCCGCGCGCCGGTCCGGCAGAGGGTCCGCACCGGACACTCGCCGCAGCGCATCACGCGCGCCGTGCACACCAGGGCGCCGAGTTCCATCAGCGCCTGGTTGTGCACCCAGGTGGCTTTGCCCGTCCTCGGCAGCACGCGTTCGGCGATCGCCCACAACCTGGTGAGATCGCGCCCACGTTTGGGATCGAGCGTGGGCGCGAAGGCGCGCGTGAGCACGCGGGCCACGTTGGTGTCCACCGCGGCGGCGCGCCGCTCGTAGGCAAAACTCGCCACGGCGCCGGCCGTGTACGCGCCCACGCCGGGCAGCGCGCGCAGCTCGTGCGGGTGCTCGGGCAACACGCCGTCGGTGCCGTCCTTGGAGATGTGTTTGGCCAGTGCGTGCAGATTCCGCGCCCGCGCGTAGTAGCCCAGTCCGTCCCAGGCCTCGCGCACCCGTTTGGGGGTGGCGTTGGCCAGATGGTGCACGGTGGGGAAGCGGGACAGGAACCGCGGGTAGAACTCGAGCACGCGCGACACCTGCGTCTGCTGCAGCATCAGCTCCGACACCAGCACGTGATATGGATCGCGGGTGCGGCGCCACGGGAGGTCGCGGTGGTGGCGGCGGAACCAGGCCCGGAGCCGGCGCGAGAACTCCGCCGCCGTCGCCGCATCCACGCGCGGCGCCGGCGCGGCGCGGCCCCTCGGGCGGGCGGGGCGCGGAGCGGTGGCCTGGGATGGTCCGGCGGGACGCGGCCGGCGCGTCACCCTAGGACACTTTCCGGGTCTTCCGCTTGAGGAAGTCCATGAGGATGAACTGCCCCAACGTCATCGTCGTCGTGAAGTAGGCCTTGCCGCGGCTGATCTCCGACACGCGCTTCACGAACTCCACCAGCGCGCGATCGCGCGCCAGCATGAACGTGTTGATCATGATCCCGCTCTGCCGGCAGCGCGCCACTTCCTTGAGCGTCTCGGCGATCACCGTGAGGTCGAGCCCGAACGCGTTCTTGTAGATCTGCCCGTTGGGCATCGTGAGCGCGCTCGGCTTGCCGTCGGTGATCATGATGATCTGGCGCATGTCCTTCTTCTGCGCCATGAGCAGCCGGCGCGCCAGCTTGAGCCCCTCGGCGGTGTTCGTGTGATACGGGCCCACCTGCGCCGAGGCGAGGGCGCCGAGCGGGATCTCCTCGGCGGAGTCGTGGAAGAGCACGACCTTGAGCGTGTCGCCGGGAAATTGCGTGCGGATGAGATGCGTGAGCGCCAGCGCCACCTTCTTGGCCGGCGTGAACCGGTCCTCGCCGTACAGGATCATCGAGTGCGAGCAGTCGAGCATCAGCACGGTGGCGCACGACGAGCGGTACTCGGCCTGGCGCACCATCAGGTCGCCGTAGTCGAGATCGATCGGGACGTCGAGGGTGCCGTTGCGCACGAGCGCGTTCTTCAGCGTCTCGTTGACGTCGAGGTTCAGCACGTCGCCGAATTCGTACGGCTTGCTCCACCCGTCGGCTTCGATGCCCGTGGCCAGGTGCGGCGTCTCGTGGCTGCCGGCGCTGGACTTGCCGAGCGAACCGAGCAGGTTGCGCAGCGTCTTGTAGCCCAGGAAGTCGACGCCCTTCTCGGTGAGGTTGAACTGGACGTCGCGCGCCGCGGCCCGCGCGAGGCTGCCCGGTCCTTCCATGGGCTGATGGCCGCCCGGCATCTGCGGCGGGGCCTCGAGGTTGAGAAAGCCCTCGTCGATCAGGCGCTGCACGAGGTCGTCGAGGAGCTTGGCGAGCTTGGCCTGCCCCTCGTCGTCGCCCTCGCCGCGCAGCGCTTCGAGCATCTCGGGCGTGAACTGGCCGCTCTCGATGAGCGCGTCGATGATGGCCTGGCGCAGCGCGTCCAGCGAGCGGTCGTGCGCGTCGTTGAAATCGAAGTCGCCCTGCGCGGGCAGGTTGCCCCCGGCAAAGCCGGATTGCAGCAGGAAGTCCGCGAGCTTGTCCAGCAGCGACTGCAGGTCCACCTGGTCGGCGGCCTGCGGGCTGAACTTGGTGTACGTGTGAAAGCGCATCCGGCCCCCCTCCGTTCCGAAGAATACCCCGGGCCGGCGGTGTGTGCCAATCGCGCCCGGGATCGCGCTCGGGCGCGACGGGCCGGCGCAGAATCTCTGGTATATTGTTCGGATGCCGACGGCGAATCCATTCCGCACCCTCGTCAGACACCGCAACTTCCGGCTGTTCTGGTTCGGGCAGACGCTGTCGCTGATCGGCACGTGGATGCAGACGATGGCGATGGGCTGGCTCGCCCTCCAACTCACCAATAGCCCGTTCCTCGTCGGCCTCGTCGCCTCCGCCATCTCGTGGCCCGTGGTCGGGTTCTCGTTCTTCGCCGGGGTCCTCGTCGACCGGGGCGACAGGCTGCGCCTCGTGAAACTGGGCCAGGCCCTCCTGCTCGTGCAGGCGGCCGTCCTCTGGTGGATCGCCTGGTCGGGGAACGCCACCATCTGGTGGCTGGTCGTGCTCTCGTTCGCCAACGGCCTCATCAATACGCTGGAGATCCCGGCCCGTCAGTCGCTCATGGTCGAACTGGTCGGCCGCGAAGACCTCGGCGACGCGATCGCCCTCAACTCCAGCGGATTCAATCTGGCGCGCATCGTCGGGCCGGCCATCGGCGCCGTGGCCATCGCCCGGCTCGGCATGTCGTGGTGCTTCGGCCTCAACGCGCTGAGCTACGTGGCCGTCCTCATCGGGCTCTACATGATGCGCGTTCCCGAATGGCAGCCGACGGCGATCGCCCGTTCGTCGTGGGCCAGCGCCCTCGACGGCGTGCGCTACGTGCGCGACACCAAGGTCGTGGCCGCGATGATGAAGGTGGTGCTCGTGTACTCGGTGCTCGGCATCCCGTTCCTGACCCTGATGCCGGTCGTGGCGCGCGACCGCCTGCACATGGGCGCCGGCGGCTACGGCCTGCTGCTCGCGTGCGTGGGGGTGGGTGGGCTGGGCGGCGCGCTCTGGCTGGCCGCCGTCGGCGGCCAGCGGCCCCGCGGCCGGCTCTGGGAGCAGTCCACGCGCGCCTTCGCGCTCCTCCTGATCGTCTTCGGGCTCGTCCCCAACGCCATCCTCGCCTATTCGTCGCTGCTCGTCGTGGGCTTCGCAATGATCGTGAGCGGGGCGCTCGCCAACTCCATCCTGCAGACCATCGTGCCCGACGAGATGCGCGGCCGCCTCATGGCCGCCTACTCGTTCGTGGCGGTCGGCCTGTCGCAAGCGGTGGGCTCCCTCATCGGCGGGACCGTCGCCGAACACTTCGGCGACCAATGGGCCATCGCCGGCACCGCCGCGATCATCCTCGCGTATACTATGTGGGCGTTCCGGAAGAGTCCCGAACTGCGAGACCCGGAAGCCGACGTGAACGTTCACCCCATGGCCGCGGCGCGCGGGTAGTGGCCCGCCGTTCACCGATCCATGTATTCCACCTGCCTGTTCTGCAACTCCAGCCTCGGCGCCAACGAGGTGATCGAGCACTTCCCGATCGGCCGCCGCCTGGCGTTCGATCCGGTGAAGGGCCGGTTGTGGGCGGTGTGCCGCAAGTGCGAGCGGTGGAACCTGAGTCCGCTCGAGGAGCGCTGGGAAGCGATCGAGGAGTGCGAGCGCCTGTTCCGCGACACCAAGCTCCGCGTCTCCACCGACAACGTCGGGCTGGCCCGCGTGAGCGAAGGGCTGGAACTCGTGCGCATCGGCCAACCGCAGCGCCCGGAGATGGCCGCCTGGCGCTATGGCGACCAGTTCGGCCGGCGGCGTCGGCGCTACTACACCTACGCCGGCCTCGGCGTCACCGCGATCGCGGGCGTCTACGTGGTGGGGCCGGCGCTCGGGCTCTACGCCATCGGCGGCATGGGGTTTCTCGGCCAGACCCCACAACTGTTCGTGCAGGCGCACCGCCGTCTGTTCGGCCGCGTAAAGCTGCCCGTCCCGTGGATGGACAAGGCGATCGTGCTCCAGCCCGACCAGGTGGCCAAGGTCAATCTCGTGCCCGACGACAACGACCTCGGCTGGGCGCTCAGCGTACCCATCTCGTACAAGAAGATCGGCCTGCCCGACGCGCCCCGCCGCCTGGGCGACCCGCCGCTGCCGCGGGTAGTGTTCGATACCCCGCGCAAGTCGCGCGCCCTGTTCACCGGCGACGAGGCCATCCGCGTGGCCGGCAAGATCCTGCCCAAGATCAACGTCAGGGGCGCCGGCAAGGACGACGTGCAGCGCGCCGTGCGACTGATCGAGAACGACGCCGACCCGCGCCGGTTCTTCGCCGCGCAGACCCATCGCACCATCGCCGGCTCCGCCACGCTGGCCGCCAAGGGCCGCATGCTCAAGGACATCCCCAAACCCATCCGCCTGGCGCTCGAGATGACCGCGCACGAGGACGCGGAGCGGCGCGCCCTCGAAGGCGAGCTGGCAATGCTCGAAGCGGCGTGGAAGGAGGCCGAGGAGATTGCCGGCATCTCCGACAATCTGCTCCTGCCGGCCGAGGTGGAGGGCTGGCTGGCCCGGCTCAAGCGGAAGCTCTGAGCCGCGGGCGATCTACCCGAACCGCTCGCGCGCCAACTCCAGCACGATCTGCGCCGCGCCCTCGATGCCCAGCGTCGCCGTGTTCACGCACAGATCGTAGTTCTCGACGGCCCGCCAGTCGCGGTGCCAGTGCTGGTTCACGTAGCGTTCGCGCTGGCGGTTCATCTGGTCCACGATCCGCAGGGCTTCGTCCTGCGACACGCCGCGTTCGGTGCTCACGGACGCCGCCAGCGCCGGGCGCGGCGCATAACAGAATACGTGCAGCGCGTCGGGCCGGTTGGCGAGCACGCACTGTGCGCCGCGCCCCACGAGCACGGCGGGGCCGGCCTGCACCGCTTCCTCGATCACCACCCGGGTCACGGCGACGATGCGTTCCTCGGTCGGCGGGAGCGACGAGTCGGCCACGGGCAGGATCTCGGGGGCGCTCAGCGTGAGCGCGGCCGCGATGCGCTCGACCAGCGACGGCACGCGCTCCTCGTGCGCCGATACCTCGGCGCGCGAGACGCCCAACCGCTCCGCCACCGCGTCCACGACGCGGTTGTCCAGCAGATCCCAGCCCAGCGACTCGGCCACGCGCTCCGCCACCAGCGAACCGCCCGAGCCGAACATGCGCGAGATCGTCACGATGGCCATCGCGTCACCCGCGCCGGAGCCGGCGGATCCGCACTTCCTCCACCACCCCGAATCCGAGCGACGCCCACGCGGCGGCGCCGGCCGTCTCGCCGGGCACGTTGTGCAGCCGCATCTCGTCCAGCCCGCGGGCCGCGCACCAGCGGTCCGCCTCGTCGAGCAGCGCGCGCAGCACGCCGCGGCGGCGCAGCGCCGGCACCACGTAGGCCGACGAGACGTACGCGAAATGCTCGGGCAACAGCAGCGGCGAGGCGTGCGATTCGGTGCACCGCAGCAGGCCCACCACGCCGCCGCCGAGCACCGCCAGCAGGAACACGTCGTGCGCCGACGCGATCTGTTCCGCGCACATCGCGGGGGCGCGGTCCTCGGCGTCGGGATGCAGCCGCCCGTACACCGGATGCCCGGCGAACTCCCGCAGCAGTGCCAGGCGCAGCGCGACCACCGCATCCACGTCGCCCGCCGTGGCTTCGCGCACGACGAGCCCGGCCACCCGGGCCGGCGCCATCGCGCGTGCCGCGTCCGTGGCGTGCATCACCGGCGCGCTACCCGAGCCCGCCGCCGAAGTAATCCTGATTGGGACGCCGGCGCGGCTCGGCCACGGCGCGCGTGTACCGGCCGCCGTCGCTGCGCGAGATGCGCCGGCGCGCGACCAGCGCTTCGAGCACCAGCTCGCACCCCGCCACGGCTTGCGGCGCATCGTCCTCCCGCGCCAGACCCGTGTTGTGCACGATGCGGAGCAGGTCGGGCACGACGTCGAACCCCTGCAGGACCACGTCGGCCTTGGCGTCGTCGGCCACCTGGAGCGCGCCGCCCTCGTCGAACCACATCACGATCTCGTCCACGTTCACGCCCCCAGCCCGCTCCTCGAAGGTCTCGTCGGCCGCCTTGCGAATCAACTCGCGGGCGATCGTCGCGCCGCCCACCAGCTCCCCCTCGTACTCCAGTTCGAGCTTGCCCGTGATCGCGGGGAGCGCCGCGTAGAGATCCGACACCCGCGGCACGATCTCCGCGTCGCCCGTGGCCACGGCGCGCCGCTCGGCGTTCGACACCACGTTCTCGGTCACGCTGATCGGCATCCGCTGCGACACGCCCGAGCGCTTGTCCACGCGCCGGTCGACGCGCGCCGCGAACGCCACCCGCTCCACCAACTCGGCGATGAAGTCGGGAATGCGCACCGGCCGATGCCCGCGCGCCGTCCACGCTTCCTGCTGCGTGATCGCCATGCCCAGCTCCACCGTCTCCGGGTAGTGCGTCATGATCTCGCTGCCGATGCGGTCCTTGAGCGGCGTGATGATCTTGCCGCGCGCCGTGTAGTCTTCGGGGTTCGCCGTGAAGCACAGCTGCACGTCCAGCGACAGGCGCACCGGATACCCCTTGATCTGCACGTCGCCTTCCTGCATCACGTTGAACAACCCCACCTGCACCTTGCCGGCCAGGTCGGGCAGTTCGTTGAGCGCGAAGATGCCGCGGTTGGCGCGCGGCAGCATGCCGTAGTGGATGGTGAGTTCGTCCGACAGCACGTGCCCGCCGCGCGCCGCCTTGATCGGATCGAGATCGCCGATCAGGTCGGCGATCGTCACGTCGGGCGTGGCCAGCTTCTCCACGTACCGGTGCTCGCGTCCCACCCAGGCGATCGGCGTGTCGTCGCCCGCTTCGGTGATCAGCGTACGGCCGAACTTGGAGATCGGCGCGAACGGATTGTCGTTCACCTCGCTCCCGGCCACGATCGGCATCGCGTCGTCGAGCAGCGTCGTGAGCGCTCGCAGGATGCGCGACTTGGCCTGCCCGCGCAGCCCGAGCAGGATGAAGTTGTGCCGCGACAGGATCGCGTTCACGATCTGCGGCATCACGGTGTCCTCGTAGCCGAGCACTCCGTCGAACAACGGCCCGTCGGTGCACAGGCGCGCCAGCAGGTTCTGGCGCATCTCGTCCTTCACGGAACGCATGGCCCGCTCGGGGACGCCGAACGGTGAGCGCTTGAGAGCGCCGAGGGTTTCTGGAAAGTGCGTCACGGGCTGCTCCGAGGTGATACGCGGAATCAGCTAAGCCATGCCGCGAGGCGCAAGGGGCCGCTCAGTCGGCGAGCGAAATCTCTACGCGATTGTCGTAGAACACGGGTCCATGGCCCATGTCCGTCTCGCGCTGCGACGTGGTCTGATTGGCGTTGGCGCCGTCGGACGCCAGCTTGCCCCACCAGATCGACGGCGCCCACACCACGCCCTCGCGGATCGTGTCCTCCACGCGGGCCAGCGCCGTGAACGCGCCGCGGTCGTTGTGGATGGCCACGCGCATGCCGGGCGCGATGCCGCGGCGCTCGGCGTCCCGCGGGTGGAGCACGCACTCGGGCTCCCGCGCCGCGCGGCGCAGGGCGTCCACGTTCACGAACGTGGAATTGAGAAATTGGTGCGCCGGCGACGAGATGAGGACGAGCGGAAATCGCGCCGCCAGTTCGGGGGCGAGCTCCGGCCCTTCGTACGGCGGCGTGTACGCCGGCAGCGGATCGAGTCCCATCTCCAGCATCCGCGCCGAGTACAGCTCGCACTTGCCGCTCGGCGTGGGGAACCCGCCGTCGGCGAACGGGAGGTACGGCGTCGGCACGTCGAGCCGCATCCAGCCGCGTTCCAGCAACGCCTGGAACGTCACGCCGCGCAGCGCCTCGCTCCGCGTGTCCAGGGCCTGCCGGATGAGCGTCAGATCGTCGTCGCCGAACGCCTCGTGCGCCAGGCCCATGCGCGCCGCGAGCAGACGGAAGATCTCGGTGTTCGGCTTGCACGCCCCGAGCGGCGCGATCGACGGCCGGTTGAGCGTCACGTAATGGTGGCCGTACGCCAGATGCACGTCCCAGTGCTCCAGTTGCGTCGTGGCGGGGAGCACGTAGTCGGCCCAGTCGGCGGTGTCGGTCTGGAAGTGCTCCAGCACCACCGTGAACAGATCGTCGCGCGCCAGCCCCCGGAGCACGGCGTTGCGGTCGGGCGCCACCGCCGCCGGATTGGAGTTGTACACCACCAGCGCCTTCACCGGCGGCCCGCCCACCCCCGCGTCGGGCTGCGCGAGCGCCTCGCCCAGGCGGATCATGTTGATGGTGCGCACCGGCGGCGAGAGATCGGGACGCTCCAACGCCTGCGTGTTGAACCGGAAGTTGGCGCTCGTCGAGAGCTGCACGCCTCCGCCGGGCCGGCGCCAGTGCCCGGCCACGGCGGGCAGACAGGCGATGGTGCGCACCGCCATCCCGCCGCCGGCGTGCCGCTGCAACCCGTAGTTCACGCGAATGAACGCGGCCCGGGCCCGGCCGAACTCCTCGCCCAATCGCGCCACCACGTCGGCGTCGATTCCCGTGATCGCCGCCACGCGGTCCGGCGGATACTCCCCGGCGCGCTCGCGCAGCGCCGCCTCGCCCAGCGCGTGGCGCGCCAGGTAGTCGCGATCCTCGAGCCCGCTCGCGAACATCACGTGCATCATCCCCAACGCCAGCGCCGCGTCGGCGCCGGGGCGGATGCCGATCCATTCGTCGCACTGCGCCGCCGTGCGCGTGCAGATGGGGTCGATCGCGATCACGCGCGCCCCCCGTTCCCGCGCCCGCAGCACGAACGGCCAGAGATGCGGATTCGACGTCAGCGTGTTGGTGCCCCACAGCAGCACGAGATCGCTGTCCGGGAGGCCCTCGGCGTCGGCCCCGACGTTGGCGCCCACCGTCATCCGCATGCCCATCGTGCCGGCCATGGAGCAGATCGTGCGGTCGAGCTTCGACGCGCCGAGATGGTGGAAGAAGCGGCGGTCCATCGACGCGCCCTGCACCAGGCCCATCGTCCCCGCGTATGAGTAGGGCAGGATCGCCTGCGGCCCGTCGCTCGACTGCGCCACGGCGGTCAGGCGCGCCGCGATGTCGCGCAACGCGTCGTCCCACGACACCGGTTCGAACTGTCCCCGCCCCTTGGGGCCCACCCGCCGCAGCGGCTGCAGCAGGCGATCGCGGTGATACGTGCGCTCGATGTAGCGATTCACCTTGGCGCAGAGGAAGCCGTTCGTGAACGGATGCGCGGGGTCGCCCACGACGCGCGTCGCGCGTCCGTTCTCGACCGTGACCAGCATCGCGCACGTATCAGGGCAGTCGTGTGGACAGGCGGCCCGCACCACACCGGATTGCACGATTTCGGTGGTGGGGCGCGGGTGGGAAGACGGCGGCATCTGGTCTCGTCGCGGGCGTGGGTTCCTAACCTAGGCGCGCTGGTTGGCGGCGCAACGCCGGTCGCGGCGCACATTCCCGCCGCTGGTTAAGGTTTCCTAGTGTAGGTAATCGATTTCAAACAAACGAGTTACCGTACCACGCCTCAAGACATTGCGCTCCCATGCAATTGGCGAGCACGCGCTCCGGCGCATCGTCGGGTGGTGGAGGAAGCTGTTGCGCCACACGCACTTGGCGCAGATTGTGACTCTTGACACCTACGCCCGGGTCGGTAAGTTACGTGCCGCAGATGCTCGGGCACCTTCCGTTGTGTGCAGCGGTGCTACGCGGCTCTCAGCCACCCCCGATTTTCCCAGGAGATTTCCATGAAGCGCTTGGCCCTCGTTGCCGCTGTATTCGCGGTTGCCGCATGCTCGTCGCAGTCCAAACCCGCCGCTGACACGGCTGCCGCGGCGCCCGCCGCTGCTCCGGCGGCTGCGCCCGCCGATTCGTCGGCGATGAACATGGACTCGACCAAGAAGGACACGACGGTGAAGAAGGACTCGACGAAGACGACGACCACGACCACGACCACGTCGACGACGACGAAGAAGGCCGTTCCGGTCAAGAAGCCGTAACTGCAGGGTATTTCAAGACCGCCGAACGGGCGCGACCGCAAGGTCGCGCCCGTTTGCGTTACCGCGCATCCCGTGACCGCGCGCGCCACCAGGCGAAGGCGTCGCGCACGCCGTCGGCCGGGCGCACGGCGGGGGTCCACCCGAGTTCCCGCCGGGCGCGCTCCGACGTGAACGGATTGTCGCGGGTGAGAAAATCCACCGCCGTCGCGCCGCCCACCCGCAGCCGTCCCAGCGACAGGGCCCGCACGCCCGTCTTGGCGGCGCGCAGCGCGCCGTGCGCCATCCCGAGCGGAATCGGGACGAAGTGCGCCGTGCGCCCGAGGCCGCGCGCGCCGTACGCGAAGAACTCGCGCACCGTCACGTCATAGTCGTTGGCCAGATTGTAGGCCCGCCCGCCGGCCACGTCGCTCGTGGCCGCGCGCACCGCGCCGTCGGCCACGTTCGCCGCGTGCACCACGGCGAGTGTGCTCCGCCCGCCGGCGATCAACGGCACGACACCGAACCGCAGCAGCGGCGCGAGCCGCGGCACGAACTGCCGGTCGCGTCGTCCGTACACCACGTCGGGGCGAATCGCCGTGGCCCAGATGCGCCCCTCGCGGTGCGCCGCCATCACCAACTCCTCGGACTCCCGCTTGGAGCGCGCGTAGTACGCGCGCTCGTGCAGCGGCAGCAGGGGTAGATCCTCGCTCGTCTTCGTGCCCTGCCGCTCGCCCAGGTACCGCGTTTCCGATCCGTACACGGCCACGCTGCTCACCTGCATCAGGCGCGCGCCCGCCGAGGCCGCCGCCGAGATCGCGTTGCGGGTGCCGTCCACGTTCACCGTGCGATACGCTTCCCAGCCGCGGGTCATGATCTCGGCCGCGGCGTGGAAGATCACGTCGCACCCCACGGCCGCGGCGGCGAACGACGGTTGGTCGAGCACGTCGCCGCGGCGGAGCTCCACGCCGAGCGCGGCCAGCTCCTGCGCCCGCGACGGGTCGCGCACCAGGGCGCGCACCGTCCACCCGTCGGCCTGCAGGCGCTCGACGATGTGCCAGCCCACCATCCCGGTGGCGCCGGTGACGAGCGCGCGCATTATTCGCCGGCGAAAGGGAGGGCGCACACGTCCACGCGCCCTTCGCCGCCGTCCCACCGGGCGGTGAGCGTCGTGCCCGGTTCGATCTCGCGCCGCACCATGCCCAGCGCGATCGCGCCCAGGCGCGGCGACGTGACCGACGTTCGCACGTCGCCCACCTCCTTGCCCGCGTCGTCCACTAGCACGGCGCCGCTCGGCGCCCCCCCCGCGCCGGGCGCGCGCAGCCCGCGCAGATGCCGGTTCACGTGGCCCTTGAAGTGCACCCGGGCCACGATCTCCTGTCCCACGTAGCAACCCTTGGTGTAGCTGATCGCGTGCAGCTCGTCGAGGTTCGCTTCCTGGACCAGCGTCGTGTCGTCCATGTCGAGCCCCCACTCGGGGCGCCCGGCCTCGACGCGCGCGATCTCCCACGCCGCCAGGCCGCACGCCGTCGCGCCGGCCTTGGTGGCGCGTTGCCAGAGCGCCGCGAACGCCGGCGTGGGCGCGAACAGTTCGTACCCGTCCGCGGCGAGCTCCGGGGTGCGCGCCACCAGCACCGGCACGCCGTCCACCATCGCGCGAACGTGCGCGTACGGCGGGAGCAGGGCGAGCGCGCTGCTGTTCACGCCCGTCATCGCCTCCACCACGTGGCGCGCCGTGGGCCCGTACACGCCGATCGTGCGCAGGCCGGCGGTCTCGTCGGCATGCGGCGCGAGCCGCGGATTCACGTACTTCCGGATCATCTCGCGCCATCCCTCGCCCGCCCGCGGCCCCGTGTCGGTGAGCACGCTCCCCTCGTCCACGAAGATCCGCACGTCGGCGATGATCTTTCCCTTGGGCGACAGCGCTGCCGCGTACTGCCCCTGTCCGGGCTGCAGCGCCTGCGTGTCGTTGGTCACGAGACCGGCGATCATCTCGGCGGCCTTGGCGCCGCTCACGCGCAGCCGCACGCGATGGCTGCGGTCCACGACCACGGCGCGCTGCCGCAGCGCGCCGTATTCGGCGGCCGCGTTCGTGTAGGCCATCACCACGTTCGCGCCGGCGATCGTGGCGTATGACGGCGCGGCGGGCGTGATCGTTCCGGCCACGAGTTCGCTCACGAGGCCGCCTCGTGCGCCCACCGTTCGAGTTCGGAGAGCACGTCGTGGCCGGCGTCGGCCAGCGACGGCACGAGTCCGTCCGCCTCCACGGCCTGATGGGCCGGCACGTCGCCCACCGCGAGGCAACGCACGCCCGCGGCCCGCGCCGCGAGGATGCCGGGCAGCGCGTCCTCGAGGGCCAGCACGCGGTCGCGCGCCAGCGGGCGGCGACTCTGGAGACGCGCCAGCGCGCGCGCGTAGCTCTCCGGCGCCGGCTTGTTGTCCAGCACGTCGTCGGCGCACACGATCACCTCGAACGCGTCGTGCAACCCCGACAGCCCGAGCACGAAGTCCACCGTGGACCGGCTGGCGCGCGTCACCAGCGCCAGGCGCGACCGTGCCTGGGCGATCGTGATCATCACCCGCGCGCCTTCGCGCAGCGTGATCCCGCGGCTCGCGCGCTCGGTGAAATACCGCTCGGCGCGCAGGCTGATCAGGTCGAGCGCGGTGGGGTCGCGCGTGAGCCCCATCAGTTTCACGGCCACCGCCGCCGCGGTGCGAGAGGGAACGCCGAGCACCACGTCGGATGCGCCGGGGGGCAGCGCCACCACCCCTTCGTCGGCCAGCGCGCGGGAGAGAGCGTCGAAACGAGCGGCGCGCGTTTCGACCACAACCCCCTCCAATTCAAGAAGCAGGGCGTCGAGCATGACTCGTAAGTAACACCCGCGCGCCGCCGACCGCCACGTCGGCCGCGTACGCCGCGTCGAGCAGGTCCACGGGGTGAATGGCCCGCGCCGACATCCCGGCGCGCTTCATCCCGGCGCCGATCTGCATCAGGCATCCGGGATTTCCGGTGGCCACGTAGGCCGCCCCCGTATCCGAGATGTTGCGCAGCTTGGGGGCGAGCACGGCCGCCGAGATCGCCGGCTCGAGGAGACCGTACATGCCGGCGCCGCCGCAGCACTGGTCGGCGTCGGCCAGCGGCACCACGTCCAATCCGCCCACCGCAGCCAACACGCGGCGCGGCGGATCGCTCACCCGCTGCGCGTGCAGCAGATGACAGGGCGCGTCGTAGGTCACGCGCCGCGCCGCGCCCCGGGCCGTCGTGGGCCCCGCCTCGGCCAGCAGCTCGCTCACGTCGCGCACGCGCGCGGCCATCGCCGCCGCCCGAGCCGCCCATTCCGGATCGTCGGCCAGCAGATGGCCGTACGACTTGCACATCGCGCCGCATCCGGCCGAGTTGACGGCCACGAGGTCGGTCCCCGCGCGCTCGAAGGCGGTGATGTTGGCGCGGGCCAGCGCGCGCGCGCCGGCCAGATCGCCGGCGTGGGCGTGCAGCGCGCCGCAACACTGCTGGCCCGGCGCCGGCACCACGCCGAAACCGTTCACCGCGAGCACGCGCGCCGTGGCGCGATTGGTCCCGGCAAACAGCCCCTCCATCACGCATCCGTCGAGCAACGCCACCGTGCCGCGGGCGTCGCTGGCCGGAACGGGATACGCCGGGGCGGCCACCGGACGGCGGGTGGCGTCGAGCATCGCGAACGCGAACCCCGCGCGCCCCGGAAGCCGCGACAGGAGGCTCGCCAGGCGCGTGGCCCGCAGCGCGCGCGCCATGCCCATCGCCGCGCGCAACGGCGCGCGGCGCGCGAACACCGCCAGCATCGCCCGCGCCGCGAGTGGCAGCGGCCGTTGCTCGACGAGCGTGGCGCGCGTGGCCTCGAGCAGGTCGCCATAGGGGACGCCCGACGGACACGCCGTCTCGCAGGCGCGGCAGCCCAGGCAGCGGTCGATATGCGACCGCACGTCCGGGTCCTGCGGCATCAGCGTACCCTCGAGCAGGCCGCGCATGAGCACCACGCGCCCGCGCGGGCTGTCGTTCTCGTCCTCCAGCGCCAGATACGTGGGACAGCTCTGCAGGCAGAAGCCGCAGTGCACGCACGCGTCGATCCCCGCGCGCGCGCCGGCCAGTGGTGTGCCGGGAAGCGCGCAGGCGGGGGGCGACCCGGTGGCGCCGCTCATGCCACGTCTCCCATGATGCCCGGATTGAGGATGCGCCGCGGGTCGAACGCGGCGCGGATGCCGCGCGACAGGTGATCCGCTGCCGCCGGCCGAAGCGCCGACCACGCGGGGCCCGGCAACACCTCGCCGATGCGCATGCCGTCGAATGGCGCGGCCAGCGCCTGGCGCACGCGACGCACGGCCTCCGGGTCGGTGAGCGTTGCCGGCGCCACGCAGCGCACCACGCCGCGCAGCGGGCTCCCGTGCATCCACGCGCCGTCGAGTGGGGCCACCGCCTGTCGCGCCGCCCCCCACGTGGCCGCGAACCGCGACGGCCGCTGCGACATCCGCCACACGGCGCAGTCGGGCGACTCGGCGCCGCGCAGCGCGGACCACACCGCGTCGTCCGCCGGCCGGAAGGCGCCGGCGCCGAGGCGCGCCAGCCCGTCGCGCTGGGCGCGCAGCGAGTCCGCGTTGCCAGCAATGCGCACCATGAGCGCCGGTGCTCCCGGCAGCCCGAGCCGAGCCGCCAACGCGCCGCTCACCAGTTCGCACGCGAACGGCACGGTGGTGAGCGCGCGCAATCCGGTGGCGAGCGCATCGAGCGCCGCCGGGTCGTCGGCGGCGCCCAGCGCGAGCGTCTCGTGCGTTTCGGGCAGGGCGCGCAGCCGCACCGTGACCTCGGTAATCACGCCCAGCGTTCCCCACGCGCCCGCCGTCAGGCGCACGAGGTCGAAGCCCGCCACGTTCTTCACCACGCGCCCGCCGCCGCGCACGATGTCGCCCGCCCCGGTGACGAACTCGACGCCGAGCAGCAGATCGCGCGGCGTGCCGAACGCCGTGGCGTGCGGCCCCGCCGACGCCGTGGCCACGGTGGCGCCGATGCTTCCCGCGTCGCCGCCATAGGGATCGAGCGCCAGCCACTGGCCGTGGGCGCGCGTGGCCCGCGCGATGTCGGCGAGCGGCGTGCCCGCGCGGGCCGTGAGCGTGAGGTCGCCCGGCACGTAGTCCACGATCCCGGCGCACTCGGCAACCGAGAGCAGGGCGTCGGCCATCACCGGCCGATTGGCGGCGGACCAGGTGCCGCGCCCGGTCACGCGCAGCCGCGTGCCCGCGGCGGCGGCTTCGCGCACGCGCGCGGCAATGTCGCGCGTGGCCGCGGTCACCGTCCGCCTCGCGCGTTCGGCGCCGCGTGCCATTCACGGCAACTGTGCACGGGCACCACCTTGCCCGGATTCAGGCGCCGCGCCGGATCCCACACGTCGCGCAGATCGCACATCGCGCGCAGCGACTCGGCGGAGAAGATCGCGTCCATGTAGGGCAGCTTGTCGAGGCCCACGCCGTGTTCGCCGGTGATCGTGCCGCCAGCCGCGATGCACGCCTGCATGATGTCCCGCATCGCCGCGTGCACCCGGGCCGTCTCGTCGGGGTCGTTGGCGTTGTAGGCCACGTTGGGGTGCACGTTGCCGTCGCCGGCGTGGAACACGTTGCACACCGTCACCCGCCGGCGGATCGCGATCGCCTGGATCTCCGCCAGCACCCGCGGCAGCTGCGTGCGCGGCACCACCGCGTCCTGCACCACGAGGTGGGGCGACAACCGGCCCATCGCGCCGAACGCCTTCTTGCGTCCCTGCCAGAGGCGCGCGCGCTCGGGCTCGTCGCGGGCAATGCGCACCGCGCGCGCGCCCTCGGCGCGGCACATCGCGTCCACCGCCGTCACGTCGGCTTCGAGACCGGCCAGCGCGCCGTCGAGTTCGATGAGCAGCACGGCGGCGGCGTCCACCGGATAGCCGGCGGCGTAGATCGACGCCTCGACCATCCGGATGGTGGGCGCGTCGAGCATCTCGAGGGCGGCGGGCACGATCCCGCTCGCGACGATCGCCGACACCGCGCGTGCCGCGGCGTCGAGGCTCGTGAAGTCGGCGAGCAGCGTGCGCACCGCTTCGGGGTCGGGCGTGAGGCGCACGGTGATGTCGAGCGCGACGCCGAAGCATCCCTCCGATCCCACGAACGCCCCGACCAGGTCGTAGCCGTCGGCTTCCCCGTCGGCGTTGCCGAGGTGCACGATCCGTCCGTCGGCCAGCACCACGGTGAGCGCCACGACGTGGTTGGTGGTCACGCCGTACTTGAGGCAGTGCGGACCGCCGGCGTTCTCGGCCACGTTGCCCCCGATCGTGCACGCCGCCTGGCTGGACGGATCGGGCGCGTAGTGCAGGCCGTGCGGGCTCGCGGCGCGCGTGAGCGCGACGTTCACCACGCCAGGCTCGACCACGGCAAGGCGGTTGTCGGGATCGATGGACAGGATGCGCGTGAGGCGATTGAGTCCCAGCAGCACGACCCCGTCGGCCAGCGCGCCGCCCGACAGTCCGGTGCCGGCGCCGCGCGGGACGAAGGCCACGCCGGCGTCGGCGAGCGCGCGCACGACGGCCACCACCTCGTCGCGCGTGCCGGGAAACACCGCGCAGGCGGGTTGCCGATGATACGACGGCAGACCGTCGGCGCTGT
>Ga0307373_10002509_pt1 | contig 33027 bp, 31 predicted proteins | sample OX2MG_FD_202534 | JGI IMG/M metagenome (GOLD analysis project Ga0307373, IMG submission 202534) | Soil microbial communities from Risofladan, Vaasa, Finland - OX-2 | ecosystem: Environmental > Terrestrial > Soil > Coastal area > Acid sulfate soil | place: Finland: Risofladan, Vaasa | collected...
CGATGCAGACCATGCCGGGGGCGGGTCGTTACCCGGAGGTGACACTGCTGCAGAAACTGTCCGCCCTGCCCCCGCTCATCCATCTCCTCACCAACGACATCCCGCCGGAGGTCACCGGACCGGGCTCCTGGATGCACCAGGCGCTCGAGCTCCGCGACCAGTGGAGGAGCAAACTGCTCCGGACCGCCGTGTGGTCGCCACTGCAATGAGACCGATCGCTGGGGGACCCTGACCGATGCTGTTCCTGCACGAGACCCACAAGGTGATCGGTCGGCACGCCTCGGCCTTCGAGGATCTGTTCCGGGACGAATGGATGGGGGCGCTGGCCCGGGGCGAGGGCGCCCGGCTCCTCTGGTACCTGAACCACGCCATGGGGAGCGGACCGTCCTATCAGGTGGTCACCATCACCGCTGTCTCGGATGGCGCAGCCTGGGAAGCGCTGGCCCGGCGGACGCTGGCCGGTGACCTGAGCGAGCTGGCCTCGAAGCTCGACTCGTGCCGTTACGAGTCGGACGGAAAGATCCTGGCGCCGGTGTACTGGTCAGAGTTGCAGGAAGTCGACCTGGCGGAGATGCCCGTCGACGGGCGGGAACACGAGCTCTCGGTCTACATGCAGGACACCGGCTGGCCCGATGCCCCCCTCGACGACTACATCGGACTGTGGGACCACGACTACTGGCAGTTCATGCGTAGGACCCCGCCTGAAAAGAGGCTCCTCGACATCCAGGCCTGCTTTCAGGTGGCCCACGGCTCGGGGACCCGACCCGAGGCGATCCTCATGCAGAAGATCATGAGCCTCGCCGCACTGGGCGGCCTGCTGACCAGCGTGGAGGAGTACGACCCCGACACTTGGCCGGGCTCCTACATGGCCAAGGGGCTGGAGCTCCGGGACCAGTGGGAGAGCAAGCTGTTGCGCACCAGCAGCTGGTCGCCGCTCTGGTAGGGGCGAGAGCCGGCACCCGGACGCTCCATCAGTCTGGGGGCTGCCGGGTGCGCCCCGGGAAGGCCCCGAGCAGGCCTTGGATGTTCTTCTTTATTCTGTGCAAGGCTAGATCTAGCTCGTCGACAGAGCGGGGCCTTGGCACGCGGAAGGTGGGGAAGTGGTTCGAACCAGTTGCTCCTCGGCCACCGATGTGGCCCGCAATAGTCGCTTTGAGACCGCCGGCAGGTCCCCAGAGGGTGCCCGTCTACCCTGACCAGACATCGGTGCCCTCACCCCGAACCGATTCATCACCGAACAAGCGCAACCGCCACAGAGGGGGCTGGGATGACAACGACGGAATCTGACCTTTACTACGACCCGTACGACTTCGACATCGACTCGGATCCGTATCCGGTCTGGAAGAGACTGCGCGACGAGCGGCCGCTCTACTACAACCAGCGCTATGAATTCTACGCGTTGAGCCGCTTCGAGGACGTCGAGAAGTGCACCAAGGACTGGGAGTCCTACATCTCCAGCAAGGGGACGGTCCTCGAGCTCATCAAGAGTGGCATGGAGATTCCCCCGGGGTCGATCATCTTCGAAGACCCCCCCACCCACCACATCCATCGCCGCATACTCTCCCGCGTGTTCACACCACGCAATCTCAATGACCTCGAGCCCAAGATCCGCGGATTCTGTTCTCACAGCCTCGATCCACTCGTCGAGAAGGGACGCTTCGACTTCATCGCTGACCTGGGCGCCCAGATGCCCATGCGCACCATCGGCATGCTGCTGGGCATCCCCGAACAGGACCAGGAGGCTCTCCGCGATCGCATCGACGAGGGACTGCGCCTGACCGAGAGCACCATGCCCGACTTCAATGCCAAGTTCGCCGACGGCATCGATGCGGCCAGCGGGTTCGATGAGTACATCGAGTGGCGGGCGACCCACCCCTCGGACGATCTGATGACCGACCTGCTCCATGCCGAATTCGAGGACGAGACCGGGACCGTACGCCGCATGACCCGCCAGGAGGTTCTGAGCTACGTCAACCTCATTGCCGCCGCCGGTAACGAGACCACGACGCGCTTGATCGGATGGACGGGCAAGGTCCTGGCGGACCATCCCGATCAGCGGCGGCAGCTGGTCGAGGACCGCAGCCTCGTGCCGAACGCCATCGAGGAACTGCTGCGCTACGAGTCACCATCTCCGGTCCAGGCCCGGTACGTAACCAAAGACGTCGAGCACCATGGGCAGTCGGTTCCCGCTCGCAGTACCGTGCTGCTACTGACCGCATCTGCGAATCGCGACGAGCGCAGGTTCACCGGTGCAGACCGTTTCGACATCCGCCGCAAGATCGACCATCACCTGGCATTCGGCTATGGCATCCACTTCTGTCTCGGATCGGCACTGGCGAGGCTCGAAGGACGCATTGCACTGGACGAGGTCCTCCAGCGTTTCCCCACTTGGGATGTGGATTGGGACAACGCGGTGGAAGCCCGCACCTCGACGGTGCGTGGTTGGGAGAGGTTGCCGGTGTTCACCTCCCGAGCCGTCTCGCACTGACCTCGAGACAGGAGTCCCATCCATGAGAACGGTGGTAGTCGGCGCCTCGAGCGGTCTCGGTCGGTCCATTGCCACCGGTCTCGGTCAGCGAGGAGCAACCGTCGCACTGTTGGCGAGGCGACATGACCGATTGGTCGATGCGGCCAAGGAAGCCGGCCCGGGGGCGGTTGCAATCGTCTGCGATGTCACTGACGAGTCGTCCTGTGCCGCCGCAATCGATGCCGCCGCGCAGGGACTCGGCGGCATCGATGCCCTTGTCTACGCCACCGGAATCGGCCCCCTCGCCCGAATGGTCGACGTGGGCGCAGAGACCTGGCGTCGGACATTCGATACCAACGTGATAGGGGCGGCTCTCGTCACCGCCGCAGCCATCCCGCATTTGACTGCTTCGGGTGGGGTCGCGGTCTACCTGTCGTCTGTGAGCGCATCATTCACGCCACCCTGGCCCGGCCTCGGTGCCTACGCTGTGAGCAAAGCCGCATTGGACAGAATGATCGAGGCGTGGCAGGACGAGCAGCCGGCGGTGGGATTCACCCGGGTCATCGTGGGTGATTGCGCTGGAGGCCCGGGACCATCCGGCACGGAGTTCACCTCCAACTGGGACTTGGACCTCGCTGCCGAACTCCATCCCATCTGGAGCGAACGGAACTACCTGAGTGGTTCTCTCTTGGAGGTAGACGAGCTCGTCCGCGTGGTGGACACTGTACTGCGCTGCGGCGCGAGTGCTCACATCCCGTTGGTGGCGGTTACACCTCGACGACCGGCCTGACGCAGCGCGTCAGGCCGCGGGATTGTTGGGCCCTTCCAGAAAGGGACGCTGGCAAGAGGGTAGGTTTGGACACGTCCGTCGATTGCCAGTTGGAGCCGGCCTCATCGGTTCAGGACCAGGTTTGGCAATGGCAGTGGCGCTGAGGAAGGAACCAGTGATGCCGGAGCTCATGTACCCGGCGTCAAATGACCAACGGGATCCCGGTGATGGCACCCTGGCACCGTCTCCCCATGATCGCCTCTGCGACTCTCAACGGACTCGGATCCACCTGGATGCCACCAGGGGGTTTCGGGGAGGCCGAGACAGTTCCCGATAGGCAGTTGACGCTCGACGCCGTAAGCACTTCACTCTGGTCGGGGTAGACCAAGACCTCGTTGAGCGATGATGTTCCGCTGTATCTCGCTTGTGCCCCCGTAGGTGATGGTCCCCATCGCGAAGCGGAAGTAGTACTCGGCGATCCCGCCGGCAACGGCTGTGGGGTCGCGGTCGCCACGGACACCGTCCGGACCGAGCATGTCGACGAAATCAGCCGATTGCCTGGTCAGAGCCTCCGATGCGAACAGCTTTGCCATGGATCCCTCGACGCCCGGAAGGGCGCCCGAGTTCTGCAGCCAGGCACAGCGGCGGGCCAGCAGGAGGCTGACTTCGTTCTCGGCGGCGGCTCGACCGAGGCGCGCCTGGACGTCAGGGTCATCCGCCATTGCCCGCCCCGCATCATCGGTCGAGGTCAACGCCCATTCCTCCATCGCCCGCAGGAGCCGGACCGAATCGCCCCCCTGGGGTCCGGTCCGCTCGAAGGTGAGGCCGACGGTCATCACGTGCCAGCCCCCGTCGACCCCTCCGATACGCAGCGAGTCATCCACCCGGACATCGGAGTAGAACGTCAGGTTCGTCCTCTCGCCGGACAAGGTGAAAACGGGCTGGATGTCCACGCCAGGTTGCCGAAGCGGCACGAGAAACGTCGTCAGGCCCTTGTGCTTCGGCACCTCGGCATTGGTGCGGGCCAGCAGGAACACGTAGTCGGCCTCTTGGGCGTTGGTGGTGAACATCTTCTGCCCGTTGATCAACCATTCGTCGCCATCGCGGACGGCACGAGTCTGGGCGGCGGCCACGTCGGAGCCGGACTCGGGTTCCGTGAAGCCGAGGACGATGAGGATCTCTCCACTCAGAACCCGGGGAATGATCAGCTGCTTCTGTTCTTCGGTTCCGATATGGCGAATGATGTTGGCCACCATCAGTGTGGTTCCGACGCCATACGTCGGCGCGCCCGCGCTTTGGAACTCTTCGAGATAGGCCTGCACCTCGAGCGGGTCTCGGCCCTGACCACCGAGCTCCTCGGGCCAACCGGGCGCCAACAACCCGTGTTCAACCCGGGCCCGGTGAAAGTCCCAGTTGTGGTGGACACCGGTGGTGTGCATCCGCTCCCGCACCTCGTCCGTGAGGTGCTCGTCCAAGAACCTCCTGGCCTCGGCCCGGAATGTATCGCTGCGCTCCCCCAGACGAAAGTCCATCGTCACCCATCCGATCTGATCAACCGGTGGGCAGCGCTCCGGGCGAACATCCGTGACGGCTCGCCGAACACCGCAGGCCAGGCTTTTGCCCGCCGGTAATAGAGCTGAGTGTCGAACTCGAGCATGAACCCATACCCCCCGTGGTAGTGCAGACTGCGATAGCTGGCGTCGCGGGCTGCCTCCGAGCAGAACCCGCAGGCGAGGCAGGCCAATTCGGTAGCCCGTGGCTCGTCCTCGTCGGCGGCCCATGCCGCCTCCCGTGCGATGAGCCTGCTCCCGTCGACTGCCGTCGCGGCATTGGCCAGGCCGTGGGCGACGGCCTGGAACGAGCCGATCGGGGCACCGAATGCACGCCGCTCCTTCACGTATTCCACCGCGAGCTCCAACGAGCGGGCCCCCATACCGAGCAGTGCATTGGCCATGAGCACCATCCACTCGTCACGGGCCCACTCGAACAACGGCTGCGCCTGTTCTCCGGGCTGTAGCTCCATGGCGGAGGAATTGACGGCGATGTCGGCGACCGGCATCGACCCGAGGTTCGATATCACCTGTCTGTCGGCGATCTCCATACTCATCAGCCGGCCGCCGTCACAGAAGATGACTTCGTCGGCCACCGCACCAGTGGGCACCAACGCAAGCACTCCATTCTTCGGTGGGTGGAGGGCGATGGTGGTGAGCCGACCGTCTGCCAGGGATCGGCTGAGAGCGTCAACTGCGACAGGGCCCCCGGCCCGGGCCAGCAACCGAGCGGCTACCTGTCCCTCCACCAACGGCGCTGGCCCCAGGTGCCGACCATGCTGCTCCGCCACGAGGGCCAGATCGAGCAGTGAGGCACCCCAGCCTCCCGACTGCTGGTCGACCGCCATATCCAACACCCCCATCTCGCGCAGCCGTGCCCACAGTTCCGCATCGTGACCGGACGGCTCCGCATCACGCACCCGTTCGGTCGGACACTCCTTCGTATAGAACGCCGCGAACGCGTCGATGAGTTGCTGCTGTTCCTCTGAAGGGTTCAGATCCACGTCATAGACCCCTGAACCGCCCGTCCACCAGGCCTCCGCCAACTTCTTGAATGGCCATGGGTCCGTCCTCTCCCCCGAAGGGATCACTTGCTGAGCAACCGCTCCAGACTGGCTCTGGTCGGGTCGTCCTGCCGGTGGTCGCCCACTTGCCGGTCGAGCAATCGGGCACGCCCGTCCTCAGAGGATGCGAGTACGGTTCGGCGTGACGATGCCTTGGCCAGGGCGTCGGCACGAGCGTCGAACAATGCCAGTTCCTCGGCCAGCGAAATGGGCGAGGTCCGAACCTCTGACCGTGGCAGGTGCTGGTGGGCCAAACCGCACAGACACGCCTCCTCGGCATCCAGAAGGTCGGCGCCGAAGCCCAGCCGTTCGGCGAGGTCGTCAATGCCCGGGGCTTGTTCGCGGGACCCGACGAACGTGGCCATCTCGGCCAGCACCTCACGATCCAATGCGTTCACCTTGTCACTGGCGAGTGTCAGGGCGGCGACCTTGCCCTCGTAAGACATCTCGATCCGCTTGAAGTGCGGTGAGTCCGTCACTCTTCGATTCCTCCTGATCGGCTCGCCTTCCGACCCGTGTCGGTCGGTCGGATCGACCGCAACTTGACGACCCTGATCCTAAGGCATGACTCGTCACAGCCGGTGCGGACGCAATCGGGGTCGGGCGGAGAGCCCACCGGGCGCCCATACATCCATCCCGGGCCCCATCGGCCAGCGCCACATGACCGCGAGGGACCTTCCGGGCTCAGCGATACTCCGCTGGTACGCCCTCCAGGATCACCGTCTTCGTCTCGAGGAACGGCAGCAGACCCTCGACTCCGCCCTCCCGTCCGATGCCGGACTGCTTGAACCCTCCGAAGGCGATCCCGAAGTCGGTGCGGAAGGCGTTGTGACCGACAGTCCCGGAGCGCAGGCGGCCGGCAACCTGTCGGGCCCGGTCCACGTCCTTGGTGAACACGGAGGCATTCAGTCCGTAGACGGTGTCGTTGGCGGTCGCTACCAGGTGGTCCTCGTCGTCCGCCGGGATCACCGTGAGCACCGGACCGAAGATCTCCTCTTGGGCGATGACAGAGGAGTTGTCCACATTGGCGAATACCGTCGGCTCTACGTAGTAGCCGCGGCCGAGGTCCTTGGGGCGCCCGCCTCCGGTAACCAGGACGGCACCTTGATCGACTCCCTTGGCGATGTAGCCCTCGACCCGGTCGCGCTGACGGCTGGACACGAGCGGACCCATCTGGGTGGCCGGATCGAAGGGGTCACCGACACGGACCTTGGAAAAGGCACTCGCCAGTGCCGCGACCAGATCGTCGTGGCGCTCGCGGGTGACCACAATCCGGGTCAGGGAGGAGCAGACCTGCCCCGAGAGTGTGCATTCCGCTCTGGCCAGCGTGGAGGCCGCATCGTCCAGGTCCATGTCGTCGAGGATGAGGGCGGCCGACTTGCCACCCAACTCGAGCGTGCAGCGGGCGATCCGCGCCCCGCAGATCGAGGCGATCCGCCGGCCGGCGGCTGTCGAACCGGTGAATGTGATCTTGTCCACGCGGGCATCGCGGACCAACAATTCGGAGACCTCTCGATCGGCGGTCACGACGTTCAGCACCCCGGCAGGGAGCCCGACAGCCTCGGCGATCTCGGCCACCACGTAGGCATCACCGGGCGCCTCCGGTGAGCACTTGAGCACGACCGTGCATCCGGCCAGGAGGGCTGGGGCGAGCTTGTACGTGATGAGCGCGATCGGTGCGTTCCACGGGATGATGGCGCCGACCACTCCTACAGGCTCCCGCACGAGCAGGCCGAACTCTCCCGTGGTGGGTTGCGCCTCCTCCTCGAACGGGAAGCTCTGGGCCAGATCGGCGTAGTAGTCGAATGCGCCTGCCGTGCCGGCGGCGCTGTGTCGGGCGAGGAGGTAGAGGGCACCGGACTCACGGGGCCAGATCTGACCGATGTCTTCGGCCCGCTCCCGCAGGCCACCGGCGATGCCTTTGAGGAATTCAGCCCGATCGGCGTGGGTCATGGTGGGCCAGGGTCCATCGTCGAAGGCTCGGCGAGCGGCCGTGACTGCCCGATCCATGTCGGTCGCCTGGGCCTCGGGCACCCGGAAATAGACCAGTTCCGTGCTCGAATCGATGACGTCGACGGTCGCATCGGATGAAGGAGCGACCCACTCGCCGCCGATGAAGAAACGGTCGGGATGCCGGAGCGGAACCGCAGTCTCGCCCGTCGAGGTCAAATGAATTCTCCCCTCATCGGTGTTGTCACGCTGCCGGGGGGGCCAGTGGACCGGTTCACTGCGAACAGCGTAGCCACCTCCTCGGACATGGCAGCCTCCGTCGGGGCTCGACGTCCTCCGTCACGGCTTCGGCGGCAGGTGGTCCCGGTAGGTCACCGGTAGCAGCTCGAGCAGCTGGCCGTCCGGGTCTCGCACCAGGATTGCGGCACCGACGTCACTCTCCTCGATGATCCTTCCTCCGAACTCCTCCACCCTCGCCGCCGTGGCCCGAACGTCGTCGACTGAGATCGACAGGTGGGTGAGACCGGGCTCGTTCATCGTGCGCGACCGGTAGGGCAGGGCCGCGCCGGGCGCGGAATAGTGGATCAGCTCGAGCACGAATCCGTCGAGGGTCAGGTAGGAGGCGGTGACCCCGAGTGGCGGGGTGAGGCAGCTGAGCTTGGCGGTCGGGCCGTCGGGAGGGGTGATCTCATACCAAAACCTGAAGCCGAACGCCTCCTGGTAGAAGCGCTTCGAGCGCTCGAGGTCGGTGACGACCTGCCCGGTGTGGTTGTAGGTGCCCATCCGGCTCGCCGTCTGCCGCTAGCTCTCGGGGAGCGCCATCGGGAGGAGCCCGTCGACGCGGTTGGCCGACGTCCGGCAGTTGGCCTCGGCCACCCGCACCTCCTCTTCGTGGCCGGCGAACCCCCCGGTGACAATGGCCACACCTTCATCGTCGAGGTCGAAGACGGCCGGCGCCCAGGGGAGAGAATTTCCCGAGCCCATACAGGCATCTCGGTCGATCGGTCGGTCTGGGGGGCCATCTCCGAGGCTCATCGCCCCAATCCCTCGAGCATCGAGCATCGAGCAAGGGTAACACCCGCTCCCACATCCGACCGCGGCCAGTAGCGGATCTCGGAAGGATGACAGGACCCCCGAGAGAGTGACACGACGCGCCACCGGGCCGCGCCCTCCGGCAGCGGGTGCCGCCAGTGTCCGGCTTGCCAAGCGTTGTCGGATCCACCGTCTAGAGGATCCGACCGTGTTCGGCACGGTATCCGGACATAGCCGCGGGCGTTCCCACCGGGAGCACTCGTGGCTTTGGTGTGGGGTGCCTGATGCGAATGGCGCTTCTCCCCCACGTGACCCGGTCCGTCAACTCGGGCTGCCCATGTAATGGGACGAGCCCCCGATCTGGTCGGGAGGGCGAGAAGCGCAACGACCATGCCTTCGGTGATGGCGCGTTCGTCAGGAATTCCTCAGGAATTGCACAGATTATGGAATCGGCCTCATCCTCTCATTCAACAGCTATTTCGTTCCCACCTCATCCAATTCTGAGCTTCCATCGGTGACCAGGATCCATACTTCGGATAGGAGTCGCTCGTGCTCAGGAAAGTGAATCGTCGGGTCGCGGTGTTGGCGGCGGGGGCGGGGTTGGTCGCCTCATTCGCAGCCTTCATCCCTGCCGCCTATGCCGCCGGGCTCATCCAGACCTCGCCCACGTCGGGAACGGTGACAACGGCTCTGTCAGCTGGCAAGACCGAACAGCTCGCCGTCAGCGGCAGCGTCGGGGCGGTGACCTACACCCAGCTCGCCGGTAGCCCGAACCTGACCGTGAATTCCGCCACCGGCCTGATCTCGACAATCGGCACCTTGGCAGCCGGTACCTACACGGCGTCGGGTACCGACGCCGACACCGCCCTTCCCACCCCGAACACCGGGACCTTCACCTTCACCCTCACCGTCATCGGCGGAACAATCACCCAGGCAGCGCCGACGGCAGGCTCGGTGACGACACCTGCATCGCCTACCTTCACCGACCAGCTCAGCACCACCGGCGGCACAGGGGCGGTGACCTTCGTCAAGACGGGTGTTTCGACCCTCAACGTCTCGCCCAGCGGTCTGATCTCGACGACTCGGATCTTGTCAGGCGGCACCTACTCGGTGAGCGGCACCACCAGCGACCCCTTCGGTGACACCGGGACGTTCACCTACACCCTCACCGTCACCGCTGTACTGCCTGGTGCGCCGACAATCCAGACGGCGACGGGGGGCAACCTCAGCGCCAAGGTCCGCTGGGCACCTCCAGCTTCCGACGGTGGCAGTGCCATCACCGGCTACCTCATCACACCGTCAATCGGACCGTCTGTGATTGTCGGCAACGGGGCCAGCGCCACCGTCACCGGCCTCAACAAGGGAACCGCCTACACCTTCACTGTGGCCGCGATCAACGGAGTCGGAACGGGGCCGGCCTCCGGTCCCTCAAACGCCGTGACGCCTCTGCCATCGGGCTACTGGTTGGTGGCATCCGACGGTGGGATCTTCGCTTTTGGAGATGCCGCCTTCTTTGGTTCGACGGGTGGCTCACCCCTCAACAAACCGATCGTTGGGATGAGCGTCAGCCCGGATGGAAAGGCTACTGGCTGGCGGCCGCCGACGGCGGGATCTTCCCCTTTCGGGGATGCTGCCTTCGATGGGTCGACCGGGAACATGGCCCTCAACATCTAGCGGATTGGGGCCCAGTTGTTGGGCGCGAGTCGGGGCCGACGGCATACCTCTTCGACATCACACACCGGACGACGGGTGCGAGATCGAACCGCTCGATGCCGAATCGGGGCGAGCTCCCCGAGTCCTCCCGCTAGCTGCCCGTCAAGTCCTCCCGCTAGCTGCCCGTCGCCGCCGACATGGTGATGAAATCTCTTGCCCACGATGGCTGGAAGTATCGTGCTGGGGTGCCGACCATTGTCGGCAGCAGATCGGTGCCGTTGGTGGGCGAGGCGAGGCCGGACGACGTCGGAGGTGCATAGATGGCGAAGTTCACCCAGTCGGTATTGATGTCGAGTTCCATGCCCTGCACCGCTCCCGCCCGCACCAGCAAATCGGCCAGGGTGGTGACGTTTAATCCGGGGCCACCCACGTAGACCAGAGCACCCGTCGAGGTGACCCCCAAACCGGATCGCCACACGTAGATCTGATTGCCGAGGGTCGCCCCCCATTGGGTGGTGTCATTGGAGTTCAGACCTGGCACCGGTTGTCCGTGGTTCACAAGCAGGTCCAGATTCTGGCGCACTGCCACCACGTTTGGGGCGAGGGCGAGGCCGTCCTGACCCCATGCGCCGATCGTCGAAGTTCCGTCGCTGTAGATCACGAACGACGCCGCACCGGGCCGGAGGGGCGCCACGATCCGCCCGTCGGTGTAGTAGCCGCCATTCGAATCTTGGAGCCGGAACCCGGCGTTGAAAGCGGCCACGAGGCTAGCCGCAGTGCCGGTCTGCACCGGAGCCGTGTGGGTGTAGGGACCGCCCCCGGGAACGTAGCTTCCCGAGTACAGGGTCGCCCGGAGCAGCTTCGTGTCCATCCAGGCCACCCCGACCACGACGCTGGTGTGGATCGGGTCCGGGCGCAATGTCGTCTCGTAGACGGCTGGTATCCCGCCCACGAGACGTCCCACCGGCGACCACTGACCCTCGCCGGGAATCGGGGGATTCACAAACGGCTGGATCGACGCCGGTGCGGGCAGGTGCGAGGGGCCCGACGTGTTGGCGCCGATATGGCCATGGGGAAGCACGATCGCCCCCTTCGGCGGCTTTCCTCCGACGGGCGGTTGGTGATGGCTGTACCAGATGTTCTCGCTCCACCTGACGATGCCACCACCGCCGTGGTCACGAGCCCATTCGGCGAACCTGGCGCTGATCGACGTGCCCAAGGACGGATTGGTGAGCGCCCCGACCAGCGAGGTCCCGGTTATCACGGCGAAGATGGCAAAAACGACCAAGCAGACGGCTACGATCTGCCTCCTCCGAAACTGTCGCCGCCTCTCGTAGAATTCCACGCGCCGAGCCAACGGATGATGTTCGTCGATGGTCATCGCAAAGGATGTCCCGATTGGGGGCTCCGCGATTTGCCCGCACGCACATGCCCGCTCGACGAAAACGCCTGTGAGGAACGGCCGGGCCAAGGCCCGATGCGGCAGTCAACGAATCGCCGACCGCTGCACCGGTTATAGCGCACGAGGTGAGTCTATGCTGCTGACCCTGACGACAACATGACAAGAGGGAGCAACGGTATTCAGGCGACGATCATCCGTCGGAGCCCGTCCCCCGTGAAGATCGCCACCTGGACGGGCTCCGGCCTGGGGGATACGGGAGAACCTTGACCCGGCCGGCCAAGCACCGCCGGCCGAGGCCGGCGCCCGGCTCGCCGCTGCTGTCATGGCGTCTGGGCCAGCGCGTCACCGAGGATTGTCTTCATTGGCGGACCGGAGGTCGAGGCACCCGTTTGATCAGAGGGCTGGTTCGGAATCACCACCGCTACTGCGACTTTGGGATCGTTGGCCGGGGCGAAGGCGATCATCCAGTCATTGGTGAGCTGGTTGCTTGTTCCGGTTTGCGCCGTACCGGTCTTGGCCGCCACATTCCAGGCGGATGGAAACCCAACGCCGGTCGCCGTTCCGTGGGTGACCACACCCTGCATGAGAGTGGTAACCGCAGCCGCGGTTACCGAGCTCGTGGCCGTCAACCACGGCTTCGGTGCATAGGACTGGACGAGATTGCCCTGCGAGTCACGGATCTGTGCCATCAGGTGGGGGGTCATGATGACGCCCCGATCGGCGATCCCTGCCGCCACCAGAGCCATCTGCAACGCGGTGGCGCTGACGTTCTGCTGCCCAAAGGCGGAATAGGCCTGTGATGGTGCGTTATTGGCCAACTGAGCCACAGCGGGGAAGTTCGACACACCAACAACGGGAAGGTCCAGAGGGACGGGCTGGTTGAAGCCGAACGACTGGGCCTCGTTGTTGAGGCTGGTTGCACCGAGCGCCATCCCCATCTGGGCGAAGGCGGTATTGCATGACGCAGCCAAGGTCTGGCTGAGAGTGCCGCCACACTGCTCTGCGCCGTGCCCATAGTTGCAGAGGAGTTGGTTCGACTGGGGCAACGGAATGCATCCCTTGACGGGATAATCGATCTTGGCCAGGGCGGGTTGGTGATCGTAGACGGCGGATGAGGTGACCACTTTGAAAGTGGATCCTGGGGAAAACGGGTATTGGAACGCACGCGAAACCAGAGGGCTCTGCCCGGTTCTGGGCTGGAGTGCGTTATACGTTTGCAGCACAGTGGTAGAGCTCTGGGACGCCAGCCCCGTGGGATCGAATGTCGGATTGGAGTACATCGCTTCGATGGCTCCAGACTTCACGTTGATCACCACCGCCCCGGCCTGCGGCGCGCCTCCGTTCACATCGGTGGCGTCCACTGCGGCCGCGACTTGACTCTGCAGATGGGAGTCGATGGTCAGGGTCACGTTGTCGGTGGTGGTCCGATTGACCAGAAGATCCCGGAGATTCTTGGCCGGACGGGTGTGAGACTGGAGGTAACTGTTGTACTCGGCCTCGATGCCGGTACGGGTCCCGAAGATGGTGTCGTAGCCGACGATCTGGGAGAACAGTACTGCGGTGTTCTTGTTGTAGACACGCTGATACTTGTAATAGCCGCTGGTCGTCGGCACCGAGGTGGCCAAATTGACCCCGTCGGCGGACAGGATGTCACCGCGCGGTTGACTGCGCTGTACGGCGATGACATTGGGGTTGGCCGGACTCGAGGCCAGCGAATTGGCTTTGATCACCTGGATGTTGTTCAACTGGACGAACAGGGCCACGAAGCAGAGGAGCATGACGATGCCCAACCGTTGAATCCGCTTGTCCATCAGGTTCCCTCCACTCTGGCCCCTGCCGCGGCACCCGCGCCCGGCAAAACCCGGGCCGACGACTTGCCTTGGTCCTTCTGGCTCTGGCCGATCCCGCGACCGAAAGCGTACCTGGCCGCCTCCCCGTTCACGCCTCGCGTGAACGAAGCCTTCGAATCGATCAACCGGGACCTCGCTCCTGAGTCACCAGGGTCAGAGCCAGCCGCGGGCAGCTGGTCACAGCGCGCCGGGCGTGGTCGAGGACCTGGACGGGAAGTGGACCTGACTCGATGATCGGGAATCCCCATGGGTCGAGGTTGATCCGTTCGGGAAGCAATTCGGCGCATACCCCGTGACCATCGCAGGCGATGGGATTGATGATCAGCGCGAAACGAGACTGCTTCATCGAGGGCTGGCCGAACGAACTGGCGAGCTTTCGCTCGGGGGAGTGGGGAGGAACGGAGCCGAGGGCGGACAAGGACCCCGCTGAAGATGGACAGCGGCATGATCAGCGAACACCCGGAGTGCGCTGCGCACGAACCGGGCGGCCCCATCAGGATGATGGCAGGCGCCCCGGCCCTCGACCAATCCGCACAGCCTCGAGATGATAGGCAGGCCGCCTCGGAGTGATGCCGGACGATGGGCCAACAGCTCCAGCGAGTTGGCGAGGGCTGCCAGCCCGTTCACACACGGGCCGCACTGACCGGCTCCCTGTCCCTCGAGGTAGCGCACGACCCGGCTGACCTCGGAGAGGGAGCAGATGCCCGAAGGCAGAAGCGCGACCACGCCGGATCCGATCGAGCTACCTTTCAGACGTGCCGTCTCCTCGGTCAGCGGCATGGCCAGCGCCTCGGCACTACTGAGCCATCCGCCGCCGTAGCCGCCGAGGAGCACACCCTGGATGGAGCGGGCATTGCTGGCGTCCAGGAGAAGGCTCTCTCCGAGAGGCATGCCGAGTGGCGCTTCGACGATCCGTGGCTCGGCCCACCGTCCGGTCACGGTCAGGAGCGCGGTGCCCGGTGACTCGGGGGATCCGATCTGGCGAAACCACTCGGCGCCGAACCTGGCGATGAGGGCAGCGTGGGCAAGTGACTCGACATTCTGGACCAGTGTGGGCCGACCACCGACCCCCTGCTCTCGGATGGACCGCAGGCCGACGAAGGTCGGCATTGCCGGTGTGCGGCCGACAATGGTACTCACCACTGCCGTCTCCTGCCCGGCCAAAAACCGGTCGGCGGACACAACGATGTCGATGGTGCAGCGGTCGAGATTGCGACGCTTCCTTTCCTCGAGGGCCCGGGTCATTGCCGGCACGGCACCGGAGGGCACGTGCATGACGACCTGCGAAGCGCCTATGGAGATGGCGGCGATCACGGCGCCATCGAGGACCAGGTGAGGGAGCTGCGTGATGAGGACCCAGTCCTTTCCGCTGGCCGGTTCTCCCTCAGCGCCGTTGGCCACCACCACGGGGTTCCTCGATCCGGCGCGGCGAACGGCACGCCACTTGGTTCCCACAGGGAACCAAGCGCCTCCGCGCCCTCGCAGCCCACTGCGGTCGAGTTCATCGAGAAAGGAGCTGCCGCTCCACGGGGGAAGGGAGCCCCAGCGGCCAAGGTGATCACCGAGAGCCACCGCTGAACCTTTGGCGTCCAGGCCGGCCAGCAGGCGCTGGGCGTCCCGAGGAGGTTCGACGGCAGATCGATGCGACCGCTCCCGGGTCGCAGCTGAACTCCGGGGGGAATGTTGCCTCATCAGCGCGAATCTCCGTGATTGTGAATCCCATTGCTCCCGCTCGCCGTTCCGGATAGCGCGCCCGAGTTCGGGTCCACTCCCAGCGAGAGAGTCAATGTCATCGGTGTGGGCGAAGACACATCGGCCGACACTGTCCCGCCGCTCAGCGAAGTAACCACGCCGTGGTATGGGCCGAATGTCACTGAGCCCGACGACAACGACACGCCGCCACTGGGAAGGGCGGCGCCGTCCAGCACCACCGTGAGGGGTGTCGACGACGGATCAAGAAGTTGCATGGCCAAGGTGATCTGAACGTTGCCCTGGCCATCAGGGCTCGTGGTGGTCTGGGAACCGGTGAGGGCGACGGTGAACGGTGCGACGGGCACTGTGCCGGTGCCGCTCACCGGCGTCGTCGTCGACGACGGGGAGCTCCCTCCCGACCCGCTGGGCGCGCCGGCGCTGGTGTTGGCGTTGGCGTTCTTGCGGGCCAACTGGGCCAAGAGCGCGGTCGAGGTTCCGGCCCGTCGGGACCAACCCGGACGAAGCGGACCCGCGGCGGCGAACACGATGATTCCCACGGCCACGATGAGCGTGCCCACCGCGGCCCCCGTTCGTCGGCCGGCGGTGAACGTTCGTCCCGTTGCCAATCGCCAAATCACCGCCACCAACACCGCTCCGGCACACAGCACCTCGACGGCGATCACAACCGTGAGCGGCGTGTCGGTACCGCTGCCCAAACCGTGGACGAGGGCGATAGGCCAGCTCAGGTAGGCCAGCCAATGGACGAAGCGCCACGATGCGAACCCGATCCGATGTCGGAATGCGCTGGTTAGGAGCACGGCCAGCAAAAGGTCGAAAGTCAGAGCACCGAGTCCGACCCACAGGGGTCGATACGCCGTCCGGAACGGGATGAAGGCGTCAGCGAACCCGATGGGGACATAACCATCGCTGACGGTGGTGACCACGTGAATGATCACGAACCCCACACAGAACAAGGACAGATTGCGGTGGATATCCTGGGAGAGGAACCGGGGCCAACGCATGGTCGTCCATCCGACAGAGGCAACCACCCCGATGACCACAGTGGCGGTCAACAGGACAAGGGCGACCAGGCCAGTGGACCGGGTGAGATACCACAGTGCCTTCGCGCTGGACGCGGACCCCACCAAGGTGGAAGTGGATATCAACATCTGGTCCCATGCGGGAGGCGAGGTCTGCCGATGTGGTCCGGAGGCCAACCAGCAACGGTGATTGTGGCACCGTCGAGGCCAACCAACCGTGCCGGGAGCCGGCGCTCCTCGAGCCAGTCGACCGCCCCGCTCCCCTTGATCATCGCCGCCGTCGAAGCCGTGTTGGCATCGGCGCACGAACCGGCTGCCACCGAGGCGGTCCTCCAACAGGATTCAACCGGGAGGCCGGTGGCTGGATCAATCAGGTGGTGCACCGGATGCCCGCCCAGCAACCACTGTCGGCTGCCGGTACCCGAAGTGGCAAGCCCCCCCGATGCGATTGCCACAGTCACCGAGGACGGGCCACCGCAGACGTCGGCCAGTCCGACCCGGAACCCATCCTCCGGTGCTCCGCGAACGGTCAGGTCGCCGCCCAACGAAACCAGGACCCCGCACCCCAATCGCGCCGCGATCGCCTCACTGGCCCGGTCGGCCGCCCAAGCTTTGGCGGTGGCCCCGAGGTCGAGAACCGTGCCGGCAGGCATGCTCACCGTCGAGCGGGTGACGTCGATGCCGACCGACTGCCAGCCGGTTACGGGAAGTGGTTTCGGCAACGAACCCTCCACGCCGGGCCGGATCTGAGAGAAATCCCGGTCATAACCGAGCCGGCACATGGCGGCACCGACCGTTGGATCGACGGCACCATCACTCAACTCCGCCGCACGGAGCGCGACGAAAATGGCCTCGAGCAGGCCCATGGAGACCCGGATTGCTGCTCCCTCACGAGCGGCACTATTGAGAGCATTCAGTTCCGAATCACGACGAAAGCGATTGACAATCCGATCGACCCGACAGAGCTCGTCATGGAGGACCGCAGTGGCTACCACCAACGCTTCGGGCTCAGTCACGATCAAGTCGACCCGGGTCGACCAAACCGAGGTGCGATAGATGACCTGACTATCCGTGTAGGCGGAGATAGACCTCGAGGTCAACTTGAACCAGTGACGACCGGAGCTGGCTGTTGCGATTGGGTCGGCGGCGAGTCCGGTGCCTGGAGACTGGCAGGCGGTTGGCCACCAGACGACGAATTGCTTCCGGCTGAGCCGCTCCCGTTCGACGAGGCGGTGGCCGTTCCGGTCGAGGTCGCCGTATGGCCAGGAAGGGCACGGCTGAGGTAGATCCCCAAGGCAGCCACGGCGGCAATCGAGGCAATGCCAATGGTTTTGGTAATGGACCGCGCCCGCCCGAGTGCATCGTCGCGCCGGAGACGGACCTGAGGGTCGGGTGAGGGCCGATACGCCGAAGATCGGTGCGCCGTCATACTCAGTAGATTAGGGATCGATTCTGACGGTCAGATGAAGCCACCGGCAACCCCTTCGGACGGAAAGCTCCTGTTCAGGAGCGATCTTCAACCGCAATCGACTCGTCGGCCGTCTGAATTGCTTCCCTGGAGGGATGGATGGAGATCGCTCGCCAGGTTACCTCCATGCGGGCACCGCCCAGAGGCGACGTGGCGACCGACCAGGTTCCCCCGCTGCTTCGGACGACCGAGTCGGCGATGGCCAAGCCCAACCCGGTTCCTCCCGGTTCGTCGGAGGCGCGGTGGAAACGGTCGAACACCAAATCCCGGTGATCGTCGGGAATCCCCGGACCGGAGTCGTCAACGGTCAACGTCACCCGGCCCCCGTGGTGGCTGACCCGGAGATCCACGCTTCCCCCGGTACCGGCATAACGACAAGCGTTGTCGAGCAGCACAGTGATCAATCGGTCGACTGCCTCGACGTCGACGCGAATCAGGAACAGACCATGCTGGTCGCTTCGGTCAGCCAGAGTCACTGACGTCGCATCGGCAAGAGCAGTAAATCGCTCGACACACGATTGGCCAACCGCGGCAATATCGACGACCTGGTCAGACTGTTCGTGAGGGACGGTACCGTCGGCTCGAGCCAGCCACAAGAGGTCGTCTACGATCGATCGCAGCCGCCCACTCTCTGACGACACCCGCCGTAGGGTGGATTGGTAGCTCCTCAGATCACGGTCCCTGCTTAGCGCCAGGTCCACCTCAGCCTCGATCACACTCAACGGGGTCCGGAGTTCGTGGGACGCGTCGGCAGTGAACTCGCTCTGGCGTCGCCTGATCTGCTCGATGGGGGCTGACGCACGGAGCCCGACCATGAATGAGCCGATGAAGGTGACCAATAAGAGCAGCGCGCCGAGCAAGCTTTCGGCGATCAACATGTCGTCGTGGGCCTGAGCGACCTTGAGGATGCTCTCGCCGGCAACCAGCCAGACGCCGTTCGACGATTTGGCATCGAACCGGAACGTGCTTCCGGCCGCAGCCAGCGTGATCCCCCCGGGAGTCCAACGGCGGACGGGAAGCAGAGGCGCTCCCGCCGTGAGCGCGGTGGCCGCGCCTGTCGGCTTGACCACCCACACGAATGAAGGGGCCTCGTCGAGGTCGCCTTCATGGTAGGTCCCAGTGACGGCCCTGAGCGGATCAGACGATCCGCGGGAGGCGCTTGTCAGGCGTTCGGAAAGTCGTGCATCCACGCCATGATCCAGTCTGTGGATGATCACGAGATTGATCGCCAGAGCGACGAGCATTGCCACGACGGCGACAATGGCAGTGGCACCCAGGGCGACCTTGGCTGCGTGTGCCCACTGGACACCGTCCCGTCTCATGGCGATAGCGCGATCAGGCGGAAGCCGATGCCCCTCGTCGTGTCGAGGTGGGCAATTCCGCAAGCCACCCTGGCCCAGAGGCGACCGACGTGGACATCGATGGCGTTGGAGCCCACCGCGTCCGCTTCGTCGTCCCAGACTTGAGCGGCGGTCGCTCGACGGCTGACTACCGCCGACTCCCTCCTCATCATCAGGACCTCGATCAATCCGCTCTCAGTCGACGTCAAGGCGGTCGGAGTGCCTTCGCTGGTCACGGCGCGGGTGCTTGGATGGGAGGCAACGCTCCCACAGCTCGATGCTGGGTCCAGCGTCAGGGCAGGACGCCACTGGAGGGCGGGGATTCGGGCCATGTTCCAGTAGTGCCGCTACTCGGAATGCATGCGACCACGGATACGAACATGCCTCGGCGCCGTTGACGGGGACACCGCCCATGCCCCCGTCCACCCAGTCCACGAATCGGCACCGAACGGAGGCGGGGGCCATCTTCAGTGACCAACACTCTCATAAGTTGTCCCTTCCGTTCGGGGTCCGCCGGTCAGCCTCCCCGACCTCCGCCCGCCAACCACGTTCCGACAGTAGGCAGCATCACCACACCGAGGACGGCCCCCGTTACCAGACTCACCGCCACGGTCCACAGCCTCGCGCCGGCACCCCGCACCTGCACTCGCGTGTTCCGCACCAAGTCGGCCGGCGCCAGTCGAGCCGTGTCAGCGAGATGTCCGAGCACGTGAATGATCATGGTGCCGAACCACAGCACAAAACTCGCCTTGTGGATGAAGAGCATCTGGTTGCTGAGCGGGTACGGAACCAGGAGGACCACGATCCCGGAGCCGATCACAACCCCGGTGAGTATGACCACCACCGGACCGAGCAGTCGCAGGACCAGAGGGGGTGGACCCTTGGCGCGATAGGCCGAAGAGCCCCGGTAGTAACGGACCATCCGCCAACCGGTGCTTCCGATCTTCACGGCGACCGGCGGCACCAACAGCGTTCCGATGAAGACATGCGGGGTGATCAGTTGGCGAACACTGAGCAGGGTTGCCCCCTCGGCCGCCAAGAGCACCAGGAGCACCGCGGCCATCTGACCGGTGAGGCGCGAATTTCCCCGGACTCCCTGTGAGGCGAGCTGGGCGCTCAGCGATTCCGCCGAGGTGGCCTCGTTGCGCCGCTCGTACCCCAACACGCCCCTGTTCAGTTCGTGTCGGTGGTCTGTCATATCCCACAGACTCTGCCCAAACACTCTGACAAACACATGACGCGAAACAGGCCGGGGACCCTCGATGCTCCTTCCTCTGAGAGACCAGGGCAGGCGCGGAAAGGCTCCGGCGCAGCTCAGACCCCCGCCGGCGTCACAAAGGCAGTTGCGCCCTCTTGGCGTGCCGGTGCCGAACAAATGATCGTTCCTGGCCAAGCCGGAAGGCTCACTCGCTGGGACGGTTCCGGGCACCTGGGCATCCGACTCGTGGTGGACCCTTGGGATCAATTGGCGTCGACCCAAATCGGCGGGAGGTTTGCCCTACCATTCGGTAGCTACCATTCGGTAGCTGGTGTTCTTCGTTTGTGCCGCCAGGAGCAGGCACGAACGCCAACCTGGTTCTTGACCGTACATGACCTTGGGCGTTGCAGATTTAAGGGCGTTGCCCATGCTGCGGCGCACCCGCTGGAGGTGAAACAGACGCGTGGGTGTGAATCGCTGCCGCTTTCCAATGCGCGCGCTCGGTGCGGTCTGCACCGTTGTCGCTGTCGCCTTGACCTTCCCCGGGGGCCCCGGGACCGCCGCAACACCGCCGGTCGTGGAGACCACGGCGACGCCCGCGGCGCCTCCGGCCGTGTGGCAGACAGCATGGACATCTCCTATGGACTTCTATGGAGGGACTGCGGAGCAGGCCACCGCGAGGGACGTTGCTACGGTCGCCATCGGGGGCACGGCGATCAAACTTCGCCTTTCCAACGGATGGAGCGGCACCCCGACCACATTCGGTGCGGTCACTGTCGGAGTACAGCAGAGCGGTGCCTCGATCGTTCCCGGTTCGGCAGTGCCGGTGACCTTCGACAACGGAGACAACTCGGTCACTGTCCCCGCTATGCAAGACGTGACCAGTGACTCCATACCACTTACCGTCCACGCCGGTGAATCGCTTGCGGTGAGTTTGTGGGTAGCCGGCCCGGCAACGGTCAGCGTCCACTACTGTTGCGACGGCCACGTCGATTCATATGCGACCCCCAACGGTGCGGGCGACCACGCCGCGGACCCGGCGGGGGCCAGCTTCTCGGTGGCCGAGACTGGCAACATGCGCTGGTTGTCGGCCATCGAGGTATCCGGCACGCCGGCGGTGGGAACCGTGGTGGCCTTTGGGGACTCGATCACCGATGGCTACAAAGATGGTGCCGCCGGGTGGCCGACGTTCCTACAGCAGCGAATCGGCCTTCTTCCTCCCTCCGATCAAGTCTCCGTGGTCAACGAAGGAATCAGTGGGAATACCCTTACGGCGTTCCCGTCTTCGCCACCCAACCTGACCTACGCTTTGACCTCGGGCGGATCTCCGGGTGTCACTCGATTGTGGTCGGACGCACTTTCGCTCCCTGGCACCAGGGACGTGGTTCTCTTCCTCGGGACCAACGACATCTGGTTCGGCGGCCGACTTCCTAGCGGGCTCCCCTACGGAAACGCTGCGTCAATCATCAGCGCAATGCAGTCGGTGATCGCGCAGGTTCATGCGGCGGGGATGAGGATCTACGCGGTGACCTTTCTGCCACGAACCACCACGCCTCCGGGTCCGAAACAGGAGGTATGGACACCGACCGATCAGGCCAACCTGGTCCAGGTAAACGCGTGGATCCACAGCAACTTTGGCGGGTTTGACGGAACCATTGACTTGGCAGCGGTGGTCGCCGACGTCTACAACGGGCAATGTGACTCGACCAGCTTGTTCGGACCGTACAACTCCGGTGACAATCTGCACCCGAGCGTTGCGGGACAGGTGGCGATGGCCGACGCCATCCCAACCACGCTGTTCCAGATCCCCGAAGCACCCCAGCTCCCGCCGTCGGTGGCCGCCATCCCGACTCAAGGCTGCCCCGGAGCGGTGGAAGCAGAGCGGGCTCTTACTTTGGCCCGAGCGTCCACCCCGTCCACAACGATGCCGTCGGCAACCACCTCTCCTCGAAGGGACCACCGGTCGGGTCTGGCAGCTTCCCAACGGGACACAAAACCCTCGGTCGTCGCCAAAGCGTTGGTTGGCACCGTCGGGGTGGTGTTAGTCGGGATGGCGCTTCTCGTCCGGAGACGCCGGATTGTTCGAAGGCGGTCCCGAGGCCTGCGCCATCCCGGCTCCAGCAACCACACCCCTGTCCACAGGAGCCGCTCGGTCGGAAAAGAGGGGCCCATTGACAGCCCCAGCCGATGACTGGCCCGTCCCATCTCGCTCAACCGCACGGGACGGCTGGAGGGGAAGCCGGAAGCGTACGAAATGCTCTCCACTCCTGCTGGTGACCTCACCGTCAGCGCGCCAGCCCAGTCTTTCGTAAAAGGCGCGGGCTCCGAGGTCGGGGGGGGTCACCAGTATCATCTCGTCCCGGCCACCGGCGCGGGCCTCCTCCGTCGCTGCCTCCACCAATGCTCGCCCAACGCCCGACCCCTGCCGGGCAGGCTGCACCAGCACGTGGGTGATCTCGGCGACCAGAGGCCCAGTGGCACCGTCCGACGACCGGGAAGGGTTCGAGCCCGGGAAGCGGGCCGCAACAACCCGCGCCACCCCGCGCGTGTAGCGGATCCCCCTGGTGACAACCAGGTCCTTGGCGACGGCGGGGTGGGCGAACGCGTGCGAAGCGATCCGGGCTCCGAGCAGGATCCCGTGGCGACGCATCATCCCACCGACGTGCACCGCCGGATCCGTGGCACCGAGGAGTACCCCGAGCAACTCACCGTGATCGTTGACGGCAGCAAGCGCAATTGCTTCCGGAGCGTCGAGCCACGCTCCGTAGTAGGTGCGTAGGAATGCCACCCCGTAGCGAGACAAGAACTCAATGTCGAGGACCTCATGGTGAAGCGCGGCAGCACGAGCAAGGTCGCCGGCCTCGAGCCTCCGAACCCGCACGGGGCCCTTCGGGAGGGGGTTCGGAGAATCGGGCGTTGTGATGAGTCAATACTATCCAGCCAGCTGACACCGCTGCTGCCGCCCCAGAAGGCGACGCCGACGGAGCCGACTTCGTCAGTACACTTCGCTCGGTGACCGCAGAGAAGCGTCAACGACGGGCGGCCATTCGCCGCCGGCGGTCAGTGCTCGGAGTCCTCGTGTTGTTGCTCGCGACAGGATCCGTGCTGGCGTTGATCAGCAGTGGCGGATCGACCCGCCCGGATCGGCCGGCTTCGGCCAAGAGACAGGCTACGGTGACGACGGGGAGTCGTATCGCCCCCCCGGAACCCCCCTACGCGGTAGGAACCATCCTCCTTGATCTCTCGGAACCCTCGACGGAGGGCAATATCGTCAGGTCACTGCCCACCGAGGTGCGCTATCCGGCAACCGGGCCGCCCGGTGCCCCCGACCAGACCGCGGCCGCCCCCGAGCGCACCCCTGGCCCATATCCCCTCGTGGTGTTCTCCGCAGGGTATGACATCGAGCCCGAGGCCTACGCCAGTCTCCTGGACTCCTGGGCTGCCGCAGGCTTCATCGTCGTCGACCCCGTCTACCCGTTCACTGCACCGTCATCGCCCGGGCAACTGGACGAAGGCGACATTGCCAACCATCCCGCCGATCTGTCGTTCGTGATCACGTCGATACTCGACGCCGGGGCCACCGTCGGGAACATCCTCTCCGGTCTCGTCGAGCCCAGCGAGGTCGGTGTGATCGGCCATTCCGACGGGGGCGATGTCAGCCTGGCCACGGCTACCAATTCGTGCTGCAGAGACGCACGGATCAAAGCCGCTGTCATTCTTTCCGGCGCCGAGTTGACTACCTTTGGCGGCACGTACTTCTCGACTGCACCTGTCCCGATGCTCGTTGCCCAAGGCACCGTCGACGAGATCAACCCGCCGGCGTGCAGCGTCCAGTTTTACGATCAAGCCCCCCAACCGAAGTACTACCTGTCCCTGGTCGGCCAGAGCCATGAGGGTCCCTACCTTCAGGTGGGCAGACCGCTGGACGTGGTTGCAAAGGTGACCCTCGACTTTCTCAACGGGTATTTGCGGCACTCGAAATCGAATCTGGAGTCGATAGCCGCGGATGGGGCCGTGCCGGGCCTGGCCACGCTTACCAGCACCGCGTCGGTCGGACCTGTTGTCGGAAGCTGCCCGGGAGCACCAGGGGGGTGACCAGGGTGTATGCCGATGTTCACACCCTCGGTTTGATCCCCTTCACCACCGCGGCCTCGGCCACGACCGTGGTGCTCTCCACGCCGTTGAAGCCCGCCCCTTCGAATAGTCGACGCCACGCCTCAGGTGTGATCGGTCGCTCGTGGACGCGGAAGAAGAAGCGCCCGACATTCTTCAGGATTCTCCAGTACCCCGGAATACCCTTCTTGGCCATGATGCGGACCTTGTCAGCGATGATCTGGCGATCACGCGCAGTCGCTCCGCGTCCGAGCATCATGTCGGCGACCACCAACTGACCGCCAGGCCGGAGCCATTCGAATGCTGCTTTGACAACCTTGGCCTTGTCGGAGTCGAGCAAATGGTGCAGCGCATAGTTCGTGATCACCAGGTCGACGCTCAGGGCCGGCAGGGTGAGATGCTCGATGGGTATGGCCATCCCCCGCACCGTCTCTGCGCCGTTACGGCGCGCCTGCGACTTCATGCGCTCGATCATCGTGCCGCTCACGTCGACTCCGATGACGTCGGCGCCGGCCTTCGCCAGCAAAAGGGACAAGCGGCCGGTGCCGCAACCCAGGTCCACGCAGGCCATGCCTGGCCGGATATCCGCCATCTCGATCGCCTTGGCTGCAACCTTGGCCATCCCGAAGTCATTGTGCCTATCCCAGGTGTCAGCCCGCGCACTCCACTTCCGGCGCTGCGTGCGGATCGACACACCCGTGCCCAGCCGGCGGCGCCACGACGACTGTACCCCCACCTCTCTCCCAACGAGCTCCTCTTCACCGGGCCGGTTCACGTGGTTCCCTCTCTCCGTTTGAGCGGGTCCGCCACGCCAAGCTGGCCGATGGGTCGTGCCTGATGATCCCTAGCGTCGACGCACCTCCGGAATGTTGAGCCGTTCACTCGGCTGGCTGAATCTGCTGACGGGCGTCGCACCGTCCGACGACTCCCGAGCTGTGTAGATAATCGGGTCCCGAAGACAGTGGTATGCGACTTCGCGGACGCATACCGTGCCATGTCGCGAGATGCTGCGGATTGAGGCCACGAGCAGAAGTGGCCATTCCCAGTGCGACGCGCTTGTCGGACTGGGTCAGCGCGAACGCTGCTGGTAGACACCGGTGCAGAGTCCAATGTGACCGGCGTCAGCCTGCAGTTGCGGATCCGCAACTCCGAGTCCTGCCCCGGGACCGAATCGCGAGAATTGTCGAGGGTCGCCGACAGCACTTGACCCGCTCCCTAATTCGCCGGAGGTGACCGCAGTGGCTGCCCCCAGTAGTAGTTGAGATATGGCACCCTGGGGCGGCGAAAATTGGGCATCGGAGCAACTGTGCCAGATCTACCTGACGGCTACGTGAAGATCGGAGCGTTCAGAGTGCCAGTTCAGTGCTTCTGGATGGCACCTGTGCTTCGAAGAGCCGCCCGGTTGGCCTCTTGGCCGGCGCACCGTCGATTTGTTCTGGGCTATCCGGAACCTGAATCCATCGCAACGACCCTCCGTGTGATTCGGGTTCCTTTGCGGTCGTTCGGCCTCGCCCGGTGCTCAGGGGGGATTTGCCGACTTCTTGGCTTTGGTTACCCGTTCGTCGAGGCGGAATGATCCTCCTCGATTGTCGTTGGTCCGAGACCGTTGTAGTTTCACCTGCTGTTCATCTCGAAAGACCAGGACGGACGGAGACTGGGTGCTATTCGGACGTGACCATTGAATAGAGCCAGGTGAATAGCGGGGGCGACCAGCAGCTACTCGGCCCTCTTGTGCTGCTCAGACACGGTACGAGTCAAGCAAATCGAGATGGCCGCACTGCCGGGTGGACGGACGTGGATCTAGTGCCCGAGGGGGTGGCTGACTCACATCGGGCTGCACGGGCGCTCTTGTCCGCACAGCTGTCTCCGGACGCCGTGCACGTAAGCATGTTGCTGCGAGCCCGGCGGACGGCCGAAATCGTGGCCCAGGCCGCCGGTCTCGCGCGTTCGTCGATAACCGAGACCTGGCGCCTGAACGAGCGTCATGCCGGGGCCTTTGAGGGTCTGACGAGGGAGGAGATGATCGAGCAATTCGGACGGGAGGCCGTGAAGTCCTGGAAGCATTCCGTCGAAGTTCGGCCTTTGCAGGTCAACGAATCCGACGGCCGTCACCCGCGCCATGACCCTCGGTACCGGAACGTTCCTCGCGATTTGCTTCCGGCGGGCGAGGCGAGCAGTGACGTGCTGGACCGAGTCCTACCCTACTGGGAATCTGCGGTGGTAAACGACCTTCGAGCCGGAAAGAACGTGTTGGTGGTCACTCATGACCACGTGATTCGAGTCCTGATGTGGCATCTTCGAGGACGCCACGAGGGTGGGCTGTCCAACGGCGCCATCCCAAACGGAGTGCCGTGGCTTCTCTGGTTGAGTCCTGGCGAAGGCCTCATCGTCCGTGCGGGGTCACTACCGGAACCGACGGCCTCCGACGGATAGGGTCTGCTGGACCAACATCACGCTGATCAAGTGGACGTCAAGCGATACCCCGCACCTCGGATGGTCTGGATGAGAGGTGGCAGTCCGGGGAGGTTGATCTTTCGCCGCAGGTAGCCAACGTAGACGTCGACAACGTTGGAGCCGGGTTCGAAGCTGTAGCTCCAGACGTTACTGAGGATCTGGGACCGGGAAAGGACTTGGTTGGGGTGGCGCATGAACATCTCGAGCATGACCCATTCTCGTGGCGCCAACTCGATATGCCTCTCCCCTCGCTGGGCCACTTTGGTCAGTAGATCGAGCTTGAGGTCGCCGACAATGAGCTCGGTCGAGCTTGGTTGGCTGGTGCTTCGTCTAACCGCCCGGATGCGAGCCAGCAACTCATCAAAGGCGAAGGGCTTGGTGATGTAGTCGTTGGCTCCGGCGTCGAGCCCCGCCACCTTGTCATGGAGCGCGTCCCGGGCGGTCAGGACGATGACCGGGGCATTGAATCCAGCGGCGCGGATCGATCGGAGCATGTCTTCGCCACCCTCGCCCGGCAGTCGCAGGTCAAGCAGCATGAGATCGAGGCCAGTGCCAAGGGTGGTCACCCACCGGCGGGCGTCTTCCGCGCTGGAGGCGATTGTAACCGCGTGTCCTTCGGCACTCAGGCCCCTGTCGAGAAAGGAGGCGATGTTGGGGTCGTCCTCAACGACGAGGATCTGCATCCGTCTACAGATCTTCGGCGATTGTGGGGTATTCGTCACCGGGACGAGGAAGGGGAATGGCAATGATCGCTCGACAGCCCCCGAGTGGTGAGTCGCCAATGCTGACGTGCCCACCATGGCCACGGGCGACTGCTCCGACAATGGCCAAACCGATCCCGGTGCCCTCGATGCCGGTGGCGGACGGCCGCGAAAACCGTCCGAGGACCGACTGACGTTCATCCAGCGGGATCCCGGGACCAGAATCGTCGACCACTATCTCCACCATAGGATCGTCGGAGGTGCCCCCGATGCGGGCCGACAGTCGAATTGAATCGTCGGAGTGAGTTGCGTGGACCGAATTCTCAACCAGGTTGAAGATGGCACCGCGCAACTTGTCGAGGTCCGCGTACACGACCACATCGGGGATAGGGCCGACGGCCCAGTGACGCGGAGCAAGCATCTCGACGGCATCGGCAAGATCGAGCAGCAGAGCTCGCACGTCAACTGGACAAACGTCGGTGAAGTCCGATTCGAGGGAGCGGCCAAGAAGGAGAAGGCGTTCCACGAGTCGATTCATGTGGGCGAGCTCATCGATCACGGTGCTCACAGTCTCCCGAGTTCTGGCCGGATCGTCGAGCGATCCACGGCTCATGACTTCGAGGTGCCCGCGTGCAACAGTGAGGGGGGTCCGCAGTTGATGCGATACGTCAGCCATCATCTGTCTTTGCAGGGTCACCGCTGAGTCGATCTTGTCGATCATGGCGTTGAAGGTTGCGGCCATCTCACCGACCTCGTCACTGCCCTGCTCATCGTCAAGGCGCACACCGAGCTCTCCACTGAGCCCTATGTCAGCGGCCGTCCGGGTGAGACGCCGGATTGAACCCAGTAGACGTCGGAGCAATACATAGACGCTGACAAAGGCGGCGAGCAGGGTGATGGCGCCCTCCCAGGCTGCCAATCCGAATATGCGGGCCGTGGTGGCCTCATAGTTGGTCAAGCTGCCGGTGGTGAGGAAGGTACCGACCGTTCTGCCGTGGTCGTTGATCGGCACGGCCAGAACCATCTCCGGAGCCCCATTCAACGTGGCCTGGGTGAGGACGCTCGACTTCGGCGGTCGAGTCAGCAGCGCGTTGATGGCCGAGACCCGAGACACTCTGGCTGAACCGGGAGTCCCGAGAATCAGGTGATCCGCCGGCAGGGCCACGATCAGGTAATCGGCGGCAGCAGGTCCATGGGTAGCCAAAAAATTGCGAGTGAAGAGTGCAAGGGACTGTGTGCCCGGTCGATCGGCGGCAGCTCGAGAATACGAGGCAACGTTCTCCGTGAGGTCACTGATGATCGTCGTCCGATAACGGTTCGAAAACGCCTGGGTGAATTGGAAGACGACGATCCCTAGTACGGAGGCGATGATCAGAGCGTGAAACGCAGCCAGGCGCCCCACCGTGCCAACGCGCGGCATTCGGACATGGAGTCGGCCCGTCGCGGTCGTGGTCTCCGCGCCCGGCGGCTCCGAGAGAGCGGTAGGGTCGACGGTGGAATCCGAGGAGGCTGCTTGGCTATCGAAGTGCCCATCCTCCGAGTTCGCTGACGGACCAGGCGCAGTGGGGTGTGGCGGTTCGGGTCTGTGGAGGGCCGACTGGCTGGCGGCAGCAAGAGATCGCAACGTGGGCACTACGACCGCGACCACATGGTCATCCTCCGGAGCCCGTCGCGGGTGTCGTAGAGGCGGTACTGACCGAGCCTGGCTCTGACGATACATCGGCTGTCGAGGGATTGATTTCCTCGACCGTCCCGTCGGCCGGCACGATCTGAGTTTGGACAGGGGGAAGCAGACTGGCCGGCCGAACAGCGGGCGCTGGACCGGGCGACCCAGCAGTACCCCCTCCCGTTGGGGAGGTAGTGCGGATCGGTGGACCAGATGGGGGCGGAGCGGACGTCGAGGGTACGGCGGCCACCGGAGGAACGACCATGGGGGGGCCGCTCGGTGATCCGGACTTGGTCGAGGTGGCAGGCTGGTCGATCACCGCCGCGCCCGGCAGGACGGGCGCAGTCCGGGACCCGAGGCCGACCGAAGCGGTCCATGCGGCCAATACCGCGAAGGCAAGAAAGCCCGCGTACAGCACCGGAAGCCGAAGGTTCACGCTTCGCCGTTCAGATTGGGCCATCACTGGTCCACCCCCAGAGTTGCCACTGGTCCCTCGCAGAGTCTGTAACGAGTCCGCATGTCACGCCCCTATCGTGGCACGGGGAGCATTGGTCCATCGCAGCGGCGTCCAAACCACGGGATAAAACCCCAGCGGCGTCCCCCTCCCCACCCCGTAGACGGTCAGCCCAGCAGCCGACCAGGTCGTGAGATCACAGACCCCAACGGCATCAAAGACCACGTTGCCATCCATGGCGACGGCGAGTATCGACGGGTCGATGGCGCTGTACTCCTCGGTGGCTGTGGCGATCACCACCGCCTCTGTGCCGAGTACCGCCTCGGCGACGCTGGTCATCCTGCGACCGGCCGACTGGTCGGAAGCAACCAGAGGATCGTAGGTCCGAACATCGGCCCCGGCGGCAACCAGTTGTTCAACAATGTGCACTCCGGGCGAGTCGCGGGTGTCGTCAGTACCGTCCTTGAAGGCCAGCCCGAGCACGCAAACCCGCCGTCCGGCGAGCGATCCGAGAATCATTTCCAACTTGACAACGATAGCTTGTCGGGCATGGGTGTTCTGTTCCTCGGCGGCTGCAGCTAGCAGGGTCTGGGTCCCGACCGAATCGCCGAGAGCGACAAAGCCGGCGACATCCTTGGGCAGGCAAGACCCGCCATATCCTGGTCCAGGGTGTAGGAAGGCGGGTCCGACCCGATGGTCGGCGCCGACACCGGCCAGCACGGTGTCCGAATCGGTGCCCAGGGCGTCGCACAGCTGGGCCACTTCGTTGGCGAACGAGATCTTGATGGCCAGAAAGGTATTGGCGGCATATTTCACCAGTTCCGCTCCTCGCCGGTCGCAGTAGATCACCGGACAGCCTGGTGGGTAAAGACCCGCCACCAGTTCTGCCACATCGTCATGCTCACAGCCGATGACCACCCGGTCGGGAGCCAAGAAGTCCTCGACGGCTCTCGACTCTCGCAAAAACTCTGGGCTCGATGCCACCCGGATACGCACGTCCGATCGTGCTTCGTCTGCACAGACAAGCTCGAGCGCTTCGCAGGAGCCTGGGGGCACGGTGCTCTTGACCACGACAATCAGGTCGGACCTGGCCGCTCGGGCCAGATCGCGGGCGGCGGTGGCCAGATAGCTCAAGTCCGGCTCACCAGTGAGCTGGGGTGGCGTCCCCACACAGAGTAACGCGACCTCCGCACCCTCAAGTGCTGACGCCACGTCGGCGAAGAACTCGAGCTGCCCAGAGGTACGCCCCTGGGCGACCAGGAGATCAAGACCCGGTTCGTGGATTGGCATCACACCCTGGTGGAGGAGGTTGAGACGGTGCGGGTCGATCTCGACGCAACTGACTCGGTGCCCCAGGTGGGCCAGGCATGCGGCGGCCGTCAGCCCCACGTAGCCGGCTCCGACGACACACACCTTGCGCCGAGATTTCGCGGTGCCATCGAATCTGTTCTCGCTGGAAATGGGGGCCCTTGTCATTGGGTGCTCCTTGTCGGGTTGTCGTTGAAAGGGGGTGGATGACTACTGATCAGACACGTGGCGCAGCAAAATCGGAAGGGATCGGAAGCGCCAACTCGGAAGGGATCGGAAGCGCCAACTCGGAAGGGATCGGAAGCGCGAGATTTGAGGCTGGTGCCGTCGCCGAGTACAGGCCCCGATAGGCGGTACCCGCGGTCAACAACTGTCCGTGGGTTCCATGCTCGATGATCCTCCCGCGGGACAACACGGTGATCCGATCGGCGTTGTAGACGGCATTGAGCTGATGGCTGACAATCAGTGTCGTCCGCCCTTCACTCAATCGCTCGAGTGCGTCGATGACCACGGACTGGGTCGTGGCATCCAGGCCCGTCGTCGGCTCGTCGAGGAGGAGAACCTTGGCATCGCGTGCCATGGCCCGGGCGACTGCGACGCACTGCCGCTGCCCGCCCGAGAGACCCGAGCCGGCTTCGCCAACCTCGGTGTCGTAGCCGTTGCGCAGCGCGGCGAGCACGTCGTGCACCCCTACCGCCCGGGCTGCGGCCACGCCATCGGACCTCGAAGTCCATGCCGACCCGTAGATGATGTTCTCCCACACGGTTGGGCGAAGGAGTGCCAGCTCTTGGGGTACCAAAGCAATCTGCCGGCGAAGCCAGTCGAGGTCCAGGTCTCGCACGTCGACACCATCGAGACGAACCGCCCCACCCTGGGGATCTGCGAAGCGAGGCACCAGTCGCAACAACGTGCTCTTGCCGGCGCCCGTCGAACCGACCAGCGCATGGCGGTGCCCGGCAGCAATCTCCAAACTGATGTCGTCGAGCACGATCCCCGATCCAGGATGAGCGAAACGGACGTGGTCAAAGTGGATACGTCCCTCGGTTCTCTTCGGCCGGAGGGCATGGGGCCGGCGTGGGACTTCCTCATGGGTGCCGAGGATTTGGGTAACCCGCTCGGCTGAGGCTTGACCTACGCCGATCATGCCCGCCAACTTGGCCAGCTGCCGAGCCGGCGTATACATGCCTCCGAAATATGCGGTGAAAAGTAGGAGGTCGCCCGCCGTGAGATGCCGACTGAGGACCTGGGTGGCTCCGAAGAGCATGACCATGGCCGTCGAGAGGGTCATGATGAACGTGACCAGCGGCGTAAAGCGGGATTGGAGCAGCACCGCGTGCCGGTTTGCACTCAACCCGTGCGCCGCCAACTCCCCGTAACGTTCGGCTTCGGCCCGTTCGGCACCGAAGGCTTGGACCACCGGAAGAGCGACGAGCGTCTGCTGGGCGGCGGCAGTAGCCAACCCTTCGTTGCGACGTGCTTCACGCTGAGCGGTCTTGATGACGGCCAAATAGTGCCGCATGACCATCCACAGCACCGGAAGGAGACTCACGGCCAGTAGGCTGAACCGCCAATCCAGTACCACCATGATGACCAGCATGCCGCCGACCGTGAGGGTGTTCTCCACGACTACAGGCACCACGTTGACGACCACGGTCTGCATGGCCTGGACATCGCCGCCCAATCGGGACAACAGGTCGCCCAATTCACGGTGCTGGTGAAACGCGGCAGACTGTTCGGTGAGATGGCGAAAGAGCCGACGGCGAAGGTCGTAGACCACCCGCTGCCCCGCGCCTGCCAGCAGGACATTGGCGCCATAGGCCGTCAGCCCCAGGAACAGTGCTATCGCCACCATTGCC
>Ga0307373_10002511_pt1 | contig 33011 bp, 28 predicted proteins | sample OX2MG_FD_202534 | JGI IMG/M metagenome (GOLD analysis project Ga0307373, IMG submission 202534) | Soil microbial communities from Risofladan, Vaasa, Finland - OX-2 | ecosystem: Environmental > Terrestrial > Soil > Coastal area > Acid sulfate soil | place: Finland: Risofladan, Vaasa | collected...
AGGGTGAAACAGCCGCGCGGCGAGCCACGCGGCCTGGCGTTGCGCCACGACATCCGCTTCCGCCTGCCGCTTGACCTCGTCGGGAATCGGCGCCTCCAGCAGATTCCGGGCTAGCAGCAGGGCGACATTCACCATCCTCCGGCAACCCATGCGCCGCGAACCCTCGAGCGCCCGGTCCCAGTCGAAGCCCTCCGTTTGGCAGAGGCCCGCGATATCGCCCACCCATAGCAGCTGCGCCCAAAAGTCCTTGGCGCCGTGAACGGCCAGCAGCGTCAGCGTGTCTTCGGGAGAAAACGTCAGGACCTGCTGGCCGACCAGGGTGACCGGCTTCCGCGCGGCGATGAGCAGCCTCAGATCGGGCGGCGACGGAAAATGCCGGAGGGTGAGTTCGGTGTGAAGCTCGACGTGAAAATTCTCTCCCGGCGCCAGGAAGGGATATTCGCCGGGAACCGCATTGCCGGCGGCGTCCCGCGCAGGGTTCGCCGGATGATAGCCAAGCCCCTCGAGCAGATCCCGCGCGGCGCGAAGGCGGTCATGGGGAAGAATGAAATCCAGATCAACGAATTCCCGCAGCCCCAGATTCCAGTAGGCCAGTTCAGCCAGCACCGCTCCCTTGTAGGGAACCAGCGGAATCCCCGCCTGGCCGGCACACGCGACGATTTCCACCAGTTTGGCCGCCATGCGGAGATTGCGGGCCGCGGTCGCCATCGCTCCGGCGCGAAGCGCCGCAAGCACGTCAGCGGGCACGGTCGCCGGGTTCGAATCCCGAAGCGCGGAATAGCACAAAGCCACCACGCGATGCGCGCGCGCCGCCGTGAGTACAACGGGCCAATCCAGGTGGCCCCGTGTTAACTGTTCGAGCTCTTGACGATGCTCCGGCGACCAATGCGCGCCGGCGCAGGCGACGATCAAGCGGTGCTCGGGCCGCAGAGCCCCTCTTTCGATAAGCCGGACCGGACGTGCGCCGCTGGTCACACCCACATTATGTTCTGCAAAGGAGGGGCTTGGGAAAACTGCGTTTTCTCAGGTTTCCAGGTCTCCGCCGCCCGGCCGGCCCGGCCCGCTAGATCAGGCTCGCCGAGCGCACGTCGTTCAATACGAGATCGCAAAGCTCGGCCAGTTTCTCCGGGTCGCTCGATGGCACCAGACGCTGCACGGGAACGCTTCGGCTGATTGCGCCCTGGATCTCGAATTCGCGCGCGCGGAGCCGTGAATCCAGCGCGCCGCTGACCAGAGCGTTCGGAAGAAGCTGCACCAGCCGTTCGGCCGTTCCGACCGGCTCGATCCTCGGGGCCGTAGCCCCGTCGCTTCTCGGGGCGAGCAGATATACGGCGCCCAGCGGCAACGGTCCTTCTGGAAACTTCTCCGGCCGGGAGTCGAACCCGACCATCCGCTTGTTCTCCTGCGCCTGAACGCGGGGAAGATTTCGCGAAACCTCCGGGCCGTACAGGAACTCGGCCGAATCGGGCCACAAGCAGACCCTCGGCAGACCCGGTGTCACCCGCAATTGTCCGTCGGCATCCATTCCGATCGGTGCGACGTCGTCGGACAGAACCGGATAGCCGCGCTTGGCCAGAGCGGCCGCCGTGCTCGATTTTCCTCTGCCCTGGATTCCGGCAAACAGCACCGCCCGGTCGTCGATGGCCACCGCGCTGGCATGCATGCACACGTAGCCGCGCAGATGCAGAAGAAATCCCAGGATTTGCCCCAACAGGAATGCGCTTGCCAGTTCGGCCGTCACCGAACCGTCCCATTGAGCCCAAACCCGGTGGCCGTCACCGTCGACGACAAAGGTCAACCCGTCGGCATACCGGAGACAGTAGTGACCGCCCGGAGAGGCACGCCATACCCGCAGGATGGGCAAGCCCTGGGAATCCCGAAGACGACTAACGAACATGGGCTGCTCCCGTTGCAAGCCGATCAGGTCGACTTCAGCGGGAAGCGCGCGCAGGTGACAGACCACGTCGGGTTCGTGGCGGGAGGGGGAAGGAGTTACCCCGCTCAACGGGACGTCCGAGGCAACCTCCAGCCCATAGATTCTGTAGTGGACCAAGGAGAAATTTTCCCGAAAAGGCCCCTCCGCGAATGTTTAGCAGACGAAACCTGTGCTGACGTGGTTCGGCGCGCTGTTGCAGTCCGGAGTGCCGTCGATTCCGCTTCCGCCCGCAGTGAGAGTCAGATCACGCAAGGTTCCATAAACACGGAGTTCCGGGTTCTGATAAGGCTGCTTAGTGGGTGTGGACACGAATTTCCTCCCTTTTCAATTTATACGCATGTTGAGATTCCCATTTCAACCAGTAATTCAGGGAAACGGGCCGAAGATGTACCATGACCTGCCACGGTAGAGGGTCCTGGGCCGCAGCCATCGCCCGCTTCACATCCACGTACCGTTCAAGCGAATCGGCTGGTTCGAACCGCTCCAGCCACGGTTTTGGGCGGTTTCGGTAGAAAGCCATCATCAGATCGGTGACGATCGGCTGCTTCTTCCGCAAGCGAACCTGGTTGGGAAGCAGTCCCCGCATCGAACGCCGCAGCAGTTCCTTGTCCGAGCACCAGGGAAGCGCGGGCAGGCTGAGCACGTAGCGCACCAGCCGCAGGTCGAAAAACGGATGCCGTACTTCGATGCACCCGCCCAAGTTGTCCGGATCGTATTCCTGGAAGAGCCCTGCCCACATGGGATGGCTCATCTGTCCATAGGCCTCGGGCCGAACCGCCCGTCCGGGAGCCCCGTTCCAGACCGGCGCCACCTCGAACTGCTCATAGCGGGCGCTCAGATTCAATCGCCGCTCGAAATCCGGATTCAGCCAATGGGGAAACGACCTCGCGGGAATTCGCCGGCCCGAAAGGTTGTACAGATGGCCGAGCAGTTGAAGCCGGCGCAGACGTCCCTCGGACAGCATGTACCCGGTCACCTCGCCCGCCAGCTGCAGCCAGCGCCCGTCCCGAATCCGGTCGCGGCAATGGCGCGCCCGCAAACTGGAAAATATCCCGTCGCTGCCCTGCCCGGTCAGAACGACACGAGCCGGCAGGGGACTTCCCAGTGTGTCGGCGAGCGTGCCGTCAAAGAGAGGGGTCAGCCAGGGCTCGGCCCGGCGGTATTCGGGCCGGTCCCAGCAGCCGAGCAACTGCCTGTTGTCGAGCGCGAACTCCTTCCACGGAATCCCGAGGCTTCGCGCCACCAGGCTGGCCAGGCGTCCCTCGTCGTAAGGGATGAGGCGGTGGTAACTCTGGGTATGCGCGGAGATCGAGCATCGCGCTCCGTTCTTGTCGGCTACCCGCTTAGCCATCGCCGCCACCGAACTCGAATCCATCCCGCCGCTCATCAGCACAGCCGCGCGGTCGGTGCGCAGGCGGTCGCGGACAGCCTGCCCAAACAGATCCAGGAAACGCTCGACGTAATCCCGCGACTGGCGGAAAACAGTCGGAGGATCGACCGGCAAAGTCCAGTAGCGCCGCGTGCGCACCTCGCCGTTCGCCACGATCAACACATGGGCCGGCGCCAGACGGCGGATGGCCTCGCGCGCGGTTCGTTCCAGGCTGAAGTTGGAGCCGATCACCAGGAAATCGGCGATGGCCGGCTCGTAGAAGTCGTCGGGAACGTCCGGGTGCAGGCGCGGCGCGTCGAAGGCGTTGCTGAAAATGAACGCGTGCTTTGTGTGCGCGTAGAAAAACGGCCGAACACCGAAATGATCGCGGGCGCAAAAGAGTTTCCGCTCGACATCGTCCCAGATGGCAAAGGCGAAATCGCCGAGCAGATGCTCGACGCAGCTCTCGCCCCAGACGGCGTAGGCATGCAAGATCAGTTCCGGGTCCGTGGAGAGGCTCGAGCAGCGGCGACCCTGGCCGCGCAATTCCGCGATCAGATCCTGGCGGCCGTCGATTCGCGCGTCGGCGGTGATCCGGAACCGGCCCTCCAGACTCATCGGCTGGCGCTCGCGCTCAGCTTCTTCGGTCGTGGCAAAAAGCGTGTGCACCAGCCCGACCGCTCCGTCAGACCACACGCCGGTCCGATCCGGGCCGCGATATTCGAGCATGGCCGCCATACCGTTCAGCAGCGCCCGGCTGACCGGGGCGCCATCGAGATTCACGATGCCCGCGATTCCGCTCATCGCCCGTTAACCCGAGCCACGGCAAAATTCCGATCGAACGCGGCGAACCGGTCGGTCATGTCCTGCCCGTCGTTGAGAATCACGCCGTCCATTTCCACCCAGGCGTGGGCTTCCAGTTTCTGATCCGCGTTGCGCACGCCGATTCGCAGTTCGGCCGGAATTCCCAGGCGATCGAGGATGTGGGCCAGGACCAGCGAGCGCGCCAGACACGTGCCGCCGGCCAAACGCGCCGCCACCGCGACCAGGCGAGCCGTGCGGCGCGCGCGCGCCATCGCCGCCCGCTCGCGATCCCCGTACGGGCGAGAGGACCGGCGTCCGGCCGCCAATGCCGCCTGCACGCGCCGCCATCCGAACATTCGCAAGCCGGCGCGAACCAAAAGCAAGAGGGCCAGCGCGCGCAGCAATACCATTCTTTCTTCGACGGGAAGTCTCCGAAACTTGCGCCAGTTATTCACCGCTTGTCTCCAACAGGCCCTTTTCAATCAGCTTTTCGATCAATGCTTCCATGTCCTGCCGCAGCCGGGTTGGATCGACCTCATACGTGGCGAGCACTTCGCGATAGGCCGCGTCGACGGTTGCCGCTTTGGTCAGTGCTTCCCACATGCGCGTGCCCACCGAATCGAGCCCAAAATACGTTTCCGTTTTCAAGTCGAGCAGAACGGACTCTTCGCCGACCTGCTGCAAGAGAACGTGCGGGGGCACCGCTACATGTGCGCTAAAAGAGATCGCCAAAAGGCACTCCGCCTGAAAGAGTGAAAATTCCCGAATCGAGCGAATTGTAACAAAGGGCTGTGAGAGAAAAACAGTAACATGTGCTTCTCCCAGCAGTACCCACGGTACCAAAACTTATAAGTAGAAGACCAATAACTTACTAGTAACTAAATTCCAATCGTGGCATTTTGCCTGGACCTGCGTGGGACAAAAGCGGAGAGATCGCCTCGCTGCGAGGAAACTTTCACCCCTCACGAAACAGGCAGGAGCGCGGATGAAGGAGAAAAGCGGGACAGGCTTTCAGGGGGCTGAACGCCTCGTCCAACCCCCTGCGGTCCAGTTGGCCCAACCCAAACGAATGAACCCTTGGCTGGGCGCTTACTGACCCGGCAAGAGAACTTCCCTGCCGCCTGAAGCGCCGGCGCGGTTTCCGGTGAGATCGGCGGCACCGCTGACGCCGCAGTGAATCAAATGGCGCCCCCGGCAAACATGGCGCGCGCCAGCTAGCGCCTCTTCTTCTTTTCCTTTTTCGGTTCCGGGGCGACGAACTTCGTGTCCACGCCCGCCCCGAGCTGTTGCAGAACATCGAGAGCCTGATGCGCCTCGGGGGCGTGGGGTCCGTTCGGAGCCAACTGGAGGTACTTTTCAAAGGACTCGACCGTGCCGGGCTGGACGACGGCCGTCAGCTTGCCGTTGACCATCTTGCTCTGCATGGTGTTCATCAGGGCGTCCCCCAGCAGATACCAGGTATCTGCATCGGAGGGATCGGCCTGGGTGGCCTTTTGCAGCGGATCGACAGCTTTCGCCATCTGGCTGGTGTTGTAGAGAACAACGCCGATATTGCGCCAGCAGGAGGCTCCGCTGGTCGGCGCAAGCACGCCCACTTTCTGGCAGTCGGCGCTGGCGTCTTGCAGTTTACCGGAATAGGCAAGATTGGTGGCCGCTCCCATCAACAGGCCGGGATCGGCGGGCTTGAGTTGGGATGCCTGCGTGAAGGCGCCGGCGGCCTCATCGTGCTTGCCGGACATCTCGTAGGCCAGGCCCAGGTTGCCCAGGATAATCGGCAGATTCGGGTCGCTCGGCGGAGCGGCCTGCTGCGCCTGTTGGAACTCGGTGACCGCGGTCTGGGTCAGCTGCGCGATCTGCTGCTGGGTCGCGGATTGCTGGGCGGCGGGTTCGGAAGCGAGTTGTTGCTGAAGGGTCTTCATCTGGGTCATCGCCTTGATTCCCGCATCGAAGTGTTTCTTGAGCTGGGCGAACTGCCGCGCCTTCTTGAGCTGGGCCGCCATCTTGGGATTGGCCGCGATCAACTTCTGAAAGTTGATGTCCTGTTTCAGCGTTGTCTTGGGCTTGATGGTGATCGAGTATCCCTGCGGCGGATATTCCTGCGTATTGAAGGTGATCGTATAGTCTCCGGCCGGGACGTTCTCGAAGGAGAACTTGCCGGTGGCGTCTGTCGTGGTGGCGAAGTGCGCGCTGGTTTGCGCGTTGTCGATCGTTACCGACACGCCCTGCCAGGGCTGGCCGCTATCGTTCTCGACCGTGCCGGTCACACTGCCAACCTTGCCACTCTTCTGCGCCAGGGCGGTGACGGCCAGAAGTCCGGCCATAACAACCGCTGCTAAAGTAGTTTTCCAGTGCCTCATCGCGAACGCCTCCTCAAAACGTTCAATCTGTAATTCAGAGCGCCACCCCGGCCCGGTAGGGAATCGGGTCCACGAGGCCGGCGCGCGCGAACGCCCGCAGGCGCAAAACGCAACTGTCGCACACGCCGCAGGCTTCGTCTTCGTATTGATAGCAAGACCAGGTTTTCGCCAGCGGCGCCCCCAGTTCCATGCCCTTGCGAACGATCTCTTCCTTGCTCATCCCGATCACCGGCGTATGAATCTCGATGCCGCTGCCCGGCCGCGTTCCCTGACGAACCACCTCGGCGAACGCCCGATAATACTCCGGACGGCAATCCGGATAACCGGAACTGTCTTCGGCGACTGCGCCAATGACAACGGCCGTGGCGCCGATCACCTCGGCCCAGCTCACCGCCACAGCCAGAAAATGCGCGTTGCGGAACGGAACGTAAGTGACCGGTATCTCGGGGCCGGGACCGGTTTCCGGCACGGGAATCGACCGGTCGAGCAGGGCCGAGCCGCCGATCTGGCGAAAATGATCCAGCCGGGTCGCCAGGCGAAGGTTCACCCCGTAAAAATCGCAAACGTCGTCGAACGCCCGGCGCTCGCGGCCCTCGGTGCGCTGGCCGTACCCGACATGGACCATCGCCAGCTGGTACCGCTCGGCGGCGATCGCCGCGGCCACACACGAATCCATGCCCCCGCTGAGCAGAACCACCGCCTTGGAACCGTTCTTTCGCATTCTCCCTGTGTATTGAGATGCCATCTAGACCCCGCGTGCCGCCGGGTCCCATATCTGTTTCTGGATCTGCAGGCCCAGGCGCACCGGCAGACGATCGTCCAAAATCCATTCCACCAGCGCGCGGGGGGTGAGGCCCTCCCAGGCGCCGGCCGGGTCGGCGGCCACCGGGGAGAAAATCAGATGCCCGGCGCGTTCGGCCAACCGATGCTCGGCGATGAACTGGCGGGCGAATTCGTAGTCGCGCCGGCTGGCAATCACGAACTTCACCTCGTCCTTTGCGTCGAGCGCTCCGAGATTGGCCATGTTGAAAGTCCCCGCCTCGCCCGAATCGGGGCATTTCACATCGACGATCTTCACCACCGCCTGGGGCAGCGAACCGACGAATCGCTCGCCACTGGTCTCGATCATCACCTGATAGCCTTCGCTCACGAGCCGCTCGGCTAGCGTCGCGGCCTCGGGTTGCAGCAGCGGTTCGCCACCGGTAATTTCGACCAGGCGAAGCGACGATCCATTGGGGCCGGAGAGCCCCCGCACTTGATCCAGCACCTCGTCGATCGTCATGCGGCGTCCGCCGAAGAAGGCGTACGCCGTGTCGCACCACCGGCAGCGCAGATTGCATCCGGTGAGGCGGACGAAAATGCACGGCTTGCCGGCATGGCTGCTTTCGCCTTGAATCGAGCGAAAAATCTCAGTGACAACCATCGGGCCTTCCGAATCAACGCCCCAACGGCGTCTGGTCCTGACCGGAAGCCAACTGACTGGCCGCCCGGCGTCGCCGGGAATCGACCTTCGCCACAACCGCCAGGAGCACGGTCAGCCCGATCGCCACGATCGTGGCGACCCAGCGCCCCCACAGAATGGCCGCATAGAACGCCGATACGCCCACCGCCGGGACGCCGATAATCGCGAATGCCCGATTCATCGCGGACCCCCATCGTTACCCTGGCGGCCGTCGGGCCAATAGGTGGCCGCGGTCGTGTCGGTTTCCCAAACGGTGACGTTCTTGATTCTGGGCCCGTCCGCCTGGGACGGAATGCGCTGAGCGGTTTGATCGTAGAAGTATTTCGCCAGGTTCTCGGCCGAGGGATTGCGCTCGTCGAACGGCGGCTGGTCGTTCAGATACTTATGATCGAGCGACGACATGACCTCGCGCATCGATTGCTTCAGCACGACGAAATCGTAAAGCAGGCCGTTCTGGTCGAGCGCCGGCCCTTCCAGCGTGAGCCGGACCTTGTAATTGTGCCCGTGGGGGTTCTCGCACTTCCCTTTGTACCCGCGCAGGGCGTGCCCCGCCGAAAAGCTCCCCTCGACGTAGATTTCAAACATCGCAGATACCGCTACGTCCGTTCACGTCGGTTCCCACCCGCTTCGACGGCCGGTCGGCCATGAATTGCTTGACGTCAGCCAGGCTCTCGCTGATTGTATAGTCAGGCAGCGACTCCAAGAAAATTCTACCATACGATTTGCGGCGAATCCGGTTGTCGAGGATCACCAGCACCCCGCGGTCCCCCCGCGAGCGCACCAGGCGCCCGAAGCCCTGTTTCAAAGCCAGCACCGCCTCGGGCACCTGATATTCCACAAAGGCGTTCCGCCCGTCCTCGGCGAGCGCCCGAACGCGGGCGGCGACGACCGGATCGCTGGGAACGGCGAACGGCAGGCGATCGACGATGACGCAGGATAGCTGTTCACCCGGCACATCGACGCCCTGCCAGAAAGTGGATGTGGCGAAGAGCACGGCGCCCGGCGTATTCCGGAAGCGATCGAGCAGCGCCGACCGCGGCGCCTTGCCCTGCAGAAGCAGCGGATAATCCAGGCGATCCGATAGGCGCTCGTAGACCTCCCGCATCTGGGCGTAGCTGGTGAACAGGCAAAAGGCCCGCCCCTGCGTGACCTCAAGCACCTGTTCGATCTCGTCGGCCGCCCGCGCGGCGAAGCAGGGGTCGCGCACGTCGGGCAGATTCGGCGGGACGTAGAGCACCGCCTGGCTCCGATAATCGAATTCGTGCGCCAGCACACTCTCCCCGGCGCCGTCGATGCCCAGCCGCTGCTTGAAGTAATCGAAATTTCCGCCCACGGCGAGCGTGGCCGAGGTCAGCACCACCGTATCGAAGGTTTCGAAAAGTTTCCCCCGCAGAATCGCGCTCACGTCGATTGGCGTCGCCGCCAGGAACATGCCCTTGCCCCGCCGCTCGTACCAATAGACAAAGCCGCGCTGATCGGTTTCCGCCAGAAAGGCCAGCTCTCCGCGCAAAGCCGCCGCGCGCCGGGCGGCGGCCAGCAGATCCTCGGGCCGCCCCTTGACGGCGGCCAGTTCCGCTTCGATGTGGCGCATCGCCCCGGCCAGGCCGTCGTAGGCTTCCCTGTTTCGCTCCAGGAATTGTTCTCGCGCCTCGGTCCCGAACGGGAATCGGCCCTCCGCATCGGGGAAACAGGCAAACCATTCCCGCGCCCTCTCGCGCACCTTCGCGACGCTGTGCAGCAGTTCCGGCGAGCCGCCCGCGCCGAGACGGACCGCCTGCTCGCAGTCGCGCGCCAGATCTTCGAAGCGGTAATTGGAAATTCGCCGGCCGAAATAGTCGCTCGCCACGTCTTCGATCTCGTGCGCTTCGTCGAAAATCACCGCCGAATATTCCGGCAAAATCGATCCGAAATCGTCCTGGCGGATCGCCAGATCGGCAAAAAAGAGATGATGGTTGACGATCACCAGATCGGCTTCCCGCGCCCGCTGGTGCATCCACGTGATGAAACAGCGGCCGAATTCCGGACATTTCTGGCCCGAACAGGTATCGCGGCGGGCGTCGAGCCGGGGCCACAGCCCGGCGTCGTCGGGCAGAAAATCCAGCTCGGCGCGGTCGCCGGTCCCGGTCCGCGACTCCCACTGGCGGATGCGTTCGAGCCAGTCGACCTCGTCCAGGTCCTTGAGCAGGGGGCGCTGGCCCAGTTGATACAGCTTTTGCCGGCAGAGAAAATTGCCGCGCCCCTTCATCACGGCGACTTTCAAATCCGGTGAAAGGCGGCTTTGGAGAAACGGGATGTCCTTCTGGAAGAGCTGCTCCTGCAACGATTTTGTCGCCGTGGAAATCACCACCGTGCGGCCGCTGCGGATGGCCGGCACCAGATAGGCGAGCGTCTTGCCGGTTCCCGTGCCCGCTTCGACGACCAGATGCCGTCGTTTTTCGAACGCCTGCTCGACCATCTGGGCCATGGCCAGCTGCGAAGGGCGGAATTCGTACCCGGGATGGCAGCGCTCGAGCAAGCCCCCGGGACCGAAAATCTCCTGGAGGGTCGGCGGGGTGGAATCGTTCTTTGAGGAGTCCGGTGAAGGCATGCGAAATCACTGCGGCAAGCGCAACTGCCGACTTCCGGCTAAAATAGCATAGAACTGGCGACCGCGCCGGTATCGCCGGCGAGCGGCCCTCGTTCCCCACCCATGCAAAAACGACTGCCATTGGTTGCCATTGTCGGCCGGCCGAACGTCGGCAAATCAACGCTATTCAACCGCCTGATCGGGCGCCGGCGGTCGATCGTCACCGACGAGCCCGGAATCACGCGGGACCGCATCTACGGCGCGGCGGATTGGGAAGGCCGCGCCTTCGAAGTGGTGGACACGGGCGGACTGGTTCCCGACGAACGCGCCGGCGTGGCCAATGAAATTTTCAAGCAGGCGCGCCTGGCCCTGGCCGAAGCCGAGGCCATCATTCTGGTCGTCGACAGCCGCGCCGGACCCACCCCGACCGATTCCGAACTCGCCCGCCGCCTCCGCGTCTTCGGCAAGCCGATTGCCGTTGCCGCCAACAAGGTGGACTCGAAAGGGCAAACGACATCGGCCTCGGCTTTCTTCGAGATGGGGGAATCCGTCTTCCCCATTTCGGCCGAGCACGGGGTCGGGGTCGACGATCTGCTCGACCACGTCACGCGGGATTTCCCGGTCGCCGAAGCGGAGCCGCCCTCCTCGGCGATCCGCATTGCCATCATCGGCCGGCCGAACGTCGGCAAGTCCACCCTTCTCAACCAGCTGACCGGCGCCCAGCGCTCGATCGTCACCGCCGAGCCGGGAACCACGCGCGACGCGGTCGATACGCTCATCGAGAGGGAAGGCCGATCGTATCTCTTCGTCGATACGGCCGGCATTCGCCGCAAGTCACTCACAAAAATGGTGGCGGAAAAACTCAGCGTCGTCATGGCGCGCCAGCATCTGGAACGCGCCGACATGGGCCTGCTGGTCGCCGACGCTTCGCTCGGCGTGACCGCGCAGGATGCCACGATCGCCGGCTATGCCGGCCAGGCCGGCCGGTCGTTGATCGTGGCCATGAACAAGTGGGATTTGGCCCTCGAGCGGGCGCGCGAGGACAAGCGGACCAGCAAGCTCCGGCCCGCCGAGCTACAGCAGGAATACGAGGAGTTGGTGCGCAAGCGTCTTGGCTTCGTGAATTACGCGCCGGTGATTTTCCTCTCGGCGCTCAGCGGGAAGGGAGTGCCGGAACTGTTTGCGCAGATCGATCAGGTGGCCGAAGCGCGCCGCCTGCGCGTGCCCACCGCGGAACTCAACCGCTGGCTGGCCGAAAGCGATCTCCATCGCTCCGGTTCGCCGGCCCGCGAGGTGCCCGAGATTCTGTATCTGACGCAGGTTTCCTCCGATCCCCCCACGTTCGTCCTTTTCACTCGAACCACGCGCCGGCTCCATTACAGTTTCGAGCGCTTCCTGCAAAACCGGCTCCGCGAGCGTTTCGGGTTTACCGGGGCGCCCATTCGCTTGATGGTCCGCGCCCGGCGCCGCCCAACCGCCCGCTCTCGCGCCAGTTGACACGGGCGACGGTCGGCATAGGATAACTATTTGACCCATGATGCAAGACCTTTTCCCCTCCACCGACCCTGATTCCCCCTCCACCGAAGCCGCCGCTCCGGCCGCCGGTCAGGAGGGGGAACTATTTCGGATCGGCGAGGTGTGCCGCCTCACCGGGACGAAAGCGTTCGTGTTGCGATATTGGGAAACCGAGTTTCCGATGCTGGCCCCGCAGAAAAGCCCCAAAGGGCATCGGCTGTACCGCCGCGAAGACGTCGATATGGTTTTCGAGATCAAGCGGCTGCTCTATGAGCAGGGGTTCACGATCGCGGGCGCGCGGCGCTGGCTCGAATCGAGCGGCCGCGAAGGGTCGGAAGGCGAACCGGCTTCGGCCCCGACCCTGCCTTCGGGCTCGACGGCGGCGCGCAAGCGGCTGGTCGATCTCGATCAGGAGCTTCGGGCCATATTGACGCTTCTGGAAAGCGAATGATACGCTTCGATGTGAGTTCAGCCAGTCGGGACGTGGCGCAGCCTGGTAGCGCGCACGCTTGGGGTGCGTGAGGTCGCTGGTTCAAATCCAGTCGTCCCGACCATCTCTTCTCTTCCACTTCCGCTTCGATCGGTCGCCGCTTGAATGACATGCCTCACATTCTACTCACGAACGACGACGGGATCGCCGCGCCGGGCCTTGCCGCGCTCGCCGATGCCCTTGCCGGTCTCGGGCCGTTCACCATCGCCGCGCCGAGCGGCGAACGCAGTGGCGCCGCCCACTCGATCAGCGTGCGGCGCGCGGTCGCCTGCGAACCGCGAGGGGAAGGCCGCTGGTCGATCGACGGCACTCCCGCCGATTCGGTGATCATCGCCCTTCACAAGCTGCTTGAGAGCAAACCCGGCTTGGTGATTTCCGGCATCAACCACGGGGCCAACATCGGTCAAAACATCCACTATTCCGGCACCGTCGGGGCCGCCATGGAAGCGACATTGCATCATATTCCCGCCCTGGCGCTCTCGGTCGCTTCCCGGAACCCGGTTTGCGATTTCGGCCCGGCCGCCTGGCTTGGACGCCAGCTGGCCCGATTGGTGCTCGAGGAACCGCTTCCCGATGGCGTGCTGCTCAACGTAAACGTGCCGGAAAAGTGGGAGGAAGCGGGGCGCGTCCGTTTCACACGGCAATCCCGGAGAATCACTCGAAATGCCCTGCGCGAGGAGCGCGGTCCGGGCGGCGCGTCGTTCTGGATCGAAGAGATTGCCGCGCGCGAATCCATCGAACCCGATAGCGACCTGGCGGCCCTGCAGGCGGGCGAGGCGACCATCACGCCGGTTTGCCTGCCGGGCACCCATGAGATTTCGCTCAATCACCTCTCCCATTTAGCCGCCCGGCTCGAATCGCTCCTTCACAACCGCTGACCGCCGGAGCTTGCGCCGTCCCGGCGCGGAGGAATCCCGTTTCATTCCCCTTTTTTGTACGGATGCGCCAAAAAACGACGCGCCAGCTGGGCCAGATCCGCGTTGCCCGCCTCACTCGTTCCGTCGATCACTTTCCGGTAGTGCTGGGCGGCGAGCGGGTGGTCGCCCAAAAGGTCGTACATCTGGCCGGCGGCCAGTTGCGCGTGCATGACCAGGTCCGGATTCGGATGAGGGAACGTTTCCACGCTGTCGTAGGCCTGGGCGGCGCCGCGCCAGTCCTGCTCCGAGCGGAGCAGGTTTCCCAAATCCATTGCCGCCAGGCCCACATCTTCGCCTGCGAATTGGCCTTGCCTGCCTTGCTCGATCAGTTGCCGATATGCCTGAATCGCCTCGGCGGGATGGCCGGCGTCCTTCAGCAAATCGGCCGCGGACAGCGCAAAGAGGAAGCTGCGGGGATAGGCGGCATGCAGCCACTCGGTCAGCGCGAGCGCCTGCTTGTAGTGATGTTCCCGGGCCAGAAACAACCCGAGCGTGGTTCGCGCATCGACGCTGGCCTCGCCGTCTCCCGCAACGGCCTGCCGGATCAGCGCCAGGCCCTTCGTCTTGCTCCCGTGAATCGTGGCCAGCAATGCCGCGATTCGGATCGGCCACGGCAGGCTGCCGACAACGTAGTTGTAAATCCCCACGACGAGATTGGCGTCGCTGTAGGCGGGGTCGAGATCAAGGATCTGCTTCGAATCGTTGTAGGCGTCCAGGCCGCTCCGCAGGGCGGTGAACCAAGCCCTGTCCATCAGGGCCTGCTTGGTCGCGCGCAACCCTTGCGTCACGCTCCGCGCGTAGAGCGCGCCGACGTCGTTGGGATTGGCCGCGAGTTGCCGGTCCTCGATCTGCAAGGCTTCCTGGATCAGATGCTGGATCTGAGCCGCCACTTCCCGGTTCGGCGCTTTATTCTGTATGTGGACGAATTCATTGCCCAGATAAAGCGCCGCGTCGAGTTTTCCTTCCCGGTGCAGCTCCTGGAAAAGAACACCCTCCAGCAGATGATTCAGCGCGTAGGGATTGCCGGGATGGTCGGAAAGGGATTTTTTGAAATCGGCGACGGCGGGCTCGTATTCCATGTTGTAAAAATGGTCAAACCCCTCTCGCGTCGCCGCGTCGTCCGGCGTCAGTTTGAGGAATGAATGCTGCGGGGTGGGACCGGACTGAGAGGCGGCCCTTGCCGACGCCGCCATCCCGAAGGCAATCGTGAGCAGCATCAACATTGGCCGCCAGTGACGGATGGCAGGGTTTTTAACGCCGGTATGCGAACCGGCCGCGCCTGCTCGAATGGCAAGGGCCATCATCTGCGCGCCTCCGACAGACTACTGTATCAGTCCGGGCAAAAACCACGAGGGGAAGGGGCGGGCGCGCGAGCCGTAGCTCTATTACTTCCTAGTAAATAGCCCACGGAAGGCACCGGGCGGCCGAATAACCTATAAGCCTCGTGTTCCTAACGACCAAGGCCGGACATTCCGGCAGGCCATTTCGGAAAAAAGACCTCCTGAAAGACCGGTACCATAGCGTAGCGTTCAAGTAAAATTTATCGCTTCCATCGGGGCCGTAGTCGGCTAAAATATCGTGAGTGACGAAGGACGGCGTGGCCCACTGTTCCTATTGCGGCGAGAACCTGCGAGAGAACGCTCTCTACTGCCCGAAGTGTCTTGTGCCGATCGCGCGGCCATCGCGCCGGAAGCGCCCGGGCACCGCTTCCCTGTTGCTCGGTGTATCGCTCGCTTTCGGCGGCCCGTGCGTCTGGGCCATCTCCCGCCAAGTCCGAAGTGAATTCTTAAAAACATCGATTTCACAATCGACCGTCCACGCCGCTTCGATGCCGGCGCCGCGCGCGGTGGATCAGGCCAAAGCGCTCATTCAAAGCTGCGGCGCTCCCGACCGCGACATGTCGACAGCCAACAACGACCCGCGCCCTCCGATTCCCTTCCGCGTGCTCTCGTATAACAGCCAGCATCTACAGTTCGCTTTCGTTCCCGGCGGCGGGGCGCAGATCGGTGACCCGCCCCCTTATCGCTGGGCGCTATCCGGGATTCTCGATTTGACCACAAATCAAAGGATCAGCCTCCAGGCGGCGACCGAACGCATGAGTTGCGCCGCCCCTCTGGTCGCCCTGGCCGGCGCGGCCAGCCATTCCGCCGCGGTCAACGAACCGGCGCCCTCTGGCGAGGCCGGCCTCACCGCTTCCTCCAACATCGATCCGCAATAAGCGCGTCCGAAAAAAAATCCCCTGCTTGTGATTGTTATTGCTGACGATTGGTCGAACGATTTTGGGGTGGGGGACGATCCGGCAGAGGCGGCGGGAAAGCAGGAATCGAAGAATCAATGCCGGGGCGCGCCAGGCAGTGCGGAGAGCCGCACCGCGCGGTTGGCCTAGCTTACCGGAAGCGTGCCTAGCAACAGACGGTGAAACGGCCACTGCCAATTCCCGTGATGCCGACCGCTAAAGCAATGACAAAACCAATCAGGGCCGCGGTCACTCGACCTTTTCGGAGAAGGTGTGGATACCGCACTCGAGCTTTTTTCCGCCCCACCGGCCCGATCTCGGATTGTTCGGGTCGTCCGGTATCGCCGTGCACGGCTCGCAGCCGATGCTCGTGAAACCCCGGTCGTATTGCGGCAAAAACGGAAGACCGTTCGCCGCCGTGTATTCCCACACCTGCCCCCAGGTCCAATCGGCTAGAGGACTGATCTTCAGCAGCGTTCGCCCGGTGGGCAGGCGATGGTGTTCGACTTTCTTCAGGTTCTTTCGCGTCGGGGACTGCTCCCGGCGCAGTCCGGTAAACCAGAGATCGAACGGCTCGAGCGACTCCATCAACGGTTCGACCTTGCGCAGGTGGCAGCAACGGGCAGGGTCTTCCCGATAGAGGATTCCCAGTTCCGACTCCTGCTGCGGGACCGTCCGGCGCGGCAAAACATTGACCAGTGTCAGGTTCCATTCCCGAACGAGTTTGTCCCGAAATTCGTAGGTCTCGGCAAAGTGATAGCCGGTGTCTAGAAACAAAACGGGAATCGCGGGCAGGCGTTTCCGCAGCAGATCGAGAACGACGATGTCCTCGGCCTGGAAGCTGCAGGTGAGGCACGTCCGGGATTCCGGCTCGCCATCGAGGAGACGGCGCACGAGCGGCTCCGCTTCGTAGTTCTCAAAATCCGGCAATGGGTCGATGGCGCTCATTCGGCCTCGCTCTTTCTTCCCGATGCGTCGCCGATTCGGAGCGTTTCCGCAAAAGCGATCGACCGATCGAGGGATTCTTCGATCCGTCCCGGTTCCCCGGGCGAAATTTCGAAAAGCGACTCTGCCGGCATGTCGTGGAGCAAACCCATTTCGCGCAGGGGATCGTCCTCGCTCCACAAAACGACCAGGATTCCGGCCGACAGCAATCGCTTGAGAAAGTGAGCCGCGGCCGGCGGAGGCAACTCCTCGCGCTTTACCAGAAGCGTTTCAAAGCCCCGCTCGAAGAGCGATCGCTCCAATAATTCCGCAAAGGCCGGATCGCCGGCCACGGAGATGACCCCGGAACGGTGTCCATGACGATGGTAGCGCTCTTCATGCGTCACCTTCCCGCTCTGCGACCGCGCCGTAGCGGAATCACTCCCGCCCGGGGCGGTTTTCTCCGGTGCCGGATTTTCCCGGGGCATGTTTTCCCGAATCATGCCGGCTCCGACCGTCGCATTCGAGAGCGGGTCGATCAGAATGAAGCTGCCCGTCGTCCGGTTGAGATCGTAAAAGTCGAAATAGAGGGGGCTGTTGGTGACTAGTTCGACGGCGGCGATGCCGTTCATCTCCAGCCGTATGGCGGGCTGGCGGGACAAGGTATTCATATCCACGGCGTAGCGAATCCGCGTCGCCTGGCCCTTGACGTGGCGTCCGGCGTGCTTGACGAGATAGGTCTGGCCCGGCACGAGCGGCTGGGGGTGCAGCCAGACGACCATGGCCGAAAAATGGCTGGAAACATGCGGCGGCGAATCCGGGGACACCAGAATGTCTCCCCGGCTCAAATCGATCTCGTCTTCGAGCGTCACGACGACCGATTGCGAGGCCGTGGCGCAATCGAGATTGCCGTCGTAGCTGACGATCGATTCCACACTCGTCCGCCTTCCCGATGGCAGCGCCATCACCCCATCGCCGGGACGAATCACGCCGCTCGCCACACGACCGGCGAAACCGCGGAAGGTGGAGTCGGGACGGATGACGAACTGAATCGGAAAGCGCAGGCCCTCCATTGGCGTGGCGCGGTGGATCTCCACGGTTTCGAGGTAGCCCAAAAGCGTCGGGCCCGAATACCAGCCCATATGCTGGCCGGCCGTGACGACGTTATCCCCTTCCAAGGCGCTGACGGGGATGCACTGGACGAATGGAATCCCCAGGCGCTCGGCCAGTTCGAGAAAGCCGGTTTCGAGCTCGCGAAAAACCTCTTCCTGGTAGCCGACCAGGTCCATCTTGTTGATCGCGGCCACGACGTTCGGAATGCCCAGCAGCGACGCGATGTACAGATGGCGGCGGGTCTGCGCCAGCAGGCCCCGGGCGGCGTCGACCAGAATCACGGCGAGGTCGGCTGTCGAAGCGCCGGTCGCCATGTTCCGCGTGTACTGCTCGTGGCCCGGCGTATCGGCGATGATGAATTTCCGGCGCGACGTGCTGAAATACCGGTAGGCGACGTCGATCGTGATGCCCTGTTCGCGCTCGGCGCGCAGCCCGTCGGTGAGCAGCGAAAAATCGATTGCTCCCCCCGACCGGTTGATCCGGCTCTTCTTCACCGAGGCGAGCTGATCCTCGTAAACCCCCTTGGAATCGTGCAGCAATCTCCCGATGAGCGTGGACTTGCCGTCGTCGACGCTTCCCGCGGTGGTGAAACGCAGGAGATCCTTGTTCAGGTCGCGATCGAGAAACGCGTCGAATCCCTCGCCGAGTTCGGTTTCCGGGCTGGAAAAGATCAAAAGTAGCCTTCCCGCTTCTTGATTTCCATCGAGCCTTCCTCGTCGTGATCGATGGTGCGGTTTTCGCGTTCGGAACGCCGGAAGGAGATCATCTCCTCGATGATCTTCGGCACCGTATCGGCCTCGGACCGGATCGCCCCGGTGCAGGGCACGCAGCCGAGCGAGCGCATCCGGCACTTCACGCGCTGCGTTTTCTCGCCCGGAAGAAGGCGATCGTTCGGATAGACCAGGAGGAGCGAGCCGTTCCGGTCGACGGCCTCGCGCTCGCGCGCGAAGTAGAGGGGCACGATGGGGATGTTTTCGATGTGGATGTACATCCAGACGTCGAGTTCGGTCCAATTGGAAAGCGGAAAAATGCGGATGCTTTCCCCCTTGTCGATGCGGGAATTCAGGATGGTCCACAGTTCCGGCCGCTGGTTCTTCGGGTCCCACTGTCCATGCGCGTCGCGGAAGGAATAGATCCGTTCCTTCGCGCGCGATTTCTCCTCGTCCCGCCGCGCCCCGCCAAAAGCGGCGTCGAAGCCGCCCTCGGCCAGGCCGTCGAGCAGCGACCTGGTTTTCAGCAGCCCGCAGCATTTCTGCGTGCCGAGCGCAAAGGGACTGGCGCCCTGCGCGAGCGCTTCGCGATTCTGGTGAACGATCAGCTCGGCGCCGATCTGCTTCGCGTACCGGTCGCGGAATTCGATCATTTCGGGGAATTTGTAGCTGGTGTCGATATGCAGGAGGGGGAACGGGATCTTGCCGGGGAAAAAGGCCTTCTGGGCCAGGCGCAGCATCACCGACGAATCCTTCCCGATCGAATACAGCATCACCGGCCGCGCGAATTCCGCCGCGGCTTCCCGCAGGATGTAGATGCTTTCCGATTCCAGGGCGCGGAGGTGGCTGATCCGCGAGCCGTCGACGGGCCGCGGGAGGGGTGGCCGTGGATTCTCCCGCCAATATTCACCAACGAGGTCGACTGTTTCGTACGCCATGGGTCCTCTCATTCCGTCCGAACAAACACCGCCAAACAAAAAACCCACCGGCCAGCTGTTCTGGCGGTGGGCTTGACTGCGGCTCGATGATTGCGGATTGCTAGGTAACGAGCCTCCCCGCGCCAGAACGGACGCACGCGCAACAGCTACAACACATATTTGCCGCACAGTTCTGGCAAATGCTCGTTTCCATGGCAACTACGATACAGGGGAAAGGAGATGAGTGCAACCGGTTTCTTGCCCCGGACTTCCTTATTGCTTTAACGGCAATACTTTGGCCGTTTACCCACCCGCCAGCCATCGCTTTTCGGAGAAATAGCCGGGCGAAGGGAACGCACCGCCCTTCGCCGCCGAGTGTGGGCGGACCACCCGAAAAAGCTTCCCGGCAGCCAAGGGCCGCCCGCCTCCCGATTTGAGGGAGGGCTGTGTACTGCCAGGGGGGAAGACGATTTCCCCGCGTGTCAGCCTTCTGTTAAATTATAGGAACGTGGCGCGATGGCGTGACTTACGCCACAGCGAGACGATTCGCGGGCATGTATAGTTGCGCGATTTTGAGCGGATGTTCTTCCGCATATCCACAGAGCGGACACAACCTCTTGCAGACAGAATCCTTCGAGCAGGCAAAAATCGGGCTCCCGATGACCAGCTACCCGACAATCATTCAGGGCGGCATGGGCGTGGGCATCTCCAACTGGCGGCTCGCTCAGGCCGTATCCCGCCTCGGTCAACTCGGGGTTGTTTCCGGAACCGCTCTGGAGACGATTTTCGCCCGGCGACTGCAGGACGGCGACCCTGGCGGCCACATGCGCCGGGGCCTCGATCATTTTCCTTTCCCCGAGATGGCCAAACGCGCCTGGCGGACCTATTACATCAGCGGCGGCAAGCCGGAGGGCTGCTCCTACAAGGCGCCGCCGATGCACGCGAAAGACGGCCCGCGGGAGCTCCAGGAGCTTTGCGTCGTTGCCAACTTTGTCGAAGTATTTCTGGCCCGTGAAGGCCATGACAATCCGGTGGGAATCAACTATCTGGAAAAAATCCAGATTCCGCATTTGCCTTCGATCTACGGCGCCATGCTGGCGGGCGTTGGTTATGTGCTGATGGGCGCCGGCGTTCCGCTCAAGATTCCCGGCGTGCTCGATCGTTTCGCCACCCACGACCCTGCGACCTATCCCCTTTCCGTGACAGGCGCGCAGGAAGCCGGGGATACGACGATGTCGTTTGTTCCCCGGGAATTTATGGAGTGCGATCTTCCGCCGCTGATCCGTCCCCAGTTTTTGGCCATCATCTCTTCGAATACCCTGGCCACAACCATGGCAAGAAGGGCCAACGGCAAGGTGGATGGATTCATCGTCGAGGGCCCAACAGCCGGGGGACACAACGCGCCGCCCAGGGGAAAGCCTCAGCTCAACCAGGCCGGGGAACCCGTCTATGGAGAACGCGACAGGGTTGACTTTGAAAAATTGCGGGAACTGGGCCTGCCCTTCTGGCTGGCGGGAGGATATGGGTCCCCCGAAAAGCTGAGGGAAGGCTTGGCGGCCGGCGCCGCGGGAATTCAGGTCGGAACCGCATTCGCCTACTGTGCCGAATCGGGATTGAGGGACGACTACAAGCAGGCGCTTTTGAAGAAGGTTGTTTCCGGCGATATTCGAGTATCCACCGATCCCGTGGCCTCTCCTACGAAGTTCCCGTTCAAGGTCGCGCATTTGGAGGGTTCGCTATCCGAGGCCGAAGTCTATTGGGCCAGGCCTCGCATCTGCGATCTCGGCTATCTGCGCGAGCCCTACTACACCGCTGCGGGCGCGATCGATTACCGCTGTCCGGCCGAGCCGGTATCGGTATACGTCGCAAAGGGCGGGAACCCGGAGAACACGGTAGGGAGAAAATGCCTGTGCAACGCGCTGATGGCAAACATTGGCCACCCGCAAGTGCGGAGCAAGAAATACGTTGAAAAAGGCCTGGTGACCTCCGGGGACGACTTGACCGGAATCGCGCGCTTTCTGCCCGCCGACGGACAGACCTATAGCGCCGCCGACGTGGTGACAAAGCTCATCAACGGCTGACCCGCGCCGGCCGAAAACACAAATCCCCCTCCGCCGCCTTGCCGAAGCCCACTAAATCTTGTGACTTCGAATTGCTTCCTACTGGATGCGTTGCGCCTTGTTTACAGGCACACCATGTGCATTGCGGCGATCGTCTCTAGAGATTCAGCATTTTTGCGATCTGTTTGTTGATAAAAAATGTCATAACCAAGCCCCGTTCGGCCCAGGGCATATTCAGTTCCTTCAACAAGTCATTCGCGCGGTCACTCAGTCTGCCCTTGATTGTTTCGCGCAATTCGCGCGGCACATCCGCGAGCGTCAGGCCGTCCAGCTTGGCGTCGATCGGGCGGACAGGCTTCGGTACGTAGTTTTGGAGGACCGGCAGGTTCCCCTCGGTGCCCAGCAAACCGCTGGAATTCTGAAGAAATTCCCGCGCCTTGGTCCGTCCGACGTCGTAATCGTGGTCTCTGTATTCCTGCGCGCAGAAACCGACGAAGGCATCGAGACCCGATCCGGCCAACTCCTCCGCCTTGGCTGTAATTCCGTAAATGACCATTTCGTCCCGCTCCCCAAGGCCTGCCGCGGTTTCCAGAACGAGTATCGAATCGATCCAGGTGTCCCCAACGTGTGGACTCGTCGCCCTCGCAAGATCGTCGAACTCCTTTTGGAATTGCCGCCTCAGGCGCTGCCGTCCCGTTTCCGCGCCGGCGGATTCCACGCCGAACAGCAACGGCAATAGAGCGTCAGCGGCGTCTTGTAAAGGAGCTGATTGAATTCGGTTACTTTCGAGCGCATCTTTAAGCTCCAGGGCGCGGCTATTGAACGTAGCGAGCAGTTCATTCACCTGCTCTGCCTGTATCCAGTCCTGGAACGCAGCCTGGCCGTAAACCGCGTTGAACAATTGGACAGCCGTCGCTCTGTAGTCCGCGTTGGCCGCGTTGAAGTCCGCATGAGCGGTCGACTTCTTGGCATGAGGAGCGATGAAAAGATAAAAGCGGGACTCCGTATCGAGGTGGTGATCGATCTCATCGACGAGGTTCTTGGCCAGACCCAGCGGCTCGTTTTGGAAGACCCCGCCATCGGTATAAGCGAACGTCTCAAAGGGCGAGGGAAAGTCGATGTCGGGCGAGTCGTACTCGCTGCGACGCCGTACCAGGTCTTTAACCCGGAACGCAAAGGGAAATGCTCCGCAGGACACCGCCGCATTCCGCAATGGCTCCCAAAATGAGAGAGCGTCCGATGTGGGATCAGCCATCGCGGATAGCTGGTCCTCGAACCGGGTGTAGGTGAACGTCTGGTTCGGCCTCATTTTGTGGCTGTAGTCGATACCGTTCAAATTCGACAACGCCAGACCCAGGCGGATCTGGTCCGCGGAGGCAGGATGTCTCACGGGAGTTGGCGGGATGTGCGTCGAGTAGCGTTGGCAAAGGTACTTTTTTGAAAGGGTTTCCACCAGGTTGGAGGAGAGGACCGAATGGGTAGGGTCTTCCCCGTGCTGAAGAGCCAACAACCCCTGAAGCTGAATGTCTCGCACCCAAGCCCGATAGAGGACGTTATTGTACGGATCGGCCAGGGAATCCGCTTCGAACAGCAGTTTCTGGGCCAGGACCGTGACGCTCATTCCACCGGCCGAGGCGCCTGTCACCACATCGACAACGATTTTATTCTCGTCTGTGACGCTCGCATTATGCTGTGCGATCGCATCGAGAAGTTCATACAACACGCCGGCTTCATAGGAGCCCAGGGAGACTGCGCCAGCGACCGTGATGGCAAGCCTGATGGCCATGCGTTCCTGCCTTTCGCTCCACTTTGAGATTGCGGCCCCGAATTCCCCGGACACACTCTACGAACAGAACCCCGGCCGCCACAAGGAGGGAAATTTCCGCCGATTCGTGATTGTCACTTCAGGCTCACCAGCGTTTGCGTCAGAGCGACCTGCTCTGGCGGCGGCATATTACCATCGACGAAGGTGCCCAGGTCGAACGTATGCCCCGGCTTGAGAGCATGTAGGGTCAGCACCGCGGCCGGCTTTAGGCCCGGCGAACCAAGCGCGCGCGACGCTCCGGTCGGACAACGTCCGGGAATCAGAGGTTACGTACACTCGTCGCGCGTATTGTAGAAAATCACGGCCCGATTCACACTCCTGGCGAAGCTTACAGGCACTCGCGATTAATCAGAGGAGTCCGCGGATCGCCTGGGGGGCGGAAATGCATCGGCGGTTTCTTCGGCGCGCGGCTGAAGGCATTCCAGATCTTTTTCGACAATCAGGCGCAGGAACGTGCCATCCCCTATCGGCTGATCCGCTTCGATGCCGATCTGTTCCGACTGGGCCCACTGGCGCGCTTCGACTGACGGCAGGAGGATTGTGAGGCTCTGGTTTCCGAACGTGGCGACGGGCTTTCGGACTTGCGGCGAGCATTCGACGCGGGAGAGAAGCTTCTCGAGTGGCGAGAACGACGTGGTCTGTTCCACCCTGCCGCCACCAGCGACGCGGCTGACTTCGCTTTGCGTGAGACGGACACGGATGCTGTTGGCATGAATTCGGACCTTCATTCATTCGCCTTTGAAATGGGATCTTCCAGCAAGCGATCAAAGGCGGCGAATTCGGCCGGCGTATTCAGGTTTGTCCACGTGCTGGCGGGCCATTCCGGCGGCGCTCCCAGCGCGAGAAATCCGGGCAGGGCGGCAAGCGCCTGAACGGAATTTTCAATCGCGCCGAGGCGAACAGCGATTTCTTCGCGAGCCTCCCGGCGGAACGCGGACGGAAATGGTTCGATCCGGCATTTTTCCTGACCCGCCACGCGGCACATCACACCTCTTGTTTCCGGTTGTGCCGTGAGTACCTCGACTAACCTCGCCAATAGGGGCGCACGAACCATAGGCATATCGACGGTGATAACGGCGACGATGGGAGTAAAGGACTCTTCCAAGGCGGTCAGCAAGCCACGGAGGGGGCCGAGGCCGTCCACCGGGTCGATGGCCTCGCGATCAAAGAGATCGGCAGCGGGAGGATGCGCAACGGCAGGCGCGGTGACAAGTAAAGTGGGTCCGGGCCACCGCATACGTCTCAGGAGCCATTCGAGAATGGGTTGTTGCTGGAACCGCAAATGGGATTTGGGCAACCCCATGCGTTCACCCCGGCCGCCTGCAATCACCGCCAGCGTGGTTTGCGAAAGATCGCCGATTTGGGGGTGGGATTGCTGCGCCGCCGGCATAACCGTTCTCGTCGTTCTTCGGGATGCCCCCTATAGTAGGTGCCGGCTGGTACGAACGGCAACTTAACAAAACAATCTAATCATTAGATTTAAGCAGGCGGCAGATGACTGCGAAGATCGATTGTGCAGCCGCAAACGAGGTCCTCCATCGAAACGGAAGGCTTATCGGACACTTTCAGTAAATTGACTTGAATTGGTTCTATAATGCCGCAGAAAGGCGACCGCGATTTATCGGGGCGACAAGGTAGAGACCCGGATGGCTGGCAATCGATCAAGTGTCGCGCTGACGCCGGTGACGGAGTGGTTGAACGGAGAGTTGCGCCGCGTCGACGATTATCTGGCGTCCGAGGAACCGCTCGAAATTCGTCTGGGGCGCAGGACGCTCGGGGCGACGTTGCGCACGCCCGGAAACGACCGGGAACTCGTGGCCGGGCTTCTCTTCACCGAAGGGCTGATCGCAGATATCGGAGACGTGCGGAGCATCCGTTGCGCCGATTCCTCCGAAGAAAACGCGCCCAACATTGCGCAAGTCGCCTTGCGACGCGGATGGAAAACAGGAACGCACGTGGGCCGGCGCGGATTTTCCGCCGGATCGGCGTGCGGCGCCTGCGGAAAGGCAATGATCGATCAGTTACGGAGCCGGGAAGTCCGGCGGCCGAATGCGATGGCGCGGTTCGATGCAAAGGTCCTGTGCGAGCTACCGGACAAGTTGCGCTCGGCGCAAGCCGTCTTCGGACGCACGGGCGGGTTGCACGCCGCGGGGCTGTTTGACGCGCAAGGCGAACTCGTTGTTTTGCGCGAGGATATTGGGCGTCACAACGCCGTGGACAAAGTCATTGGGTGGGGTCTGCTAGAGAAGCGTGTCCCGCTGGACGGCTGCATCCTGCTTGTCAGCGGACGAGGGGGATTCGAGATCGTCCAGAAAGCGCTGGTGGCGGGCGTTCCGTTGCTGGCTTCCGTTTCCGCCCCTTCCAGCTTGGCGGTACAGATGGCGCGTGAGATGGGACTCACGTTGGTGGGGTTTCTGCGCGGGAGGCGGTTCGTGATTTACGCGCATGAGGAGCGGTTTGGATTTTCCGCGCCCCCATTCCATCGGCCCGCGCCCAAAGCAGCAGGCGCCGGAGATAAGAATCGGCCACATGCCACAAACGTGGGACGGAGAAGCCGGACGACATCGTAATCCTGCACAAGCCCAACTCATCTGCCGCGTCGCGACAGTTCCCGATCCAAACAGGCAGGCTTTCTTTTAGAAAAGAGCAGCTTGGGCTGTCCCCGAGGGCCGCTTAGAGACGACGGCCCGGAGAATCCAATCTCCCGACCTCACCCAACCTCGCCGCTGCAGCTCACGGCGTTCAACCCGGCGGCGACGCATCCGGTCTCTATCAGCCCCGGCTGCCAGGAAGCGGCCTGCCCTCAGGCAGCGCCCGCTTCCCCGTTTTCGGCGCCGTTTACGGCTCAGCCAGGAACCACGACATCTTCCCCGTGCGGGATCGCGTTGAGCGTGGCGGTGTCGATATTCAGGTGGGCCTGGACCAAAGCGGGCGGCAGGTGCGTCAGCCAGTTATTCAGCGAAACATCCTCATACTGGCTGGTCCTGAACATCTCGAGAAAGACAAGATCCTCGGTCCCCGTATTCTCGATGTAGTGCGGGAGCGTCTGCTCTACGTAGCCAATGTCTCCCTTGCGGAAATCCATGGTGCGGGCGGTGCCGCCGGCGGCGAAGACCGTCATCCGTCCTTTGCCGGTAACGTAGTATTGCCATTCGTCCGCGTTGGGGTGCCAGTGCAGCTCGCGCATTCCTCCCGGATGAACGATGACATGCGCCGCCGCAACCGCATTTGAGACCGGGAAGACGCTCGAATCAACGATGCGCACCTCGCCCGATTTTGTTTTATGGGTAGGCGCCATCTCCATCATGCGGAACGAGAATTTATGGGATGACAAACCGCGGGTCCCGGCCGCCGCCAGCCGATCCTGTTCGAGCGACGTCTTCGGCAGTTCGGATTGAAAGATGTAAAGCTCGCCCTTCGGAAGCTTCGCGAGGTTCCGTGCCGGCACGTTGAAATTTTTCGCCAGAACATCGAGGGGAGTGTGCGCCATCCAGTCGGCCAGCAGCACCGTATCGTATTCGGAAAATGCCCCGTCATCGAATACGAGCAGGAACTCGCATCCGTCGGGCGCCAAACCTTGAATCGAATGAGGACGGCCGGTCGGAAAAAACCACAGGTCTCCCTGTTTCACATCGTCGACAAACGGCTTATTCTGCTCGTCGAAACACGTAATTCTCGCGCTGCCGTAAAGCATGAGCGCCCACTCGCCGGCCTTGTGCCAGTGCAGTTCGCGTATCCCGCCCGCCGTGAGGCGCATATTCACGCCGGAGATCGTCGCCGCGACCGGCAAATCCTGGATGGTGACCTGGCGCGCGTAACCGCCCTCCTGCGTGCGCTTGTGCGAAAACGCAAAGGGATACTTGAACGGCTCGACATTCCCGTGATCCGTCGGCGGAGGAGTGACCGAGTCAGGATTCTCGATATGGAGGGCCTGGTCGTCGGGGCCAATCGGATTCGTCCCGCTGCGGTCGTGTTCGGCTTTCTGGATGTCTTGGGGAAGCTGCAGCACTGCCGGGGCGATTGCCGTGGTCCCAACAACGGCCGACCCTAACTGCAAAAATTTTCGACGTGAAACCGATTCCGTGTCCTTTGTTCCACTCACTTTCCTTTCCTCCTTGTGACCGTCACTGCAAGCGCCCCAAATCTAGTGCAAACAGGTTGCCGGAGCAAGAAAAAAGGGATCAACGAAACACGTCAAACCCTCCGGAATATTACGCACAGATAGGAGTAAAGCCGGCAGGGAAATGGCGGGTATCCGGGAAATCGCACAAGAGAGGGATCAAGGCGCCGGTGGACCGTGTCCCGGAGGCGCGAACTTGTCTGCCGGATCCGGGCGCCGGGCTCTGGAGCGCAAAATTGCGGTTGCAAACGAACTGGTGGCGGGCGTAGCATCCGTGCCCGGGTCGCCCGGATGCACATCGCGCTGAAAGGATGCCCGATTTCCTGGCATTCGATCTCAGCGTCGACCTGCGAGCTGTCCATGAGGAGATCCATCCAACCTTTACGTTGCGGAACGCATCGATCCCCCGTCAAAAAACGGCTCTTCGGTCCGGTGGATGCGGATTTATAGTGATTACGCGAGAGGGAGAAACCACATTGGGAACACACGCAATCACGTTCGTAGCTTCCCGTTACGTACCGGTGGCGATCGGCTTCTTTGGCCTCGGCACCGGCTACTTCATTTGGGGCGGACAGGCATTATCTGGTTTTCCCAAGACAAGTCCGGACGTAAATAAAACCATGGGCATGTGGGGTTTCTGGATGCCGGGATTCATGCAATTCATCACAGGCGTCTACCTGCTCGTCGGCCTGACGTGGTTCAACGTTTTTGGCAATGCGGCGCCTTTGTACATGGCCGGCCTCGCCTTCACGGCGTACGGCATCCATTGGTTCGCGATGGCCCATCGCCGGTACATCGATTCCAGCCCGCAACCGGATGGCTGGATGGCGATCGCGTTTCTGTTTATCAGCCTTCTGGGGGCCGACGTTTTCCGGCGCGCGGCGGACATTCCGGTGATGATAGTGTTCGTCGGTCTGTCGTTGATTTATGCCGCCGAGATTCCGACTCGCCTGTTCTCCTGGCGTCCCGGCGCGCGCCTGGTCGGCCTGCTCCAGCTGGCGACTGGAATTTGGCTCATGTACTGCACCTACGCCATAACGGTAGATCTGGCGCTTGGCGCCAAAGTGTGGATCTAAGGACGGCCAGGCAAAAGCCAAGCCGGCATGGAGGAGCGTGGAGCCGTGGTACGCGTAACGGTTGACGGAGTTTCTCACGAAGCCAGAGAGGAAGAACGTCTGGTGGATCTGCTCCTTCGGGTGGGCAGCGAGATCCCCCATGTCTGCTATCACCCGCAACTGGGGCCGATTCAAACCTGCGACACATGCATGGTAGAGGTGAAGGGGGAGCTCGTCCGGGCCTGCGCGACCCCTGTCGCCGATGGAATGGAGGTCCACGCGCGAAGCGCCAAGGCGAAAGCGGCGCAAACGGAAGCATTTGACCGCATTCTCGGCAACCACCTCCTCTACTGCACCGTCTGCGACAACAACAACGGGAATTGCGTCGTCCATAACACGACGAAACAGCTGGCCATCGAGCACCAGCACATCCCGTTCCGCGCAAAGCCGTACGAGGTGGACGGCACAAATCCCTTCTATCGCTATGATCCGGATCAATGTATTCTGTGCGGCCGCTGCGTCGAAGCCTGCCAAAACGTCCAGGTAAACGAAACACTTTCCATCAACTGGGAAGACCCGAACCCGCGCGTGCTGTGGGACGGCGGCTCGGCGATCAATGAATCCAGCTGCGTCTCCTGCGGCCACTGCGTCACGGTCTGTCCCTGCAACGCGCTGATGGAGAAGTCCATGCTGGGGCACGCGGGATTTTTCACGTCCCTGCGGAAATCCACCCTCAGCGGCATGATCGACATTGTGAAGGGCATCGAACCGGAGACCGGGTATGGAGCCATTCTGGGGCTCTCCGAAGCGGAGCAGGCCATGCGGGAGCATCGCACGCGGCGAACGAAGACGGTTTGTACCTATTGCGGGGTCGGATGCAGCTTCGATGTCTGGACCAAAGACCGCCATATTCTCAAGGTCGAGCCCGAACACGGCCCCGCCAACGGGATCTCCACCTGCATTAAGGGGAAATTTGGCTGGGAGTATGTGAACAGCCAGGACCGGCTGACGACGCCGCTCATCCGCGAAGGCGACGCGTTTCGCCAGGCCAGCTGGGAGGAAGCCCTGGATGTAGTCGCCCGGCGGCTATCGGAAATCAAAGCGGAAAGCGGGCCGGACTCTACCGCCTTCATCTCGTCTTCCAAGTGCACGAACGAGGAAAGCTTTCTCATGCAGAAGCTGGCCCGGGCCGTCGTCGGCACGAACAATGTCGATAATTGTTCCCGCTACTGCCAGGCCCCGGCCACCACGGGGCTCTTCCGCACCGTCGGCTACGGCGGCGATTCCGGTTCCATCCAGGACCTCGAGAAGGCCGACCTGATCATCATCCTCGGCAGCAATACGGCGGAGAACCATCCGGTCATTGCGACCCGGATCAAGAGCGCACACAAGCGGCATGGTCAGAAGCTGATTGTGAGCGACCTGCGGGAGCATGAAATGGCCCGCCGCGCCGATCTCTTCCTGCGCCCGAGCCCGGGCACCGATCTTGTCTGGTTGAGCGCCATCAACCGCTACCTGCTGGACAACGGCCTGGCGCATACCGGGTTCCTGGACCGGCACGTGAACGGGCTGGAGGAGTATCGAAAGAGCCTCGAATTTTTCACGATGGACGCCGCCTCCCGCATCTGCGGCCTGCCTCGCGAGACTCTGGTGGCCGTGGCGCACATGATCGCCGAGGCGAAAGCCGTGTGCATCCTCTGGGCCATGGGAATCACGCAGCACAGGCAAGGCTCCGACACTTCCACGGCTATTTCCAACCTGCTGCTCATGACCGGCAACTACATGAGGCCGGGAACCGGCGCCTACCCGATGCGCGGTCATAACAATGTGCAGGGGGCGAGCGACCTCGGTTCCATGCCGAACTTTCTGGCCGGATACCAGTCCGTGAGCGATCCGGACGTCCGGGCGCGCCATGAAGCGGCCTGGAAGGTGAAGCTGCCCTCGACCAAGGGCCTCGACAACCATGAAATGGTCGAAGCGATTCAGCAGGGCAAGCTCAAGGCGTTGTACGTGATCGGCGAGGAAATGAGCATCGTCGACTCGAATGCAAACTACGTGGCGGACGCATTCGCCAAGCTCGATTTCTTCGTCGTGCAGGACATCTTCTTCAGCGCCACGTGCCGTTTCGCCGACGTGGTGCTCCCGGGCGCGCCCAGCCTGGAAAAGGAAGGCACCTTCACCAACACGGAACGGCGCATCCAGAGGCTCTACCAGGTGTTTGAGCCGCTGCCGGGCTGCCGGCCGGATTGGAAGATTATCCAGGACCTCGCGAATCGCCTGGGCGCCGATTGGAATTATCAGCATCCTTCCGAGGTCATGGATGAAATCGCCTCCCTGACGCCGCTGCTCGCCGGGGTGAATTACGAGAGGCTCGCCGGATACAAATCCCTGCAATGGCCCGTTGCGCCCGACGGAACCGGTCAGCCCCTGCTCTATACCGAACGCTTTGCCTTCCCCGACGGAAAGGCGCGGCTGTTTCCGGTCTCCTGGGCGGATCCATCCGAGCAGCCCGACGCCGAATTCGACCTGCATTTGAACAACGGCCGGCTGCTCGAACATTTCCACGAGGGCAACATGACCTATCGAACCGGGGGAATTCGCGAGAAGACGCCCGATGTTTTTGTGGAAGTTTCGCCGGAACTGGCCGAAGAGCGCGGAATCCAGAGCGGCACCTGGGTGCAGCTGATCTCACGCTACGGCCAGGTCCGCGTTCGCGCCCTGGTCACCGATCGCGTGCGCGGGCGGGAACTGTATATGCCGATGAACTCTATCGAAAGCCCTGTGAACCGGCTGACGAGCAGCCACACGGATATTGCGACGCACACCCCTGCCTACAAGGAACTGAGCGTTCAATTGAAGGTATTGGCCGAAGTCGGTGAGAGCCCGCTGCCTCGCGTGAATCCCCGGTTTGGCCATCCCACGCCCCAGCAGGGGGTTGAGGTCGAACGGAAGTGGAAGCGGCCGGATTATCAGCCTCCCGGCAATCAGCTCGTGCAGCTTCGCACCAAATAAAGAGGGAGGAGGAGACCCTTGGCTAAACCGATCGATCTCGAGGCGCCGCCGCGCAATCCGCGCGCGGAGTTGCAATCCAGATTGGAGCGCGCGCCGGAAGAACATGCCGAAGCGATTCTGGCCGCCTACGAAGTGCTTCAGGAATTGCATGACCGGGGGGCGCTCGAGCTGGCGCGCGGCGCCTTGGCCGCGAGCGATGAACTTCTGGACGAGCTGGTCGGTAATGCCAGAACCCCGGAAGCGGTTCGCGCTATCCGAAACCTGCTTTTTTGGCGTCACATTCTCGGCAGTATCGAACCGGAATGGTTCAAGGGCATTTTCCAGGCGATTCCCGACGGTTTGGCGCAGGCCACCGCCCGGCGCGACGAACCGGTCGGGTTCTGGCGTCTGCTCCGAAAAATGTTCAGCAAAGACAGTCTACGCGGCATGGCTGCCGCTATCGACTTCCTGCAGAGTTTTGGACGCCACCTGCATTCGCTCGAGGGCCCGACGCCAAAAAGCGAAACGACCTTGCGCCGCCCGGCATAGCCCCCGGCTCGACCCGCATCGACGGCCAGTCCCCCGGGAAAATCGCGCTGAAGCCGCCTCAGGAAGCCATCTGGCGGCAAGACAGCATCGACCCGGCGATTCCCCACCCCCTCCTGACCAGGCATGGGCAGCGCCTCCTCGCCGTCGTTTGTGAGCGGGACGGTCCCGCGGCCGGCGTTCACGAAGGAAAAACGGAAAATCCACGCTCATGTAAGAATATTGGCTGGCACGGGACACGGCGAGGCGCTCGCGGGGCTGCGACCGTTGCAGCCGGGCTGTCCGCCGGCGGCTTCCGGCGAATCGGCTCCGGCAGGCGCTTCGGTTCGAAGCGATCCGCCAGCCAGGCGGTTGCGAGGGTAAGGATGGAGCTTTTTCCTTCGAGGCTTTATAGCATTCTATCCGGTCAGGCAAACGCCATTTTGCTTGAGACCTCGCGCCCCGATTCGGAAAACCAACGGAGCCTTCTTTTCGTGAACCCTGTCCGCGTCCTGGAGGCGAGCGCGCTCGACCAGCTCCCCGGACTTTTCGAAAGCATCGAGGGCTGCCTCGGGCAGGGATTGTTCGTGGCTGGCTTTATGAGTTACGAATGCGGGTACCATTTCGAGCCGAGCGCCGCGGCGCGCCCGCCGGAACGCTCGAAACTTCCGCTGGCCTGGTTCGGCGTCTACCGGCAGCCCTTTGTTTTCCAACATACCACCGGCGCGTTTTCGCCCGAGCTGCCCGCGGAATTACGGGACCTCGGGGCCGCGGCGGTTCCCACGGGGAATTTCAGTATGTCCGGCCACCGGCTCGCCATCAGCCGGGACGAGTATTGCGCGAAAGTCGAGGCCATTCGGGATCTCATTGCCGCCGGCGACACCTATCAGGTTAATTTCACAACCAAGGCATTGTTCAACTACTCCGGGTCGCCCGCGGCGCTTTTCTCCGCGTTAAAGGGCCAGCAAAAGGTGGGCTTTGCGGCCTACGTTCATTGGCAGGACTGCGAAATCCTTTCCCTTTCCCCGGAGCTCTTTTTCCGCATCGAAGACGGCCGGATCACCACGCGGCCGATGAAGGGCACCGCCCCTCGGGGAAGGGACCCCGAAGAGGACGCGC
>Ga0307373_10002512_pt1 | contig 33006 bp, 25 predicted proteins | sample OX2MG_FD_202534 | JGI IMG/M metagenome (GOLD analysis project Ga0307373, IMG submission 202534) | Soil microbial communities from Risofladan, Vaasa, Finland - OX-2 | ecosystem: Environmental > Terrestrial > Soil > Coastal area > Acid sulfate soil | place: Finland: Risofladan, Vaasa | collected...
GCGCGACGCTCCACGCCGGGCGTGCCCGGCGTGGCCGCGCTCCAGGTGCTGGAGCGCGCGGTGCGCCACGAGCGCATGGAATCGCCCAGAGCCTATCCCGACGACGATCTCGTGGCCGTCTCGCGCGCCGCGGTGTGGGTGTCCGAGCTGGCCGGCTACGGCATGCGGGCGCATGCGGTCGGCGGCCGGCGCGCGGCGGCCGCCGCGATACCTGATCCCGTGCGCGTCAACGGCCGCACGATGGACAACGGGCGGCTGATCGTGGCCGTGCGCGACGGGGGCGTGGTCGAAGTGCAGGACGTCGTGACGGGCCGGATGATCTCGGATGTCCTCACCGTGGAAGATCAGGACGACGCCGGCGACCTGTACACCGCGTCGCCCCGCGGTGCGTTGCGCGGCGCGCAATTCGTGGGCGCCCGGGCCATGCATCGCGGTCCGCTGCGCGGCACCATCGAGATCCGGTGGCGCGTGGTGGTGCGCGCCGGCGCGCGCGTGACGCTCCGCGTGCGGTTGTCGCTCGATGCGGACTCCGACATCCTGCGCGTCGGCGTGGACGGCGAGAACGGCGCCGCGGATCATCGATTGCGCCTGCGGCTGAACACCGGCGCGGATGGTGCATCCGTCTTCGCCGACGCCGCGTTCGGCCCGGTGGAGCGCGTGCCGCTGCGCCTGTCGGCCGAGGAGCAGATGGTTGAGGCGGCGCCCCCCACGGCGCCGCTGCACCGCTACGTGTCGCTGTTCAATGCCGCGGGCGGCGCCACGGTGTTCTCCGACGGCCTGGCCGAATACGAGGCGGACGATGCCGGCGCGGTGCGCGTGACCCTCGTGCGCGCGGTCGGCGAGCTGTCGCGCGCCGATCTTCCCGAGCGCCCTGGCCACGCCGGCTGGCCCGCGCCCACGCCCGAGGCGCAGTGCCTCGGCCCCTTCGGCGCCGAGCTGGCGCTGCTGTTGCACGGGCCGCGCGACGCCGCGGTGATCGCGCGCATCGAGCGCGCGGCCGAGGACGTCCTCACGCCCATCACCGGCCACACGATGCGCGCGCTGCTCGCCGCGCCGCCGGAGCTGGCGGGACTCTCGCTGGATGGCGAGGGGCTGGCCTTCTCGTGCGCCAAGGAGAGTGAGGACGGCGTGTGGCTGGTACTGCGGTGCGTCAACCTGCTCGATCGCGTGGTTCGCGGCCGGTGGGTAGTGGGGTTCGCGATCGCGGAGGCGCGCGTGTCGCGCCTGGATGAGACGCCGGGGGATGCGGTGCCGGCGCGCGGCGGTGGAGTGGAGTTCGCGGCGCCGCCGCGCGGGGTGGTCACCCTCCTCGTCCGCTGACCTACGCCCGCTCGCCGAACAACCGCGGCGCGTCGCCTGCCACACGGTCGCGCAGCCAGTCGCCCAGGAGCGTGCAGGCCAGCACCGTGACGATGAGCGCGATCCCGGGCGCGAGCGAGATCCAGGGCGCCGTCACGATCAGATCGCGCCCCCCGGCGATCATGTTGCCCCAACTCGGCGTGGGCGGCTGCACGCCGAGTCCGAGAAACGACAGCCCGCTCTCCAGCAGGATCGCGTTGCCCACGCCGAGCGCCGTGGCCACGATCGCCGGCCCGAGCGCGTTGGGCAGGGCGTGGCGCCAGAGCACGCGACTGCTCCGCGCGCCCAACGACACGGCGGCGTCCACGAACGGCTGCGCGCGCACGCCGAGCACTTCGGCGCGCACCATGCGCGCCACGCCCATCCATCCGGTGGCGATGAGCACCACCACCACCGCGGTGAGGCCGGGGCGCCAGAGCGCCGCGCACACGAGCAGCAGCACCAGGCGCGGCACGGCGAGCATGGCGTCGGTGAGCGCCATGAGCACGCGGTCGGCCATTCCGCCGCTCCACGCCGCCAGCGCGCCCACGATCGTCCCCAGTCCGGCCGCCGCCACCGAGCCCACGACGCCCACCGCCAGCGAGATGCGGCCGGCGAGCATCATGCGCACGAACAGGTCGCGTCCGAAGCGATCGGTGCCCAGGAGATGAAACGTGCCGGTCACGTCGCGGCTGCCCGGCGGCAGATTCCGCAGCGCGAGCACGTCGCCGATGGCCAGCGCATTCTGCCGCGACAGCATCGGCACGATGATCACGCCAAGCGCCATCGCGGCGAGGAGGACGAGCGCGCCGGCCACCAGCGGGTCGCGGCGTCTTGGCGCCGCATGGGGGTGCTCGTTCATTCCTGGGCCCGCCGCGGATCGAACCACGGGATCGCGAGGTCGGCCGCCAGGTTGGCCACGATGACCGCCCCCGCATAGAGCATCGTGCTCGCCATCACCACCGGATAGTCGCGCGCCCCGATCGCGCTGAGCATCGTGCGTCCCAGTCCCGGCCATGCGAACACCGATTCCACGAAGATCGAGCCGGCCACGAGCCCGGGCAGCACGAGGGCGAACAGCACCACGAGGGCGGGGAGCACGTTGGCCAGCACGTGGCGGCCGAACACGCGCCACGCCGACGCGCCCTTGGCGCGGGCCGTGCGGACGAAATCCTGGCGCATCACATCGGCCACGTTGGAACGGGCATACCGGGCCACGCCGGCGGCGCCCACGCCGGCGAGAATCGCCACCGGCAGCACCGCGTGCCGGATCACGTCCCGCACCGCGGCAAATCCGCTGAGCATGGCGCCCGGGGTCTGCACGCCGAACGCGGGCAGTCTGAGCCAGGCGGGGAACCCGAGCATGCTGGCGCCATACGTGAACAGCGCCACCAGCGCCAGCGCGATCCAGAACGTGGGCGACGCGTACACGGCGGTGGTCAACACGGTGAGCGTCCAGTCCCACGCGCCGCCGCGACGGGCGCCCTGCAGCATCCCGATCGGCACGCCGATGAGAAAGGTGAGCGCCAGCGACGCCAGCCCGAGGCCGAGCGACAGCGACGCGGCGCGGCCGATCACGCGCGTGACCGGTTCGTGCGCGGCGAAACTCTCCCCCAAGTGGCCGGTGAGCGTCTCGCCCAGCCACCGTGCATATTGGACGGGCAGCGGGGCGTCCAATCCGAAGTCGTGGCGCAGGCGCGCCGCCATCGCCGGCGACGCGTCGGGCGGCACCAGCATCGTTGCCGGATCGCCCGGCGCGAGCCGGAGCAACACGAACGTGAGGCTGATGACGAGCCAGAACAGCACGAGCGCGTCGCGCAGGCGACGGGCAATGGTGAGGGCGGACACGCGTTGATTATGCGAGCGGTGCGGCGCGCGTCAATCGTGGCGGCGATCGCGGCGGCGGCCTGTGGCGCCCCCCCGCGCGCGCCGGGCGTGGTCGTCTATGCCTCCGGCACCGATCTGGAATCCGCCAATCCGCTAGTCACCATCCACCCGTTGTCGCGGCAGGTGCAGCGGTTCGCGCTGTTCACCACGCTCGCCCGCTATGACTCCACGCTCCACCCCGAGCCCTACGCCGCGCGGGCATGGGACTGGAGCGCCGACCGTCGCGCCCTGCGCTTCCACCTCGTCATGGGCCTGCGCTGGCACGACGGCCGGCCCACCACGGCACGCGACGTGGCGTTCACGCTGCTCGCGGCGCGCGACCCCGCCACCGGCTATCCGCGCGCGGCCGACCTCGCGGGGCTCGACACGGTGGTCGCGCTCGACGACTCCACGGCGGAACTGCGCTTCCGCGCGCCGCAGGTGGATTTCCCCCTCGTGCTCTGCGAGCTGCCCATCCTGCCGCGACACCTGCTCGCGACGGTTCCGCGACGCGCCATGCGCACCGCCGCGTTCAACGACGCGCCCGTGGGCAACGGCCCGTTCCGGTTCGTGCAACATGTGCCGGGCCAGCGTTGGGTGTTCACGCGGAACGACCAGTTCCCGGAAGCTCTGGGGGGCCCGCCCAGGCTCCGCGGGCTCGTGATCGCGGTCGTCGACGAGGCCACCACCAAGTTCGCCGGGCTGGCCAGCGGAGAGCTGGATGTGGCCGGCATCTCGCCCGCCATGGCGTCGCTGGTGCGGCGCGATCCCACGTTGCGCCTCGTGACCTATCCGGTGCTGTTCGAAACCGGAATCGTGCTCAACACCCATCGGCCGCCGTTCGACGACGTGCGTGTGCGCCATGCGATCTCGCTGGCGCTCGATCGCCAGCGCATCGTGCGCGCCGCGCTCGCCGGCTTCGGGCAGCCGGCCGGCGGCCCCGTGGCGCCGGAAGTCCCGTACGCCGACACCACACCGCCGGTGTACGACCCGCAGCGCGCCGACTCGCTGCTCGACGCCGCGGGCTGGCGCCGCGGTCCCGACGGCATGCGCCGCCGCGGCGGCCACCCCTTCGCCTTCGACCTGCTCACCGTGGGAACGGCCGACAACGCGTTGGAACAGCTCGTGCAGGCCGACCTCGCGGCCCGCGGGATCACGATGCGCATCCGCCAGGTGGAGCTGGGGTCGTTTCTCACCGAAGCGCGCGCCCGGCCCAAGCGCTTCGACGCGCTCGTCACCGGGGTGCCGGGCGACCTGTCGCTCTCCTATCTGCGCGCCATGTTCGCCTCACGCGAGGCGGGTGGCGCGCTCGACTACGCCGACTTCCACGAGCCGGCGCTCGATTCCGCGTTCGCGCGCGCCGCCGCGGCGCGCACCGACCCTCAGCGCGCCGCGGCGTGGTACGACGTGCAGCGCGAGCTCGCCCGTCAGGAGCCCGTGGTCTGGCTGTACCACGCTCAGGGCGTCCAGGGGGTGTCTCGCCGGCTCCGCGGGGTGACCATGGACCTGCGAGGCGAGCTGGTGACGCTGGCGCAATGGGCGCTCGTGCCCAGAGATTCCACGTAATGCCGCTCCTGCTCAGTTCCGATGGGATCGCCGACCGGCGCCGGATCGCCGCCGGCGCGCTCGCGCCGCTCGCCGATTCGCTCACCGCGGATCTCGAACGCGCGATCGCCGCCGGCATCCGCGTGCCGCGCGACAAGGCGCTCCTCTCGCGCGCCGGCGGATATTGCGAGCGCGACGGATCGGCCCTCGCCTTCGATCCGTGGTCCCCGCACGAGCATCGCTGCCCGACCTGCGGCCAGGTGCACCGCGGGACGCTGCACGACCGGTGGTGGCTGTATCCATATCAGCTCTGGCTCGCCGAACGGGCCGTGCATGCCGCGGCACTGTACGCCGTGCGCGGCGACGACCGCCACGCGGTGTTCGCGCGCGACGTCCTGCGGCAGTATGCCGGCGCCTACCTCACGTATCCCAACCGCGACAATGTCCTCGGGCCCACGCGCCCGTTCTTCAGCACCTACCTCGAGTCCATCTGGCTGCTGCAACTGTGCGTGGCGCTCGATCTGCTCGAGACCGCCGGCGACCAGTCGGTGGGGGCCGAATTCCGCGATCGGGTCGTAGAGCCCAGCGCCGCGCTGATCGCCGCGTACAACGAGGGCACGTCCAATCGCCAGATCTGGAACAACGCCGCCCTGCTCGCCGCCCACGTGCTGCTCGGCAACGAGCACGCGCTCGAGACCCTCGTGGCCGGCCCGTCGGGCCTGCTCGCGCACCTCGAAGACGGTATCCTCGACGACGGTACCTGGTACGAGGGGGAGAACTACCACCAGTTCGCCCACCGAGGGCTCTGGTACGGCCTCACCCTCGCCGAACGCGCCGGCCTCGAGCTGCCGCCCCACGTCGTGGCGCGATTCGAGCGCGGGTTCGCCGCCACCTTCGCCACCGCGCTCCCCGATCTCACCCTGCCGTCGCGCAAGGATTCGCAGTACGCCACGTCGCTCCGCCAGTGGCGGTTTGCCGAGTCGTGCGAGCTGGGGCTCGCCCGCCGCGACGACCCGGTGCTGGGCGCCATGTTGGCCCGCCTCTACGACGGCGCCGCGCCGGCCGGCGACACGGGCCGCGCGAGCGCGAGCGCCGAGGCGGAACGCAACGTGCGCGGCGTGCGGCTCACACGGGCCGATCTGGGGTGGAAGTCCCTGCTGTTCGCGCGCGAGCAGGTCGCGGCGGCGAGTGTGAGCGCGCTGCCGTCCGTGTTGCTCGAGGGCCAGGGCATCGCGGTGCTCCGTCGCCCGGGCAGCGACGCGTATGTCGCGCTCGACTATGGGCAGTCGGGGGGCGGACACGGCCACCCCGACCGGCTCAACGTGCTCTTCTCCACCGGCGCCATCCGCTGGCTGGACGACCTCGGCACCGCCTCGTACGTGGATCCGTCCCTGCATTGGTACCGCAGCACGCTCGCCCACAACGCCCCGATGGTGGACGGGCATTCGCAGTGGCGGGTGGACGGGGTGCTCGAAGCCTTCGACGAGCAGGGCGACGCTGGATGGGTGCGCGCCAGCGCCACGATCTGGCCCGGCGTCGCGGTGCAGCGCACGCTCGTTGTGATGCCCGGATACTTCGTGGACGAGATCCGGTGGCGCGCCGGCCACGACGCGGCCTTCCTGCTGCCCGTGCATTGCGACGGCACGCTGAGCGGACAGATCAAGCCGGTGCGCGCCCAGTACACCGGCGCCGGTGGCCCCGAGGACGGCGGCGGCTTCGTGACCACCGACCGCGCGTTCCGCGTGGCCGCCGGGGCCAGCGTTCAGCTTGCCGCCCAACACGGCACCGACCACGTGCGCGCCTTCTTCCGCTGCCAGTCGCCGGCCATCTGGTACGCCCTCTCCGGACCCGGCCAGCCGCCGGGCACCAGCCGGCGGTTCCATCTCATGGAGAGCCGCGGCACTCCGGTCGGCGTCATCCGCGCCGTGTGGGCATGGTCGCGCGACGTCGAGTCCGTGGAATGGACAGGGGACGGGCCCATCGTCCACCACCGGGGCGGCGTGCGCCACCTCCACGCGCGCGCGGGCGATGGGTGGCACGTGGACGTGGATTCCAACGGCGGCTGGCGCACCATCGAACTGGGCGGCGTGCGCGCGGACGACGAGCTGGCGCCTCACGCCGAGCCAGAACACGAGCTGCCCGATCCCCACGCGCCGCCGACGGACGCGGATGGCGTCGCGTCCGTGGCCACCGTCGAGCCGACGATGCGCGGATTCCACGGCCTCGTGCTGGCGCCCTCGCGCTTCGCGGCGCCGTGGTGGACGGACGCCCCGCCCGAGGAACGGTCGCGCTTCGCGGCCTATCACCTGGGTGAACCCACGTACCGCCGCTCCGAGGAGACGTGGGAGGAGGCCGGCCGCCCCTCGGCGCGCGTCGCGATCGCCGTCGCGCCCAGGCTGCTCGTGGTGGACGTCCAGGTCGCCACGCCCGCTCCGCGGTTCATGCCGGCGGGAGCCGTGAACCCGTACGACAACGAACCGGCGGACATCAATGGCGACGGCGTGCAACTATACGTGCGCACGCTCGACGACGGTGGGGCCTGGGTGCTCGTGCCGGACGACGCCGGCAAGGCGGGCGTGGTTCGCGCGCGCCCGCTCGCCGGGTGGGGCAACCTCCGGCTGTCGCGCGTGGCGTGGCGCCGCGTGCGCGAAGGCTACGAGTTGCGCGCCGAGATCGCGTTGCGCCAACCGCTCGAGGTGGGCGGCGAGTTCTCCCTCGACGTGCTCGTCAACGAGACCGCGCCCGGCCGCGAACGGCGGCGCGGGCAACTCATCCTCAGCGGCCCCGACGGCGAGTTCGTGTACCTGCGCGGTGATCGGCACGATCCGGCGCGTCTCCTCCATTTCACCGTCGTCACGTGACCCATTCGCGTCTCGCCCAGGTCCGCGTGGTCCTCTATGAGCCTCAGGACCCCGTGAACATCGCCGCCACCGTGCGGGCGATGAAGAACATGGGCCTCGGCACGCTGCACCTGGTGCGCCCGGTGGCCTACGATCCCCATCGCCTCGAGGGCATCGCCCACGGCACGCGCGATCTCATCGATCGCATCGCGTCGTTCGATGACTTCGAGTCGGCCGTGGCCGGGTGCGTGCGCGTGGTCGGATTCACCGCCCGGAGGCGCGCCGCCCGCCGGGCGGTCACCACCCCCCGCGAGGAAGCCGTGGCCACCCTCGACGCGGCCCAGCTCGGCCCCGTGGCCCTGGTGTTCGGCCGCGAAGACAGCGGGCTGCCCAACGAGATCCTCGACCGCGTCCACGCCGCGGTGATGATCCCCACCACCGAGCACGCCTCGCTCAACCTTGCCCAGGCGGTGCTCGTGGCCCTCTACGAGCTGCACCTCGCCGCCCAGGACGCCACGCGCGCGGTCGCCCCGCCGCGCAAGGCCGCGCCGCCGGCCACGCCGGAGCAGCTCGAGCAGTACTTCGCCGACACCGAGCGCGCCCTCGCCGCCATCGAGTTCTTCAAGACGCGGGTGTCCGAGCACATCATGCGCACCGTGCGATCGCTCACCTACCGCGCCGAACCCGACGCGCGCGAACTCTCCCTCATCCGCGCCATGGCGATCGAGGTCGTGAAATACCTCGAGCGCACCGGCCGGTCTTGACGCCCCGTCCAACGCCACCCTTTTTCACGACATGGTCTTCAAACGATTTTTTGATCGCGGCCAGGCACAGCCCGCCGCCGACGTGTCCGAACCGCCCGACGACGAGACGCCCGAGTCGCTCGTCCCCGAAGACGACGCCGACGCGCCCGAAGCGGCGGCCGATCACTCGTGGGCCGAGCGCGCCGCCAAGCTCATCCCCGGCGGCTCGTCCACGGCCAGCAAGCGCCCCATGGGCCTGTTCGGGTCCGATACGCCCGACGCCCCCACCCACTTCCTGCACGCCGCGGGGTGCCACGTGGTGGCCACCGACGGCGAGACGTACGTGGATTGCACGATGGCCCTCGGCGCCGTCGCGCTCGGGTACGCGGAACCCCACGTGACGCGCGCCGTGCTCGACGCCGTCGGCGGTGGACACGTCGCGGGCCTGTCCAGCGCCCTCGAGGTGGAAGTCGCCGAGCGGTTCTGCGGCATGGTGCCGTGTGCCGAGCAGGTGCGCTTTCTCAAGACCGGCGCCGAGGCCACGTCGGCCGCCGTGCGCATTGCCCGCACATACACCGGGCGGGACGTCGTCATCGCGTCGGGCTATCTCGGCTGGCACGACTGGGCGTGCGACGCGGCGGGCGTTCCCGCCGGCGCTCGCCAGGACACCATCGACGTTCCGTTCGACGACCTCGCCGCACTCGACGCCGCCGCCGACCGGGCCGGCGACCGGCTCGCCGCGATCATCCTCGAGCCGGTGGTGGAGCGTCTGCCCTCCGCCGCCTGGATCGCCCGCGCCCAGGCCATCTGCACGCAGCGCGGCGCCGCGCTCATCTTCGACGAGATGAAGACGGGCTTCCGGCTGGCGCCCGGCGGCTACCAGGAAATCTCCGGCGTCACCCCCGACCTCGCCACGTTCGGCAAGGCGCTCGCCAACGGATTCCCGCTCTCCGCGGTGTGTGGTCGCGCCGACCTCATGGACGCCGCGCGCCGCACGTGGATCTCGTCCACGCTGGCCGGGGAGGCGAGCGCGCTCGCCGCGGCGTACGTCGTGCTCGACTGGCATCAGCAGGCCGACATCTGCGAGGCGCTGGCCAAGAATGGCGCTGAGATGCGGCGTGTGGTGTCGGCGGCCATCGCCGCCAGCGGCATCCCGGGCGTCCGGCTCGAGGGGCTCGATCCGATGTGGTTCCTCCGGTTCGACGATCCCGCGGTCGAGCACGACTTCCTGGAGCGCGCCATGGCCCACGGCGTCCTGTTCAAGCGCGGCGCCTACAACTACGCCTGCGTGGCCCACGACGACGACGCCGTGCGCGCCATCGAGCATGCCGCCAGCGCGTCGTTCGTCGAGATGCTCGAGCCGTCGTGACCCCCGCCACGCCCGCGGCCCCGCTCGCCGGCCCGGCGCCGCTCATCGACGCGCACGCCCACTTCCTGCACGCCCACGCCGGCCGCGCCGATTGGGAGGCGGTGAACGCCGCCCGCTTCCGCGCCGGCGAGCGCATCGGCGTCACGTACCACGTCGCGTCCATCCTCGGAAGCTTCGGCTTCACGTCGCCCACGTACTTCCCGTCGCCGCGCGACGTCACGGCGGGGAACGACGCCATGCGCGCCATCGCCGCCGCGCATCCCGATCGCGTGCGCATGTACGTCACGGTGAATCCCAACGACACCGCGCACGCGGTGGACGAGATCGGCCGCGGCGTCGCGGCCGGCGCCGTGGGCATCAAGCTCGCCGCCAGCCGCCGCGCCAGCGACCCGCTGCTCGACCCGATCTGCGAAGCGGCGGCGCGCCATGGGCTGCCGATCCTCCATCATATCTGGCAGCACCGCACGCGCGAGTGGCCGTCGCAGGAGATCTCCGATGGCCTCGACCTCGCCGAGCTCGCGCGCCGGCACCCCACGGTCCGGTTCATCCTCGCCCACATCGGCGGCGGCGGCGACTACATGCACACCCTTCCGGCCATCGCCGACGTCCCCAACATTCTCGCCGATCTCTCGGGAAGCGGCGTCGATCGCGGCATGCTCGACGAAGCCATCCTGCGCCTCGGCGCTGAGCGGCTGGTGTGGGGCAGCGACGTGACGATGGAAACCGGGCTCGCCAAGCTGATGGGATTCGAGGCCATCCGCCTCACCGCGGACGACGCGGCCCGGATCCGGTACGGCAACGCGCTGCGCATCTTTCCGCCCGGCAGCTTCCCGGGCATCGACGCGCCCCTATCGCGCCGGGCGCCGGTGGCCGGATGATCGACGTCAACGCGCTCATCGGACCGTATCCGTTCCGGTACCTGCCGCACCCGGACCCCGACGTGCTCGTGCGCGTGCTCGAACGCGAGGGGCTGCGGGGCGCGTGGGTGGGGCACCTGCCCAGCGCGTTCTATCGCGATCCGTCCGCGGGCAACGCCCAACTCTACACGGCCCTGGCGCCGCATGCGAGCACGCTGCGGCCGGTGCCCACCATCCGCCCCGACTGGCCCCACTGGGAGCGCGCCCTGCGCGCGGCCGTGGACGCCGGCGCTCCCGCCGTGCGCGCGTATCCCACGCTCTGGGAGATGGGTCCGCACGACGCCCGGATGCGGGAGCTGGTCGTCGCCTGCGGCGCCGCCAGGCTCGCGGTGCTGCTCACCGTGCGGTTCGAAGATCTGCGCCAGCGCCACCCGCTCGATCGCGCCGGCGATCTCACGGCCGCCGCGGTGCGCGACCTCGCGCGGGCGGGGCAGGGCGTCCGCCTCGTCGTGACCGCGGCGGGGCGCGACATGATCGAAGAGGTGCACTGGGGACTCACGCCCGACGAGCGGCAGCGCGTGCTCTGGGACATCTCGTGGATCTGGGGCCCGCCCGAGGACCACCTGGCCAAGCTGTTCCGCGCGATCGGCGCCGAGCGGTTCGTGTACGGCACCCAGTGGCCGTTGCGCCTGACGCAGGCGCCGCGGGCCAATCTCGCGCTGCTGCCAGAGGACGTGGCCGGCGCCACACTCGGCGATCCCGATCGGTTGTTCGTGTGACGCAGCCACCACGCGCCGGGGTCCTGCGAGTGTCGAATGGCAGGGCGCGCTCGGGTCGCGGGGCGCGGCGTCTCCGGTGATCCACGGGGCCGATCGCGAGGCTCGCGGTGGCCTGGTGGGGCAGATGCCCAAGCGTGGTAACTTCTTGGCGTACAATACTTGCGCGAAATGGCCCGGGCGGTGAAATTTTTTCGTCCGTCACAGATTTGTGAATTCGTTCACAAACCGGCGCTTCCCCACCACAAGGCTCCCGTATCCAACGTGAGACCCTCCCGCACCACATCGCGATGACCAAGCGAAGGAAGTGGACAGCCATTCCCGGGCTGATTGCACTGGCCGCCGGGGCTGTGATCCTGTCCGCCTACAGCGGCGCATCCTCCTCGCAGAACAGTTCTCCCATCCAGCCGATCGCGTTCCCGCATTCGGTGCACGTCGGCAAGCTCGGGATCAACTGCGTCTACTGTCATTACGCGGCCAACAAGTCGCCCGATCCGGGACTCCCCGCCGTGTCCACGTGCATGGGGTGTCACACGTTGATCGGGCCGCAGCGCCCGGCCACCGACCTCGGGCCCGCCCGCAAGAGCGTCGGCATCGAGAAGCTCTGGGAATACGCCGGGTATCCGAGCAAGCCCGGCCACCCGATTCCCTGGGTGCGCATCCACAAGTTGCCGGAGTACGTGCACTTTCCGCACATGCGTCACGTGAACGCGGGCGTCACCTGTCAGACGTGCCACGGACCCATCCAGACGATGGACCGCGTCTATCAGTATTCGTCGCTCAATATGGGTTGGTGCGTGAACTGCCACGTGAACGGCTACGATCCGCGCACGGGCGAGGAGATGGCGTCGATGGTGTCCGACGGGAAGGGCGGGGCCGTCCTTCCCGCCGCGATGGCCGACCATCCGCCCGCCGCCACGCCCGATTCGCTGCGCAAGAAGGCGCGTTACGACTGTTCCGTCTGCCACTACTGAGCGCCCCGTGATCCTTTCCCACCGCTCGCAGGTCTGGTCCTTCGCGCGCGCCGCGCGCGTCGTTCGTCGTTCGAGGAACATTTCATGAGCAAGGCATCGGAACCGAAGGACAAGGGCGTCAAGCGCCGAGACTTTCTGAAGATTCTCGGAGCCAGCGGCGCCGCCGTCGGTACCATCGGCTGCAGCCCCGAGAAGGCCGGCAAGCTGATTCCGTACCTCATCTCGCCCGACCAGACGGTGCCCGGCGTCTCCACCTACTACGCCACCACCTGCCGCGAATGCGCGGCGGGCTGCGGCGTCATCGCCGAGACGCGCGACGGCCGTACCATCAAGCTCGAAGGCAACCCGGCGCACCCGCTCAACCGCGGCGCGATCTGCGCCCGCGGACAGTCCGCGCTCCAGGGGCTGTACAATCCCGACCGCCTGCGCACGCCCTTGATGAAGAAGGCCGGTGGCTGGGAGGCGATCAGTTGGAACGATGCGCTCGCCCTCGTGAGCCAGAAGCTCGGCGAGGCCAAGAGCCGCAACGTGGCCGGCAACGCCCTGTTCATCAATCAGCACGAGAGCGGCAGCTTTGCCGAGTTCGTGGACCAGTGGCTGGCCGCCTTCGGCATGAAGCCGCACGTGAGCGTGGACTTCGAAGCCGACCAGGCCACGCTCGAATCCAACCGCCGCAGCTACGGCGTCGCGTGGCCGCGGCTCAGCTTCGCCGACGCCCGCCTCATCGTCTCGTTCGGCGCCGACTTCCTCGACGGCTGGGGCGCCGCCGTGCCGCAGCAGCTCGACTTCGCCGATGCGCGCGCCAACGTCGCCACGGCGCCGCGGTTCATCTACATCGGCCCGCGCCGCTCGCTCACCGGCCTCAACGCCGACCAGTGGATCGCCTGCAAGCCCGGCACCGAGCATCTGATCGCCCAGGCCGTCCTCGGCACCATGGGGCGCGGCGGCAACGTCTCGATCGCGCAGGCCTCCCAGGCCAGCGGCATCGGCGCCGACGTCCTCGGCGCGCTGGCCAAGGAGATCGGCGCGAGCCGGCCGAGCCTCGTGCTCTCCGGCGTGCGTACCGACAACGCGCTCGACGTGGCGCTCGCCGTGGCGTCCATCAATCAGGCGGCGGGCAACGTGGGCAAGACGATCCTGCCCGCCGAGCCGGTGACGCTGTTCGACGGGATGTCGCGATACACCGACCTCGCCGACGCGGTGGAACGCATGCGCGGCGGGAGCGTGCCGCTGGTGATGGTGCGCGGCACCAACCCGGCGTACTACCTGCCGCGTGCGGCCAACTTCGCCGACGCGTTCGCCAAGGTGCCGTTCAAGGTGGCGTTCGCCACGCAGCCCGACGAGACCGCGGAACTCTGCGATCTCATCCTGCCCGATCTCCACGCACTCGAAACGTGGGGCGACTCGCAACCCATCAAGGGCACGCTCTCGCTCCAGCAGCCGACCATGGATCCGGTGTTCGAAGGCACGCGCGGCGCCGGTGACGTGCTGCTCGCGCTCGCCCAGAAGGATCCGGCGGCCGCGGCCAGGTTCCCGGCCAAGGATTATCGCGCCTGGCTCATGGCGCGGTTCGTCGGTGGCCCGGCGGCATTCGCCGCCGCGCTGCCCAAGGGCGTGACCGCGGGCACGATCGCCGCCCGGCCCACGCCGGCCGCGGCGCCGGCGCCCGCGCGCACGGCGTCGCTCGACGCCGCCGGCGGCGATTTCTACCTGGTCACCCATCCGCACGCGCTGTTCGGCGACGGGCGCGGCGCCAACAAGCCCTGGCTGCAGGAGCTGCCCGATCCCGTTGCCAAGATCCTCTGGAGCTCGTGGGTCGAGATCCATCCGGAGACGGCGACCAGGCTCGGCATCGAGCGCGGCGACGTCGTGGAAGTGAAAACCGCCCACGGTTCGGTGAAGGCGCCTGCGTACCTCTACCTCGGCGTGCGGCCCGACACGGTCGCCCTCGCGCTGGGGCAGGGGCATCGCGCCGCCTCGCCGGTTCCCAACTGGGATCCGCTCCACCAGAATCCCGTCACCAACCTCCAGTGGGGCTACGGCCGTTACGCGCGGAACGTGGGGGTGAATCCGTTCGACGTGATGACGGCCACCGCCGACGCGGCCGGCGGTTTCGTGTGGACCTCCACCCGGGCGTCGATCACGAAGACCGCCGACCACGAGTTGGTGCCGTCCACCGAAGGCTCGGCCCGCCAGCACGGGCGCGGCATCGCGCAGGCGATCTCGATCACCGACCTCCTCAGCGGCAAGGCCGAGGAAGTGCCCGAGGCGACCGTTCCCGGCGATGCGTCGCATGAGTACCTGCCGGGGCTCCGGGCGCCGGTGGCGGCCGATGCGCAGGGTGAACTCGGCGCCCCCACGGCGGCCGACTCGGGCACGCATCTCGGGATGTACGATCCCAAGAACCCGCTCGGCATGGCCAAACGGCGCTGGGCGATGACCGTGGACCTGGCGCGGTGCACCGGCTGCTCGGCATGCGTCACGGCGTGCTATTCGGAGAACAACATCCCCACCGTGGGCGCGGCCTGGCAGAACGCCTCCGTGTACGCGGTGGAGAAGACCGGCTACAACATCGTGCGCGGCCGCGAGATGAATTGGATTCGTCTCGAGCGCTACTTCGAGGGCAACCTCGACGCCAAGTTCGGCGAGCACTTCGAAGGGCGGTTCGTGCCGATGATGTGCCAGCAATGCGGCAACGCGCCGTGCGAGCCTGTATGCCCGGTGTTCGCCACGTACCACTCGCCCGACGGGCTCAACGTCCAGGTGTACAACCGGTGCGTGGGCACGCGCTACTGCTCCAACAACTGCCCCTACAAGGTGCGGTACTTCAACTGGTTCGGGTACGGCGAGAAGGACCGCCGCCAGTACGCGTTCCCCGAGCCGCTCAACTGGCAGCTCAACCCCGACGTCACGGTGCGCAGCAAGGGCGTCATGGAGAAGTGCTCGTTCTGCGTGCAGCGCATTCGCGAGGCGGAGAACCGGGCCACGCTCGAGCATCGCGAGCTGATCCCGGACGAGTTCACCACCGCGTGCGCCGCGAGTTGTCCGTCGCGGGCGATCACCTTCGGTGATGCGGCGGACGAGCGCTGGTCGGTCACGAAGCTCATTGAGGACCGTCGCGCGTACCACGTGTTCACGGAACTCAACACCTACCCCGCGGTGACATACTTGAAGAAGGTCAACCATCCGACGCCGGCAACGGCGGCGAACGCTTAAGGAGCGCCCAGTATGGCCACGACTGCCGCGCCCTTCCCGCCGGCCGACGAGCTCCGCCCCAACGTCGCTTCGGCGGATGTGCACTTTCCGGCGATCAAGACCTACGAACAGGTGGATCGCGAGATCGTCGCCACCCTGCGTCCCACGCTCGGGTGGTTCGCCATGCTCGCCGTGGCGATCCTCTGCCTCCTGATCGGGGCGGGGACGTGGATCTACCAGATCTACACGGGCCTGGGCGCCGCCGGGTACCACCCGCCGGTGATGTGGGGCGTCTACATCGTCAGCTTCGTGTTCTGGGTCGGTATCGGCCACGCTGGCACGCTGATCTCCGCCATCCTCTATCTGTTCCGGGCCGGATTCCGCACCAGCATCTATCGCGTGTCCGAGGCGATGACGGTGTTCGCGGTGATGACGGCCGGCCTGTTCCCGATCCTGCACCTCGGGCGGCCGTGGAAGTTCTTCTATCTGATTCCGTATCCGAACTGGCGCATGATCTGGCCCAACCCCAAAAGCCCGTTGGTGTGGGACGTCTTCGCCATCCTGACCTACCTCACGGTGTCGGCCACCTTCCTCTATGTCGGACTCATTCCCGACTTCGCCGTCATCCGGGATCGCGAGAAGAACCCCATCCGCCAGCGCCTCTTCGCCGTGCTCGCCATGGGATGGCGCAACTCCGATCGGGAGTGGCGCCACTTCGCGCGGGCGTACCTGTTCCTGGCCGCGTTCGCCACGCCGCTCGTGCTCTCCGTGCACTCCGTCGTGTCGTTCGACTTCGCCATGGCCAACACGCCGGGCTGGCACGCCACGATCTTCCCCCCGTACTTCGTGGCCGGCGCCATCTTCTCCGGCATCGGGATGGTGTTCACGATCGTCATCCCGCTGCGCAAGTTCTTCAAGCTCCAGCACTACATCACGCTCAACGACCTCGACGCCGCGGCCAAGCTGTGCCTGTTCACGTCGCTGGTGGTCGGGCTCGCCTACCTCACCGAGTTCCAGATGGGGTGGCTCGGCGGCAACAGCGTGGAGCAGGAGTTCTGGTACAATCGCGTGTTCGGCCAGTGGGCGTGGGCGGCGTGGATCATGCTGATCTGCAACACCGTGCTCCCGCTGTCGCTCTTCTCCCAGAAGCTGCGCCGCAACACGACCTGGCTGTTCATCCTGTCGCTGTTCATCAACCTCGGCATGTGGTTCGAGCGGTTCGTGATCGTCGTGCCCTCGCTGTCCCATGAGTTCGAGCCCTGGCAGTGGGGCAGCTACGCGCCCACGTGGGTGGACTACGCCATCCTGCTCGGGAGCTTCGGCTGGTTCTTCATGTGGTTCCTGCTGTTCATCAAGCAGATGCCCACGATCGCGATCTCGGAATTCAAGGAACTCATCCCGGCGCGCATGAAGCACGAGACCGCGGACGGAGGAGCCCACTGATGCAAGGCGTCATCGGGGCCTTTCACGAATTGGATTCCGCCGTGCATGCGGTGGAAGACCTGAAGAAGGAGCGGTTCGGCGAGATCACGGTGTACACGCCCACGCCGCGCCACGAGTTCGACGAGCTGCTGGCCCGGCCGGAGAGCCACGTGCGCCGGTGGACCCTCATCGGCGGCCTGCTCGGCTGCTCGTTCGGCTACTGGATCTGGGTCTGGGTGTCCCGCTACTGGCCCCTCGTGGTCGGCGGAAAAGCCATCGTGGCCTGGGTGCCGTACACGATCTACGGCTTCGAGGTCATGGTGCTCGTCGGCTCGCTGGCCACGGTGTTCGGCATGTTCGCCAATGCGCGCGTGCCGCGGCTCACCACCACCGTGGGCTACGACCCGCGGTTCAGCGGTGGGCACTTCGGCGTGTGGGTCGAGACCACCCCGGCCCGCGCCGACGCGGCCGCCGACCTGCTCCGCCGGCACGGCGCGACGGAGGTGCGGCATGAGCGCTAGTCTCCCGCGCCAGGCGATGCGCATCGCCGCGTTCGGGTATGCCGCCCTGATGCTCTCGGGGTGCTCCTGGTTCACCGACATGAAGCGGCAACCGAGCATCCATCCGTGGCAGAGCGCGTCCGACACGATTCCGCCCCGCGGCAATCCGCAGAATTCAGTGTCGGTGTACGGCACGGCGGCGCCGGGCTTCATCTACAGCCGGGCCCAGCTGCCCACTACCATCGACTCGATGTCGGGCATCAAGAATCCCGTGGCGCCCGACGCCCGCTCGCTGGCCAACGGCCACAAGTACTTCGCCATCAACTGCTCGGTGTGCCATGGCTTCGCCGGCGCCGGCGACGGCATCGCCACCAAGTACGGCATGGTGCCCATGCCGCTCACGTCCGATCACGCCAAGAGCCTGTCGGATGGCTACATCTTCGGCATGATCCGCAACGGCCGCGGCATCATGCCCACGTACAACCGCATCGAAGAGCCCGATCGCTGGGACATCGTGAACTACATTCGCGCCCTGCAGGGCAAGCTGCCCGGCGTGACCGTGGCCACCGGCCCCCTCGGCAAGCCCGGTGAGACCGGCGCCACGCTGCCCGGCGTCACGCAGATGGGACCGACCCGTCCCGCGCCGTATTACATCCAGACCGGCTCGCAGGCCGGCCTGCCCCTCGACTCGGCGCAGCACGCGATCGTCCGCGTGCCGGCGCCTGCGGACACTTCGAAGAAGGGACGGCAGCCGTGAGCCTCCATCCTCCCCGCGTGCCGACGCGCGACGAAATCCTGGCGGCCACCAGCAAGCCGCTCCCCAGATCGCTCACCACGCTCTCGCTCGCGCTCGCCGCCGTCGGCGCGCTCGTGTTCGCGGCCGGCCTGTTCCTGGCCCCCGAGCGCGTGTGGCACGCCTGGCAGTTCAACTGGCTGTTCTTTGCCGGGCTCACGTCCGCCGGCGCGACGATCGTCGCCGTCCAGCGCATCACCACGGCGCGCTGGTCGCGTCCCGTGGTGCGCATGGCGGAAGGCTACGTGGCCTTCCTGCCCGTGGCATTCGTATTCCTGCTCGTCAGCCTGTTCGTGGGCAAGGGGTACATCTTCCCGTGGGCGCACCAGGCGTATCCGAACCCCGAGCGGGCCACCTATTTCAACCCGCTCTTCCTGACCGTGCGGGACATCGTGATCTACGGTCTCCTCACGATCCTCTCGATCTGGTTCGTGTATCGCTCGGTGCGACTGGACGTGGCGCAGATTCCCGAGGCGGGCGCCCCGTGGGCCGCCGGCATCCGCGCCCGGATGCGGCGCGGGTTCGGCGACGAGCGCCGCGAGATCCACCGCACGCACTCCCTGCACGGCAAGCTCGCCGTGGCGATGGTGCTGCTCTACGGCTACGGCTGGTCGGTGCTGGCCTGGGACCTCTCCATGGGCCTGAGCCTCCACTTCGTGAGCACGCTCTACAGCTGGTGGTTCTTCATGGGCGCCTGGCTCTCGGCGTTCATGGTGCTCACCCTTCTCGTGCACGCCTGGCGGAAATACCTGAACGCCGAGGACCTGATCACCGACAAGCAGATCCACGACCTCGGCAAGCTCTGCTTCGCGTTCACCGCGTTCTGGGGCTACCTGACGTTCGGCCAGTATCTCGTGATCTGGTACGGGAACATGGGCGACGAGACGTTCTTCATGCGCCTCCGGCTGATCCACCCGTGGATGGTGATCACCGTCGCGTCGGTCTGTCTCGCGTTCGTGTTGCCGTTCTTCGGGTTGATCTCCAAGGCCGCCAAGATGTACCGGCCCACGCACCTCTTCTTCGCGGTGTCCAGCCTCGTGGGCCTCTGGCTCATGCGCTACATCGAGGTCTATCCCTCGGCGTACGGCGTGACCGCCTCGGCGCCGTTCGGCGTCTGGGAACTCGGCGTCGCGGCGCTGTACCTCGGCCTCTGGGGCCTGTGCTACATCAAGTTCATGGACGCCTTCCCGCGCATGCGCCTCACCGCCATGACCTCGCCCTATCGCGACGAGATCCAGGTGCCGGTGGATCCCGAGACGATGGAGCCGCTGCCGGCGCATGAGTAGCCTGGCAGGGCGGTAGGACGGAACTCGCAGTTCGAGGGGCCCGGCAGGCGCCGGGCCCCTCCTGTTTCCCGCGGCACCGCCGCGTCGTTGATCCGGTACCGAGCCGCTTATATTTGATGTTCAACTCGGGGCGTTAGCTCAGTTGGGAGAGCACCGCCTTTGCAAGGCGGGGGTCAAGGGTTCGAGCCCCTTACGCTCCATGGCCGTCCGGCCGGACCACGCGAGGACCGCGCGCCGATTCCGCCCGCGGTCCTCGCGTTCGTTTGCCGGCCCCGTCCGTCCCCTCGTCCTTCATCCCACCGCCCATGTCCAACACCATCGCTCCAGTCCCGACGGCCGGCCAGACCGCCCCCGATTTCACGCTCGCCTCCACCTCCGGACAACCCGTCACCCTCTCGGCGCTCCGCGGCGGCAACGTGCTGCTGGCCTTCTTCCCGCTGGCCTTCACCAGCGTCTGCACCTCCGAGTTGTGCGACATGCGCGACGACTACGATCAGTTCGCCTCCCGGGACGTGGTCATCCTCCCGATCAGCGTCGACTCCGTGAACAGCCTCCAGGAGTTCAAGCTGAAACACGCCATGAAGGCCGATCTCCTCAGTGATTTCAAGCGCGACGTATCGCGCGCCTATGGCACTCTGATCGAGGATCGCTTCTACTCCAACCGCGCGTACTTCCTCATCGATCGGAGCGGCATCGTCCGCTGGGCCCACGTCGAAGCCAAGCCCGGCGATCGGCGCCAGAATTCGGAAATTTTCGCCGAAATCGCCAAGCTCAAGTAGCGCCGCGTGTATCTGGATTACCGCCGCGGGGGATCGGTCATCTTGTCCGTTCCCCCGCGGCGCCGTAGCTTGCGAATCCTATCCCGCCGGAGTTCGCCCCTGCCTCGCCTCTCTCGCTCCTCCAGTGCTCGACCGCCGGCGCGCCCCAGGACTGCCGCGCCCGCGCGTGGGTCGGGCGATGCGCTCCATCGCGTCGCGCAGGCGTTCGCCCGCGGCGAGGATCTGGACCGGGCCATTCCGGCCGCGCTGCGTGCGGTCCGGCGCGAGGTCGGGGCCCGCGGCTGCAGCATCTGGGTGGATCGTCCGGCCGGTCCCCGCCAGACGTGGGCGGTCGGCGACGATGGGCTCACCATCGAGCTCGCGGCCCGCGCCCTCCGCGAGCGGCGGCGCTCCGCGACCGCGCCGTTCATCGTGCCGCTCCGGGCGGGCGAACGCCGCGGCGGCATCCTGGTCGTCCGCCTGGCGAACGCCGTCACGGCCGCGCAGCGGAAGTTCCTGAACGACGTGGGCAGCGTGCTCGCGCCGATGCTCGCCCAGGCCGAGCGCGCCAATCGCCTCGAGGAAACGGTGGCCGCCGGCACGCGCGAGATCGACGAGCAGCGCGCCTTCTTCGAGCGCATCGTCGATACGCTGCCCGTGGGGCTCTACGTCATCGACCGCGACTTCCGCGTGCGCGCCTGGAACAGCAAGCGTGAGACGGGCCTGCAGGGCGTGGCCCGGGCCGAAGTCCTCGGCCACACGATCTTCGACGTGCTCCACCGCCAGCCGGCCGACGTGCTCCGCCACGAGTTCCAGCAGCTCTTCGATACGGGGGAGATCCAGCAGTTCCAGACCGAATCGAACGCCACCGGCGAGCCGCGCATCTACCGCCTCACCAAGATCCCCATGCGCACCGGCGGCGGCGAGATCACCCACGCGATCACGATCGGCGAGGACATCACCGACTGGAAACAGGCCGAGGCGCGCATCGCGCAGGCCGAGAAGCTCGCGGCGCTCGGCACGCTGGCCGCGGGCGTGATGCACGAGATCAACAATCCCCTGGCCACGATCGCCGCCGCGTCGGAATCGCTGGACATGCGGGTGCGGGAGGGCGCGCTGGGCGGCGACGCCCTGGTCCCCGAGCTCTACGCCGTGCTCGGCCTCATCGCGCACGAGGTGAATCGGTGCAGCACGATCGTCGGCGGCGTGCTCGATTTCAGCCGGCCCAAGCCGGCCCAGCGCGAACGCGTGGCGGTGAACGAGATCGTCGAGCGCACGCTGTTCCTGCTCGGCCACCATGCGCGGTTCAAGCAGCTCGAGGTGGCCGTCGCCCTGCAACCCGACCTCCCCCCGGTGATCGGGAACGACGAGCAGCTCATCCAGGTGGTGATGGCGCTCCTCCTCAACGCCATGGACGCGATGCGCGACCGCGGCACGATCCAGGTGCGCACCAGCCGCGAGGCGGGGGCGGTGCTGATCGACGTGGAGGACCGGGGCGAGGGCATCCGGCGCGCGGATCTGCCCCGGATCTTCGAGCCGTTCTTCACCACCAAGCCCGTGGGGCGGGGGACCGGTCTGGGGCTGTCGGTGTGCTATTCCATCGTGTCCGATCACGGTGGCCGCATCGAGGTGAGCAGCACCTTCGGCCACGGCTCCGTGTTCAGGATCGTGCTTCCCGAGGAGGCCGGGCGATGAGCAACGACAACGGCATTCGCATCCTGATCGCCGAGGACGAGCAGAAGCTCGCCGAGATCCTGGCCTCGTACCTCGCCGGGCGCGGGCACTCGGTGCGCGTCACGTCCGACGGGCGCCAGGCGCTCGAAGCCATGCGCGCCGAGTCGTTCGACGTCGCCCTGCTCGACATCGTCATGCCCGAGCTCGACGGCCTCGAGGTCATGCGCCAGATCCGCGAGGACCCCGCGCCGCCCGAGGTCATCATCATCACCGGCAACGGCACCATCGACAACGCGATCACGGCCATGAAGCTCGGCGCCTACGACTACATGACCAAGCCGTACCGGATGGCCGAGATCGACGTGCTGGTGCAGCGGGCGTGGGAGAAGCGGCAGCTCGCCCGCGAGAACCAGTTCCTGCACCAGCGCCTCTCGCGGATCGACGGCGCGCCCGTGGTCGAGACGCGCTACGCGCCCATGCAGGCGGTGCTCGATGTGATCGAGAAGGCGGCCCCCAGCGACGCCCCGGTGCTCATCACCGGCGAGTCGGGCACGGGCAAGGATCTCGTGGCGCGGGCCATCCACCACCTCTCGGAGCGATCGGGCTCGTTCGTGGACCTCAACTGCGCCATGCTGTCCGACCAGAATCTCGAGACGGAGCTGTTCGGCTACGAGCGCGGCGCGTTCGCCGGCGCCGCCGAGCGCAAGATCGGCTTCCTCGAGATGGCCACCAACGGCACGCTCTACCTGGACGAGGTGAGCGAACTCGAATCGCGCATGCAGGGGCGGTTGCTCCGCGCCCTCGAACACGGCAGCTACTTCCGGTTGGGCGGCATGCAGCGCGTGGAGATCCACACCCGCCTCATCACGGCCACCAACAGCGACCTCGATACGCTGGTGGGCGAGGGCAAGTTCCGCGGCGATCTGCTGTACCGCATCAACACCGTGACGATCGCGCTGCCGCCGCTCCGCGAGCGGGTGGTGGACATTCCCCTGCTCGCCGAGCACTTCCTGCAGCGGTTCCGCGGCCAGGGAGCCCCCACGCTCGCCCCCGACGCCGTGGAGATGCTTCAGGCCTACGAATGGCCCGGCAACATCCGCGAGCTGCGCAACGTCATCGAGCGCGCCCTGCTCCTGCACCGCGGGCCGGTGCTCTCGGCGGCCGACCTGCCCATCACCCAGGTGAAGCTGGCCGCGGGCCTGCCCGGCAGCCGCGTGTCGCTCAGCGATCTCGAGCGGCGGCACATCGAATCGGTGCTCGCCCACACCGGCTGGCACCAGGGGCACGCGGCCGACGTCCTCGGCATCTCGCCCAAGACCCTGTATCGCAAGATTCGCGAGTACGGCCTCAAGCGGCCCCGGCGGCCCTGACCCATGCGCATCCTGGTGATCGAGGATGACCCCACGGTGGGGCAGCATGTGAAGCGCGGACTCGAGGAGCAGCGGTGGGCCGTGGATCTCGTGCCCGACGGCGAGGAAGGGGAACGTCGCGCCAGCTCCGAAGCCTACGATCTGATCATCCTCGACATGCGGCTGCCCGGCAAGAGCGGCCTCGAAGTGCTCCGGTCGCTGCGCGACTCCGGCTTCGGCCGGCCGGTGCTCGTGCTCACGGCGCAGGACGCCGTGGATGCCAAGGTCACGACGCTGCGCGCCGGCGCCGACGACTACGTGACCAAGCCGTTCGCGTTCGAGGAATTGCTCGCCCGCGTCGAAGCGTTGCTGCGCCGCCCGCGCGCCATCGCGTCGCCCATCCTCAGCGTGGCCGATCTGCAGCTCGACCTCGGCACCCGCGAAGTGCGCCGCGGCGCGCGGCTCATCGAGCTCACGCCCAAGGAATTCACCGTGCTCGAGTACCTCATCCGGCACCAGGGCCGCGTGATGAGCCGCACGCTCATCACCGAGTATGCGTGGGGCTATCACTTCGATCCCGGCACCAACATCGTCGACGTCGTCATCAACCACCTGCGCAAGAAGATCGACGCCGGGCGGCAGAAGCGGCTGATCACGACCGTGCGCGGCGTCGGCTACATGATCAAGGCCTGACGCGGCCCCCGCCGCTCCCGCGCCATGAACAGCACCCGCACCCGGCTCACCACGGCCTACGCCGGCCTCCTGTTCGCGACGATGATCGCCTTCGGCGCCGCGCTGTACGCCGCGCGCCGGGCGTCGGCCATCGACGAGCTGTCGGCGCGGGCCCGCGACCAGGCGCAGACGGTGCTCCACATCATCGTCGCCGCCCAGACCGGCGGCCAGCAGCTCACCACCATCCTGAGCCGCCCGATCACCGGGCCGGTGATCCAGCCCATGCCGGCGATGAACGAGCTGCTGGCGCACGTGCCCGGGTACTTCATCGTGCTCGATCCGCAGGACCGGATCCTGTACTCGTCCACCACGCTCCGGCTGTTCGCCCAGGTCGATCAGGACACTGTCTACAACGTGGGGCGGGCGCTCCTCGCCGGCGGTGCCGGCGCGGTGGTGCCGCTGCCCATGGACACGCTGTTCCACGCGCGGCTGCTCGTGGTGTCGATGAGCGATACCGCCACCGGGCTCAACGTGTCGCGCGTCGTGGCCGGCGTGCCCACGTCCACGGCCGACCTCGCGCCCCAGCTCCTCATCGGCACCATGCTGCTGCTGGCGCCGCTCGTGCTCATCATCTCGCTCGCCGCCGCGTACTTCCTGTCGGCCCGCGCGTTCAAGCCGGTGGAGGTGATCATCAACGAGGTCGAGGCGATCACCGACGGCCGCAGCCTCCACCGCCGGCTGCCCACCGACAGCGCCGACGACGAACTGGCCCGCCTGGCCGAAACGCTCAACCGGATGATCGCGCGCCTGCAGGCGTCGTTCGGCGCCCTGCGGCGGTTCACGGCCGACGCCAGCCACGAGCTCAAGACGCCGCTCACCGTGCTGCGGGCCGACATCGAGCGCGCCATGCACCCGGGCACGCCGCAGGCCGACCGCCTCGTCGCCCTCGAGGAGGCGATGCAGGAGATCACCCGCATGGCCGACCTCGTGGACAGCCTACTCACGCTCGCTCGCGCCGACGAGGGCCGCTTCGATCTGCACCGCGGGCCCATCCACCTCGAGCCCATCGTGCGCGATGTCACCGAGACGGCCACCATCCTCGGCGAGGGCGCCGGGCTCACCGTGTCGCTGCCGCTCGTGGAGGATGCCATGGTGTTGGGCGACGCCGCGCGCCTGCGCCAGCTGTTCCTGAACCTCGTCACCAACGCCATCAAGTACACGCCGCGGGGCGGCAAGGTGGAGATGACGTTGAGCCACCGGAACAACAACGCCGTGGCGTTCGCCGTCCGCGACTCCGGGCTGGGGATCTCGGCGGCCGATCTCCCCTATGTGTTCGAGCGGTTCTGGCGGGCCGACCGCGTGCGCTCGCGGGCGTCGGAGCGGGGCGGGTTCGGGCTCGGGCTGGCCATCGCGCAGTGGATCGTCCAGGCGCACGGCGGCACGCTCACCGTGCAGTCGCGCCTCGGGCGCGGGAGCGTGTTCACGGTGCTGCTGCCGATGCTCGCCGACGAGGGCGCCGACGCGCCGCCGGGCGAGGCGCAAGAGGCGTGACGCCGTTGCCATGACTTTCTAATAGTCGCTTCATCGTATCTTAATCTGCGCGGTATTCCGATCATCCGCGGTGATCGTAGCTTACTCCCTGCGTTCCCCGTGTGTTGTCCTCCCCTCAGGCAGGATCATCGAGGATATGTTCAACAACCTCATCGAGTCGAAGGCCAAGAGGCAGAAGACGGCTGGCGGCATGTTCATGAGCCTGGTGGTGCACACCGTGCTCATCTCGGCCGCGGTCTACGGTACGCTGCAGGCCGGGCAGAAGTTCGACAAGCCCAAGGCCGAGAAGGTCGATTTCGTCAAGGTCGAGAAGAAGGAGGCGCCGCCGCCGGAGAAGAAGGCGCCGCCGCCGCCCGATGTGGTCGCAGCCCCACCGCCGCCCAAGGGCTTCCAGGTGCTCACCGCACCGATCAAGATTCCCGACGTGCTGCCGAAGATCGACCTCTCCAAGAGCGTCACCAACGAGAACGACTTCACCGGCAAGGGTGTGGCGGGCGGTATCGCCAAGGGTGTCGTCGGTGGCACCGCGCCGCCGAACGAGAGCAACACGTTCTTCGCCTTCCAGGTGGAGAAGCAGGTCGACATGGCGCCCGGCAACGCACCGCCGCACTATCCCGACATGCTCCGGTCGGCCAACATCGAGGGCGAAGTGATCGCCTCGTTCGTGGTCGACACCAACGGCCGGGCCGACATGAGCACGTTCAAGGTCATCAAGACCACCCATGAACTGTTCTCGCAGGCCGTCAAGAATGCGTTGCAGAATTATCGGTTCTACCCGGCGGAGATCGGTGGCCGCAAGGTGAAACAGCTCGTGCAGCAGCCGTTCCAGTTCAGCCTCAGCGGTCGGTAGTCCCTCGACGGCCACGCTCGCGGCGGTCGTTCAACCTCGCATCCCTCATTCGGAGTTCAACGTCTTATGGATGTCTCACTGCTTGGTCTCTGGCACCAGATGGGCAATTTCGCCAAGGGCATCGTCTTCGTCCTGGCCGCCATGTCCATCTACTCGCTGACCGTCATGGTTTCGAAGTGGTGGAACCTGCGCAAGGCGCAGAAGGAAACCATCAAGTTCGCCCCCGAGTTCTCGCAGTTCCTCGAAGAGGACAATCTCACCGAAGCGATCAACCTCGCCGAGAGCTACAAGCGGTCGCACGTCGCGCTCGTGCTCGGCGGCGCGCTGGGTGAGGTCAAGCCGCTCATCCAGGACGGCTCCGTGACCGTGGCCGACATCAACTCGGCCGAACGCGCGGTGGAGCGCAACATGCTCCTCGAGATCACCAACCTCAAGCGCGGCCTCGCCGTGCTCGCCACCGTGGGCGCCACGGCGCCGTTCGTCGGACTGCTCGGCACCACGATGGGTATCGTGAACGCGTTCACGGGCATGGCCGTGTCCGGGTCCGGCGGCCTGGCCGCCATCGGCGGCGGTATCGCCGAAGCCCTGATCACCACGGCGTTCGGTCTGCTTGTCGCCATCCCGGCCGTGTGGGCGTACAACTACTTCACGACCAAGATCGACAACCTGACCGCCGAGATGACGTACGTGTCGAAGGAAATGATCGACTACCTGATCAAGGGCGTGTCGGGCGAATTCGGCCGCTCGCGGTTCACGCGTGAGTTCAATGCGTCGACCAGCGCCGGCGCTCCGATCAAGCAGTAGGCCCGTCCCTTCGACCTAGGAGTCTGGCGTATGGCCATGTCAGCGGGTGGTGGGGGCAGCGTGCAGAGCACGCCCAATGTGACGCCGATGATCGACGTCATGCTGGTGCTGCTGATCATCTTCATGGTGGTCACTCCCGCGCTGCTCGCGGGATTCAACGCGACGCCCCCCGTAGCCCAGAACATCAAGGACCACCCGGAAGACTCGAATACCGATCAGGTGCTCGGCATCGACGTCGACGGCAACTACTACTTCAACAAGCGGCCCATCCAGTACGCGGACATCGCGAGCACCCTCAAGGCGATCTACACGCAGCCCGATCGCGACGACTACATCCTGTACCTCAAGGCGGACAAGAACCTGCCGTACGAGAAGGTGCTCGATGCCATGGACATCGCGGCCAAGAACGGCGTCCGCGTGGTGGCGATGATCGGCGATCAGAAGCCGGGCACCGTCTCCACGGTGCCGGGGGACATGAAGGAACCCACGGGAGGGAAGCCCTAATGGCCATGTCAGCAGGTGGCGGCTCGGCGGGTCTCAGCAACGAGATCAACGTGACGCCCATGATCGACGTGCTGCTCGTGCTGTTGATCATCTTCATGGCGGCGCTGCCGTCCATGCGGAAGGCCATCGATCTCCAGCTTCCCGATCCCAATCCGAGCGTCGCCCCGGCCAACGCGAAGTCGGATCAGATCGTGCTCGAAGTGGGCCCCAACGGCTGCTACGCGATCAACACCAAGATCGTCACGCACGACCAGCTGGCCCAGGAACTGCGCGATATCTACGATCCGCGCCCGGACAAGATCATCTTCATCAAGGGCGATCCCAAGGTGAAGGTCCAGGACGTCATCGACGCCATGGATATCTCCCGCGGCGCCGGCGTCAAGGTCATCGGCGTGCCGCCCAAGGACACGCCGGGCTCCGCCGGCGGATCGTGTAAGAGCTGATCCCGCCCATATCGCGGGGATACGACGGACGAACCCTTCGGGGCTCGTCCGTCGTATTACTTTCGGGGGTGGCCCCCGCCGCGCCCCGCCTACGCTTCACTTCCGGACGTCCGTGCATCCCGACCCCACTCTGCCCGCCAGCCGGCCAGCCTACCGCCCCCCGCTGGGTATCCCCAAGGGGCGCGAGAACCGCCGCTTCGGCGCCATCGTGTCGGTGCTCGTGCATGTCCTCATCCTCCTGCTCCTCATCGCGCCGTTCGTGGCCCACGGCCCGATCGTCGAGATCCTGCAGGGCGCCGGGGGTAAGGGGCCCGCTGGTGGTGGAGGGGGCGGACGCGGCGGCACGGGCGGTCAGACGCGCGCCGAAACCGAGCATCTCGATTTCGTCAGCATGGCTCCGGCGCCAAAACCCAAAGCGCCGGCAGTCCAGCCACCCAAGCCCAAGCCCGTTGCCGTGCCACCGCCGCCCGTGGTCAAGAAGCCGCCGCCCACGGCCGAGCTGATCACCGCGGTGCCCACGACCGCGGCCCCGGCCGCCAAACCCCTCGAGGTGGCATCCACGATCGGCACGGGGGGCGGCAGCGGGCGCGATGGCAGTGCCGGCAACGGGCCGGGCCGGGGCGGGGGCGTGGGGTCGGGCGTCGGCACGGGACGGGGATCGGGCACCGGGCCCGGCACCGGCGGCGGGACGCAGGCCAACTATCCGCCGCAGCCGATCGAGGTCTTTCTCCCGCCGTACCCCATTCCGGGCAACGTGAAGGGCTTTCACCTGGTCGCCGAGTTCGACGTCGATTCCACGGGCCGCGTGCTGAGCATGGACTTCACCCCCACCCCCAACGGGGGCTATAACCGGCGGCTGGGCGACGTATTCCGGTCGTTCAAGTTTCGGCCCGGCACGATGCCGGACGGCACGCCGCTGCGCATGAAGGCGCAGATCGTCGTCGATCTGTACTGACCCACGAGGCCGCCCCCGTCGCGCGCGGTGGCCCGTCGTCGGCACGCCACGAAATTCTTCGCGGACTTCCCCTGGCCCCGGGGCTGCGCCTCGCGCTATTATTGCGCGGCTTCCTGCCCCCCGGCGCGCCCCGCCCGCCGGATGATTCCCACGCGCACTACTTGGGAGTTGCATGTCGAACGTGACCGCCAAATCCGACGCGTCATCGACTCAGGCACCATCCGGATTCGTCAAGGCCATCACGCTCACCGATGCGACGATGCTCGTGGCCGGCGCCATGATCGGATCCGGCATCTTCATCGTCTCGGCCGACATGGGGCGGTCGGTGGGATCGCCCGGCTGGCTGCTCGTGGCCTGGCTGCTGACCGGGGTGATGACCCTCTTCGGCGCCCTCAGCTACGGCGAGCTGGCCGCGATGTTCCCCCGAGCCGGCGGCCAGTACATCTTCCTCAGAGAGTCCATGAGCCCGCTCGTGGGCTTTTTGTACGGATGGACCCTGTTCGCCGTGATCCAGACGGGGACGATCGCCGCCGTGGGCGTGGCGTTCGGCAAGTTCCTGGGCGTGCTCGCGCCCGGCGTCTCCCCCGATCGCTACGCCTGGTTCCCCCACGTCGACGTGTGCACGGCGTGGCTCGGCTGCACCGATCCGTCGAGCGCCATCCAGTTCGGGCTCTCCGCGCAGCGCGTGGTGGCCCTGCTCGCCATCGCCCTGCTCACCTGGATCAACCTGCGCGGCGTGCGCGAAGGCAAGTTCGTCCAGACGTCGCTCACGATCATCAAGACCGGCGCGCTCTTCCTGCTCATGGGCCTGGGCCTCACGGTGGGGCGCAATGCGCAGGCGATCGCGGCCAACTTCGGCAGCGGCCACTTCTGGGGCCACGTGGACATCACCGGCGCGTGGGTCGTGGCCTTCGGCGCGGCGTTCGTGGGCTCGCTGTTCTCCAGCGATGCCTGGAACAACGTCACGTTCGCGGCGGCGGAGGTGAAGAATCCGCAGCGCAACCTGCCGCTCGCGTTGATGCTCGGCACCGGGCTGGTCACGGTGTTGTATTTCCTCACCAACGTGGCGTACCTGAACGTCCTGCCGTTCGCCGGCGACCCGCACGGCGCCACGGTCATGGCCCGCGGCATCACGGCGGCCACGCAGGACCGCGTGGCCACGGCGGCCATGGAACAGATGTTCGGCGCGTCGGGAAGCACGATGATGGCGATCGGGATTCTGATCTCGACGTTCGGCTGCATGAACGGCCTCATTCTGGCCGGCGCCCGCGTGTACTACGCGATGGCCCGGGACGGACTGTTCTTCAAGGCCGCGGGCACGCTGAGCGGCCGCGGGGTGCCCGCCGTGGGGCTCGTGCTGCAGTCGGTCTGGACGGCACTGCTCTGCCTCAGCGGCACCTACGGGCAACTGCTCAACTATGTGATCTTCGCCAATCTCGTGTTCTACGTGCTCACCACGGCCGGGCTGTTCATCCTGCGGGCCCGGCGACCCGACGCCGAACGGCCGTACCGGGTGGTGGGCTACCCGTTCGTCCCGGCCCTGTACCTCGCGATGGCGGCGGGGGTTATGATTCTTATTCTGATGTCGCCGCCTTCCAGGACCGAAGCCGTTTCGGGCCTGGTGATCGTGGCCATCGGCATTCCCGTGTACTTCCTCTGGCGCGCGGTGGAGAAACCAGCCGCTTGAACGCCGCGCGCTGCACCGGATTGCGGCGTCCGCCTCGGCGGACGGCGCCTTCCGTTCGACCGACGACCGCGTGGCGCCCCGCCGCGTCCGGCGTCTGCCCGTCACCCTGGAGAACGACAACCATGCATCGGATGGACACCGTGTTTCGCCGTGCCCTCCCCCTGCTGTTCGTGTTGCTGTTGGCCGCAGTCGCCGGTACCCTGATGGCGCCGGCCGCACACGCACAGACCGCGAGTTCCATGGGCGCGGCGCCGGCGGCAGTCGCGCCGGCGACGGCCGCCCCGCAGGAAGCGGGCGGCGAGGCGAATCTCAAGATTCCCGACCTCGCCACCGTGAGCTTCCTCGGGGTGCCGGGGCATACGCTGCTGATGTACGGGCTCATAATCTGCGCCCTCGGCTTCATGTTCGGCATCACGATCTACCGGCAGCTCAAGCGGCTCCCCGTGCACGAGTCGATGCGCGAGATCTCCGAGCTGATCTATGAAACCTGCAAGACCTACCTGTTCACGCAGGGCAAGTTCCTGATGATCCTCGAGGTCTTCATCGGCCTCGTCATGATCCTGTACTTCGGCGTGCTCCAGCACATGGAGCCGGCGCGGGTGGCGATCATTCTCGCGTTCAGCGTGCTCGGCATCGCCGGCAGCTACGGCGTGGCCTGGTTCGGCATCCGCGTGAACACGTTCGCCAATTCGCGCACGGCGTTCGCCTCGCTCAAGGGCAAGCCGTACCCCTGCTACTCCATCCCGCTCCGCGCCGGCATGAGCATCGGCATGCTGCTCATCAGCGTCGAGCTGACGATGATGCTGTTCATCCTGCTGTTCGTGCCCGGTGACTACGCCGGCCCCTGCTTCATCGGCTTCGCGATCGGTGAGTCGCTGGGCGCCTCGGCGCTCCGCATCGCCGGCGGCATCTTCACGAAGATCGCCGACATCGGATCCGACCTCATGAAGATCGTCTTCAACATCAAGGAAGACGACGCCCGCAACCCCGGCGTGATCGCCGACTGCACCGGCGACAACGCCGGCGATTCCGTGGGCCCGAGCGCCGACGGGTTCGAGACGTACGGCGTGACCGGCGTCGCGCTGATCACGTTCATCCTGCTCGCGGTCAAGGATCCGACCGTCAAGATCCAGCTGCTGGTGTGGATCTTCGTGATGCGCATCGTGATGATCCTCGCCAGCGGCTTCTCGTACCTGATCAACGAAGCGTTCGCCAAGGCCAAGTACCAGCACGCCGACGACATGGACTACGAGGCGCCGCTCACCTCGCTGGTGTGGCTCACGTCGATCATCTCGGTGGCGCTGACCTTCCTCGTCTCGTACCTCGTCATCCCGACGCTCAGCGGCAACCCCACCTTCTGGTGGAAGCTGTCGGCGGTGATCACCTGCGGCACGCTGGCCGGCGCGATCATCCCCGAGTTCGTGAAGGTGTTCACCTCGGTCAGCTCCAAGCACGTGGCCGAAGTGGTGGAATCGTCCAAGCAGGGCGGGGCGTCGCTCAACATCCTGTCCGGCCTCGTGGCCGGCAACTTCAGCGCCTTCTGGCTGGGCATCACGATGGTGGGCCTGATGGGCTCGGGCTACGTGGTGAGCCGCCACGGGTTCGACATGCTGATGCTGGCGCCGGCCGTGTTCGCCTTCGGCCTCGTCGCGTTCGGCTTCCTGGGCATGGGCCCGGTGACGATCGCCGTGGACTCGTACGGCCCCGTGACCGACAACGCGCAGTCGGTGTTCGAACTCTCGACCATCGAGCAGATCCCCAACATCGCGGCCCAACTCAAGAGCACGTACGGCTTCGACGTGAACTTCGAGCGCGCCAAGCACCTGCTCGAGGAGAACGACGGCGCCGGCAACACCTTCAAGGCCACGGCCAAGCCGGTGCTCATCGGCACGGCGGTGGTCGGGGCCACGACGATGATCTTCTCGATCATCGTGGCGCTCACCGCCGGCCTCACGCAGAACCTCGACAAACTGTCCATGCTCCACCCGCCGTTCCTGCTCGGGCTGATCACGGGCGGGGCGATCATCTACTGGTTCACGGGCGCGTCCATCCAGGCCGTGACCACCGGCGCCTACCGCGCCGTGGAGTACATCAAGGCCAACATCAATCTCGAGAGCGCCGAGAAGGCCTCGGTCAAGGACAGCAAGGCGGTGGTGGAGATCTGCACCAAGTACGCGCAGAAGGGCATGTGGAACATCTTCCTCGCCGTCTTCTTCGCCACCCTCGCCTTCGCGTTCCTCGAGCCGTACTACTTC
>Ga0307373_10002513_pt1 | contig 32997 bp, 33 predicted proteins | sample OX2MG_FD_202534 | JGI IMG/M metagenome (GOLD analysis project Ga0307373, IMG submission 202534) | Soil microbial communities from Risofladan, Vaasa, Finland - OX-2 | ecosystem: Environmental > Terrestrial > Soil > Coastal area > Acid sulfate soil | place: Finland: Risofladan, Vaasa | collected...
CGCGGTAATCTTCATCGCGGACCCTCCTCGCTTCCATTCAAGATGTTGCTTACATCTTTGGCCCGTATCGAGGCCGTTAAAAGGCGGGCGGGGGTCCATACCATCATTCCCGCGCGCGTGTCCGGCGCGCGTGAGGAATCCCGGATTGCAGTACCGCGGCGGACGAAAAGACCGGGATTTCCTTCGGCGCCGCTCAGGACAAGCTCTCGCGCGGCAGCCGGAGCTTGCCCTGAGCAATGTCGAAGGGCGCGAGAATGACACGCCGAGGAACCGAGCAAGACCGGAATTGTCGCTATGATATGCAGGCCTCAATAATCCGCCGTCAGCCGCCGCTTTTAACTGGAATCGCTATTTTCGATTGTTTGCACAGTCGCCCGACCCAAGATGGTTTGTCAAACGCGAAGTTCACGGTCCGCGTTGAAACCACAGCGCTTCCCACGCCGCCGCGATTAACCAGTTCCGCCCGGCGCCGGCATCTTGAGCGAAGGCCGCCGCGCCCCGCGCTCAAGATGCCTCGAATTTAAGCCGCGCCAGAAAAAAATCACAGACCCTGAGCAACGCCGAAGGGAGTGCCCGCGCGAGGCGCATCGCACCGATGATCGCGATCAGCCGCGCTCGCTCGAAATGATGGGCGTGGACTCGGCGGCATCGCAACCGCCGGTGCAGCGCCCGGCGCCTAACGAGCGTTAGGTTTTTTGCCAAATTTGTTCAGGGCTGAACTGTTCAGCCTTATGCTCGCGCGCGCTTCGTGCAAAATTGAGCGCATGGAACCAGGCTCCCACCTTCCCGATCGTCGCCCGCCGCGGCGCGGACGGCGGACTGCCGTATCGGGCAGCCTCCAGCGAGCGCGATCGCCGCTGGGGCTGAGACCATCGCAGGGGTTCTCATCCTTGACGGCGGAGGTGCGAAAGCCGGGACTCCGATTCGACGCGACGAAGTATGCGTGGCGGCGAAAATCCGCAGCACTTCCGCGGAAGATTTATGTGGCGACCGTCGAAATTTTTCAAATGAACCCATCGCGGCGCAGCCTGTTTCAGAATCGGACGGATTCACGGAACCTCGCGCGTGGGGTTATAGATAGGCGAATGCCCACGCCGAAACATCTGAACCTCGCGCTCAATCTTCCGCCACCGTTCGAGGACGCGATGAAATCGCTCGAACGCGAGATCATGCGGTTCATTCTGCGCACCACGCGCGATCGCGAGGACAGCCTTGACCTGTTTCAGGAAACCTGGCTGCGCGCGTACCGTGCGTATCCTTCCCTGCGCTCCGGAAGTGCGCTGCGCCCGTGGGTTTTCAGTATCGCGGCCAATCTGTGCCGCAACCGCGCGCGCGATCGGATGCGGCGCGCGCGCGTGATCGCGATTGATGGACGTGACCCGGCGGCCGAGGCGGAGCGACTGCGCCCCGATCGGAACGGTTCGCTCGAGGGCGCACTGGGAATCAAACGGGCGCTCGCCAAACTGCCGGGCAAACAGGGACAGGCGCTGATCATGCGCAAATTCGGCGGCATGGAGTACACGGAGATCGCGGCGCGGCTCAAATGCTCGCCCGAAAGCGCGCGCGCCGGCGTTTATCAGGCGCTCAAGAAGTTGAAGGCCTCGCAATGAAACCGATCCAACGATCCATTTCCGCCGCCACCCTGAAGGAGCCCGCTGACCGCGCCGTCGATTCGATGCTGCGCAAGGCGCGGCCGGGAATTCGCCGCGCGATGAAGCTTCTGCGCCGGCCCGAGGCGCGCGCCGGAATCGTCGCGACGCCGATCGGGCGGCTGTTCATCGCCGAGGGGCCGCACGGAATCGCGAGCCTCCACTTCCTGTCGATCGCCAGCGCCGAGCGGCCGCTCGAGCGGCTGCGGCGGCGGTTTGACCTGGTCGAGAACGAACCCTGGCGCGCGGATCTCGGCCGCCAGCTCGAGCGCTACTTCCGCGCCGACTTCAGCGTGCTTGAACGGCGCGTCGATCTAACCCTGGTCGAAAGCGAATTCCAGCGCCGCGCGCTGACCCGGCTGCGGGAAGTGCCTACCGGCTCGGTGATCACCTATCAAGGGCTGGCCGCGGCGCTCGGAGAGCCGGATGCGCAGCGCGCGATCGGCAATACGATGGCGTCGAATCCGGTGCCGATATTCGTGCCCTGCCATCGCGTGATTCGCTCTGACGGGACGATCGGGAATTACGGCGGCGGGGTCAAGAGCAAGATCCTGCTGCTGCGCAACGAAGGATTCGCCCTCGGCCCCGGTCCGCGGATTCCGGCGGCGGCGGTGATGGGTCATCGCCACACGAAGATTTACTGCCGGCCGGATTGCAGCGCCGCGAAACGCGCCGATCCGAGGCGGTCGTTGATCTTCGCCGACGCGGCGCACGCGCGCGATGCGGGACTGCGCGCGTGCAAGCTGTGCCGGCCCGGGTGAAAAAAAAGACGCCGCGCGGGCGGCGCCTTTGCGGGGCGTATATCGATCCGGGCTATCGCAAGATTGTTGGTTGAGCCGGTGGCTCGGGCCTATTCGGTCTCGTTCTGCTGCTGAAGCTGCTGCAACTGCTGGCGTTGCTGCTGGATTTCCTGTTGCTGCTGCTGGACCTGCTGCTGGGTCTGAGCGTTGGCGTTCTCGTTGTTCTGCATTTCGTTGCCGACCGCATATCCAGTCACGCCGCCGAGTCCTCCGCCGATCAGTGCGCCCAAGCCGGGCGAGCCGACCGCGGCGCCAACGAGCGCGCCGCCCGCGGCGCCCAAGCCGGCGCCGCCGAGAGTGCCCTCTTCACGGGTTGAAAGCGGTTGCCCGCTGCATCCCGCCACGAGTATCGCGGCGGCCAGCGCAATTGCCGCGATCATACTTGATTGCGTGCGCATGAATTTCATCCTCGCCTACCCATTAATACGCAGGCTGGGCTATTCGGTTTCCTGCGACTGTTTCAACTGCTGAAGTTGTTGCCGCTGCTGCTCGATTTGCTGCTGCTGAGATTGAATCTGTGCCTGGGTCTGAGCGTTGGCATTCTGCGAGTTCTGCATCGAGTTGCCGACCACGAATCCGGTCACGCCGCCGAGCGCGCCGCCGATCGCGGCGCCCGCGCCGGGCGCTCCGACCACAGCGCCGATAATCGCGCCGGTGGCGGCGCCGATACCCGCGCCGCCAAGGGTGCCTTCCTCGCGAGTCGAGAGCGGGTCGCCTGAGCATCCCGCCACGATAAACACGGCAGCCAAGGCCAATGCCGCGGTCCAAATCGCTGATTTGCGCATGGATGGCCTCCTGTAACTAAAGATGCGCCATGAGCTATTCGGTTTCGCTCTGTTGCTTGAGCTGTTGAATTTGCTGGCGTTGCTGTTCGAGTTGCTGCTGCTGCGACTGGATCTGGGATTGGGTCTGAGCGCTGGCGTTTTCCTGGTTCTGCATCGAGTTGCCGACCGCAAAGCCGGTGACACCGCCAAGCGCGCCGCCGATCGCCGCTCCCGCGCCGGGTGCTCCCACCGCGGCGCCGATAATCGCGCCGGTCGCAGCGCCGAGACCGCCGCCCAACAGGGTGCCCTTTTCACGGGTCGAGAGCGGTTGCCCGCTGCATCCCGTCATCACCGCGAGCGCGATGGCGGCAAGAACCACAGTTAACGATTTAGTCAGGAATTGCTGCACGGCCCCACCTCCGTCATTAGCCGGTACGCTTCGGCGCCCAGCCACGCCCTGCTCGAATCGCGAGCCCTTCGGGCACTTCCAGAACCAGGAGTTTGGTATCTTGCGGCTCGCCAATCAAGCCGTCCGCAGCCGGGCGACAGGATTAATTAAGCACGATTGGGACCGTGCATCCATCGTGAAAGTTAGGTCAAAATCTGGCCGCGTCTCTCACCACGATTGCGACGCCGCGCGTCAGGTTTCACTCGGGCAGCTTAGATGGACGCGTCGGCGCGCAACCCTGCCCTACCATCCTATTACCTGCGCGGGCATCACCGGTTTCGCCTGCCCGCGCGGATCGCATCCGCCCTGCACCAGGCCGCGCGCACGGTCAACCGAAACCGCTAGCACATGGCCTTCGGACCAGGGCGGACGAAGGTCGATCTGATGGCCGCGCGCGGCCAGGTCGGCGCGCACCGCCGCGTCGATTCGATCCTCGACGCGCAGCACGCCCGGCATCGCGTTGTGGGGATAGAAGGTGGACGCGAAGTGCGGGGTCGAAAACTTGGGCGCTTCGATTGCCTGTTGCAGGTCCATCCCGAATTCCGCGAGGTTGAGAAAAAACTCCAAGGTCCACTGATCCTGCTGATCGCCGCCCGGCGTGCCGAACGCCAGGTACGGCTCGCCCGCGCGCATCGCGAGCGAAGGCGACAAAGTGGTGCGCGGGCGTTTGCCGGGGACGAGTGAGTTGGGATGGTTCTCATCAAGGTAGAAGGTCTGCATCCGCGTGCCGAGCGGAAACCCGAGCGATTCGATAACCGGCGAACTCGGAATCCATCCGCCACTGGCCGTCACCGCGATCAGGTTCCCGGCGCGGTCGCAGGCGGTAACGTGGACAGTGCCTGCGCCCCAGGGGCGGGTTTCGCCCGCGCCGCCCGCGCGCAGCGCCCGCATCGCAAGCGGATCGCCGGGGCGCTGCTCGAGCGACGCGTGGCGCGGATCGATAAGCGCGCGGCGCAGCTCCGCGTAGCGCGGCGCCAGCAGAGCATCGAGCGCAACGCGCGTGAACTCGGGATCGGCGTAGTAGGCCTCGCGATCGGCAAACGCCAGCTTGGCGGACTCGACAACGGTGTGGATGTAGTCGGCGGAGTTATGCCGCATCGCGCGCAGATCGAAACCCTCGAGCACGCGGAGCTGCTGGAGAAACACCGGACCCTGCGACCACGGACCGCACTTGAAGACGGTGACGCCGCGATATTCGACGCTGGGCGGAGCTTCGATCCGGGAGGTGAAATTCGCCAGATCCTCCGGCCCGAGCAATCCGCCCTGCGCGTCCGACCATGCCACGATGTCGCGCGCGATATCACCGCGATAAAAGCGATCGCGCGCAGCCTCGAGCGCGGCCCGGCGGCCGCGGGCTTTAGCCGCGGATTCGGAGTCGAGCAGGCGGCGGAAAAAAACCGCCAGCGCCGGGTTCTTGATAATATCGCCAGGGTTGGGAATTTCGCCGTTGGGAAGATAGACCCGCGCCGACGACGGCCACTCGGTGCGAAATCTCTCGGCGTAGCTGCGGATTGAAGCGCCGGCGCCTGCCTGAAATTTGTCGCCCTCCACGATTGGCTCGCCGCACAATCCAACGTGCATCGGGAATCCGCTCTCGGCGAGTTCAAGCGCGGGCTCAAGCACGGCACCGAGCGGCATCGTTCCGAACTCGGACAACGCGGTGAGGAGCGCGCCGAGCGCGGCCGGTACTCCGGCGGCAAGCAGTCCGTATCCCGGAATCAAGTCTTTTCCGAGCGAACGGAAATGCTCGATTGTCGCGCGCGCCGGCGCGGTCATGTTGCCGTTGATCGCGACCACGCGCCGCGCATCTGCCGAATAGATGAGCATCGGCGCTTCTCCGCCGATCGTGTGCATGTGAGGATTGACGACCCCTTCGACGAACGTGCCCGCCACGGCCGCGTCGATCGCATTGCCGCCACGGGCGAAGATTCGCGCTCCGGCAGCGGCTGAAAGATAGTGCTGCGTGGCGATTACCGCCTGACGGCCCATCACGATCGGATACACGGTAGGCATAGTGGACCTCACGCGGTCGCGCGGAGTTGGCGCATCGCAAGACTTCAGGAGAAGTGCGCAGGATGTGGCAGTAATGTGACCATTTCGTTACAGAGGTGCCTCGAAAGCGCTATCAAATCAAGGCCGGGGAAGTTTCTACTGTGACAATGGTTGTTTGAAATCCGGCGAAGCCTCGCAATCGTTTGGCAAATTGAGATTTCCACAAGCTGGGGAAAACGAATTGCCGGGGCCTCGATAGCGTCTAAATATTAGGCGCGATGCTTGCTAGAATAGAAACCGGAGGATGTGGAAACTTACGACCGGACTGGCGCTGATGAGGACAAGACCATGATGGCCAGCACAAACATCGAGGCGGTGGTGGGGCGAAATTGCCGATTACTGAGACCAGTTCGCGACCATGAGGGTCGCAATCGTTTCGGTGAGAAACCACGCATCCTGCGCGAGGTGAACAACTTGGATCGGCATATGTACCTTGTGCAGTTTGACGACGGAGCCACTACTTTCCTGTTCCCCGACGAAGTCGCAGTGGAATAGGGCCTCGGGCCGCCACGCAAGGCCCGAGTGGCATCAGGCGCGCGCGCTGTGGTGAGATCGGCCCGAATCCCGGACTGGCTTCACGAGCGCCGGCCGCACGCCAGCCAATCGAATCGATCCGCGTCCGCACTACCGCGCGGACGCCAGGAAATCGCGCGCGCGATAGAGCGCCGCGATCGTTTTCGCATCGACGATCTCTCCGCGCGCAATCATCGCGAAGCTCTCCTCGAAACCCACCCGCGTGACCTTGATAACCTCGTCATCGTCGAGCGCGCCGTGCCCCGGCGAAAGCTCGCGCGCCAGATACAACTCGATTCGCTCATCGCAGAAGCTCGGAATCGTGACGATCCCGCCCAGGTGATCCCATCTGGCGGCCGCCAGCCCCGCCTCCTCGCCAAGCTCGCGCCGCGCGCAGGTCAGAGCGTCCTCGCCCGGATCGCGGCATCCGGCGGGAATCTCCCATAACCAGCCGCCGATCGCGTGGCGCCACTGGCTCAGCATCGCGATCGATCCGTCGGTGTCGAGTGCGACGATCGCGGCGGCGCCCGGATGCCGGATCACGGCGAGATCGACCGTCACGCCGCTCGGCAGCGACGCGGTTTCGACGCCCAGATCGACGACTCCAAGTTTCAGGACGGGACGGCGCTTGATATCCATTCGAGCAAGATTCTGCCACGCGCGCGGCGCGCGCAAGGCTCGGCCGATTTGCGCGGCGGCGCCAAACAGGCCGATAATTCGGTTGGTTTACGATGCCGCGGGTGGTGATTCCAATATTTTTCGATTACGCATCGACGCTGTGCTACATCGCGTGGCGGATTGTGCGCGAGCTCGAGCCGGAACTCGGCTTCGACGCGCTATGGAAGGGCGTGCCGATCGCGCTGCGCGACTTTTCCGCGATCGCGGGCCGCGCGATCACCGAGCTCGAACGCCAGAAGGTGCTGATGGTGGCGGCCGAGACCGGAATCGTGGTCGCGCCGCCGGCGCGCTGGATCGATTCCACGGCGGCGCTCGAGGGCTCGGAACTCGCGCGCGACGGGGGAGTGTTCGCCGCGTATCACGAAGCGGTGTTTCGGGCCGCGTTCGAGGATCGCGCCGACATCGCCGCGCCCGCGACGCTCGATGAAATCGCAGGGCGCGCCGGGATGGACCCAATCCGGTTTCACGACGACGTTGCGAGCCGCCGGATGGCGCCGCGGCTGGCCGCGCACAAGCGCGAGGCAGACGAGCATTCGGCGCTCGGCTATCCGACCTTCATTCTCGGCGATTTCCCGCTGATCGGAATCCAGCCCGCCGCGACGATGCGCTTGCTGCTCGCGCGCTTCATGCGCCTGCGCGAGACCGAGCCGCAAGCTTAGGCGCGGCGCGCGGCGATCAAGAGGAACGGCGGACTGCGGCGCTCGTCGAGCATTTCGGGCCGCGTCCGCACGAACTCGGGCGTCCCTTCGGGTTCGAGCACGCGCGCGATCGCCAGCCCCGCGTCGAGCAAAGTGTTGAGATAGGTCTCCATCGTGCGATGGTATTTGATCACGTCGTCAACGAACCATCGCGTGTGGCGCACCCCCTCGTCGCGATAATTGTCAACCGCCCAATGGCGTTTCGCGCCCGCCGCGTCGAGGCACCATCCTTCGAGGTTCGCGGGATTCGCGGTTATGATCGGATGCTCGACGGAGAAGATGAACGCGCCGCCCGGCTTGAGCCATCGCGCGACATTCGCGCACACCAGGTCGAAACGCTCGACGTAATGGAACGCCAATGAACTGGTCACCAAATCGAAGCTCTGTGAATCGAACGCCGCGTCTTCGATCGGACAGTTGAGATAGGTGATTCCGTCAATCGCGTTATGGGCGCGCGCCCGCTCGAGCATCTTCGCCGAGATGTCGATTCCGACAACCGAGGCTGCGCCCTGCTCGCGCATCAAGCGCGACCATTTGCCGAAACCGCATCCGAGGTCGAGCACCGCGAGGCCCGAAAGCGGCGGCAGCAGGGAGTGAAGCGCGGGCCACTCGAGCGCGGCGTTGAGGCCGGCCTCGTGGCGGCGCAGTTGCGAGTAGCCGGCGAAAAAATCGGGATTGTCGTAGATGTTCTGCTTCATGCGCAGCTCACTGTCCGAGCGCCGCGATACAGGCCTCGCGGGTTTTCCATAGCTCGTCGAAACCGACGCCGCGCGGCGCGTCCGGCGTCGCGAGCCATACTCGCATCCATCGCTGATGCAGGGCGATCTTGTAGTCGCCGATCTGTTCCGGCGAAATGTCCTCTTCGTAGAGAAAGCGCGTGATCGGCTCCGCCGGTCCGTCCGTGATTTCGCGCGTAACGTCGATCCGGTCGCCCCGATAGCGCAGGTAGCAATGCGCCTCAAGGATGTCCTCGAGTCCGCGCTCCGCGAGCACGCGGCCAACGCCGGGCGTGTTGCGTTCGCTCATTTTATAGATTCCGACCACGAGCGCGACTTCGAGCCGATTCTCGATTGCCAGCCGCTTAAGCAGCGCGTGCTTGGTGCTGCACGTGCCGCGCTGCTCCCGCATCACGATCAGCGGATCGGTGCGAGAGCTGTTGCGCCCGTATGGCAGCGCATGGACATAGCGGGCCGCGGCGCGAAAGTCGTTCGCGCCGGCTTGCGCTAATGCGGCGGTGACTTCGCCGGGGCCCGCAAGCGCGGCGTCGGGCAATGCGTTCCAGGATTTCACGAGGCATTCTCCGCGCGAGGATCGTAGCGCGCGGCAAGCGTCGTGTCATCGCCGCGCGCCCGGTGGTGGCGAGTGCGAGTGTCATTCCCGCGCGCGTGGCTCCCACCAGGCCAGGCCTCGTGATTCCTCGCGCGCCAGACAAACTCAGACGCGCGGGAATGACACCCGCAAGGCTTGTAGAGAGGTTCTCTGGCGGCGGAAAAAGCGGAGGACTGGAATCATCCCGCGCGGCCGGCCAGGGCGGCCAGGCCGTCGCCGAGCAGGTTGAAGCCCAGGATCGCAAGTCCGATCGCGACGCCGGGAGCGGTCGTCAGATGCGGCGCGATCAACAGAAACTCGCGGCCCGCGTCGAGCATGTTGCCCCAGCTTGGCGTGGGCGGAAGCGCGCCCAGCCCCAGAAACGAAAGCGCGGCCTCGGCGCCGATTATCCCGCCGATTCCAAAGGTCGCCTGAACCGCGACCGGTCCGGCGACCGCCGGCAACAGATGGCGAATCAGCACCCGCGCGGGCCGCGCGCCGAGCGCCCGGGCGGCGTGAACGTATTCGCGCTCGCGCAGGGACAGCACCTCGCCGCGGACCACCCGCGCGTATCCGGTCCAGCCCATCGCGGTCAGCGCGATCACGAGATCAATCAGGCCGGGACCAAGGATCGCGGCCATCGCGATCGCGAGCAGAATTCCCGGAAACGCAAGCACTATATCGACCGCGCGCATCGCCAGATTATCCACCCATCCTCCCGCCAGCGCGGACGCGCCGCCGATCAGTCCGCCGACGATGAGCGACAGCGCGACCACCGAGGTCGAGATTCCCAGCGACAGCCGCGCGCCCCACATCACGCGCGCGAACATGTCGCGCCCCAGAGCGTCGCAGCCGAAAGGATGCGCGAGGCTGGGCGCCGCAAGCGCGTTGGCCAGATCGATCGCCAGGGGATCGCGATGCGCGATCGCAGGACCGAACGTCGCGGCAATAATCAGTAGCGCGACGATCGCACCGCCCACCGCGAGCGACGGATTTTTCGCCAGCGCCCTCACCTCAGGCTTACCCGCGGATCCACGATCGCATAGACCAGGTCGGTCGCCATGTTCACGACCACGTAGCTGAGCGCAAAGGTGAGCACGCATCCTTCAACCAGCGGATAGTCGCGCGCGCTGATCGCCGCGATCAGCATCCGGCCCAGGCCGGGCCACGAAAAAATCATCTCGACGATCAGCGCGCCGGTGAGCAGGCCGCCGAGCTGGAGTCCCAGCAGCGTGACGACCGAGGTGAGCGCGTTGCGAAGCCCGTGGCGCAGCAGCGCGGACGCCGGACTGAGACCCTTGCTGATCGCGGTGCGCATGTAGTCACTGGCCCGCACCGCGATCAGGCTCTGGCGAAGCATCCGCGCGACGATCGCCGCCAGCGCGGTCCCGAGCGTGACGGCGGGCAGCACCAGATGCGCAAGGCCGCCGCGCCCGGTCAAAGGCAGCCAGCGCAGATCGAGCGAGAACAGGATCATCAGCAGAGGGCCGAGATAGATATGCGGGACCGAGATGCCCAAAATCGCAAAGCCCATCGCGCCGACGTCGCCTGCGCCGCCGGGGTTGGCGCCCGCGATGAACCCGAGCGGAAAGGCGATCAGAATCGCGACCAGCAGCCCCGCCGCCGCGAGTTCGAGGGTCGCCGGAAAGCGCTCTTCGATAAGCCGCGCGACCGGCTGCCGATATGAAATCGACTCGCCCAGATCGCCATGCGCCAGCCCCACCAGGAATGACGCATACTGCGCGGCGAGCGGGCGATCCAGGCCGAGCTGATGGCGCATTTCGGCCACGTCGGCGGGAGCGGCCGCTTCACCCAGCATCGCGACCACCGGATCGCCGGGCGCCAGATGAATCAGCGCGAAGGTGAGCGTCGCGACGCCGAGCGCGACCGGCGCCAGCGCTATGATGCGGCGAACCAGATAGCGGATCATTCGGCGGCCTCCGCCGCACCCGGCGCGGCGATCGTTATCGTCGCAAGCGAGCGCAGGCTTCCGTTGGGATACGGGTCGAATCCACTGAAGCCGCGATCGAGCACCGCGACGGTGTTGACCCACCATAGCGAAACGTAGGGCAGGTCCACGGCGGCGAGTTGTTGCACCTGCGCGTAGATCTGCTTGCGTGCGTCCGGATCGAGCGTGCGCTGGCCGGCTTCGACCAGAGCGTCCATATCCGGATTCGAGTAGTAGCCGCGATTGGTGCTTCCGCGCGGCGGCGCCATCGCGGAATCAAAGACCATGTAATAGTAATTTGGGTCTTCGATTCCCACCCACTGCAATGAAGTCAGCTCGAAATCTCCACGCTGGATGTCGCCATAGAAGGTCGCCCACTCGAGCGTGCGCACGTCGAGCGTAATGCCGACCCGCTTGAGCATCGCCTGAAGCACCTCGGCCAGGCGCGCACCGTCGGGCGTCGTCTTGTACTCGAAGCGCAGGCGGCGCATCCCGCCGGCGCCGGCGGGGTAGCCGGCGTCATCCAGCAGGCGGCGCGCGGCGGCCAGGTCGTATCCGTAGCGCGCGACGTTGCCGTCGTAGGCCCAGTCCTCCGGGGCGAGCATCCCGGTTGCGATTCGAGCGGTTCCGCGCAGCATCGAATTGACGATTGCGGTGCGATCGATTGAGTACGCGATCGCACGCCGCACGCGCAGGTCGCTCAGCCGCGGATCGCGGAAATTGAAGGCCAGGTACTTGTACGTGGTTCCGGGGGTGTTGCTGATTTCAAGCGACTTGTGATCGCCGAGCCAGGGCAGAACCGTGGCCTCGATATTGTTCTCCGAGAGGTTGCAGATTCCTTCGGCCAGTTCGAGCGCACGCACCGTCGGGTCCGGAACCACCTTGAACAGCACTTCGCGCGCGGCTGCGGCCGGCGCGGGGCGGTATGGATTCCGCGCGAGCAGGACGGATTCATCGCGCTGGTACGACAGCATCGTGAACGGTCCCGAGCCGGGCGGCGCCGGGGCGGCGCTCCGGGCGGGCAGCGGAGTTCCATCCGGCACGATACCCTGCATCGCGATCTCGAGCGCGGGCGCGTAGGGAAGGCGCGTCGTCATCGTAACCGTGAAATCGTCCGGCGCGGCGACCGACGCAAGCTCGAGCATCCCGGCGCGCTTGGCCGACATCGAACCGGGCGCGAGGATTGAATCATAGGTGAATTTCACGTCGCGCGCGGTCAGCTCGCGGCCGTCGCTGAAGCGAACCCCGTGCTTCAAGTGGAACACGATCGTGACCGGGTCGGGGCGCTCGATCCGCTCGGCAAGGTCCCCGGCAAATTGCCCGGCGCGCGACATTCGCACCAGCGAGTCGAAAACCAGCTCGTTGATGCGGGAGGAAATCGCATCGGTCGCGAAGCGCGGGTCGGTCGAGGTCGGCGAGCTTTCGATATCGACCTGAATCGTCCCGTAGGCGCGCTCGCGCGCCGGGCGCGCGCAAGCGGCCGCCGCAATTGCGCATAGCGCAACCGCAATCACACCCGAGCGCGCCCCACCCCGCCTCATCGAATTCACCGCCGCTTCATCTTGGATCTTCGCGGATGCCGCGATAATAGCAGAAGTGATGCGCTATCGCGGCGTATCCCGCGGCAGGGAGGACTTCGATGGAAAGCGGATGGCGCGCAAAAGTGCGGCTCAGCCGGGGTGATCTGACCAAGGCTCGGGTTGACGCGATTGTGAACGCGGCGAACAACGACTTGATCCTTGGCGGCGGCGTAGCCGGCGCGATTCGCAACAAGGGCGGCCCGTCGATCCAGCTCGAATGCGACCGGATGGGGCCGATCACGCTGGGCGAGGCGGCTATAACCGGCGCCGGGCGCCTGCCCGCGCAATTCGTCATCCACGCCGCGAGCATGAGCCTGGGCGGGCGCACGACCGAGGCGCAATTGCGCGCCGCGACGCGCAACTCACTCCTGCGCGCAATCGAACAGGGGCTTAAATCGATCGCATTCCCGGCGATCGGAACCGGGATCGCGGGATTTCCGCTCGAGCGTTGCGCGCGCGTGATGCTCGACGAAGTGCGCGCGCATCTGCGCGGTGCGACGTCGCTCAAGCGGATCGAATTCGTGCTGTTCGACGCGGCAGGGCTGGCGGCCTTCAAGCGCGCGCTCGCCGAAAGCCCCGACTAATGCGCCATCGGAGCGCGGCCCGCGCTTTCGGGCTTGCGCAGCAACAGGAAGCTCGGGATCAGGATGATCATCGTGATCATGAGAACCCGGTAGATGTCGTTGAACGAAAGAATCGCCGCCTGGTTCTGGATCATTCCATAGATCATCCCGAGTCCCTGCTTTTGCCCGGTGATCAATTGCGGCAAATAGTGGAATTGCCGCCCACCGGGGGTGCGCACGCCGGCGGCGCTCATCTTCCACGCATCGAAGATTGAAAAGTGCTCGACCAGATATGACTGATGGATCTGCTCGTGATTGACCAGCGCGGTGGTCATGTAGGAGATGCCGATCGCGGCGCCCGTGTTGCGCATCAGGTTGTAGAGGCTCGCCGCGTAGCCGATCCGCTCGCGCTTGACGCACGACAGCGTGGTAGCGGACAAGGTCGGGAAGATCAGTCCCATCCCAAGACCCATCACAATACTGGGCCAGACCACCACCCACATGCTGACCTGCAAGTCCCAGTGCGACATCGACCACAGCGCCGACGCCATCAGCACGAACCCCAATCCGATCAGCGGCCGCGTGTCGAAGCGCAGGCGCGCAAGCTGGCCGACCAGCATCATTGCCGCCATCGTGCCGAGACCGCGCGGCGCGAGCACCAGGCCGGCCTTCCATGCGTTGTAGCCCAGGAAATCCTGCAGAAAGATCGGGTTGAGCAGTCCGGTGCCGTACAGCGCAAAGCTCATCGCGACAATCAACGATACCGAAAAGCTGAACACCGGAATCTTCAGGATGCGCAGATCGAGAATCGGCTCGGGGTAGCGAAGCTCGTGCATCACCAGCCACACCATCGCGGCCGCCGAGATCCCGGTGGCGTACACGACCCACGGCGAGCTGAACCAATCGGCGCGCTGGCCGCGATCGAGCACGATCTGGATCAGGCCCAGGCTGGCGACCAGCAGGATCATCCCGAGGTAATCGACTTTGCCGCCGCGCGCGCGATGCGCCTGCAAGTACGGCGGGTCGTACACGAACCAGGTGACCATCAGGAAGGCGAGCGTACCGACCGGCAGGTTGATATAGAAATTCCAGCGCCAGTTCCAGTTGTCGGTGATCCATCCGCCGAGCGTCGGACCCATGATCGGCGCGACCATCAGCCCCACCCCCCACATCGCCATCGCAAGTTGCTGCTCATTGGGCGGAAAGGTCTCCATCAGGATCGCCTGCGACGACGGAACCATCGCGGCTCCCGCCGCACCCTGGATGAGCCGAAACAGGACCATCTGGTCGAGCGATTGCGCCGCGCCGCACAACCCCGACGCTGCCACGAACACGGCGACCGAGGTCAGGAAGTAGCGCTTACGGCCGAAGCGCGCCGAGATCCAGCCGGTCATCGGAATCATGATGCCGTTGGCGACCAGGTAGCTGGTCAGCACCCATGCGATTTCGTCAACGCTGGCGGAGAACGTGCCCTGCATGTGCGGCAGCGCCACGTTGACGATCGAGGTATCGAGCACCTCGAGCGTGGTGCCAAGCATCACGGCGACCGCGATCAGCCATTTGTGCGCCGCCGGTCCATACTCGATCTGATCTACCGCCGCTTTGGTTGCCGCACCCAACTGATTTCCCGAGGAGTAACCCTCTTACTGTAGCGAAGCGCGCCCGCCAAGGCATCGGCAGTCGTGGGCGTAACTGCGCTGTAACAATTCGCGCGGAGAATCCGGATCCGAATGTGAACTCGATCAAATCGAGCTGAATTCGCACGCACGATGATGACATCGCGGGCGTTTGCGGTTACGCTCTGATCATCATGCGGCTTGGCGCGATCGACGTCGGATCGAATTCCGTTCATATGATCGTCGCCGACGCGACCCGCGAGGGCCGGATCGAGGTGGTCGATCGGGTCAAGGAGATGGTGCGCCTGGGACGGCGCTCTTTCACCACCGGCAAGCTCACCGACGAGGCGATGGATCTGGCGGTGCGCGCGCTGGTGAACTTCGGCAAGCTCGCGCGGGTGCGCAAGGTGGACAAGCTGCGCGCGGTCGCGACCAGCGCGGTGCGCGAGGCGCGCAATCGAACCGCGTTTATCCGCCGCATCCGGCGCGAGACCGCTCTCGCGGTCCAGGTAATCTCTGGAGCCGAGGAAGCGCGCCTGATCTTCATGGCGGCGCGCCACGCGCTGGGTCTCGACGGCGGTCCGCATCTGCTGGTGGACGTGGGCGGCGGCAGCGTTGAGCTGGTGCTGGTGCAGGACGGAAAACCACTATGGATGCACAGCTTGAAACTGGGCGCGGCACGGCTTGCCGAACGCTATCTTACCGACGATCCGCCGAGCCGCGCGCAACTTCGGCGGCTCGAGAATCATCTCGAACGCCAGGCGGGAGAGCTGTTGCGCAAGGCGCGCAAGGCGAAGATCGTCCGCGCGATCGGCACTTCGGGAACCATCAACACGATGGTCGCGATGGCGCGGGCCGCGCGCGGCGAAGAACTCGGCAGGCTGCACGGCGCCAGCGCTTCGGCGGCGGAAATTTCGGCCCTGGCGCGTGACCTCGTGTCGGCCAACGCCGCGCTGCGCGCCGAGTTGCCGGGCATCGACGCGAAGCGGATTGACCTGATGCCGGCGGCGGGAGCGGTGGTCGATTTTGTGCTGCGCCGCTCCGGCGCGCCCGAACTGGTCGCATGCACCTGGGCGATGCGCGAGGGACTGATCTTGAGCCAGATGCCCACCGCCTTCGGCCATAGCGCCGAAGACGCCCGCCGCCGCTCGGTAAAAGCGCTGGCGGCGCGCTTTGCGGGGGTCAACGCGCACGGCAAACAGGTGGCGAAACTTGCGCTCAAGCTGTTCGACGCGACCGCGCCGGTCTTGGGACTGGCGCGCAAATCGCGCGAGCTGCTCGAGTACGGGGCGCTGCTGCATGACATCGGGCACGCGATTGATCATGATCGACATAACCGGCACTCTTATTATCTAATCAGGAATGCCGAGTTGTTCGGTTTCGACCCGGGCGAAATCGAGATTCTGGCGCAGGCCGTGCGCGGACATCGCAAGCAGGCGCCCAAGCTGGACTCGCCTGAGCTGGCCGCGCTGGCGCCCGCGCAGCGCAAGATGGTGCGGGCGTTTGCCGCGATTCTGCGCGTCGCCGACGCGCTGGACCGCAGTCACTTCGGTGTGGTTAAAAACATCGAGGTGCGGTACTCACCCGGAAGGCTGATAATCGGGGTCGATTCAAACAAGGAAAAGGCTGACCTCGAACTATGGACATGCGAGAGAAGGACGGATCTGCTGTCACGGCTGCTGGGCCGCCAGGTGACGCTGGCGCGCCAGGCGTAACCCTCAACGGAGCCGCGCCACCGGCGTCCACGCCACCGCAGACGCCATCGCCGCCGGCCGAGCCTGCGCACAGCCTGCTGAGCGCGCCGCATCCGTACCCCGGCCGCCTGATTGCGGTCGAGGGTATCGACGGATCGGGCAAATCGACGCAACTCATGTTGCTCGAGCGATGGCTGCGCGCACGCGGCTATCCCGTGATCTTTACCGAATGGAATTCATCGCGTCTGGTGCGGCGCTCGATGAGCCGGGGCAAGAAGAAAAATCTGCTGACCCCGACGACCTTCAGCCTGCTGCACGCGGTGGATTTCGCCGACCGGCTGACCTACCAGATTCTGCCGCCGCTGAAGGCCGGGATGGTGGTGCTGGCGGACCGCTACGTGTTTACCGCGTTCGCGCGCGACGTGGCGCGCGGAGTCGATCCCGACTGGGTCCGCGCGGTGTATAAATTCGCGCTGCGGCCCGACTTGACGCTCTATTTCCGCGTGCCGATCGAAGTCTCGCTCGAGCGGCTGCTCTCGGGCCGCGCCAAACTGAAGTACCACGAGGCCGGGATGGACGTCGGCTTGTCCGCTGATCCAGTCGAGAGCTTCCGGCTGTTCCAAAGCCAGGTGCTCGAGATTTACGATCAGCTGACCGGCGAGTTCGCGCTGCGCACCATCGATGCGACCGGCGAGATCCCGGTGCAGCAGCGCGGATTTCGCAAGATGGTTCAGGACGTATTGCGCGATTACGACCACGAGCGCTCCCGGAGCAATCATGCGATCCAAGCGCGCTAAGACCTGGTACGGCCACGGCCTGCCCTATCTCAAGCAGAAGCGCCTGCCCGGCCATCTGATCGCAATCGAGGGAACCGACGGGGTGGGCCGCTCGACGCAAATCGATCTGCTGCGCCCGTGGCTCGAACTCGAAGGCTACGCGGTCAGCAACACCGGATGGACCCGATCGCCGCTGCTCTCGGGCACCATCAACGAAGCCAAGGCGGGGCATCAGCTTACGGTCACCACCTTCAGCCTGCTGTACGCCGCCGATTTCGCCGACCGGCTCGAACACGAAATCCTGCCCGCGCTGCAAGCCGGCTTTATCGTGATCGCCGATCGGTACATGTACACCGCATTTGCGCGCAACAACGTGATGGGCGCGGATTCGGACTGGAGCCGCGAGCTGTTCGGCGTGGCGCTGGTGCCTGACCTGGTGCTCTACCTGGACATCGATGTCGAAACGCTGATTCCGCGGGTGGTGCACGGCAAGGGGATGGACTACTGGGAGTCGGGGATGCATCTGGCTCTCGGCACCGATTTGTTCGACTCGTTCCAGCGCTACCAGGGCAGGCTCATCGAGGAGTATCGGCGGCTGGCGGCGGAGTTCGGATTTGTGTCGATCGATGCGCGCGCGCCAATTGAAGAGATTCAGGGCGACCTCCGAAAGCATATCGCGCGTTACCTGAAGATCGCCGAGCCTTCGCGCGTGGGCGCGGCGAGTTCCGGCGTGCCCCCCAAGGAATAACGCGTGGCGTCCGCCGACGAGCCTGAAACGCGCAAGCTGCGCCTGGCGCCCCAAGAGAGCATCGCCAACGCCGCCCTCGCGGCGCTGGCGTTCGGTGCGCAGGCGCTCGAACGCGAGCGCGACGCGGCGGTTTCCGGCGAGGTTGAACCGATTCATCAACTGCGCGTGGCCTCGCGGCGCCTGCGAGCCGCAATCGAGATGTTCCCGGGCGCGGTGCACGCCGCGCAGGTGGGGCTCTTGCGCCGCGATTTGACGTGGCTCGCGCAGTGCGCCGGAAAGGTACGCGAATCCGACGTGATCGGCGACACGATTCGTGCCCGCGCCCCCAAGCTCGAGCCGAAGCTCGCCGCGATGCTCGCACCGCTCTATTCGGAACTCGAGGTTTCGCGCCGCCTGGCGCTGGCCGAACTCGGCGAGGCGCTCAGCTCACCGCGCTACGCAGCCACGCTGGCGCGCCTGCGCAAACCTCGCATCCGGGTAGCGATGTCGTCGGCAGCGCTGGGACCGGCTGCCGCCACGATCCTGGCTACGATGACGCGCGCAATGTCGCGCGCGGGCGCGCCACTCGCCGTTAGCTCGATACCCGAGACGGTTCATCGCCTGCGGGTGCGGGTCAAGCGGATGCGCTACGCGCTCGAGATGCTTGCGGCGCTGGGCGGCAAGCGCAATCGCAAGGCGATCGCTCGGCTCGAAGCGATGCAGGATCAGCTGGGTTCGTTCAACGACACCGTCGTCGCGATCCGATGGCTCATCGCATACGCGAGCGCCGAGGGCGCGCCGCCGGAAGCCGTTCTGGCGGCGGGCGCGATGGCCGAGTCGCTCAGACGGCGCGAGCGCAAGCTCGCGCGCCGCGCTATGAAGGCATGGCGCAAATTCGAGGGCGGCGAGATCATGCGAGCCGCGATTGACGAAACCCGCCGCCACGGACATGGCGCGCATCACGCCAACACAACCTCCGCGGAGACCGCGACGGAAACCACAAAATGAAATTGTACATTCTGAGACACGGAATCGCCGAAGAGGCCGCGCCCGGCGGCGACGATGGCGCGCGCAAGCTGACCGCGCGCGGACGCGAGAAGCTGCGCGACGGAGCCGAACGAATGCGCGCGCTCGGACTCAAGTTCAACGTGATTCTGACCAGCCCTCTGGCCCGCGCCACCGAAACCGCGGAGATCGTCGCCGCCGCCTACGCCAACGATCCGCCGCCGCAGGTGCTTCCCGCCCTGGCCACCGGAGTCGCGCCGCAAGAGGCGATCACGGCGCTGCGCGCCTTCGCCAAGCATCGCCACGTGATGATTGTCGGGCACGAACCGCAACTGAGCGCGATCGCTTCGATACTGTTAACCGCGGCGCCCGGCGCCGTGAATATCAGCCTGAAGAAGGGCGGGCTCATTTCCCTCGCGGTTCCCGCGCGTCCCGATCGCGGCAGCGCGCAGTTGCGATGGATGCTGACGGCGCGCCAATTGCGAAAACTGCGCAAGTAGCGCGCGCGGAGCAAGTCGAGGCCACGCCGCGAATTGCCTATTCCCGGACGTTGACCACGTTCACGCGCTCGGCGCGCGCACGGCCGCAGGTTTGATCGACGACATACTCACTTGGTTGGATTGGCGGATGGCGCGGCTGGTTTCATCGCCTGCCAGAAGCTCAGCGGCTGACTCGCTACATATTGCTCGAGCGATGTGACCGCCTGCCGCATCCCGTCGCGGAACATCTCGGGATAGCCGAAATCCATCGCGAAATTGTAATAGATGCCTTCGGTCTTGGAGTAGTTCTGATTGATCTCGTCAGTCCAGAGAACCGCCCCGTTGGACTGCTGAAGTAATTCGAGCCGCAGGTTCAGAGTATTTTCCGCCGTACCGATTGGGGCTCCAAAAAGCCACGGCAGCGCCCCATACGGTCCGAGCAGATAGGTGTACTCGGAGCCGTCCCAGTTGGTATTGATAATCGTGCCGCGCAGGATCAGTTGCGCGCTTGGATCCATGTCGCGGTCGGTGACAAAGACTTCGTGGAAAATATCGTCTTGCTTGATTTCGAGGGCAGCGGCATTGGCCAAATCAGCCGAGGGCCGGAAGTTGTACGCGGCCTCCGTCAAAAATCCATTGGCGGTGTCGGGGCGTTGATAGCTCGAGGAGCAATACGGCACCAACGGGATTATACAGACCCAAAAGTACCTGGAGTTTTGCGTTCCTCTTTGGTCCTTGAAGTGCTCGACGGCTAAAGTCAGCGGCACATGGGTCGCGGTTAACTGTGGCGGGTTAGGCTGGTAGCTCCATCCCGCGTTACTCGCGCATCCGGCGACCGCCATCATCACTACCGCTACGACTAATGCCCTGCCCTGTCTTCTCAGAATGGTCATAGCAACTCCCTGCGCTCGGCGGTTTTTCGATCGGCCAGATTGTTCAACTGCCGCGACATCCTGTCAACGCGCGGATGATTCCGCTTCACCACAATGGCAGCCTGACGCCCGCCGTCACGATCGCGCCCGCTGCGACGCCCATCAGCGCCTCGCCGGCGATCATCCCGGCGGCGAACAGCAATCCCGCGCCACCGCTTGCGCCTTCTTTATGACCGAAACGCGCGCGCACGAGCGCGCCCGCCGCAATCGCGACCGATAGCCCGAGCGGCAGGTAGAGCCCGATGGCGACCGGCATGATCGGCGTGCGCCACGATGCGCCCGCGGCTTCCAGCGCCGCGTCGCTCGCGGCCAAAAGCGCGGCGAGTGCGGCGCCGATCGCGATGGTTCCCCACGGCAGCCCTCCGTTGAATACGCCCTGCGCGACTTTCGCCATCAGGAACGCCTGCGGCGCCGCCAGCGCTCCCGCGCGCGCGGTCGCCGTGCCGGCGATTCCGTAGGCGCCGATCAGCAGATTCAGAATCGGCGCCATCACGAACGAAGCCGCAAGCGCGCCGATCAGCACCGCGATTTCGAGCGCGCGCGGCGTCGCGCCGACGTGATATCCCGTCGCCAGATCGTGCAGCGAATCACCCGCCATCGCCGCCGCCGTGCAGACCACAGCGCCCGCCAGAATCGCCAGGCGCGGGCCGGCGCTGGCGCCCTCGACTCCCGCCGCGCGCAGATACATCGCGATTCCGAGCAGCACGATCACCGTCACGCCCGAGACCGGGTTATTCGACGCGCCGACTATCCCGGTCAGGTAGCCCGCCACGGCGGTCGCGAAAAATCCGATCAGCGCCAGTACGATCGCGAGCGACACGCTGAGCCACACGCGTCCCGAGAGCATCAGGCACAGCGCGAAGATCACCACAACCACCAGCCCCATCGCGGCCATCACCGCGCGCGCCGAAAGATCCGTGTCCTCGCGAGCGCGAGCAACGCCGCCGCGCACGCGCAGCACCCTGACGCTGTCGGCGAGCGCCGCCCCGATTCGCGTCCGCAGCCGCCATAGCGTCACGACTCCCCCGGTCAGCATCGCGCCCACGCCCAGGTAGCGCACCTGCCCGCTCCATAGCTGCGCGGCGGCGGAGGCCGCATCGGACGAGTGCGGGGAGCCCGGATGAATGAGCATCAGGAACGGGATCGCGATCATCCACGCGAACGCGCCACCGGCGAAGACCAGCATCGCGATGCGCGGGCCGACGATATAGCCGACGCCGACGAGCGCCGCCGAAATATCCACCGAGCCGGAAATCGCCGCGCCGCCGATCCATCGCGCGCCCGAGAGCGCCGCCGGAATCAGGCCGAGAATGTCCTGCGAAGCCTTGAGCAGCGCAGCCAGAATTCCGCCCCACGCGAGCGGCGCGGCGCTCACCGCTTTGTCGCCGGATCGCAGCACTTCAGCGCAGGCGACGCCTTCGGGAAACGGCAGCCGCTCATCGACGATATAAGCGCGGCGCAGGAACACGACCAGCAGCGCGCCCATCGTGCCGCCGGCGGCGCATAGCGCGGTGACTTCAAGGTAGGGCAGCGGGCCGTGAATACCCAGGATCACGATCGCGGGAAAAGTGAAAATCGCGCCGGCCGCGACGGCCTCTCCCGCCGAGGCAATCGTCTGCACCACATTGTTTTCGACGATCGTCGCGCCGCCCAGCACGCGCAGGATCGCCATCGAGATGACCGCGGCCGGGATGCTCGCCGAGACCGTCATCCCCGCGTACATCCCAAGGTACGCGTTAGCCGCGCCCAGAATCAGCGCGAGCATCACCCCGAGCACGACGGCCCGGATCGTCAGCTCACGCGGCGAGGTCGCGGACGTATCGGGCGCGGGGCCGGCCGGCGGCGAATCGATAGGCACGGCGCGACTATATGCGATCGTGGCGCGGAGAAAAATTAGCGGGAGGAAATTTGCGCGGCGCGCTCAGGAGCCGGAAGCGCCGGCCGCCGAACTCTCGACGCTGCCGTCAGGCATCTCGACGGGTTTTCCCGCGGCGCGCCATCCGGAGATGCCGTCGCGCATTTCGCTCACGTCCGTGTAGCCAGCTTGCGCCGCCCGCCGGGCGGCGTCATCCGAGGCCGTTCATTGCGGATTGTGGCAGTAGAAAACCAGCTTGGCGCTGCGAGCAGTTGGAAGCTCGTCGGCCACGTTGTACTTGTCCGATGAGGTCAACGGCCGCGCGCCGGGGATCATCCCCTCGCTTCGGCGAACGCTGGGAGGATTCGCGTCGTAGATGCGCACATGCGAGTTCGGATCGGCCATCAGTTTGGCGAGATCCTTCACATAGATCACCTGGATATTCACTGCGGCTGCCGGCTGGTTATCGATCACCGCGCCGATATCAGCGCCGCTGGCGCGCCCGGCCAGTGGAGTCGCGAGGATCATGATCGCCGCGGCGAATGCCGGAAGGCCGCGCCGCCAAATGTGCAAACGCTCATGCATTTGATATACGCTAGCAGACTCGGCGCGCTGGCAGAATAGCTCTGAGTCCCGCCCGCGACAGCGGCGGCGCCCAAGTGATGCTCGCAGGTCTGAAGAACGGAACGATCCGCTGTTCAGAGGAATTTCACTGACGCGTCCGAGTGAGACGGCGCGAAATTAATCGGAGGCATCCATGATCGAAGAGGCAATCGAGATTCGCACCGCCGACGGAACCGCTGACGGCATTTTGTTTCGCGACGAAGGCGGACGCCGCATGCCGGGCGTTATTCATTTGACCGATATCGGCGGTATCCGCCCCTCGCATCGCGAGATGGCGCGCCGCCTCGCCACGACCGGCTACACGGTTCTGCTGCCCAACGTTTTCTACCGGACCGGACGCCCGCCGATGTTCGACTTCACGCCTACGATGGGCGAAGAGCGGACCATGAAGCGGTTCGGCGAGCTGGCCGGAGCGCTGAATGCCGACGCGATGAATCGCGACGCCGGGTATTACGTTGATTTTCTTGCCGGGCTCCCATCGGTAAGCGCTGGCTCTCTGGGCGTGGTCGGGTACTGTTTCACCGGCGCGATGGCGATGCGCACGGCGGCCGAACGGCCGGCCAAGATCGCGGCCGCGGCGTCGTTTCACGGCGGCAGCCTGTTCACCGACACGGCCTCAAGCCCGCATCACGTGCTGGCGCGCGTAAAGGCGCGGCTCTACTTTGGCCACGCGATCCAGGATCGCAGCATGCCGGCCGACGCGATCGAAAAGCTCGACCGCGCGCTGGCCGCGTGGGGCGGAAAATTCGAGAGCGAAGTTTACGACGCCGCCTATCACGGATGGACCACCCCGGACGCCGCCGTTTACAACCAGCCGCAGGCCGAGCGCGCGTTCGAGAAGCTGACCGCGCTGTTCGCGGCGACCTTGAAATAGCGCCGGCCGCCGCGCGCCGATCGCACGCGGCGGCTTCGCCGCGCGCATCGACCACGCAATCGATCCTGCGCGCGTTTATCCGCACGGGTTACGGCGCGAACTTGAACGAACTGCCCGCCTTGGTGATCTTGCCGGCCGACGGCGTGCCGAAGTGCGTGCCGAACACCAGCACTTCCGTATCCGCGTAACGCTCGCAGAACGCGCGACGCGTCTTCTTGGCCATCGCGCCGTCGGAATCGAACGAGTCGTCCCATTCGGGGAACATGCATTGAATCGGATGATGCATCAGGTCGCCGGTGATCACCGCTTCTTTTCCCCTGGATGAAATCCTGACGCTGTGATGTCCGGGGGTGTGGCCGGGAGTTGGCTCGAGCCAGACTTCATCGGTGATCTTGTGGTTTGATTCGACCATCCGCGCCTGTCCGGAATCGACCACCGGGCGCACCGAATCCTCGACCGGGTCGCGCATGTCGGCACCGTCGAAGTGCGACCAGTAATCCCATTCCGTGCCGCCGATTATGTAGCTGGCGTTGCGGAAGGTCGGCGCCCATTTGCCGTTCTCGAGGGTGGTGTTCCATCCGACATGATCGACGTGCAGATGCGTGCAGACCACGTGGTCAACGTTGTCGCGCGTGCATCCCACCGCCTTCAGATTGTCCAGAAACGGCAGCTTGAGCTTGCTCCAGACCGGATTGGAACGCACCTTGTCGTTGCCGATGCAGGTATCGACGACGATCCGTTTGCCTTTCGATTCGATCACGAGCGCATGGATGCTCATGACGAGCTTGCCCTTGGCATCCATGAAATGCGGTTGCAGCCAGTCGGCGTACTTGAGCATGTTTTCGGGCGTCGCGTTGGGCAGAATGAAGGTGCCCGGCCACGGCGATTCGCTCTCGATTATGCGGCTGATCTTAACGTCCCCGATATTCCAGGAATTCATCGCATCCGACCTCCGAGTGTGGCGTCCGTGGGCGGAATCTATCCCGAATCGAGGCTCCGCGCCAAGCGCCGTGCGCGCCGACAGCGGCGCCGCGGCGCGCTCACGCCCGCGTCTAATTCGCGATATACGTGTGCATCTGATCCCGCATTTTCTGTAGAACAGAACCAGGAGCATCGCGACCCACATGGCAATCAAACCACCGACGGAAGCGGAAATCCGCGAACTCGCGCTCGCGCATCAGATCGATCTCACCCCCGCCGAGGTGCGCTCGCTCACCGGAGCTATCACCGCGCAACTGCCGGGCTTCGAGAAAGTGCTCGCGACGACCCCGCGGCCCGCGCCCGCGAAATATCCAACGCGCGACCCCGGCGCGCGGACGGAGCGCAAGGACGACCCGCTAAACGCGGTGGTCCGGCGATGCCGCGTCGCCGGCGCCGCATCGGGCAAGCTCGCGGGCAAAAGAATCGGGGTGAAAGACAGCGTCTGCGTCGCGGGAATTCCCGCCAGCGGCGGCTCGCACGTTCTGCAAGGCTTCGTGCCCGACCGCGACGCGACGATCGTGACGCGGATGCTCGACGCGGGCGCCGAGATCGTCGCCACACTCAACATGGACGACTTCGCGCTCTCCGGCGACGGCCGCACCAGCGCATACGGAGCGACCCTTAATCCGCACAGTCCCACGCACTGCTCCGGCGGATCGTCATGCGGTTCCGGCGCCGCGCTTTATTACGACTGGGTCGATATCACGATCGGCACCGACCAGGGCGGCTCGATCCGCATCCCGGCCTCGTGGTGCGGAGTCGTCGGGCTTAAGCCAACCTACGGCCTGGTGCCCTACACCGGCGTGATGAGCATCGACCCGTCGATCGACCACGTCGGCCCGATGGCGCGAACCGTCCGTGAGGTCGCGCTGACGCTCGAGGTTATCGCGGGCCGCGATCCGCTCGATCATCGGCAACTGCGCGACGTGCCGGCGGCCGCGTACACTGCCACGCTCGAGCGCGGCGTCAAAGGCAGGAGACTCGGAATCCTGCGCGAGGGTTTCACCCAGCCCGGCGCCGAAAAGGACGTGAGCGATGCGGTGCGCAGCGCCGCGGCGGAACTAGAAAAGCTCGGCGCCCGGGTCCAGGAGATCTCGGTGCCGGCGCACCTCGACGCGACCGGACTGCTCTACGCGATCCTTCCGGAGGGAATGATGCGGCTGATGCGCACCGGGCTGGTGAGCGCGCATCACAATGGGATCTATAATGAGCCGCTGGTCGAGTTCTTCGCGGAACATTACGGCGAACGCGCAAGCCGCGAGGCATCGACGGTCAAATTCATGGCCGTGCTGGGAGAATTCTCCGCGCGCCGCTTCGGAGGGCTGCTTTACGCCAAGGCGCAAAATGCGCGCCGCGAGCTGACCGCCGCATACGACGCGGCGCTCGCGCGCTGCGACGCGCTTGTGATGCCCTCGACGCCGATGAAGGCGTATCGCCAGGACGAGCAGGCGCCGTACTCGATGGTCACCAACACCGCGCCGTTCGACTTGACCGGCCATCCGGGACTGAGCGTGCCGTGCGCGATGTCGGCAGGGCTGCCGGTCGGGATGATGCTTATCGGGCGCCATTTCGAGGACGCGGCGCTGCTCGAGATCGCGCACGCCTTCGAGAGCAGCGGCGATTGGCGCAAGCGCTGAGCGCGCTCAGGGGCGGCAGCACATCCGATCGATCACGCGCCGCACAATCGACGGGCCGCGCTCGAAATTATCGCGCAGGACGAATTCGTCGGGCTGGTGCGCCTGATCCATCTGGCCGGGGCCGCAGATCAGCGAAGTGATATTCGATTGCGCGAACCATCCCCCGTCGGTTCCGAACAGCACGCCGCCCGTGCCGCTCGCGCCGGTCGCCTCGAACAGCGCCGCCTCAAGCGGCGTCGCGCGCGGAGAGTTGAGCGGCGGCACCACCATCGGCGCGCCCAGCTCGATCGACGCCGGAATAGCGCGCGAGGCGAAGTCGTACCGCTCGAGCGCGCGCAGCCGGCGCGCGGCCTCGCGGTAAAGCTCGAGTGGGTCGGCATCGGGAAGCGAGCGGTAGCTGATTCGGAGCACGCATTGCTCGGCGATCATGTTGAGCGCCATTCCCCCCGCGATCGTGCCGAAGTTCAGCACGTCATAGGGCGCATCGGGGAAAATTGCGCGAAACGCTGCCTTGGGCTGCGCGCGGCGCTCTTCCTGGATACGGCCGACCGCGTCGATCACTCGGCCCATCACCGCGATCGCATTGACGCCCGCCGCCGGCGCTCCGCTGTGTCCGCCGCGTCCGCGCACGATCACATCGAACAACACGATACTCTTGTGCGCGTGGCTGACGGCCCAGGAGGTCGGCTCGCCAATCCACGCGAGCCGCGGCGCCGGAATCGTGCCGAGAATCTGGCGCAACGCGGGTCCGACCGATTGCGCGCCCAGGCATCCGACCTCTTCGCTCGCGGTGAAGACGAACACCAGCGGACGCAAAAGGCGCGACAGGTCAAATTGCCGGGTCGCGTCCAGGCACTCGGCGATGAAGCCTTTCATGTCGGTGGCGCCGCGTCCGAAGACGCGATCTCCAGCGGCCTCGAACTTGAGCGCGTCGCGCGTCCATCCGGGCTGCCCGTCGAATGGGACGGTGTCGATGTGACCGGAAATGATCAGGCCATCAGCGCGCGCGGGCCCCGCCCACGCGACCAGATTGGCCTGCGCGATTCCCCCGAGTTCCACCGGATGCACCGCGGCCGCGAATTTCTGCGCGCGCAACTCCGCCGCCAGATACTCGATCGCCGCGATATCGCTATGGGCGCTGACGGTGTCAAAAGCGATCAGCCGCCGCGCCACTTCGTATAGGTAATCAGTCATCCGAGCAGGCTCCGCACCAGCGCGAAAGCCGCGCCAGCACAAACCTATCACGCTGGCGCCGGATGAGTCCCGTACGCCACGCGCATCCAGATGGTGACCAGAGTGTCGAGCAGCACGCAGGAATCAGTCTTCGGATCGTGATCGAGTCTGGCGATTTTCCTGGTGCGCGCGCCACCGCGAGCCGGGCAAGATCGAGCAAGGGCGAATGGCCGAATCGGGGTGGTCGCGTCAGCCGGGTGCGGCGCGCTAGGATAATTAGGCAATCGGGAGCGCCCTATGGCTAATCAGACGGCAACCACTCAGACCGAATCGCCGCGCGCGAGTGACGCTGACGGCGCCGCGTCATTGTACGCCGCCAGGGAATTGCCGGCGGGGGCGCCTGGCGGCGGCGATCCTGGCGCGAGCGCGGTGGTCCGCATCGATTCCGACTTGAGCGCGCCCGAGCTGTTCCTCAATCGCGAGCTGACCTGGCTGGCATTCAATCGCCGGGTGCTTGAAGAAGCGCTCGACGCGCGCAATCCGCTGCTCGAAAGGGTCAAGTTTCTCGCGATCACAGCCTCGAACCTCGACGAATTTTTTATGAAGCGGATCGGCGGGCTCAAGCAGCAGGTGGTCGCCGGAATGCACGACCAGACCGTGGATGGGCGCACGCCGCATCAGCAGATTGCCGAATGCCTTGCCAACGCGCGCGACTTCGACGCGCAGCAGCGCGCGGTTTTGCCCGCGCTGCTCGGCGAGCTGCGCAAGTACGGCATCGAGGTGCTCGGCTGGGATCAGCTCACGGGCGACGAGCAGGTCTGGATGCGCGATTTTTATTTTCGCAACATTTTTCCGCTGATGACGCCGCTCGCGATGGATCCGGCGCATCCGTTTCCGTTCGTGTCGAACCTTTCGCTCAACCTGCTGGTCACGCTACGCGGTGCGGACGAGTCTGAAACGTCGATGGCCAGGGTCAAGATTCCGGTCGGAGCCGGAATCGCCCGATTTCTCCGGATCGATGGCGCCAACCGCTTCGTGCTGCTCGAAGACGTGATCGCGCACACGCTGGATCTGCTGTTTCCCTCGATGACGGTCGAGGCATGCGAGTTTTTCCGGGTCACGCGCAACGCCAATACCGAGCGCGACGAGGACGAGGCCGACGATCTGCTCGAACTAATCGAATCCGAGTTGCGCGACCGGCGTTTCGCGCCGATGGTGCGGCTCGAGATCGTCAAGGGCATGAATCCGGTGCATCGCGGGATGCTGGCCGCGGAAGTCGGGCTCAATGAACGCGACGACGTGTTCGAGATCGAGGGGATGCTGGCGCTGCGCGACTTGATGGAATTGACCGCGGTGGACAATCCAATCCTCCACGATCCACCGCATCATCCGGTGGACCATCCGCGCCTGACGCCCTCGCGGAGCATTTTTCATGTCATCCGCGAGGCGGGCGCGGTGCTGCTGATGCACCCGTATGAGTCGTTTTCGACCTCCGTCGGGCGCTTCCTGCGCGAGGCGAGCATCGATCCAAAGGTCCGCGCGATTAAGATGACGCTGTACCGGACCTCGGCCGACTCCGAGATCATCGGCTACCTGTGCGACGCCGCGCGCAACGGCAAGCAGGTCGCGGTGGTGGTCGAATTGAAGGCGCGTTTCGACGAGGCCGCCAACATCCAGTTCGCGAGCCGGCTCGAGGAATATGGAATTCATGTCACCTACGGAGTGCTGGGGCTGAAGACCCACTCGAAGGTGATTCTGGTGGTTCGCCAGGACTACAACGGGCTGCGCCGCTACGCGCATATCGGCACCGGCAACTATCATCCCGGAACCGCGCGGGTCTATTCCGATTTCGGCCTGCTGACCAGCGACGACACCATTGGCGAAGACCTGACTCAGCTCTTCAATTTTTTGACTACTGGATATCGCGGCGGACGAATCTTCAAGAAGATCATTCCGGCGCCGACTTTTCTGAAAAAGGCGCTGCTCGATCGAATCGAACGCGAGAGCAAGTTGCATTCGGCGGCCTCGCCCGGGCTCATCCAGATGAAGATGAACGCGCTCGAGGACGCCGACATCACGCGCGCGCTTTACCGCGCCGCGCGCGCGGGGGTCAAGGTCGATCTCATCGTGCGCGATACCTGCCGGCTGCGCCCCGGGATTGCGGGACTGTCGGAGACCGTGCGGGTGGTCAGTATCGTCGGGCGGTTCCTCGAGCACGGGCGGATTTATTATTTCCGCAACGGCGGAGCCGAGGAATATCTGATCGGATCGGCCGATTGCATGAAGCGCAACCTCGAGAGCCGCGTCGAAGTGGTGGCGCCCGTCGAGGACCCCGCGCTGCGCAAGGAACTCCGCACCGTGCTGGACTTGCAGCTCGCACCCAATCACGCGGCGTGGGAGATGCGCGCGGATGGCAGCTACGTTCGGCTCGCGCCCGATAATCCCGCGATCAACTGCCAGCAGGCGCTTATCGATCTGTTTGAGAATCGGGAAAAAGAAGCCTCAAAAACCCGGCGGCGGCGGCGCAAAGGCTTCGCCCGGCGCGCAATCAAGTAGCGCTGGCGCGAGTCGCTGCTCAATCGGGGGTTCGTTCCCGTTCGGAATGCAGGATGTGCAGCGCGACCAGCCGCGCGACCAGGATTGCGACGTACATCTGACCGACAATCGCCTCGAGCGCGGAGACCGCGCGGGCGGGACCGTTGGACGGGATAACGTCGCCGTAGCCCAGGGTCGTCAGCGTTACGAAGCTATAGTAAATGAGCCGTTGAAGTTCTTCGTGGGTTTTCGCGAGGCTTGCCAGTGCGACGTTGCCGGTGAGCGTAAAGGCGCCCGGCCACCACAATTCCACCGCCAAATACGCGAACGCCCACATCACTCCAATCAAAAAGTAGGCGCAGAGCGCGCCGCTGATCGTATCGTAGGTAACGCGGCCCGGATGCAACACCTGTTTCATGACACCAGCGGTTACGAAGCCGAGAAAGGCGATCGTGAACAGCGCGGCGCCAACCTGAAGCTCAGCGCTCAGACCGTGGTCCGATAGCCATCGACCCGTCAGCCCCGGAAGCATCAACGCGGCGGCGATGATCAGATCGCGCCGGCGCCGCGTGCTCGCATAAAGCGCCGCGAGCAATACCGCCGTTAGAGTCACGTGCACCAGGGCGAGAGCGTTTTCGTGTCCTTCAAAGAATGGGACCACGCCGACCAGCCCGGCCAGCAACACGAGCAGGACGGTGAACCGCCCGCGAACCAGGGCACTTCGCCACGCGCCTCGCGCGCGAGTGCTGGCGGGTTTATTCATCGTGAATACCGTACCTGTGGATTCTGCCGCGCACTCATCGGTCCAGAAACGCGCGCAGCCGCGCGGCCAGCTCCTGCGGCTTCTCTTCCGGAATGAAATGACCGCAATCCGGGATCGAGCCGCCGCTCGCGCTCTTTGCGACACGCCGCAGCGACTCGACGACCAGGTCCCCGCGGCCGCGCGGACCGCCGCCGCCTAACCCGAGCGTGGGCATCGGCAACTTGAACCCGCCCGCGAGAGTCGCGCGATTGTCTTCGATATCGCGCCCGAGCGCACGGTAGAGATTGAATCCCGCGCGCATCGCGCCCGGCTGCGAATAGGTGCGAACGTATTCGGCGATATCGGCGTCACTGAAGGTGCCCGCCTGATCGATTCCATTCATGAAGAAAAATTCCAGATAGATTCGCTCGCGGCCTGCCGTCAGCGCCTCCGGCAGATCGGGGATCTGATGGAACAGGTGATGCCACCTTGGCGCGCCGCGCGGATCCATTCCGCCGCCAGCGCCCGCGGGACGATCGCCGGGCACCGGCACGTCGAGCATTACCAGATGCGTGACCTCACCCGGATGATCGGCGGCAAGGCGAAACGCGGTCGGCGCGCCCCAATCGTGCCCGACCGCGATAAAGTGCTCGTGGCCAAGATGATTGCGCATCAACCCCCACACGTCGTTCGCCACAGTGCGCTTGTCGTAGCCCGACGATGGGCGCGACGAATCGCCGAGCCCGCGCAGGTCCGGCGCAACCATCGCGTACTTGTCCGCCAGCAGCGGCATCAAGCGGCGCCACTCGAACCAGGTTTGCGGCCATCCGTGCAGCAGAACCATCGGCACACCCCGCCCCATCGTCACATAGTGGATTCGCACGCCTTTGAGGTTCGCATAGTGATGCTTGAATTCGTTCATCGTCTCCGCTCCCGCGCGCAAGGCTAGCAGAAACGGGGCCGCGGGGAGGAGGACAATCCCGCGCTGAATTCAGCGCATGGGGCCGGCGCCATTTATCGACGAAGTCGCTGGTGCACCCGCCAGGCGCGCCTTAAGTGCGGGAAAGAGGTTCGCGAGCAACGGCAGCGTGGGCCGCTCGATGGCGCCATCTTCCCAGACGAAATTGACCGCGACCCATCGATCCGACACGGGCGTGGCAACACCCTCGCCTTTGGTGTCGACATAGACCTCGGCGAAGTCACTCCACGGCCGCACTTCATTTCATAATATCGGAAAGGCGGTACCGCGCGCGGCACCCAGGTTTACGAGGTCCAGCATATGCTACTCGTGCGGCGACGTTCCCACGCGTTCACTGTTCATCCATGTGACGTGGCCCGCAGTAGTGATATCGATTTCAACTTTCTTGGCCACGGTCAGGAATAAGATGCTCGGATCTTTCAGACCCCATTTGACGTAGGGAATCGAAAGGTGACCGGTCGCGATGAGACGGTCACCGTCCAGCCGCCCTTGGGCCTCGACAACCACATCGTGCTGGGCACCATGAAGTGTCAGCACGCCGTGGAGCTTGGCATGGAAGTCGCCGTGGGCATCGAGCTGCCCATCGACGTGTCGCGGGTCGAAAGTTATTTCCGGCCACGCTGCCGCTTCGAGTACGCTATCGCGCATCTCGTTGTCGCGCAGAAAGTCGCCACTCTTCCCGCTGGCGGCGTCGATAACGATTTCACCTTGGGTATCGCCCGTAGCCTCATTCGCCTTTATAGTGCCGCGCTTCAATCGAAACGTCCCATGCGTGGTATGCAATGAACCCTCGAGTTTGAACTCGACCATGGTCTTCGACGGATCAAGTTCGAGGATGCCGACTCGCGCTTGGGTCGCGTCGGCCGGCACGCAGTAGCCGAACACGAACGCAATAGCTAGCGCGAGGCCCGCGAGGAGCGCGCGATTGGTCTGGCGGCGCACGCCGGTAGCGCGATGGATCTTTTCAAAACGACTCTTGCTGTCTTCGACGCCGGCCCATTCATTCCAGAGGGCGGCGGAAATGACTTCCTGGGGGTAACTATCTTGCGGTAGCGCGCGGCCAATCGACCGCACTATGGGAAATTGCGTGTCACTACTCATTTGCCGACTAACAAGTCTCCTCGAAACAACTGGAGTTTCAAATTTGTGCTGTGGATGTTTGTAAGGCCGTCATCGAACACTGGCGAGACCACTAAAACACCCAAACGCATTCCTCGCTCGGCTACAGGCCGTCCGCGCCCTAGCAGGATGCTGAAAAAAGATCGTTTTTCACTGGACTATGCTGTAGAATAGGCAGTCGGCGGTAGTGGAGTTGAGGAGGAGTGGGGATGCGTGGAGCGGACCGGCAGCAGTCTTCGATGTTCAGC
>Ga0307373_10002515_pt1 | contig 32962 bp, 35 predicted proteins | sample OX2MG_FD_202534 | JGI IMG/M metagenome (GOLD analysis project Ga0307373, IMG submission 202534) | Soil microbial communities from Risofladan, Vaasa, Finland - OX-2 | ecosystem: Environmental > Terrestrial > Soil > Coastal area > Acid sulfate soil | place: Finland: Risofladan, Vaasa | collected...
CGATCGGCTTGATGACGCTTCCGACGATCTGGATCTCAAACGCGTCCAAGGCCCAGCCGACACCGAGCGCGAGCAGGATCCGCGTGTGCAGCGGTCGCCATCTCGATCGATCCAACGTCGTCGACACTGAGATCACCTCCAGTTGCTGATCAGTCGCTGTGGGCGGGCCCCTGGCCGCCTCGACTCGCAGCCTTGGACCTCGCTACTGCGTGGCAGGATTCGTTTCGCGGCGACATCTACCGGTCGACGGTGTGGATTCACAGCGGCTGGCCTGTGCCGCCCGGGGCTGCCTCACTGGATGGGCAGCGAGTATCGGAGTACGAACAGAAGACGCAGCAGTCGCCCTCCTTCGGCCGCAGAGTGCGGTCGCACGTCGGGCAGCGGTAGAAGAACTGGCAGGCGTTCTCCGGGATCGTCTCGCGGTGCTTGGCCCCGCACAGGGGACACGTGATCGTGGCCATCAGCCCATCGCCGTGATCAACGGTCATTGCGGAACTCCGTTCTCGTGAGGTGCGTGCTCGAAGGCGGTCGGTGCGCTGATCGGATCCGCAGCGGATCTACGTGCGAGCGGGAGCAGCGTCGCGAGGCTCGCGTTCTCGTGCGGATCCAGGACCGAGTGCTGGACGCACGCAGGCACGATCTCGCCGGTCTCCGGGTGGGCCATGGCGTACGAGCAAGCGGCCAGGCGCTCCTGCGCGGCGCGGACGTCGGGATCGTCTGCCACGCGGCCAGCCTGGGTGAGCTCCCACGCCGGCGCGACCACGCTCGCGTCCATAAAGCTGTGCATGACGAGCGTGACCGGGCGGACCGGCCCGCGCCTCAGCGCGCGGATGCCGCCCGCACGCGCGACGAACCGGCGTGCCCAGCCTGCGGCGAGCCCGGGCACCTCGGGATGGGGAGCCAGGGCCCTCGCGAGCCGTGCGAGAAGGAGTGGCCGGGCGACGTCGAAGTCCATGCCGCCGAAGACGTCGTAGTAGGCGTCGCGGACCCGCAGATCGCGGGCATCGCTCGGGTCGAGCAGCGGGACGTACCGGTCGCCGACGAAGACGCCGTGCACGGTCCGGTTGCATCGTGGATCGCCGACCTGGAAGGCCCCGGTGGGCAGTGGGCAGCCCACGCCTGCCTCAACTTGCGCCCAGACCTGGTCGTCCGAGAAGGAGCGGTACTCCTCCTTCCAGCGCGCGGGGTTGCCAATGAAGGCGGCCGGCTGGAAGGAGAACATGCGGAAGCCGTAGTCGCGGCAGCCGCGGATGACCTGAGCGACCTCACCGAGGTTGCGGGGCGTCACGGTCATGTTGTGCGCCAGGTAGTGGCTAACGCCATGCTCACGCTCGAGCCGCTCGAACATCTCGCAGAAGCGTCGTCGTGCCGGGTTGAGCTCCGCCTCTGATCGTGGGCGGGGGACATCGCGCCTGCCGAGCATGAGGGAGTCGAAGTGGCCGGCGAAGGACAGATGGTCGAAGCGGCGGCGGCCGTCCTCGTCGAGTGCCAGCTCGCGGAGATAGTCGTAGTCGAAGTCTCCGTGCGACATGCTCATGGGCTTGCGGGTATGGCGCCGCATCGCCAGGAGCGTCGCGGCGTGGTCCACGGGCGAAAGGAGCGTGACCTCTCCCCCGATCAGCTGCGCGTGCTGCCCTGGCCCGCGCAGCTCGTGAAGGAGCTGCATCTGGGCGTCCACGTGAGCGAGTGTGTGGGCGCCGTCGATGCGAACGCGGTTGGCGTCGCGGGAGTGGTAGCACGGCGTGCAGGCGAGGTTGCAGCGTGGGAACACGCCGTGCGTGCCTTCGCAGCCGGACATGCGCTTCCCCAGCGCCTGCGCGGGGGTCTTCACATGCTCGGGAAGTTCGCTCCAGCGCTGCGCGAGGGCCCGCTCCAGCTCAGGCGGCATCGGTCGCGTGGCACGCTCAAGCCGCCGCACAGCGGCACCAACGGGACCGATCGCGCGGGCAGCCGCGCGCGCGAGGTGCTGCCCTGCCCTGGAGTCAGTCCCGCGGGTCGCGTGTCGCGCGTCGGCTTGGCTCATCAAAGCTTCGACCGAGATACCCGCCGAAGGATTCAGCGAGACGCGCGGTCGTACACGCGATCTGCACGCGAGTGTCAATCCCAACTGACGTGTGACCCAGCGGCCTCGATCCGAGCGCTCGCAACTGCAGGCAGTGCAGCCGAGAGCGCGGCCGCGAAGATTCCCGCGCTACGTTCGACGAGGGCCATCAGTTCGGGCAGCGGGGTGGGCTCCGGCGGCACGCCGTTGGCGTAGTCGGTTGGGTAGCCGACCAGGGCGTAAGGGAGGCCAGCCTCGCCGCAAAGGACAGTCTCGGGCCCTCCGGTTTGGCTGATCGCGGCCACGCCGCAGGCGGCGAGGGCCCTGACCTCGCTCCGAGAGTTGAATCGTGGTCCGTCGACGTGGCCGTAGGTGCCACCGTCGCGAACCGCGATGCCGATGTCGGTGAGTGCATGCAGAAGCGCGGCCCGCAGCGACTCGGAGAAGGGGTTGTCGAAGATCCAATGCCCGCGCCCCGGAGCCCCTGGTTGGTCGTGTAGGGAGCAGAGGGTCCCGTCGCTGAGTCGGTTGTCGGGGAAGTAAAGGTCGTCGAAGAGCACGAGTGAGCCGAGCTCGATCTCGGGATCGACTGCGCCGCACGCGGTCAGCCCGACCACGCAATCCACATTGGCTTCGCGGAGCGCAACGACATTGGCGCGGTGGTTGATGTGGTTGGAGAGACGAGCGTGCCCGTCGCCGTGGCGGGAGATCTGGACGACATCGACACCGGCCACACGTCCGAAATTCAGGCGCGCCAGGCCAAAGCGTGTGGCGACCTCCTCGCTGCGTCCGAGCTCGAGCCCATCGAGCGAGTCGCCTCCTGATCCCGTGATGATGCCGACGCTCACGGGCCTATCCTAGGCAGGGTGCCCGAGCCGCCGTCTGGCCGCATGCGATGGATTGGAGTAACGAACGGCGTCGGCAGCGATCGTGAATCGTCTTGCGCCGGACCGCGGTCCAAGTGCGAGAGGGCGTGACTATGTCGACCGATACGACAGCCCCTGCAGTGACGTCGCCGCCCGGACTCGGCCCCCGGATCGCGGTTCTGTTCGAGCCGACGGCAAACGGTGCGGCCGCGCTTCGCGAGGGGACTGATCTGGCCGGGGCAGATGGCAGCGTCACCGTCGTCGCGCTCGCGCCTCAGAGCCTCGCGTCTCGCTGTTGTGGCCCGTCGGTCGAGGTGTTGAATTGCGCAGTCCGCGACGCCGCCCAGCACGACCTGGTGCAGGCGCGCAGCATCCTTGGCGCTGCAGCCGACCGTGCGACGTTCAGGTGCCTCGTGCGACATGTGGATCCGCCGCTTCCGGTGTGGCTCGCGGGTGAGGGGTTTGATGTCGTGGTGTTGCCCGCGCGCCGTATGTCTCGTCGCGGCCATCCACTCGCGCGGCGGCTGCAGCGGGCGACAGACGCGGAGATCCGGATCGTGCGCTAGTGGGCCGCTCGGGGAGTACGTGGAGGGCACGCGAGGTTCAGTCGTCATCGCCTGCTGCCCTTCGGCCTGCTAGTACACCCAGGTTCGACACGACGAACGGGATCACGAAGTTGGCGGCGCATCGCAGCCATGTCGCGGCGGTCGCGTGGCCGTCGAGGATCACCTGAAGCTGGTTGATCGCAGTGAGGATGAGGCCGACAACGAGAGCAATGCGGGTTGTCCGGCGGAGGCGATGCGGCCGGGCGCAGTAGCGGACCGCCTCGCCCACAGAAAGCCGACTCGACGCACCCACGCTAGGAGGCGCTATCGAGGGCTCGGAGCACGCGCAGCACCGCCTTGGTCAGGGCTTGCATGCGCGGGCGCGCCAGCTTAGTGCGGAGGTATTGGTCGGCCGCGCGTGCCGGGCCTTCTGCGAACGTGGGGTACGCGTGGACGTTCTGGGAGACGCGATCGATGCGCGCACGAGTTGAGATCCACGCCGAAAGCTCGGCGATGGCCTCTCCCCCGCCTACTGCCGCAACCGTGGCCCCCACCAGTCGCCCCTTGCCGTGTCCGACGAGCTTTGCGAAGCCGTACGGTACGCCTGCGGTAATGGCTCGGTCCAACTCCGAGTACTCAAACGAGGTTGTGACGACGCGGTCGCCCCACCGATCGCGCGCCTCCTGCTCGGTCATGCCTACGCGCCCGACCTCGGGATCGGTGAAGGTGACCCACGGGACCGCGTCATAGCGGACGGAGCGGCGGCCGGCGAAGAGCGCGTTGACGACCGCGATGCGGGCATGGTAGGCGGCCACATGCGTGAACGGAAGCGCAGCCGTGACGTCACCCACGGCATAGATATGGCGGGCGGTCGTCCGCAGGCGGCCGTTGACTATCACCGCGCCACGCTGATCGGTGCGGACCCCGACGCCTCCGAGATTGAGGCCCTCGGTTCGAGGAGTACGGCCTGTCGCCACCAGGAGCCGATCGAAGTCGATCGTGCGGTCTTCGTCCCCATGCCGGACCGCCAGGTGTCCGCTGCCGCCATCGCCGCCCTTCACAGACAGCGCACGGGTGTCCACACACACGGTCACGCCGTCGTTGCGAAGGTGCTCGGCAACGAGTTCGCTTGCGCGTGGTTCCTCCTTCAAGAGAAGACGGGGCGCCATCTCGACCTGCGTCACCGCGGATCCAAGGCGGGCGAAGCCCTGCGCGAGCTCGCAGCCGATCGGGCCGCCACCCAGGACCATCAGGCGTTGCGGCAGGGTGCGCAGTTCCCAGAGGTTCTCGCTGGTGAGGGCGGGGATCGCCTCGAGTCCGGGTATTGGTGGCTGGGTGGGCTCGGCGCCAGTGGCGATGATCGCTTTGCGGAAGCGCAGGATGCGGCCGTCGACCGACAGGGCTCCCCTGTCCTCGAACCGACCGTCGCCTTCGATCACATCGACGCCGTCGCGTCGCAGGCGGTCGGCAGAGTCCTGGGGTTCGATCGTCGCGCGAGCGCGATCGACGCGTTCCATGACGGCGGCGAAGTCGACGCGCGGCTCGACCACCCCGAGTCCGACCGCATCCGCCCGGCGCATGCGGTGAGCGAGTTCTGCGGCTGCGAGCAGCGACTTGCTGGGGACGCAGCCAGTCCAGAGGCAGTCTCCGCCGGGTCTCGCGCGCTCGACCAGAGCAACGGAGGCGCCGGCGCCGGCCGCAATGAGCGCGGAGACAAGACCTCCTGTCCCGCCCCCGAGCACGACCAGGTCATAGCGGTCTCGCATCACCGCACCTCAAGCGTGGCGTGCAGCGGGGAGCTGTTGGATCGCATCGTCGCCATCGCTGGGTATAGACCTGTTGCGCGCCGTGAGGATTCAGCATGGCGGCGGCGGTGGTGCGGGCGCGCGAGCGGAATCCTCGTGCGTTGATCACCGGTCCAAGATTGAGCGATGAGCGGAATCGAGAGCAACCGAGAAGCATGGCAGCAGATCCTGCACCGAATGACCTTCGACGCGGTTCAGTGCGTGATGGCGGGTAGCCGTGCGTCGTAGGACGGTGGTGGTGGGCCCTTCCCAACGTGCTGGTTTGACGGCGCTGGAGAACTGGGACCGTCTCGCCGCGCATTACGACCGCCAGCTTTGGCTTGAGCGCGATGCGATCCGCCTCGCCCTCGACCTCGCAGCGCCGCGAGAGACAGATCGGCTCCTGGACATCGGTACCGGAACCGGACTGGTACTGCGGGAGCTCGCGCGGCGCCAAGACCGCCCTGAGGCGGCGGTTGGTATCGACCGGTCCGCGGAAATGCTGCGGCGCGTGCCGAAGCTCCCGAACGGCTGGGAGGTTCGCCACGCGAGCGCGCTCGACCTTCCATTCGCTAGCGCAGAGTTCGACGTCGCCATCGTCGCGTACGTCCTTCACGTGCTCGCCGATGAGAGCGTCCCGCGCGTCCTTGCCGAGGTCGCCCGGGTGCTCCGGCCGGGTGGCCGGCTCGTCACGGTCACGCCGGTCGTCCCTGCTCGCGGCGTCGGGCATGCGGTAGCAACCTTGACCGGTACGTTCGCTCGACTGAGCCCGCAGCGGCTCGGCGGGCTCAGGCCGATGGACCCCACGACCGCGATCGATGCAGCCGGCTTCACTATCGAGCGAACCCGCATCACCGTCCGCGGGTACCCATCGGTGTGCCTACTCGCTGTCGCGGGCGACGACGGGAGCGCCCGTGTCCGGCGACCGGCTTCGTAGCCGGCGCTCGGGCGAAGGGCTCCGCGAATGACGGTCGGCGCCCTCGTGAGCAGCAACGAGATCGCCCACCTGGTCTCCGCCTTGGGCTATGTCGGCGTCTTCGCGTTCGTGGCGATCGAGAGCCTCGGCCTACCCGTGCCGGGAGAGACCGTGTTGATCGCGGCCGCGACATACGCGGGCGCCACACACCGCCTCTCGATCGCCGGGGTGATCGCCGCAGCGGCCGCGGGAGCGATCGTTGGCGACAGCACCGGCTTCTGGGTCGGGCGCGTCGGCGGCTTGAGGCTCGCGGTCCGGTACGGCCGATACATCCGGCTCACGCCGCGACGGCTTGACGCCGGACGGCGCGCGTTCGCGCGCCACGGCGGCAAGATCGTGTTCGCCGGGCGCTTTGTCGCGCTGTTCCGGATGTGGGCTGCCTTCCTGGCTGGCGCGACGCAGATGCGCTGGCGCCGGTTCGTGCTCTACAACGCCACCGGCGGTGTCGTGTGGGCCGTCGCGTACGGACTCGGGTACTTCTACCTAGGCCACGCGCTCACGACCGCCGGCACGGCCCTCGACGTGATCCTTGCAGTGGTCGGCGCGAGCTGGATCATCGGGTTCGCGCTGTACCTGCGCCGCTACGAGCGACGGCTGCTCGCCGAGTCGGGTGACTCTGCGTCGCCGCCTGGTTGCTGACACCAGGCGGGCGCCGGTCGGCGCCTGGTTGCGAAATGTTCTGAATCGTCCCGGTGCGTTCGGGGTCATACGTGACGATCGAACCGAGCGTGACTGCCGCGGCAGTCCGTACACCGCAATTGATGGAGGAAGCTGATGCTGAAGCGCTGGAGCGCCGTCGGCGGGGCCGGGATACTGCTCGCCCTCGCCGGATACGCGTTCGACACGACGATCACCGGCACGGCCGGCGCCAAGCCCACAGCTCATGCAGCGGCGAGCGGGTCGTCGGGGATGAGCGTGAACACCGGAGCCAAGATCCAGATCCTGACCCCGACGCAGAGTCAAGTCGTGACCGGCAACCAGCTCAACGTCGACGTCGCAATCACCCATTTCAAGGTCGACTGCAGATACGCCGGCACCGCCAACCGCATGGGCATCGGCCACTACCACATAATGCTCGACGGCGGCCTGATCAACATGTTCTGCGGGCCGAAGGCGACGATCAGCCTGGCGAACGTTCCTGCCGGCAAGCATACGCTCGAGATCCTTGCCGCGGAGAACGATCACGCTTCGGACATGCACTCGGCCAAGATGGTGACCTTCACCTATAAGCCGGCGCACACGCTGACAATCGCCGCGCACCCGTTCTCGGGCTCGCCGTCGATTGCGATCGCCTCGCCGAAGGCTGGCGCAACTGTCAGCGGCGGGTTCAACCTCGTCGTGCACGTCCAGAACTTCATCCCCTCATGCACGCTGTACGGCAAGCCGAACCTTGCTGGGTACGGCCACTGGCACGCGTTTGTGGACTCGCTCAACGGCGGGATGATGGGGATGGGGACGATGCTGGGCATGAGCTGCGCGAACAGCTTCCCGGTGTCGCTCGCGGGTATCAAGCCAGGCAAGCACACCTTCTATGCCGAGCTCGTGGACAACCTCCATACCCCGTCTATCAAGGGGCCCCACGTGGCTGCGTCGGTGACCGTGACGGTGAAGTAGGAACTCGGCACTGACGGAATCGAGGATGCGCCTTCCCGGCCCAGGCAGTCGGCTGGGGAGGCGCATCAGCGGCACGGCCATGACGCACTGCGTCATGTGGCGTCGCCCCGCCTCTCCGGCCAGGCGCATTCCGGAGCGCGACCACACGTCTCGCGCACGGTCAGTCACCGGCGCCGTGCGCCGCCGCGGGCGGAACACTACCGACAGGCTCGAGCTGGCGTTGGCGGCTCTGTGGCTCCTCGATGGGGGCTTGCAACTGCAGCCGGCGATGTTCACCCGGCGGTTCGCCACTCACGTGATCCTACCCGCCGGTTACGGCGAACCCGCAGTCGTCGCCGGACCAATCCACCTCGCAGGGCAGCTCATCCTGGTGGCACCGGCTGCGTTCAACGCGCTCTTCGCTGTGACGCAGCTGGCGATCGGGGTGGGGATTGTGGTCCGCCGCACCTCGCGCCTCGCGCTGGCCGCATCGGCCGTCTGGTCGCTCACGGTGTGGGTGATGGGCGAAGGCCTCGGCGGCCTCGCTGCGCCCGGCGCGATGCTCCTCACCGGCGCGCCCGGAGCAGCCTTGATCTACGGCGTGCTGTCTGTCGCGGCCTTGCCGGGCCACGATCGTCCGGGCCGATGGCTTAGGCCCGTGTGGGCACTGCTCTGGGTCGGAGGTGCGGCCTTGCAGATACTTGCCGGGCCCCAAGCTGCTGCCCGTGCCGTATCCGCGAATGCGCAGGCAGCACCGGGGCTTCTTCGCTCTGTAGATACCGCCGCGTTGTCCGTGTTGCCCAGGAGCGGGGAGCTCGCACTCGCTGGGCTGGTGGGGGTACAGGTCCTGGTCGCGTTCGCGCCGCTTGTTACGGGCCGCACGCGAGCGATCGCTGTGGCCCTCGCGGTCGTTACTCCGCTGGCGTTCTGGGTTCTCGGGCAGAGTCTCGGAGCGTTCTGGACCGGGGTCGCGACGGACCCCAACGCGGGCCCAGCGTTCGCCCTTCTCGCTGTCGCCGCGCTTGTCGGAGAGCATCCGGCTCGCCGGAGCGAGTGGTGGTGGCGGCGGGAGGTGTGGTCGGGAGTGGCACGTGCAGCCCGCGATCGTGAACCGTTCGCGCGCCGGCCGGGTCAAACCTGGCGTGCGGAGCAGGTGGCGTCGTCGCGGAGAACCTAAGAGCCGCCCCGGGTGGCCGCCGGGCGTTCGGAGTGCACGGGGCCTCGCGTGCTAGCCGGAGGCGGCCGGTGGGGCTTGCCTCGAGGTCACTCTGCGCGTCGGGGACTGGACACCACCTCGACGCGGCCCGCGAGCGAGTGTCGGACGAGCGCGCCTTGGTGGAGCGGGCGCGGCAGGGGCAGTGTGAGGCCTTTGACTCACTCGTCCGTGTCCACGCGGCGGGGGTCTACGCGGTGGTGTCACGGCTGTGCGCGAGCGCGGACGAGGCCGAGGAGGTCACGCAGGAGACCTTCTTGCGGGCCTGGCGTGGGATCGCTCAGTTCAAGGGGGATTGCCAGCTCTTCACCTGGCTGTACCGCATCGGCGTGAACGAGGCGCTGCGCCGTAATCAACGGCGGGGCCCGGAGGTCAGCTCCCTGGACGACCATCGTGGCCGAACGCCCGCCGACTCCCGACCGACTCCCGACTTGGATGCCGAGCAGCATGACCTCCGCCTCGCGCTGGACACGGCTGTACGCGCGTTGCATCCTGACTACAGGGCGCCGCTCATCCTGCGCGACATCGAAGGACTGGGGACGCTGGAGGCAGCGCAGATCCTGGATCTCAGCGAAGCCGCGTTCAAGAGCCGCTTACACAGGGCACGGTCGGCGGTTCGCGATGCGGTCGGCGCGTATCTCGGAGACGGCGCATGAGACTTCGCGCTTCTGGACTGTCGCGTCGGGCACGCCGTGAGCACGGCCGGGTTCAGGCCATGCTCCCGGGCTATCTCGACGGGGAGCTCGGCAGCGGGGAGCGCGCCCAGGTGATGTCCCACGCGCGAACGTGCGACCGCTGCCGCGGTGTGCTGCTCGCCCCGCCGAGCGTCGCACGGATGCTCCGGTCAGTCGCTACTGATCCACCGCCGGGCTTGGTCGATGCCGTTCTGCTCCGCCTGGCGCAAGAGGGCGCCATGCCCGGCGCCGCTCGGATTCCCTCCGGGGACGGCGAGCGCGGTGTGCAGCGCACACGGAATGGAACCGGACTAGGGGTCGCGACTGCCTTGATAGCTTGCTCCTATGTCAAGTGATGTTCGCTAGGAGCGTGTTTTTGGGCTGTTCTTTTTGATCGTGGTCGGTGCTTCCCATTCCGGGGGTGGGGGGTTGTGCGAGGAGGTGGTGGAAGCGTCTGGCGAGGTGTCGTTTGAGACACCGGAGCGCTCCCTTCGTGGTTTTCCCTTCGGCCTGTTTGCGGGCGAGGTAGGCGCGCGTCGCGGGGTCGTAGCGGGCGCGGGTGATCGCGATGATGTGCAGGGCGTGGTTGAGCTGGCGGTCACCGCCACGGTTGAGGCGGTGTTGTTGGCGTTGGCCTGAGGAGCATTTGAGTGGTGCGGTGCCGGTCTGTTGCGCGAAGCTCGCGTCGGTCGCGAAGCGCTCGGCGCCGGCGGTGCGGCCGATCAGGATCGCCGCGGTCAGTGCGCCGCAGCCGGTCTCTGAGAGCAGCGCCGGCCGGTGCGCGGTGATCAGGATCGCGAGCTCGTCCTTGAGCAGGTTGATCTGACGTGTGAGGCTGCGGATCTGGGTGATCTGCTCGCGAGCGACCCTGACGCGAGCACCGATCGTCAACCGTCGCAGCTGCCGGTCGATCCGGTCAAGCTGACGAACGTCGGCGAGCGCGCCGCGTCGGAGCGACGCCTCGAGCTCGGGCGCGAGCGTGACCAGATGCCAGCGCAGCCGGTTCTGCATCCGTGTGCGCTCAGCGACGAGATCGCGGCGGTGATCGGCAATCAGCCGGATCTCCATCGCCTGCTCGTCCAAGAACGCGGCCGGGAAGCATTCGACTCCATCTTTGACGACCGCCCTGGCGATCGCGAGCGAGTCGATCTGATCGGACTTGCCGGGCTCGCGCTCGCCGCGCCGTGACGCGCCCATGCGGTGCGGCGCGACACGCACGACTCGCTCACCCGCCGCGACCAGCGCCTCCTCCAGGCGCCTGGAAACCGACCGGCAGTCCTCGATCGCCCAGACCCGCTCGTCATCCAGACCGCGCGCCCACTTCAACGCCGCCAGATGCCCCGCCTCGTCCGCCTTGATCTCCCGGCTACCGCGGACCCGGCCTGTTCCCTCGTCGACCGCCGCGAGCGCGTGCGTGCGCTTGTGCGTGTCCGTCCCAATCACGATCATCTGCACCGTCCCTTCGCTTGGTTGACCACCGGATGAAGCGGACTTCGGCGGACAGCCGTCACTTGGGGCGATGCCACGCTCCTTATCTGTGCAGGGGTCCCGGCGCAACGGCGCTGGCATGGTCGATGTCGATGATTGGACGGCGGGTTGTTGGTGGTGCGTGGGCACGGGCGATAATTGAGCACGGGTGCGCGCGGGCACTCAGCCTTATCTCGGTCCACGACCCGCATCTGCTCCGGGTCGGCGACATGATGGTTGGTGGGGTGATCCCGCTGGGGGAAGCGTTGCGGCCGCTCGGTCTATAAGGGCCGTCCACGACCTCGCGGTCATGGCAGCAGGAGCGGGCGTGGAGCCGGCCGCGGCGCATCTGGGTGACAAAGAGCTCGGCGCGCACCAGCAGCCTCATGCGGGAGCCATTGCCTCCTCCCCGAGCTCGCGCAGCAGGTGATAGCTGCGCTTGAGCAGCTTGCGGGCGACTGACAGCCGCGCTCGGTTAGATCCGAGTCGCTCGGCCGCCTGAACGTAGTACTCGCGGTCCGGGCTGCCGATACGACTGGCGGTCATCGTCGCCTCAAACAGCGCCCAACGCAGCGCCGGCGGTCCTTGACGCGAGAGACGACCAGGAGCGCGTCGCTGATCGGACTGATAAACCGTGATATCCAGACCGGCATAGCGAACCACGTCGCGTGATGAGGAGAACCGGCTGGCGTCGCCTAGCTCGGCGAGGATCGTGACGGCCGTGAGCTCGCCGACACCGAACTGGCCCATCAATGCCTTGCACCCGACTTGGCGACGAGCATACGAGCGCAGTTCCTTGTTGAGCGGCGCGAGCTGACGATCGAGCGCGTCGATCACGCCGAGCGCGACCGCGACCTGCTCGAGCGCTGCGCTCGGCAGTGGCTGCGCCGCCAGCCAACTACGACCCTCCTCGCTCATCAGGTTGCGCCGCTGCGGGCATCCGTGGTGATACAGAACCGCCTGGATCCGCTGCTGCCACTCCCCGCGCTGATGCGACAGCGTGTGGCGCAACCGCACCCGAGCACGGAGATCGAGGATGTGATCAGGCGGGATCCACGACTCCGGCAACCGGTCGATGATCAACAACTCGCGCAGATGCCGCGCGTCCGCTCGGTCGCTCTTAGCGCGCTTCTTATTCCCCCGCCTCGCGGCCGTCTCAGCCGGCTCGGCCAGATGAACGACCGCTCCGACCCGCCGCAGCTCCTCGGCCACGAACCGCCAACCGGTCGTCGCTTCCAGCCCGACCTCGAGCTCCTGACCGCAGAACCGCTCGCAGAACCGGCGCACGCCAGCCCGGTGCGCCGGCGAGATCCGAGTCCGCACGAGCTCGCCAGTCTCGGTGTCGATCCACTCCGCAGTGATCTGAGCTCGGTGTTGATCCAATCCCATAACGATCGTCATCTGGGGCCTCCTCAAGCTCCACGGTTTCAACAGCCTGCGCGACCAACGCCGCGCCTAAGCTGAGGAGGTCCCTACACACGAGCCCGGACGGCCCGCCTGCTCATGCCATCTATCAGGTCACGCCGAAGGTCCTCGGGCAGCGGTGGGCGACAGAAGCTTTGCCAGTCAACCCACAAGGACGACGCGGCATTCGCGAGTCAGCCCACCGCCAGCCCGAGAACCAACCGCAACGATCGGACGACACCGCCCGACCGCTCACGACTCTGACAGTGACGGCACTCCAGCCGAGACAGCTCCGGAGATCACTCCCAGCCACGATTGTGGTTGGAGGCGTCCTGACGGTCATGTACCAACTCGGCTCGCTGCTGAGCGGTCACGCCGGCGTGGCGACCTACGCCATGTGCGCGTGCAACTTCGCGATCGCGTTCGCCCTCGCCACCGTGGTGTCGGCGCTCACGCTCATCGGGGCGCGCCGACGTCGCGACCGAAATCGTCGGGGCGACTGAGACGCGGTCGCGGGCCGCCGACGCGGGGCGATTCGGACTCGGCCCGGCACGGCGGCGACCTCATTGGCGGGTTCGGCGACGACTACGATGAGCGCGCGCGTGTAAGCCGCGGACAATCGTCGGTCGTCGCGGTTTAGATGACGACGAGCGTGCCGCAGCCGGACGGGTAATCCAGATGGCGGGCGGCGGTCGGAATCGTTCGCCGCGCGACGGGGTCCAATTCGCATGAACCAGGTATCGACGTCATCCTGCACACTTGTCGTCTACGAGGCGTCGGCTGGCGGCCGGGCAGCGCTGATGCACGCAGCCGACCTCGCTCGAGCGCAGCGGGTCCCGCTCGTCGTTCTCGCGTCGGCTCCCCAGGCTCGCGTCGATAGCGGGTGTCTGCGGTGCCGAGGGAGCGCCGGCCTCTGGAACCTCGCCATGGTCGAGGTCGCCGAGGCGGAACTTCAGGAGGCCCGCGAACTCCTCGCCGTCGCCGAGCCGGACGACGTCCGGTACATCGTCGGGCGCGGAGATCTGGTCCGCGCGATCACGGCCGCAGCCGCCGACGTCGGTGCAGACTGCGTGATCGTGCCCTCTGAGCGGCCTAGCCGCGTGCGTCTCCCGCGTCGGCGGTCGCTTGCATCCCGGCTCAGCACGAATAGACCATTCACCGTCGCCTGTCCGCCGACGGCCCCGGGGAGCGCTCCACCGCTAGCGCTCCCTTGACGCGGTACGAGCAGTTCCGGCGTTGGTCGGAATCGACGCCGCCAGCTTCAGACGAATGACCACCGTCAGATGGCAGCGACGAGTGCGACGGCGCGGTCGGTCTTGTAAGAGACGAGGGCGTCGTCCTCGGCGCGTTTGGTGACTAGGCGCGTCCGGCGGTTGACTGGGCGCACGTCGATCGTGAACTCGATGTCGAGGGCGCCGGCGAGACGCATCAGCGTCTCGAGCGTGGGATTGACGTCGCCACGCTCCAGCCGCGCGACCTGGGGCTGCTCCATCTCAAGCAGCTTGGCCAAATCGCGCTGCGAGAGGTCTCGCTCCGCACGATAGCCCACCAGGCGCAGAGCCACGGCACGAGCGACTGCCGTCCGCTCCCATTCGGCACGGAAGGCGGGATCGGCCATCTCCTCCGCAAGGAGCTCGTCGTTCGTTCTCACGTCGCTGAGCTTCACAGACACCACCGAGTCCTCCGGATGCACATTCGACGCATTTCGAAACGATATCATCCCTGTTATCGGGGACGACGGTTCGCGCGTCAGCCGAAGTCGATCTGCGTCTGCGCGAGACGCCGTTGCGCGCTTGCCATCGCCGCATCGAAGAGGGAGGCGCTCCGGCCGAACCGGGAGACGCTCGCGTCGATCGCGTTCAGCTAATCAGGGGCAGCGCCCGGACGCGGATCCGGGCAGACTCGAACACGACGACGGCGCCGGTGTCGAGGTCGCGTTCGATCGCCGCGAGGTTGCCCAACAACGTCGCGCGGCCTGCTGCTCGGGGCGCCGGAGCCCGCCGCGGAACAAAACGACCGACGGGAAGCGGGTCTCGCCTGTCGCGAGCAGCGTCCCGAAGTCGGTGTCCGCCGAGACCACGACGCGGGCCTCCTGCTGCGCGCGCTCGAAGATCTGCTCGTCGCTGGCCGCCTGCATCGCGTAGTCGCGGACATGAACAGCATCGTGACCGGCAGCGGCGAGTCGGGCAGCGACGCTCGGCGAGAGCGCGTTGTCAATGAGGAACCTCACGCGGAGGCGACGAGGGGAAGCTCGCGCTCGCGAACCGCCTCGGCCGCGTAGCGCAGGGCCTCGGACACGTCCTCTGGTTCCAAATCGGGATAGTCGGCGACGATCTCCTCAGGGCTCAGCCCGTCGGCGACCATGCCGACGACGGTGGCCACCGGGATTCGCAGACCCCGGATGCACGGCAGACCACCCATCTGGTCTACCCGAACGGTGATCCTCGTGAATGCCATCAGGATGCCAGCGTAGCGCCCTGCGACGACGACGGGCTGACGACGCGACGCGAAAAGCATCGGCGCACCACGCCGGCGCTACTTCGGCGCTCCTCGAACAGCACTCCGCAGCTACGCGAAGCTGAGGCCGCGCGCCCCCACAGGACCTCATGCGATACGAACAGGCGTACGGATCAGCGTCGGCCTGCCGGTCCCCACAGCCGGCCGTTCTACGCGTTTCAAAACAGATTGGACCCCAACTTGGACCCCCACGCGATCCAGACGCCCTGGAAACGTCGCAAATTGCAGGCCCAATGCTGTTCTGTGACGCCCGCTTCGAACCTGCGACCACCCGGCCCCGCAGACCCAAATGGCGCAGCTCAGCAATAACGCCGTTTCGCAGGACTTTTCGATCGGGGAGACAGGATTTGAACCTGCGACCGCCCGGCCCCCAGCCCGGCAAGACGGCGGCGCTTTGCCGGCTGGACGCTCGGCCCCGCGTTTGGCGCGCGGGCTCCTCGTTGCCAACACGCCGCACGCGCTGCAGCTCCGGGGGCCTTTGTCCACCTGTTGTCCGCACACACATCCGGCGGCACGGAAGCAGCTGGTTTGCAGGCAGATCGACGATACCGCTACCGGGATTCGAACTCGCGATCTTGAGAGCCAAGCGACGGCTCCGCGTTTCGGCCCAACCTCAAGCTCGGCACTTGCGAGGTCCACCTGACCCTTGAGCGCGGGCGACTGCTTTCCGCGCCAATAGCTCGAGCGGCCCAACTGGGCGGCCTCAGGCCGCGACCGCGCGTATGCCCAGAACGGAGAAATGCCCTGCGACCAGCTCGTTTCGACGGTAGTACGCGCTGACGAAGCGCGCCCACTCCTCGTCGCGCATACCGTTTGGCGCGTCGACGCGCCACAGCGCTCGTCAGCGACGGCTATCTGGGCTGGTCGTCGCGGTCGGTGCTGGCTCTGTCGACGACATCGAGCTCGTTCCACGCGCGTTGCGGGGTGACGGCGAACGCGTACACGCGCAAGCGCTGTTCGAGTGGTGAGTCCTCGACGATCAGAAGGATCGGGTTGGTGGGGACGTAGTTGCTGCGCTTCGCGATTCGCCACAGGGCGCGCCGGTCAACCGCGCTGGGTGGTGCATTCAACGCGGGGTGCACATGCCACTCGCCGATGTAGTCCTCGCTGCCGTCGGATCGGTCGTGCAGCTCATCGAGGTAGCGCTGGAGAAAGAGCGTGTCGCGGGCGAACGAGAAGCGCCTGTGGACCGCGCGCGGCCCGGGCGGGCTCGCGCGCGTGATCTCGACGGTCGTGGCGTCGGCTGAGCGGCCGAGCAGGATGCCTCCCGTTTCGAGGTTGGCCATTGATTGGACGTGGCCGGCGATCGCCGCGCGTGTCGCGGGCGAGATCAGGGCTCGCTCATACACCGCAGATCGGGCAGTCAGGGCGCGGCGGGAAGCGGGTCTCGTGCAGCGTAAGCGCATTTGTCAGGCGCGGGTCAGCGCCGGGGATGGGGCGTTCAACCCACAGCCAGTGGTTGGCGTCCATCGGCCGTTGTTCGAGTGCGTCGAGGCCGCGCGCGGCGGCGAAGATCGCGGCGTGCTGGCTGGTGAGTCCGGCGCCGGGTCGGGCGGGCGTCGCGCAGCCGTGGTCGAACACGTCGGGGCGCCCGTCGGTGGGCACCGCGATCCAGTCGGGGTGACCATCGGCTTGATACGCGGCCAGGCAGGTGAAGCACGCGTCGATGCCCGGGCGCATCAGCGCGACGCGAAACGCGTCGCCGCCGTGGAGCGAGCGGGCGAGCAGCAGTGGCGGCCTGCCCGCGGTCGCGGCGGCGATTTCGCTGACGAGTTCTTCTTTGAGGTCCTCGCCGATCGCGAGCACGACGAGGTCGGCGTTCGCGAGCTTGGCGGCGATCACCTCGGGGTCGGTGAGGTTGGTCGTTTCGGTGCTGGTCTCGATGGCGGGGTTGATCTTGGCCAGCGCGAGCTCGACTGCTTCGGCTTTGAACTGTCCAACGCTTAGCAGATCGAGGGCGTGTCGGACGATGTTGCCGGGCCTGAGGAGATCGGGGTCACACAGCGCGAACGATCCGACGCCCTCGCGCGTCAGCGCGTGCGCGAGCGCCGCACCGATCGCGCCGAGACCGAAGCACACGACGTGCCGCTCTTCCAAGAGGGCCAGGTCGCGGACACCCTCGAGCCGGCGAAATAGCTCCTCGTGGGAGATCAGATACAGCTGCGGGGAGCGAATCGGCCAGCCCCGAGCGACCTCCGCCAGGGCACGCTTGGAGGCCACGCCGATGTCGAGCAGCAGCAGCCGCTGTTCGCTGAGCGCTGCGTCGGGGAAGACGAGCGCGATCAGTTCTCGCTCGCGCGGGCGCGTCGAGAACGACACGGTGTGGCCGTTAGCGGCGAGCACGCGCTCGAGCTCGGCGGTGAAATGGACCGGATGTGGTTCCTGGTCGAGTCGGTACCACGAGCCGACGTGTCGCGTCGTCTTCGGCGTGCGGCTGGGCGCGACCGCGTACAGCAGCTCGCGCCCGATCTCGTTCTGGTCCACCGACCACACGACGCCGAGGTCGTGGCCGAGCAGCTCATCGACGCTGAAGCGGCCGCGGCGTCGGTCGCGTATCTGGGCGAGCGCGGTGGGTGGCGCGAGCACCGAGAGCGTGCTCCAACGCAGGTATTCGGGGAGCTCGTAGATCGCGAGCTCGCGCGGGAAGCGCCCGGCGAGGTGGTAGCCGAGCCACCGCTCGATCGCCGCGTAGAACTCGCTGGCGGGGAAGTTCAGCGTCCAGGCACCAGGAGGGAAGAGACACGGCGCGCCGTCCGTGCCCTGGTGGCGGGCGCGCTTGATCGCCGGCTCGAGGAACGCCACGGTCGGCTGCACGTAGGGGTACCCCGCCGGGTAGGTGACGCGCAGCTTGAACCGGTGGTGCTCGAACGTGTCGTCGAGCTTGATGCGCACGGTGATCGTCCCGGTGAACGCGACGCCGTCGCGGCGGGGGTCCTCCTCAGTGAAACCCTTGCTTTGCCAGTAGGCGCGCTCCTGCGCGTAGATGTCGGCGAAGCGCTCGTGCCAGGGCTTCACGCGGCCGGCTGATCATCCAGCCGCGTGGGGCTCCCCCGGCGCCGGCGTGCCGCCACCGCGGCCGCGGTCAATGCCCCGGCCGCGACCACGCCGGCTGCGAGCTTCGCGGCGCCACCGCCGCCGCCATCGCGATCCTCGTCGCTGCCGTCGTCGTCATCGTCGTCGTCCCAGCCGTAGTCCTCGGCGAACGCGCCGCTGTCCAAGCGCAGGCGGGGGACGCCGTCGTCCTCGACCTCGAGGATCACCGTGCCGGTCTGCGAGGTCTCGTAGACGTTGTCCTCGCCGGCCTGGTCGCGGTAGGCGTCCATCATGTCCTCGTGGGGATGCTCGTGGCGGTTGTTCTCGCCGACCGACACGACGACCGCTGACGGGTTGATCAGCTCGAGCGCGGTCAGCCATCCCTCCGCGTCCTCGCCGCCGTCCTTGAAGAACGTGCGGGACCCGTGGTGGCTGGCGTGCAGCACCGTCGCCTCCAGTACCTCAGTCCCCGTCTGCTCGTCCGTGCGACCCTCGTAATAGTCCACGACACGCTGCCAGCACGCCAGATCGGAGTCGCCGGTCAAAAGCACCGAGGCGCCGCGGTAGTCGATCTTGATCACCAGGCAGTTCTCGTGCGCGGCGCGCTTTGCCTCCTCCTCGGTGAGGGTCTCGTCGATCTCGATGTAGCCGGGCGGCGAGAAGCAGCGCACGGTCACCTCCTCGCCCAGGTCGTAGCCGTCCTCATCCATCTCATTCAAGGGCGTGCGGCTGCCCTGCGGGCGCAGCACCCGATCCCCGGGGTGCTCGTCCACGACGCGGTGATAGTCGGCGAAGTGGCGTGCGATCTGCTTGCGGTCCTCGTGCTGGGGAACCCACAGCCATTCGACCGCGTAGCGGTCGTAGAGGTCGCCGATGCCGGTGATGTGGTCGTCGTGGGCGTGCGAGATCACCAGCCACTTCAGGCGCAGGCGGCCGTCGCCGTTGTCCGGCAGCACCGCGTCGAGCAGCTTGAACACGTCGATGCCGTGACCAGGGCACCGGCACACGTCGACGAGCATGTACTCGCCGTCCGGCAGCTTGATCAACGTACAGTCGCCCTGTCCCACATCAACGAAGATCGCCTCGAACTCGGCCATCGTCCTACCGTTCCTTCCCCGCACGCAACCGCGGCTCGCGCTCTGTCGACACCTGGATCATCCGAACAAAACAGCGTAGCGCTGCCCCCGGACGGCTCCAGCAGCGTCGCTCCGCGGATCGGCGTGTGCCTGTCCGGCGGCGGGTTTCGCGCCACCCTCTTCGGGCTCGGCGTGCTGCGCTACCTCGCCGAAGTCGGCCAGCTGAAGAACGTCGTCGCGGTCTCCGCCGTCTCCGGCGGATCGGTCGCCGCCGCGATCCTCGCCGACCGCTGGCCCGACCTCGCACGCGACGCCCTCGGCGGCGACGCCTTCCAGCAGCACGTCGCCGACCCGTTCTGCGCCGCGATCAGCGAACACAACCTCCGCAACCGTGGCCTCGCAAGATGGACCGCCACGCGCGTCGTCCCGCGTACGCACCGTGCCCCCGGCGCGATGGGCGCCACCATCGCCGCGCATCTCCTGCGAAGTAAGCGCGTCGCAGATCTGCCCGTCGGTGTCCAGGTCATCCTAACCGCAACCGACCTCGTGTCCGGGCGCGCGTTCCGCATCTCACGCGAGTTCATCGGCAGCTGGGACTTCGGCTACGCCGCCACCCCACCCACACTCACGCTCGCAACTGCGATCGCCGCCTCAACCGCCGTGCCGTTCCTCTTCCCGCCGGTCCACCTCGCAACCGACAACCTCGGACTCAGACCCAACACCCCCCACAAGCTCGCGCTCGTCGACGGCGGCGTCTACGACAACCTCGGACTCGAATGGTTCCAAGGCTGGGACCGCGGCCGACCCGACGCAGCCCGCGCCGCGGACTTCATCATCACCGTTGACGCATCAAGCCCGCTCCGCCCCAAGCCAAAGCGTTACGGCTGGGTCACCTCGCTCAAGCGCAGCCAGGAAGCCCAGTACGCGCAAACCCGCGCGAGCCGAGTCCGCTGGTTCGTCGACCAACTCCTCGCCGGCAACCTCCGTGGCATCCACGTCCCGATCGACCGTGACCCACGCACCTTCCTCCCACCGCCCGGGCTCGCCGCGCTCGCCGGCGCCGCAGAAGCCGCCCTGCCCTCCGAGCTCGTGCCATTGATCAGCGGCCTGCGCACCGACCTCGACCGCTTCCTGCCAGAGGAGAGTCAGCTCATCATGTACCACGGCTACTGGGCAACCCATGTCCGCCTCACCCACCTCCACCCCGCCCTTGCCACCGCCACGCCCAGCTGGCGCGACTACGCCGACCTCTCTGCTGCGCACACCCACCGCGTCCTCCACCTGCTCCAGTCAGGACGCGAACGCCAGCTCAACCGGCGTCGCTAGGGCTCGAGCGAGCCTCCACGCCGCAGGGCGACCACATGTGCTGGCTCTTTGTGTTCGCTCCCGCTCCCGCTCGCGCCTGTCGATACCCGAGCGCTCACGTCGGGCGGCACCGCCCGCTAGATCCCCGGGTGATCGGGAGGTGATTAAGCTTCCGCAAATCCAGCGGTTCCATGCGGGTCATTGCGGATCCCGCCGGTTGCCGGGCTTCAGGCCATGAAAGGCCCATTAGCGGGGAAAACCCTCTGGTGCCGGACTTCTAACGGGACGGGGGACCCAGGAATCGAACCTGGCGTTGCGGTTTTGGAGGCCGCCTTTTGCTGACGGGAACCGCGAGTGGTACGACGAACACGCGAGCTACGCCTGCGGCTGCAAACTGTCGTCAGGGACTCGGTCCGCGGTCGGTTCAGCTTTCTGGCGGGTGGTAGCCCTTGTCGCGTTTGTGGAGCTTCCCGTCCTTCTCGAGCTGCGGGAGGACGCGGTAGAGGTAGTTCGGCTTGATGTTCATGCGCGTCGCCAGCTCCGCGATCGTGACCCCGGGCTGCTTGTGCACATGCGCGAGTACTTCTTGTGCGCGACTTCCTGTCCCGCGAGGACGGCCCCGAGCCCTGCCCGTACCACTGGCCTTGACGGCTCGCGAACGCTTCGCTGCGCTCCCCGCCGTCGCCGAAGCTCGCTTTCCCACACCCTCGAGCGCGTCGAGCGCCTTACGCACCTGCGCGTGCTCGGCAATCAACGGTTCGAGCTCACGCAACCGCTTCTCCAAGCTGCTGCGGATCTCTTCCAACACATCAGCCATGAAGGCCTCCCAGTCGCGGACGTGCCAGACGATATCCGGCCCCCCGGGTTGTTCCCGGTGATGTCAGGGGCGTGCACCCCGGGGCCGGCTAAGCGGTTGGTCCCTCAGCGTTGCTGATGCCGTTCTCGCGTGTGACCGCGATGTGCAGCGAGCAGTGCTCGATGACATCGTCGGTGTGAGATATCACGAATATCTGCTGGAACTCGGTCTTGGCGAGCTCGCCCAGCTGTTCCATGAGCAGACGCCGACGGTCGATGTCTTGGCTTCCGAAGACCTCATCGAGAATGACGAATCCGTGCTCGACGCCGCGCTGGCGTGCGAGCGTCCGCGAAAGCGCGAGCCGCAGGCACAGCGCTGCGAGATCCTGCTCGCCGCCTGAGAAGCGCTTGATCGAGTGGAATTCCCCGCCGTCCGCGATTTCCAGCAGGTAGCTCTCAGTGAGACGGATGATTGGGTAGGTCGCGCCGGTGACCTGCTTGAGCATGTTTGACGCCTCCTTCTCAAGCGAAGGACGGGCCCTCTTCGACGCGTGCTCGCGGTAGTCCGACAGCGCCTTTGCGACCGCGCTGCGCAGCTCCAGCTCGCGATGCTCGCGGTCGATGCGTTTGAGGATCTTGCGCCCGTCCGCTAGGCGCGTGCGCGCAGCGTTGACCGCCTGGGACTCAACTGAGACCTGCTGCTTCGCATTGTCGAGTGCTCGGCGTGCCTGATCGAGTTCGTCGATCAGGCGGTCGCGTTCGGCGGTGGCGGTTTCGTGCGCGTTCTCCTCGGGAGCGAGCTCGGCAGCGCGTTCTCGAAGCTGTCGAACCCTTTCGATCATCTCCTCGACGACCGGCGCTTGTGTGGCGACGCGCCCCTCCAGGAGCTGGAGCGCACCGGCGTTTTCGCGGAGTGCGGCGCATCGCCGCACGGCCTCCTGTGTTCGGCTGAGATCGGCCTGGAGCTCTTTGTGCGCCGCCGGGTCATAGCCGTTGATCGCGGTTTGGCGCAGCTGCTCTGCGTAGGTGGCAGCTTGTTGCTGAGCTCTGGTTTTCTCTTCGCGTCCCGCGGCGCGTTTGAGGGCGTCCGTAGCGGCCTGCTCGGCTGCGGCTCGTAGCAGCGGGATTTGCTTGCCGAGGTTGCGGTAGCTCACGTCGAGCTCGTGCTCGCGATGCGCGGCGTCTCGGGCCTCGGTGGCGGCCTCCGCGGCGTTGGCTTCGAGGGTGTTTCGGTCGCCCGTATCGCCGAGTGCCTCTCGCTGCGCTCGCAGTTGGCTGGCTCTCTCGGCGGCCAGCTGGTACTGCCTGGCGGTGGCGATGAGCCCATCCGCCTCGATGGCGAGCGACGCCAAGCGGGCTTTGTGTCCGACCACACTGGCGTCGAACTCGGCAATCAGATCCGCGAGCGAGCCCTCCAATGGCCGGTGACAGGTCGGGCAGGTGCCGATGTCGCTGTCGTCGACCCCTGTCAGGGCCTCGCGGTGTTTGACGTCGTGAGCGAGTTGAGCTTCGACCTCTGCCTTCACCCCGCGCAGCTCTTGCCGTCGCTCATGCGCGCGTCCGATCTCGACGTCGGCGTCAGTGAGTGCGCAGAGTTCACGGTCGATCGTCTCCGCGTTCTTGACGCGGTCGAGCAGCTCGTCGGTGTTGCGTGAGTGTTCATTGGCACGCTGGCGTGCTTCGCTAGCGTGGCGCAGCTTTTCGCCGAGGTCGTTGAGCTTCTGCTGCGCGGCGCTGAGCGTAGCCCCGGGATCTGGTCCCTCGGGGAGGTCGCCGAGGTCGTTGAGCGCATCGGTCGCCATCGCGAGCTGCTCGAGTGCCAGTCGCTCCCGGGCGCGGAGCTGTTCGATCTGCTCGTGGTTGCGCCGACGCAGGTCCATCTCGCGTTCGAGAGCGCTGATTTCGTCGGCGCGGGCGGCGACAGGCTCCAGCTCGAGCAGCTCGACCTGGGCGGCTTGGGCGTCGTCCAACCGTTGGCGCAGTCCGTCAAGCACAGTTTGCTCTCGCACGAGTTCGCCGGCGGCATGCTCGGCCGAGACCTGACGCGAGCCGTGCTCGGAGATCTGCATGGTCAAAGCATCAATTCGGCTCGTGGTCTCCTTGAGCGCTGCGTCGAGTCGCGAGACTTCGGTCTCAAGGTGCGTGATCGCGGGGGCTGCTTGCTGGGCCTCTCGCTCGCAGCGCTCGACTTCCCCGCGCAAGACGTCGACGTCTGGCGCGTCCTCGCGGAGCCCCTCGACGAGCGCTTTCTGCTCCCGCGCGTCGCTTGCGGCTAGGTCGGCGGCGACGCGTAGGTGCTCGATGCCCAGGAGCCGCTCCAGCTGATCGCGTCGGTCGCCGAGCTTGTTGGAGGATGAGAGCGCCTGGACTTCCTTTTGGCGGGCGTAGAAGGTCCCGCCGAACATGTCCTGCGTCAGCCCGAGCTGCACGGCGACCTCGTGACTGGTGCCGGTCAGGCCGCGGGCGAGCTCCTCACTCGATGCGACATCGACGAGCCACGCGTCGTCGTGGTCGACCCGAACGACTCGCAGTGTTCGGCCAGCTACCTCGAACTCAAGCTCGACGCGGCACTCCTCGCCGTCGGCGCCCTGGCGCAGCACCCGCTGAGCGCCGGGGCCGCGCTTGCCGCCGAACAGTGCCCATTCCACCGCGCTGAAGATCGAGCTCTTACCTGCTCCGTTTGGTCCCGTGACCGAGAACAGCCCTGCAGCGTTCAGGTCAAGCTCGAACTCGGCGAAGGAGCGAAAGTTCTTACCCTTGAGGTGAAGCAGCTTCACGCGCCGATCTCCTCCGCTGCCTTCGTCATGTAGGCCTCCGCGCGGGAGATGAACTCCGCCGGCTCAACGCCGGCGGGGCAGCGCTGCGCAAGGAAGGCCCGGAGGTCCTGCGGAGCGGCTGGGTTAGCACCAGCTGAGCCTGCATCCAAGAAGTGCGGATCAAGCTCGAGGTGCAGGCACTCCTTGAACGCGGCGTTGATGGTCCTGCGGTCGATGGCACCGAAAACCTCGACGGTCACGTCTCGGATGGGCAGCCTGACGATCGCGCCTTCAAGGTCGTCCCGCTCAGCGGCGGCGGCGATCGCGTCGGTCAGGTTGTCTGCCTGAGAGGCGTCGATTTCTGGCAGACGAAGATGCTTGCGACCCTCGAGCGCGTGCATAGTGATGAACGAATCGTCGAGAGGATCGGCCGCGAGGTCGATCTCGACGATGCCTTTGCGGCGCGCGTCGTCGGCCCAACTGAGGCGTTCCAGCGAGCCGGCGTAGACAGCGTTGATACGTGGGCGGTCGAACTTGTGAAGGTGGCCGAGCGCGATGTAGTCGAAGCTGGCGACTGCTTCGAGCGTCTCCCCGGACAGCTCCACTGACCCTGCCTCCGAGGACCCGACGTGTCCCAACCCGTCGAGGCCCACGTGCGTGACCAGGACGTTGAAGCTTGCGCTCGCGACCGGCTCTGCTTCGGTGATCCATTGCCGTAGCTGCTCGCGATCGTTGCAGTGCGGGACCGCAGTCACGGCCAAAGCACCTATCTCCACCAGCCGCGGGCTGGCGTGGACCGCGTGTACCCCACCAAACCGCTCGAGCAGCGCGAAGACGTGATCGGTAGCCGCTCCGCGCGGCGTGGAGTGGTTGCCTGCGACGATCACTACGGGGATCTGCGCGTCGCGCAGCCGAGCGACCTGATCGAGTGCCACGCCGAGCGCAGCTGCCGACGGATGGTAGCCATCGAATAGATCACCGGCGTGGATAACCGCGTCTGGCTGGAGCTCCAGAACCTTGTCGACCGCGGCGGTGAACACGTCGTAGATGTCCTGCTCGCGCGCGTTGCGCCCGCGCGGGTCGGTGTAATGCATCTGGCGGGCACCGAGGTGGGTGTCGGATAGGTGAACGATCTTCATGTCATGTATTTCGGGAGCAGCCCGAGCAGCCGTAGGCGCAGCCGCATCGCGGGTACGGAGACCTCGAAGCGGTCGGCGAGCGCCGGGAGGTTGAAGCCGACGCGGTGAGCCTGCTCGGTCACGAGCAATTCGGGCATGAGCAGCTCGCGGGCGAAGGCATCGGCCTCACGCTCGCGCTGCTCTAGCTCGGGGAGGTTCCCGTGGCCACCGTCGCTCGGGAGCTCGGCAATATCCTGTGGCCGGTCGGCGAAAACACCGCCTGCGCTAACTACGTGCATGCGGAAGTGCCCGACCTCGTGCGCGATCGTGAAGCGCTTGCGACGCGGGCTGCGGCGGGCCTCAGTGCGGTCTACCCAGATGATCATCTCTTTGGGGTCCAGCATCCCGGATAGGTGTCCTTGATCGGTCGGAGCATTTGGCAGGGTTCGAATATCGTCGTGTTCATCGATGTAGAGGCCAAGTAGCGCTCTGGCGATGCGTTCCACCGGCACTGGCGGGGCGTCCCAGGCGTCGTAGCGCTCTTCGAACTCGCGAAGCAGCGCCTGGGCGGCTGTCGCTGGCTCAGGCGTCGGGGCCTCCGTGAAAGAGGCGTTCGACCCGTTCGACTTCGGGATCGGGCAACAGGTCCGGCGCTCGTTCCCCTCGGCCTGATGGCCCGGTCGCGCCGCTGCCGCGGCCCATTGCCGGTGCAACGGTCAGCCTCGGAGCTTTGCCCGTTGGTTGCGCGCCGGCCACGAGATCGCGGACGTCTATGTCGAAGATTTGCGCCAGTGACTCCAACAACCGCGTCGCGAGCTTGGTGCCGAGCAGCGTGCCGGTCTCGAGCCGGTGGTAGTTACGTTCGAGTGCCTTGCGGCCGGCGGTGCCGGTGATGTCGAAGTCGGCGGCGAGCTTCTCGACGATCTCGTCGGGCTCGATCCCGCGCGCGCCGCGCATCGTCTTGAGCGCGTTGGGAAGCATCCCCGCGGGGCCGGCGCTGCCGAGCACGTCGTCAATGACGGCGAGCGCACGGGTGTACGCCTCGTTCTCCTGTGCACTCGGCGTCGGTGCGGCGCCGCGCGCGAGGAGCACGTCGGCGAGCATTCGGCCGAGTTCGTCGCGCTCGTGGCGAGGGACGAGGCGCAAGTAAGACTCAATGGGCTTTACGGCCCCAGCGTGCATGTCGTCGACGGCCTGCCAGAAGGCCTGGTCGAAGGCCTCGTTGTGATCGGTCATGAGTTGCTCCAGTCGTTGGGGCGAACGCGGCCGTCCTTGACTGCGTCGCCGAGCGCTTCGGCAAGACGCAGGTCGGGGCGACGCGTCGCCAGCCGCGGCACGGTCGGCGACGTCGGTTGCTGCGCGTCGATGCAGGCGGCGGCGATCTCAGCGGCCAGCGCGGTGATCGCCGGCTGGCGGTCGAGACGCTTGAGCCGCAACAGCATGCGCACCGACGCGTCTTCGATCGCGTTGGAGATCTGCGCGCGGCTCAGCGCGCGGTCGGTTCCCCGCTTGCGGCACACCCGCTCGATGACCGGCACCGCGCGCAAGACGAGCGCGCGAATCACGAGCTCCAAACGCTCGTCGCGCTCGCCGATCATCTCCGAGCGGATCGCCTCGAGCTGCATGTCGTCCAAGTGCCGAAGGGCATACTCGTCGTGGCGGTCGTGCTCCATGGTGATTAAGCCGTCTCCTCGTATCGTTTTCTGACGTCGTCCAGCTTGCCGCTGTGCCGGATCTTCGCGAGCGCGCGGTGCAGCGCGGTATCTACCGCCGCACGAGACATGCCATGCCGCGCCGCGATCTGCACCGGCGTCATGTCGAGGAAGATCCGCTCGGTCACCAGCTCACGCTCGCGCTGAGAGAGCCCATCGAGGTACGCGTCGAACGCACGGGCCTGCTCCGTGGCCGAAGTGGCCTCCTCGACCACCCCATCGGTGTCGCGGTCTTCGGGCATCTCAGCTGGATCCAGCGGATGCGCCTTCTCACGGGCGCGGCGCCTCCAGTAGTCGTTGATCGCCCAGGTGAGGTTCTTGGCCGCGACGATGTGGAACGGCGCGTCGAACTCGAGCTTCTTGTTCAGCGCCTTCACGAGGCGGCCGACCAGCTCCTGCGCGATCTCATCGGCCTCGGCCTGGCGGCCCGGCACGCCGCGGATCTTCGCGTAGGCGATCGAGCGCGCCCACCCCCAATACGGCTCGAGAAGCCGAGCCAGCGCCTCCCGCCCGGCAGCGCTATCGCCGCTCGCGCGCGCGGCACGGAGCGTTCGGAGGCTGCGCTCGTCTCGGGCTGCATCTGGCGATGGGTCTTCGGTCATCGTCGCCCTTCGGTCGCACGCCGCCGATCAAGCCGTCGATCACCAAGCCGCGTGCGCATCCGCTGTTCTTACACCTCCTGCGCGACGTTGTCGGCGCCACGCACCGCGGCCGCGTGCAACGCCAGTCCTCCGCGCGGTCGGGTTCCATCTGCGCCTCGGTGGCGATCGCCCGCCGTGCCCGGCTGACCCCGCGGCATCCACAGGATGGTCTGCCTGCGGTGGCGGGCGCTCGTGACGTGCGCGGTAGTCGCCAGTGATCATCGCGACGGACGCGAGCGGCGCCACCGCGCCGCCGCTCGCGCCATAGCGATCTCGGGCGAACTAGCGCTTGCCGGCCCGCGGAGCGCGCTGCGACAAGGCCGACGCAGCGACGCGCTTGGCCGGCTTCGAATACCTACCGCGCATCACCTTCGAGGCGGTCCGCGCGACACGCGCAGAGGTCTTTCGAGAGCGGGGCATGAGCAGGAACTCCCTTCAGCGGCCGAACCGGACGTCGGCCTTCACGGTGTAGGCCGGCAACAGGACCCCCGGTCTTACAGCGGTCCCGGCATCGCGTCCATCTCAAAGAACACGCGTATGCCATCGACGAACGGGCTCCTGAGGAATCCCACCGTCGCCCGTCAGCGCGCCGCTCGTAGCGAGGACGAAGGTCCCGCGACTGCCCGGCGCCCGTCGAAACACATGAAACCCCAAAGCCGCCCCGCCTGGCCCCGCACAGTCCCGTCAGCTCCAGAAAGGCGTGCCGCACAGCCGGGCGAGCGCAAGGTATAGGTCGATGCTGCTGGCGCCGTGCCCATCTTCTACCGCTCGGGGCGGCAAGAAACGTCGGAGCCGCCCACGGTCGGAGCGTGTCGCCCGTCGCGCTGAGCATCACAACGACGGTGAGCAACGGATGGCTTGCTGCATGGTGGCCGGGGAGCGATGCCCTCCAATCGGCCGAGATCACCACTGCGAGCGGCACCAGCGCGCAGCCGCTCACCGTGACCGCCTCGCCAGACCAGAACGGATCACCTTCGCCCGCCACAGCTGGAGGAGGCTCCTGAGGCCGGTGTAGTAACGAGGCCTCTCGTGGACATAGTGGAGGCATGGAGCACGACAAGCGCAAGGCGCGTCTGGAGGCGCTGTTCGCGGCGCATTCGGTGTCCGTGGTCGCATACGCGCGTCGTCGCTCCGACCCAACGACGGCCGATGACGTGCTCAGCGAAGTGTTCGCCGTCGCGTGGAGGCGGCTGGACGAGGTTCCAGCGGACGCCGAGCCTTGGCTGTTGGCGTCTGCTCGGCGCGTGCTCGCCAACAGTCGGCGTGCCGAGCGGCGACGCCTCGCGCTATTGGACCGACTCAGGACGACGACGCCGCAGGTGGCGCCGGGCCTGGCGACCCCTGGAAGTGCGATCGGACCAGCGCTCGCGTCGCTCAGCGAGCGTGACCGCGAAGTAGTCCTGCTGGTGGCCTGGGACGGACTCTCCTCCCAAGAAGCCGCCGCCGTGCTCGGGTGCTCTCCACGGACGTTCTCGGTGCGCCTACACCGCGCACGCAAGCGACTGCTGGCCGCACTGCAAGCTCAGGAGCCCTCGACATCCCTACCACTCAAGGAGGTTTGCAATGACTGACGTGCTCGATCAGGTAGCTGCGCACAATCCGGTGCGTGCCGATGACCTTCGACGCGAGGGCCTCACGCTCTCGTTCGAGGATCTCTGGCGCCATCTCAATCACGCGCAGCCGCAACCGCACAGACGACCGCTTCGGCTGAGTCACCCAGCCGTCGTCGGCGGAGCAGCCAGCGCGCTTGCGGCAACCCTGGCCGCGGCGCTGCTCTCGGCCGGCGGCGCGCCGAGCGTAGCCCAGGCTTTCCCAATTCTCGCAAGCCCGGCGGTGGATCTGAGTCACCGAGTGGCGGTTGAGCGCAGCCTCATTCGGCACGGCATGGCGCCGAGCGTCGCTGCTGCAAGCCTCAAACACGCGCACGAATTCACGACGGCTGCCGGGAACGGCTTCACGTTCGAGGCTTCTAACGGCGCACAGATCTGTCTCATCACATACCCGCCGTCCGGTTTCTTCGCGGGCCAGCCGGACGCGCACAACGGCGGGTGCGATTCCACGGCCACCGCTGAGCAGAATGGAATGATCACCGCTGCTGCATGGGGCAACAGCTCCGAGCAACTTCAAACGTACGAAGCGCTGGTGCCGACAGGCGGAACGCTCGAGGTGACCACAGATGGCACGACGAGTGCGGTGCCGGTGCCCGCCGACGGCATAGTGACCGGAGTCGTGCAGCAAGGCACTGCGGTGTCGGTATCGATCACCGTGAATGGAGCAACGACTTCCCAACAGATCAGCCAGCCGTGACACAGGCCGTCCCTGGACCATCAGAGCGCTACCCGGCCTGAATCACGGATACGGCTTGGCTGACGCCACCTCTTGACGTAGAAGATCTACCGTACGGAGCGGCTGTTGCGATGAGCGGCCGCTCCGTGCAGGTTTGCTCCGCGCGCGGCGAGAGGGCTTCGCGTCGCCGCCGATCCCGCTCTACGCGCACGGAGGCATCAGCCGCACGAACTCCGCCTCGCATCTCCTCGCTCGTGATCGGTTCCGGGACGCCGCGGCGCGTCGCAGCGAAGGTGTCCTCGTGCCTTCGAGCGGGCGACGACTCCCGCGCCAGAGTGTGATCTTCGGCGTGTTGCCGGGAATATCAGTGCATGGATCAGGACGAGCGCCGGGCGGGGCTGGAGGACTTGTACGCGGCGCACGCGGGGGCTGTCCGCGGGTATCTGCGCCAGCGGACTGATGCGGCGACGGCAGATGACCTGCTCAGCGAGGTGTTCGTCGTGGCGTGGCGGCGCCTGGAGAAGGTTCCGCCAGACCCGGTGCCGTGGTTGCTGGCGTGCGCGCGGAATGTGCTCGCGCACAGCCACCGCAGCGAGCGCCGGCGCGTGGCCCTGATCGACCGCCTGCGCGACAACAAGCGACCCGAGAGCATGCCGGTCCGCGACGGCCGTAGCAGGCTCGCGGAGGCGTTGGCAACGCTCGGCGAGCGTGACCGCGAGGCGCTGCTGCTGATCGCGTGGGATGACCTATCGCCTGAGCAGGCGGCCGCGGTACTTGGCTGCTCGCGGCGTGCGTTCGCAATGCGCTTGCACCGAGGACGCAAGCGGCTGGCGGCAGCGCTGTCGGCCGCAGACCAACTCGACACCCCGACGACCTTGGTGGAGGCGTGCAATGACTGACGTGATGGAGATACTGGCTGCGGCCAAGCGCGACGTAAGCGACGAGCCGCTTCCCGCGGTCGATGATGTGTGGCGGAAGCTTGACGGCGTTGCCATACCGTCGGGCGACCGCAGGCGGTCGCTCCGAACGACCCGGCGCGGTCGGGAACGGAGCTTAATGCGCTGGGCCACTCTCGGGATGGCGGCCGTTGTTGCTGGCGCGGCTGTGCTCGTGGTCGGCACGACCGGCGGCGGTCCGCCCAATGCCTTCGCAGGCTGGAGCGTGACACCTACGACGCCACCGGCAGGACAGCTAGCGAGCGCCGAGGCAGCGTGCGCTCAGCGAATGCCTGTGCTCGCGTCGCTGGTTCCGACGGTCGTTGACGCCCGCGGTCCAACGTCGATGCTTGTCTACGCCGACAGCAGCACCTCGGTCCCGACCCCCCGATTTCCTGCGGGCCGACCGTTCACGACGGTGTGCATCACAGGCGTGCCCGCATTCGGGACCAGCGCGGGCAGTGGAGCGGCAGACGTTCCCGTCGATCCAGGAACGATCTTGCCGGGGCTCCACGAAGAATGGAAAGCAACCGATGGTCAAGGCTTCGGTTCTCTCGACGGAAGGGTTGGCCTGGGCGTGACCGGGCTGAGTCTCGTCCTTGATGACGGAACCAGCCTCGTCGCGACGATCTCCGGCGGCTGGTTCGCGGCATGGTGGCCGACCCGCCAGGGAGTTCAGTACGCCGAGGTGACGACATCCAGCGGCACCTCGCAACAGCCGGTGTACGGCCCGGCAGGACCGGCGGTGCCGTCCGCTACAGGTTCGGCGGCGTCGTCCGCTGCTCCGACCGCCGACGCTGCTCGATCAACCCATCGGCGAGCAGACCCGACAGGGCGAGAACCGCGCCGATGCGTCCGCGCCTCCGCCTACTGCACGCGCCACCGCGTGCGCGACGGCCGCCGTATCACCATCGTGGGCAAGTGTGTTCGCTGCTCCTGACCGGTCCCGGAGCGGAAAAGGCAAGCACGCGCCGCCCGCGCGCCCGTGAGCCGCATCAACTCAGGCTCGCAGCGGCATCAACTCAGGCTCGCAGCGCTTCGCGCACTGGATCAGCTCATCGTTGGCGATAGGTGCGAGCGCAAGGTATCGGTCGATGCCGCTGACCGCCAAGCCCAGCTGTCAAGGGCCAACAAGAATCCCCACTGGTGGCCAGATAATTCCCCGGGGTTGACGGGCCGGCCGGGCGGGCTGTTTCGGTGTTGTTCTCTGTGGTCATGAGGTGGCCGGTTCTGCGCTGCCGCAGCCGCGGGTGAGATCAGCGGCCCGCAGGGCCGTCTGATCGAGATCCGCGGAATCGCTGGTGGGGTGGCTGCTCATGCGGGCGTGATGAGCGTTCGTGCTTCGCGTAGGCGGTAGCTCTCGCCGTCAAGCGCGATCACATGACAGTGATGAAGGAACCGGTCGAGGATCGCTGTTGCGGTCGCGGCGTCGGGCAGGAACTGGGTCCAGTGCTCGAAGTCGACGTTCGTCGTGATCGCGATCGAGCGCTGCTCGTAGGCCGCGGCGATGAAACGGAACAGGTGGTCGGCGGCGACCCTGTCCAGGGCGGTGAAGCCGAGGTCGTCGATCACGATGAAGTCGTGGCGCAGGAGTCGTTCGATCAATCGCCCGACGGTGTTGTCGGCGAGGCCGCGGTAGAGCGCTTCGATCAACTGGTCGGCCTGGAAGAAGCGGACCCTGGCGCCGGCGGTGATCGCAGCGCGCCCCAGGGCCTGCGCCAGGTGGCTTTTGCCGACACCGGCCGGGCCGGCAAGACAAAGGTTGTCTTTGCGCTCGAGCCATTCGAGCGAGGCGAGGAACTCGAACGTCGCCCTGGGCAGCTGCGAGGTTTTGATGTCGAAGCCGTCGAGCGTTTTCGCGGCGGGGAAGCCGGCGGCCTTCAGGCGCGCGCGTTCGTTGGAGGCCTCGCGCGAGGCGATCTCCTCACGGACCAGCGTCGCGAGCAGCTCGTGCGGCGCCCAGCGCTGCGTCTTGGCGGTCGCGAGCAACTCGGGGGCGAGCTCGCGCATCCCGCGCAGCCGCAGCCGCCTGAGTCCTGCCTCGAGCTCGGGATCGAGCTGGAGGGTCATGCGCGCCGTCGGTAGTCGGCGAGCGAGCGGACCTTGACCTTCGGTAGTCCTTCCAGCCGCAGCGGCTCGGCATCGGCAACGCGCGCTGGCGGAGTGGCTCCCAGGCCGTCCGCGATCGACGCGAGATCGCCGTGCGCGAACCGCCCGAACGTGTT